>Ga0247841_10004777_pt1 | contig 22780 bp, 18 predicted proteins | sample LaCruzMarch2015__2_FD_192410 | JGI IMG/M metagenome (GOLD analysis project Ga0247841, IMG submission 192410) | Freshwater microbial communities from meromictic Lake La Cruz, Castile-La Mancha, Spain - LaCruzMarch2015_18m | ecosystem: Environmental > Aquatic > Freshwater > Lake | place: Spain... | reverse complement strand
CCAGCTTCTGCAGAACAGCATCTCTATGGCCACCACGGCGGCCCTTCTCTTCGTCGTCAGTTGGGCTATCGTGTTGGCCCTATTGATCGCATCCGTACCCAGGGTCTTGATCCAGATGATCTACTCGGGAAAGCTCTACCGTTGGCAGATCTCCCGCACGGAAAAGGAGCGCAAGGCCTGGTATATGCATTGGCTTCTGACGGACAAAGGCTTCGCCAAGGAGATACGCCTCTTCGGCATAGGCTCCATCTTCCGGGATAGATATGTGGCTCTAAGGCAGCAACTTCGGAAAGAGAAGCTGGACATTTCGGTGAATAGATCCAAAGCAAATCTGGCTGCCAGGGCGATAGAGGTAATAGCCATCTTTGGCTCCCTTGCGTTCTTGGCTCTGGAAGGATTGAAGGGCAACATAACCATAGGCGACGTCACCATGTACTTCGGAGCCTTAATCCAGGGACAGGCAGTCATAGGTAGTATCCTATCGAGTCTCACAGGCCTGTATGAGGACAAGCTCTTCATAACCAATCTTTACGATTTTCTAGATCTGAAGCCCAATGTCAGGGAGCTGCAAAAGCCTGTCAAGGTCCCCAAGCCCATGAGTAAGGGCATCACCTTTGAGGACGTCTCTTTCAACTATCCTGAATCCCGCTCTAATGCCCTTAAAGGCGTGAGCCTAAGCATCAAGCCTGGCCAGATGGTTGCTCTGGTGGGTGGGAACGGCTCTGGAAAGACTACTTTGATCAAGCTTCTCTGCCGGCTCTATGACCCTCTGAGAGGAAAGATTGCCATGGATGGAGTTGATCTGAGGCACATGAAGGTTTCAGATCTCAGGCGGGAGATAAGCGTGGTCTTCCAGGACTATGCTCGTTACGATCTCAGTCTGGCCGAGAATATATGGCTGGGCAGCGCCGAGGGACCCCTGGATATGGATAAGGTGGCGAAGGCTGCCAATGATGCTGGCGCAGATAAGGTGGTAAGTCGGCTCGATGCTGGCTACGAGACGACTTTAGGCAAGTGGTTCAATAACGGCACCGAGCTGAGCATAGGCGAGTGGCAAAAGGTGGCCCTGGCCAGGGCGTTCATCAGGGATGCTCAGATCATAATTATGGACGAGCCTACTAGCTCTCTCGATCCCAAAGCCGAGGCCGAGGTCTTCGCCAAGTTCAGGGAGCTGGCAAAAGGAAAAACGGCCATCGTCATAAGCCACAGGCTGTCCACGGTCAGGATGGCGGATTGCATATATCTGCTGAATGAAGGCCATATCGCAGAGAAGGGGACCCATGAGGAACTGATGGTACAGAAAGAAGAGTATGCTCGGCTCTTCGAGATCCAGGCAGCGAACTATAGGTGATGACGACCTATGGATAAGATAAAGTCCTACTGATGTGGTATTGCGAAAATGTTAACTTATATTAAGTAAAATTTTCACTAATTTTGAACAAAATAGGCGAATATTTATCTTCATAAGTCTACTCAGAGCTTGACGGGATTAAAGCCCCGACTAAAGCGAATGGAGTGAAAAAACGTGAATCGATCGGAGGCCAATGCCTGAGAATTCTTCTCCTAAAAGGTAACGATTTGTCCTAAATTCGTTACAGGTATTGAATTTACTGAGATGTGAAGAAGATCTTTTGGTAGAGATTATCCTTCCAAAGACCTCCAATGAATGTGTTGAGTATATGGTCTTACCACCAACACTGCTCTATAGCACTAAACCGCCATCTTCTATCTTTGCGACAGATTCTAATGCGGTTCAAAAACGACTACTTCGGGAGTTTCAGAACCTTAAAGCAGAAAGACTTCAGTTTGCTTACAAGAGGCAAAACCTTGGAGGAATTCAATCATAGCCTAGCACTAGCCGAAGAGAACATGCCTGATATCAAGAAAAAATCCTCTAAACAAAAAGACGCGTTATCTAAGCTTTCTGCAAAGATAATATATCAAGAGGATGATAAACCATTTATCAAATATGGTGAGTTATACTTCACCTTAGATTTTCTGGAGAATTGGGATATAGCTCTTGAAGAGTTAAACCGTGGAAAAGTAGGGAGAAAATTTGAGTCACCATGGTCGTTTATTGAGTTTTTAAAGATTATAGCTATTGTATTTCATCTGCCATATAGGCGAATGGAAGAGCTTCTTCGCAAATTATCTGAGCATATACCAAAAATTCGACCTACTGACTATACCAATATATCAAAGAGATGCGCTAAGCTCAATATAAATCTAACATATAACCTGTTAGATAACAATGAAACAATAGTCATATTTATGGATTCATCTGGAATCAAAATCATGAATTTCGATAATTGGAGTAGGGAAAAATGGAAGATTTGTCGGGGTTGGATAAAGGTGTTCTTGGCTGTGAATACAAAATCTAAAGAGATAACAAGAATCGAAATAATAGATGAAACTTAAGTACGTGACTACTCCCGCCAATGAATTGGCGGGCATCTAGCCGTTGATTGACAGAGATTGTAGCCCCAATCCAAGGTTATAAGCCCGCAATATGGACATTGATGAACCCAGGCAGATAGATCAAGATCCCTGCCTGAGGATCATAGTAGTTTTGTACTTATTCCCATTCCTGCTGAACGCTTTTTCTGGATTTCCGGTTAATTTATCTCTCCACCGGGAGGCAGATTCAAGTGGATGTCCATGCTCGCGGTCGATCTGAGCAGGAGGCTTGCTGCCCTCAAGCTCAGACACTACTGATAACTTGAATTCTCAGTCGTAGCACCGCTTCAGCAAATGAAAATATTTTCGTAAAAAAATGGTAAGTCCAAATTTTTGGTGCCAAAGGATTCCAAAAATTTGGACTTACCTGCCTTTGGTTTAGGCCCAGCCATACTGCCACATAGCTCTGTTTACGCCGGTTGTTCCAGTCGGCCAAGAAGAGCAACGGCCCGTGCAGTAGCAACACGCTCGTGCCACGTTAGCGTTCTTCACTACACTTACATGATACGTTTCCATTTTATCACCTCCTAATAGACCTTGTTCTTTTTTGATATTTAAAATTTTTGCTTAAAATATTAATTGATCAATTAATTCGTTGATCAATTACTTTGTTGATCAATTAATGGATATAATATCCAAACTGTTCACTAATCGCAAAATATTTGATTAATTTTAAATAGGTTGATGTCGTATTTATCTCGGGTGAAGTTCGATATAATAACCTCAATAGAAGGTGTCCGTTTAGTATAATTGGTGACTATCTATGTTAGAATTTGAAACATCGACGGGAAATAGTTACGCGTGGATTGAGGATATTGGTATATTTATTCCAACTAATCCTGCTTTAAATGCGATCTTAAAAGGGGACTCCAATCAAAACCAAGCACCAGGAAATGATATATATAAAAAGTTAAAAGGAAATTTTGATGAAAAAGAGCTTAAGTATTATTATGATTGGGTGAAAAAGTTTGATGGAGTTCGAGCGGTGCTCAAAGAGAGGTTTGAACGTGCTGCAAACCAACATTTTACGAAGGATGATCTAAAAAATTTCTTGTTTAGGGAAGGATTTACTCAGCTTATTTTAGATGTAACAGAAGATTGTAATTTTAGATGCAATTATTGTATTTTTTCAGGTAATTATGTATATTATCGCAGTCATTCAAAAAAATATATGAATATTGATATTGCCAAAAAAGCAATAGATTACTATTTTTCTTTGATTAAAGAGGGAAAAAGATATAATCCTTTAAGACGACCTACAGTGTCCTTTTACGGGGGCGAACCGTTATTAAATTTTAAATTAATTAAAGAATGCATGGAATACATAGAGGATACATACAAAGATCATAAAGTTCGTTATTCTTTTACCACTAATGGTAGTCTGTTGGATACAGAAAAAGCAGAATGGTTTATGAAGTATGATTGTCATATACTTATCAGCATTTGCGGGCCAAAGGAGGAGCATGATAGGCTTAGGGTTTATTATAATGGAAAAGGAAGCTTCGAAGATGTTATGAAAAATATCAAGCCAATATTTGAGAATCATCGTACTAAATTGGGATCTATTATAGTATATGATTTGAAAACAGATTTATTTATTTTAGACGAATTTTTCAAAAGACACGATGTCCCTCCTGCAATTTTAGCGAGTCCAGTGGCCGAATTAGAAGGCGGCAAGTACTTCGAACAATTTTCTGAAACCGATAGGTTAATGTTTAGAAAACAAGTTCAGTGGGCTCAAAAATGTTACGTTAATAATTTTAATAGTCGAGAGAAGGCTGAGCGACTTTCTTTCTTCGACCTAGTTTTTGATGAAGTTACGGCAACGATATATGCTCCGGGATCGTTTACTCTCAATAGTCCTGTAATGCCGTATTCTAGTGCTTGCATTCCTGGGAAAAAATTATTCGTGGATATTGATGGAACTTTTCACATATGTGAAAGGGTAAACCGCAGCTTTCCAATAGGTAACGTAGCAGATGGTCTCGATTTTGAGAAAATCAGAAGCACAATATGCGAATATAATCTACATCTAGATAAATGCAAAACATGTGAAGTAAAAAAGATGTGCACAAAATGTTATGCAAACCTCTCAGCAGGCAAAAAGTTTATGTGCACCTCAAAAAGTTGTAGAACTATGGAATCAGAGGAAATAAGATCGCTAGCTAACGCGTTTACCATTGCTGAAATAAATCCGAAAATTATTGAAAAGGGTTTAAGAGGAGATCGTAATGTATTTTAGACTCAATCCGGAATGCCACTTTATAAAAGGTGAGGTTCGTGGAGCTATCTATGATCTGATTGATGGGAAAATATGCTCTTTAGATCAAAAGGAAACAAAACTAATAGCATCATGTGAGAATAATGAGCCTATTTGCGACGACGAGGATCTTTTAAGAAATTTAAGAGATGTTCATGTAGGAAATATGTATAATAATAAGGTATATATAAAGAAATTATATTTTGGTTCACCATCACTTATTTCGCCCGAAGGAAGCCCTCCAGAACTCCAACGAGCGTACCTTGAGATAAACAATTCTTGTAATAGGAATTGCTGGTTCTGTGGCTACTATGGAATAAAGAGAAGTATGGGATGCATGGGGTGCAATAAATGGAAGGATAATAATGAATCATTAACATTAAAACGATGGGAAAAACTTTTAGAAGAACTCAATGATCTAGGCTGTAAGGAGATCTTTCTTAAAGGTGGAGATTTAACGTTATCATGGAACAATACTAAGTCCATTTTAGATTATGCAAAAGATATGTTTGATACGATATATATAACATTACATAAACTAAGTTTATCTGATAGTATCGTAAACGATTTGGACGATAAAATTAATATAATTATCCAGTCTGAAAATCTCAATGAATTATCATCTAGAAGCCATGCATATGCCGGTCTCTTAACAATAAAACCAGAGGATTGGAGAAATAACAAAGATGCTATTGGCAACGTTGCCAATAAAGATATAATGGTAGATTTTGTTATTGACGATGCAAATCAGTTAGTTAATAATATAAAAACAATGCCTAAAAATATGTCTCTAGACGTCCAAAAATTCACTAACTCTCTGAAATATCATCCTTGTATCGGTCACACAATAACGATTACCCACAGCGGAGATACTATACCTTGTCCAATGATGAGGACGCACAAACTCGGCAATATTAAAGATAAAGAACTTTATACCATTTTCGAAAATGCGAATGGAGACATATATAAATTTTGGGGTTTAAATTTAAATAATATTGAAAAATGCAAAGTATGCGAATACAGATACGCGTGCAATGATTGTAGAGCTTTGGAAGAGAGTCTAACAGGAAGACTGGATGGCAAGGTGCTATGTGGCTACAATCCAAAAAATGGAGAATGGCGATAAGGTAATCATGGCATCAAGAGCGCTGTCTTTGATCGGCCTGATAGACAGGCACCTCCACCAATAAAACCCACCCCCTCTATTATATAATATAACTGTTCTCGCTATCGGTTCGTATGCACCAAGAGGTAGTTTGATGGATCATCCATTATATCCGAGTTCTTTTGCTTTGACATAGGCCGCATCCGCTTCGGCCTGGTGGCCCAGTGCCTTCAGAACATCGCCTTTGCCCTTCCAGGCAAGAGCATTTTTAGGCTCTAGTTCGGTCATCTTCTCATAAGCAGCCAGAGACTCGTTGTATATCCCAAAGACATAATAATCGAGGGCCTTCTCTTCCCAGACTCTGAAATTTTTTGGGTCCAACTGAATGGCTTTGTCGATGGCGGCAATGGCCTCATCGGACTTACCAAGATTGAAGAGAATATTGCTCTTTGTAAGTAATGCCTCGACCTTCATGGAACCGTTCAACTCAATTACCTTCTCGTAAGCCGAAAGAGACTCGGTCTGGTTGGCTGTGAGCTCTGCTTTGTAGAACCAGGCTGTAGCATTCTTGGGATTAGCTTTTATTTCCTGGTCATAGATCTCTAGGGCTTTCTTTAGGGACTGGTTGGATTCTTCTTGCATTCCCAGACTGGCCAAGGCAACGGCATGAGCCTGCCATGTCCGGACATCTTTGGGATTTTTGGCTAACTTCATCTCGCTTAGGTTGAGAATCTTTCTGTAAGCTTGCTGGCTCAAAACCTCGAGAACCAGGGCTTTGCGATCCCATGCACCCAAGTTCTCGGGATCTATCTGAATGGCTTTTTCATATGCTGCCAAAGCCTCTTGATTATTGCTCTTATTTAGGGCCAGATCGTCTCCTTTAGTTATCCAGTAGTTTGCGGTGTTCTCCTGCGCCAGAGCAGAAACGCACAGCACGGCCAGAGCTATCATAACAAGAGCAAACCTGGCTTTTAATGCGAATTTTGGCAGTCTATTCCCAGATTCTCTCGCCCCTACTCGCCCAATTCTTTCATCCATTTAAATACCTCCGTCTTCAGTACGCACCCGCAGGGCGACTGAAATCAATTACCCCAAGTGCAAAGCTCTCACTGCCTCGCACCCCACTCTGCCGATATATCTTACGGCATTTAACGTATTAAATGTTCATTATTTATAAATCTTATGGATGATATCTACGGATAATCCATCCCTATGCTTGGGATCGTCGGTCGACAGACTGCATATAGCATGGCAGTCATTCAATCGAGATTGAGTTCAGGGAGGCCACGCTGCCTTCTGCTAGCCGGTCGTCAGGGCTGCCGCTCTGAACAACGTAGCTGATCTTCCAGCGACCGGAGATTCGATGGCATCCAATAGCCCCTCATTAGACCATATAACGATAAAAGTCCTCGGAATGAATTGAAGTGGTGACAGGATGCAAAGGCTATGTGTCCCTCAATTTTTTATAACCGATTTGCCACTATCGATTTTAAGAGAAAAAGCTCTATAGTGACCACGGCTCGACGATCTCCGAGGAGATGGACGGGCTGCTCAGGGGGCTCCTCTTCTTCTATGAGGGGTCGGGCTCAGGCGGCAGGATTTAAGGGCGGCGGGGGATGACTACTTGTCGAGATGGAAGGATGGGCATGAAAGAATTACCTGATGATTTTCACCCAGGTGATTAACTGGAACCCTGTCCGCCATTATAATATACCTATAATAAATTCTATTTTTAAAATTAAAAATCTTAAAAATTTTTAAACTATAATAATTCCAAAGCATTTTAAAAAAAATCTAACGATCAGTGCCAGCAACAAGCATCACTACATATATAAAAACAACAGTATAAATAATACCAGGCCCGGTCCCCTACTGCGATGGTTCGGGCGGCGTTGCAGATATAAGCCCGTGGTTGGCTCACGTAGACATACTCCTGTGCATGGTCTACTTGCTTCCCCTTCAGCGGGCAACCTCGGATACCCTCAGTCCACACCCTCCCATCAATAGTAGGACTTACGCACTTGGCAGAATCTTCTTATATGGCATAGTCCATATTAAGGCTGACAAATAAATGGAATAGGACTGAACGTGAATCCGGACAAATGCGATGGTCTTGGTTATATTCACTTTCTGATAGCATCAGTAGATGTTTTTACCTGTACTGTACCGAAGCTGCACGGTGTCAGCCATCGACGATACGACGTTGGACAAACCATATGCCAAAAACATGAACCTGGTCTATCATCAATGAAGGGGAAAACAGCATCGGTTAGTGAATGGGATCAATATTTGTACGTTGCTGTGGACAGATGGAAACGCCATAATTCCCGTTGATTTCCGAATGTAAGGGCGATGTTTAGTAGGTTGAGGGGACGAAGCAGGCAAGCAGGGCCTAAGCCGCCTATGTAGATCTATGTAGATCGATAAAGCTGTTAATAATGATGTTATAATCAGCTCATTAATGCAACATAGTGCGTACTAATGTACAACTATGTACATAGTATCTACTTTTAGAGTATGTTGCCTGTGCTCGATATATGTGTGTAGTGCCGCAAGATAGTGGTTATATATGAGGGATTAGATATCATACTCTTTGCCCGCTCTAACCTCTTCTTCCAGAGCCGTGTAGAGAGGATGGAGGATGGTGATGCCTACGCACCTCCATCCAGATTGCCACCCCAACTTTGAAGGACCTCTACCTCGGCGTCCACAAGAACCGGCGATAGAAGATCAGATCCTACCCGTCTCATTATCTCTTGAAGCTTAGAGGCTGCTTCATGAGCTAAAGCTGCAGGTACCTCTAAAAGGATCTCGTCGTGCACAGAGGCTATCATCTTGGCTTCCTCTGGAAAAGATGAATAGACTTCGGCCATCACAAGCTTTAGTAAATCAGCACCGCTTCCTTGCGCCGGTGAATTATAAAGCTGATTTATCGTGGCCAGGGACTTGTTTCCCAACCTACCCCATATCCGTTTTCTTCCTGATACAGTCCGAGAACAGATCACAGGAAGTGAATAAAAACCCTTCTCGTGGTCGTGGAAGAAGAACGGTTCCGGGTGATAGTTCAGGTTTCGCTGCTTTTGGTGAAAAGCTGCTACTCCGGGGTAAGTCTGGAAAAACACCTTCCAAGCCCTCTGCGCTTCGGCTAAACTCATATCCACACCATAGATCTCTTTGGCTCGCTTCTGGAGAAGCTCTGGTTGCCCACCATAGGCCAGCAAGAAGTTAACAGGTTTCGCGCCCTGTCTTTGCGCCTTGGTTATCTGGTCCACAGGGACACCTGATATCTTACTAGCAGTGAGCTTATGGAGGTCCTGGTTAGCTTGGAAGGCGGCGATCATGGTTTTATCTCCCGAGAGCCTGGCCATTATTCTAAGCTCGATAGCAGAGAAGTCAGCTTTTACTAGCAGCTTCCCAGGAGGAGCCCTAAACAATTTTCTAATGGCCAGGCCATCGTCTCCTCGTTTTGGTATTTGTTGGGCGTTAGGATCTCGTGAGGAAAACCGTCCTGTTGCAGCTTCAATCTGGAAGTATCCTGGATGCAACCGTCCATCTTTAGGTGAGAGTTTCTGAATCCATTTTTTTAGAAAAGCCGCTAGTTTTGAAACTTTCTTATACTGTAGCAAATTTTCTGCAAAGAGACAGCCAGTTTGAGCCAGCTCTTTAATGTCCCCTTCTTGTGTAGTTTCTATCTTGTACCCTTGGGACTTAAAATAATCCAACACATCTTGCCGACTGGCTGGATTTAAGAGGGTAGATCGCTTTTTCCCTTTCGTCTGCTTATGTTCAAATCCCTTACTTTTGGCTTCGGCCTGGAGGCTATCAAGCAATTTTTGGACCACCATCCTCTTTTGCTCTAGCATAGCCTTGCAAGCCGGTTCATCTAACGGAAGACCTTGGAGCTCTAATTCAAGTACGACTGGAAGAACTTCGAACTCCATATCTGCTATGTGCATAAGCTCGTTCTTCTGAAGTAGCTCTTGAAGAATGCTATACAACGGCAGCAATACCGCTGCGTCCTTAGCAGCATAAGCCTTTTGTTCAGGACTTAGAATTTCAGCGCCCCACAGAGAGACCTGAAGTTCTTTATCAAGAGCAATGCCTAAGTGCTTCTCCGCCAGGACTTGAAGAGTATATACCGGCTCCCTCAGTTCCCTGTGAAGTTCTGTACCCTCTTTAATCCACTCCCCGTAATCAGAATATCCCGCCCACGCTATTTGAGAGGCAAGCATAGTGTCGAAGAGGTTTGTAAACGGTAACCTTCGGCTCTGAGAGACCTGAATAAACCCAAGATCGAACTTCAGATTATGACCTACCTTTTTCACGCTCGGATCTACAGAAAGCCTGGCCAGATCATCTAATGGAGAGCATGAGGCTCGCTCCAGCTCCCAGAGATCGGCCACATAGACCCGTCCCGAGGGTAGAGAGAGCTGGCAAAGTCTTGCTCTACAAGAGAGTGGGCTCAAACCGGTCGTCTCTAGATCAAGTCCACAGATGCCGGCAGCTCTTATCTCTTGAAGAGCTGCAGCCCAAGCGTCGGGAGAATCGACCTCGATATACGGTTCGCTCACAGAGAGGCATATTGACGGACCTACCACTGGTTTGGGGGGATTGGTATCTGCAGGAGAGAGGTTATTGTCCCCACTGCTTTTGCTAGTGGGGACACCTGTGGGGCCACCTACTGTACTACTAAAACCGCTATCTATAGCTATATCTATACTATCTAATTCTACTTTGTCCCCACTGTCCCCGCTGTCCCCGGTGTTTTCGTCAATTTTCTTTTTTGTGTTTTCTAAAGGTTCTATAGGTTTCAGATTTGTCTCAGAAATGTTTTCTCCCTTTTCCTGTGGGGACAGCGGGGACACGGGGCCAATAGCTTCACCGTTATCGTTTTTAGTGGCCTCACTAAGCGGGGCCAGTGGGGACAGCACCAGGTTATGTGGGACCACGTTGTACTTGATGTACCATCCTCGTGGACGTGCGCCATTGAACCGCATTCTATACTTAAGGCGTTGATCATCCCCTAATATCAGCAGCCCTAGGTCACTTAATCCTTGAGTTATGCTATCTATTGAGGGTGCTTGACTAAAAGTTTTGATCTTTACAAGCTCGTTAAGCGTTTCTGTGGGCAGAAGGAATAGCCCTTCTGGCATCCAGCACCCAATCACAGTTCCCATAATTGTTTTCGTTCCATCAAGGGACTGGATTATGCCGGGGTTGCTGGCCAACAGCTCTTCCAGCGCACTCAGGAACCTCGCTACTTCGGTCTCTTCCGACACCGCCCGTCCTTGTACCTCGATTGCTGCATCGAGAGCGACCTCAAACCTCTCTCTACTCTCTGTGAATATGTCTCCGAGGGGCGATTTTTCCAGTAAGTCCCATACACTCTTCATAAGGATGTAAATCGTTGCCAGCCTTCCGGAATTGACGAAATGCAATCCAGAGAACTTTTCCACCATTGCGGACCGGTGCGCTTCAAAGTCCTCACCGAACGCATGATCTGTACCGGCCAGAAACCGCAACCAATGATATCCGATAACAGGCAACAGCGCGGCGTTGGCTTGAACCTCTGTGAGAAGCTTTCCGTCCGCCGGAGTCCAGTTCAAGTTTAGAACCCGCGCCGATGTACTGGCTTCTTGTGGCCTTACTTCGCCGGTGATTATTGGGGTGCACGTAAACTCGCGGGACTCACGAAGTCCACCCTCCTTCTTCCCTCGCGCCTTCTCTTGACCCTCAAGCACAGAATGCAGAACCGCTACGTAGTTTTGAGCATCCCTGGTGTCCACAGTTTTCATATCATCATAGATCTGTGGCAGAAAACCAGCCGCCGCAAAAAGCTCCATTGCGCCGATGGCTGTCGAGCCGGCTTTGCCCGCCTTCAACTTCGGGCCATCGAGGTATCCAATCCCGTAAATGCCCATTGCAGTAAGCGCCGTGGTTGTTTTTAATGTCCCCGTTAGCCCCCATAGCCCGAGACCAAACCTATCGTTTTTTCTCCACCTGGCAATGGCCGGCGCGCCCAGGACGACAGCCACCAGAAGGGGCGCGCTCTTATGGGCCCTCAATAGTTTTCGCAGGCACTCCTTCGCCTGAGAGAGATCTCCATCGTATACCCGCGCCGGGATCATTGAAGATAGCCGGTACTCTACATTCTTAACCAGGTCCATGCCGGGCATTAGGGGACCGCCCTTCTCGTCCCAGGTGGGCACCTCAACCCGCTGCACAAGCCGGGGATTCAGAGACATCTTTTGAACCGTTTCAAAATTCAGCCTACCAACCTGATTTTTTGCGCCGAAGGCGTTGAGAAGGGCAGCCTTAAATTTACGTGGTTCAGCTAAATCACCGGCGCGCAGGGTGAACTTCACCTCGCGCTTATCAACCGCCCCTATGCCCTTGAAAATGAGTTCGGTTTCATCTTTAGCGCGAGTCTCCGTGTCAATATGAACCGCGCAATCCGATATCCATAACAGATACTTTTCCTTGTCGTTTTTGGTACCGACTTCTATAACCTTTACAATAGTGCCGAAGTCAGAACACATCCCAATAAGGCCTATTTCGTTGTCTAATGTGACCATACGGATAGCTGGCTTACCTGTACTATCGCCACCATGACCACCGTCATGACCACCACCATGACCACTACTGCAAGATGGGTTATATGTCTCTTTGACAAACTCTAAGGAGGATTTGATGGTCCTGTCCCTGTAGTCCTTCCGCTTGGTCCATTTCTCACGCTGTCCTAATGCCGATGCTGAGAAAAGTCGTTCTAGTTGGCCAGAATCACGAGTATAGAAGACCAGCATGGCCATAAGAGCAGCATCGGCACTTGAATCATCATCATTGTAGGCCGCGATATCCCCTTCAAAATAGAGACTCTTGAACTTCGCGCCGTTAGCCGCCCCGGACGCTTTCTGGATAACCTGGTCATCCGACAGAACACACTCGGGCCTACTTTTATCCGTGGTTGAATTTACAGGGACCGTGCTCTTGGACTTAATCTGCCCCTTGGTAACCTTAACAGTGGCCGTGGTCTTCTCGGTGGTTGTAAGTAAACTGGCCATGTCGCAGAAGACCTCGTTATAAAAGTCTCGGAGCTGCTCTTGTCTCTCGTTTACCACAAGTGAGTTTTCCCAATGATTTCCGGTTACTGTAAAAAATCTCTTGCAGTCGTAGATTTCAATATTCTTTGTTGTTTCCTTGCACTTTTTTTGCCTCTCCCCTTTCCTACCTGTGACAAAAATATGAATGCCCTTACCTGAAGGAGAGATCTCCGAGTATGAATCAAACTTTTTTGCTACCTTTCTGGCTCGCTTCCAGTCTTCTGACGTTTCCAAATGATCAACGTCCACTCCTGCATAGTTCAGCCCTGTCTTCTCATCAAACCCAAAACAAAAGCCAATGCCGGAATACCCATCTTTGTGAGAGAAGAAGGCGTCTCGGGCTATTTCGAAAGTGCTCCATTGTGTAGACGGCTTAGTAACATCGGCGTGCCTACCGGTCTTTGCATCATAAGGAACTTTGGTAAGCTTCTCTTTGCCGTTTTTATCTTTTACTAATTCATGCTTCCATACGATCCACCGATCAGCCTTCTGAAGATCTAAGGGGATGCCGTTCGTTATCTGGTAACGCTTAAGATTTTGTATCCCGCTCTTTTCTTCCTCTGCTGCCTTATCAGCCGCCACTAGTTGTTGGGCAATAACCCCTGGATTATCTGATAATGAAGCAGCCATTAAAGCTCACCTCGGTAATGCATATCGTTTTTACTAACCGAAAGAGCTTTAATCCAAAAGCGAGAAACATAATCCTCGCTAACCATTGACATGCATTTTTGCCCCTTCTGCCTCACAGTTGCAGGCAAAATGCTTGTCACACAATTTTTTATTTCCATATTGCATCAATCCTTGTTCTTTTCTAGAATACAGTCTAAAGTTTAATCATCAGGACCTGTAGCGCGATTAATTTTCAGTCACCAGTGGAGACTAATGCTTCAGAAATTGGCGTGTAGATTAATTTTCCATGATCATCGATCTTCACTGCCATGTAATTCGCACAAACCTTTTCAGCAAGGTCCTTAGGAATGGCTAAAAACCGCGACTTGTTCACGGCCCTGACTTTCACAATAGACTGCATGTTAAGGAAATATTTTTATTCATGTATTTCAATATATTTTTGAAAAAGGTATATATGCTATTTTCAACAAATAGCGGGTAAAGGTGATATCCTGGTAAGACCGGAAGACTTCATAAACGGGAATAGCGACAATGAAGTGGATCGCGCGATTCTCAATTATCTTTATCTTATGCGAAATTGTTGCCCATATTCTGCACGTGAAATAACTTCTGCATTACTGCATCATTATTTCTGCAAGAATTCACATGTTTTTACTCTTCCAATTGGGTTAAAGCAGGAATGCCCGATCTGTCACAAAGAACCATTCCAATTATTGAACCAGAAGCTAGACAGCGCTGAGCGAACCGTGCGAAACCGGCTTTCAGAACTCTATTTACGAGGTGATCTTCAAATGATGATAAGAGATCGCGCAAGTGAAATGGGGCGCGCTCCTGAAGTTTACCAGCTCAGTGACACTTTCAAGACAAGGCTCGAAGATTTCCTCAACAGAAAAGAAATGAAAATCGGTTACCAGGCAAGTATACGCCTTCGCAAGGAGACCGAAGAGGATAGGCAACGCCTTGCTGCAGCAGGTATGGTACTTTGTCCGTCTTGTGGCGATCGTGTACCTAAATCAAGTCTATTGCGTCTTCAGGGGGCTGAAAAAGATTGCTGCCTTACTGAGTACGTACATGCAGCTTTGAAGCTCACTAAAATTAGCGTTATTGAGGACGAATCATATATTGAAATCGTTAACGGTAATCCAGAAGTAGTTGGTAAAGGTAAAACGAGAGATGAATGCCGCCACGCCCTCGTAGAAAGCATCAAGAAGTGGATTGCCACACAGCAACAGAACGGCTTGACAATCCCGCTTTTGCCGACTGCAGAGGATGAGCTTTAAGTTTTGTCGTCTCTTGCGAATTTGTATTTGACACCGCATAGACATAGTTAGCCGGCGCGCCGGATCTGTGGGGAAATAAAGGGTCGAGTGCCAGGAGAGTGGGACACCACATGACCATTTCCAGACTTCCAGATTCTTCCAGGAATTCCAGAATTGCACTCCGGCAGCACTTTCTCGCATTTAGTTCTATGACATTTTTACAATAATAGTGCAAAATGCCATAGAACTTTTCCGAACGCAAAAGATAGACCATCAATTTCGATAACAATCGGCCTTTGCTCTTCCGGCCAACTTTATGATAACCCGGTTTAAAGAAATTATTTATATGATTATGATATTTGTCAGAAACGTAGGAGGAAGCATCATCAGAGACGTTACTATCAAGATCGCAGACGAAAAAGACTTGGAATTTATGAAGGGCCTACAGAGCTTGGGCATAAACCGAAACGTAGCCAGTGTGATTACATATCTCAAGGACGTGAAGGAGGGATCTTCCAGGGATATCGAGGTGGCCACGGGCATGAGGCAGCCGGAAGTCAGCATTGCCGCGCAAACCCTCCGAGAGAGAGGCTGGATCACAGAACGTAATGTCAAACTGGAAAGCAAGGGACGACCCATGACGTTCTATGCTCTAAGATCAACCATAGATGAGATCATAAAACATTACGAAACGGAGAAAACTGAGGAGTTTGCCCAAACCATGGAAACCATCAAACGACTAAAAGAGCTTAGCTCTGCATAACCTCAGAAAGAGATCGCGCCACCATAGATTTTCGCGCCTAAACCCACAGCCTCCTCGACCGCGGCCAGGTCCTTCATTAGGAATATCCGCTCGTTTGCGGTCTCCTTGAAGGCCACAGAGTTCTTCAGTATCTGCGCATACTTGGCGCTCTTTGGGAGTTGGACCATGTAGCTCTTCAGGTTCTCCGCCAGGTCATAGTCGAAGCCGTTGCTCCAGGAGCTTGAGGGCGTTGTTCCTCGCGCCGATGGACTTGAACTCGAAGCGGTACAGGTCTTTGTTGTAGTAATCCAGAAGCGCATTGAATAGCTCATGGTTATCGAAGAAATGCTTGAAGACCCAGAGCTTGCCAAGCTTGAAAAATATGATGCCCTTGCGCTTAGGAACTACATCGAAAGTTTCGACCATAGGCATCCCGTGATCAATGTTAGCACAATGTTTAATATTATTAACTACATGCAAACCCAATAGAAACGAAAAATTGGTTCCGGCCAGGGTGTTACTAGCACCCTGACAGGGAGAACTCCACCCACAGGAGCTTTGCCGTATGTCAGAAATAGCATTAGCTAGAATAAATACCTTTGGGATATCGCCCAAAGCCGATTTTGTACCGTCAGATGATCCTATTCTTGAAATTCCACTTTCAGAGCTGCAGAGTCTTTTAGATGAAATAGTTCTCACCTATAACCAAATGGCTGAGATGGTCAGAGACGCCGGCATACTCCGAGGGAGGGAGCTGGCCAGGATCACAGAGAATCATGCCGGGACTCTGAAAGCGGAGAGATCACCCATAACAAAGCTACAGCTCATTAATGCATATATCCGGCAGCTTCTAACCAAGATTCGCGAAGCCTTGAAAAGCCACCCAGCGGAAGGCGGGAAGATCGTTCAAGTCTGCTCTAAAATCATGGCTCGCGCGGTGCAGATTGTCGAATACGTCAAGACCATCGCACAAGACGACCCCAAAAGAAAAGAGATCGCCTTGGACTCCCAACAGGCCAGGATACTCTTCTCAGGGGCCGGAAGCGAGCCTGTGAGCCGCAAGGAGACTATCAGAGCCATGAAGAGAGCAGAAGACCTTTGGCCAGCCCTGAGATGTGACCACAGGCCCAATGATGGCCGCCAAACTATGAGGTTGACCATCAAACGAACTGACTTAGGCATTTCTCCAGAATTCGGCTACCGTGACCTTTGGCAACGGTCTGGGAAGGATGTAAGCCTGAGCATATAAGCTCACCTAGTTAATATAGTCGAAAAATATACAATTGAATTTCATAAATCCGAGAGGGATAATAACCGTTTACTGCTTGCTTTAGTTTACCTGCTAATACCGTTTCGGTTTCGTTTCTATTATAATAGCAGATGAATATTATTTCTTTGGCTGGATAGATCTACTTACCAGACCGTTGCCAAAGGAAACGATTAAGGGCATGGCTTAGGAAGAGGCAATCTTTTGCCCGGCTCGGCCATTCATCCATTGACCTTCAAGCGATGTCTAGGCAGTCCTTATATCTCATCCTGCTAGGAGATCGTTGATTGTAGGGCACTACAAAAATTAATTATCTTAAGTTTATGAAAATAGAACTCAGTGCATCCCTAACCGTTCTTTTATGGCTCTGACATCTGACTGTACCTGTCTAAGAGTCATTCCATATCCTGGTTGAATGTCCTCCCTCATGGCCTTAATCTCTTCCAATATCTGAGGAGTAACAGCGGTATTTTTCCGCACTACTTTTATGTCATCTCTTATATCCAGAAGTAGCGGTATAGCTTTATCCAGTTGAACAAATGCGCAAAGCATGGCCACTTCGCTGGTTCGCCCAACGTCGCCGTCGTAGTTCTCGGAGGTCACCTTAGAGACTTCGGCCAGCTCCGGCTTATTCTTCTCAATCGCCTGTAAGAAGGGCGCGATTCTGGCCTCATCTCCTTCCACCAGGGCGATAACCTCTTGCTGGCCGTTATCTTCCCAGTTGTAGGTAGACAATCCAGGCAGGGCAAGGTTCATGGCATTTTTGAGCAGGAACACACGGTAGCCTACATCATGCACTTTGGGACCGGTAATCTTGACTTTCAGCTTCATGTTCATCCTTGATATGGATCGGCAAGCTATTTGGTTGTTTCCTCGATTGTGGCAATGGCGTGCTTGAAGACCAGGAGCTGCCCTTTTGCAGTCTGAAGTAGGATCTCATAGGGGTTGTAGCCCTCGATGGTCCCTGTAACTGGCTGACCTCCTGAGACTAGGCGGATAATGATCTTTTTGCCCTTGAGCTTGGGGATGAATTGCGGTGAGCCTTGCTTAACTTCGTCGGTCATGCTTTAACTTCTCCTAGCGCCTCAGAATGGTTGCCTTTCTTCTTTTCTTGCTGAGATCAATCCATTCCTGCTCTGTATTTGCCCTTTCTTCTATGACTCTCCATATATCCGGATATTCCTTTTTGAAAGCTTTTTCAAGAACTTTGGTTCCCTCATCACTCTTGCAGAATCGTGGCGTCGTTCTATCCAAGTATGCAAGCATCGCAGCCACCATAGGTGAATAAAGGGAGACTCTGGGATTGTAGAAACCATCTTTCATGGCTAAAGTGATCATTTCTTGATCGGCAACAAGCGCTTCCTGTTTACTATTCTTACTTATGTCTTTCTTAATAGGTATTTGGGATTCCTTATTATGTATTCCTGAATTACTATTATCTATTATGTCTTCACTAGTAGGAGTTAATGATTCTGGTTTAGAAAGAAAGGCGTCTGCCAGCAATTCTTCCTGTCCTTTAAGTGGAGATCTTCCTAGCGCTTTAACTTCAGACATCGCATAACACCTCTTCCGTAAGGGCCTTGTATGCCAGTGCTCCTGGAGAATCGGGGGCGTGAAGATGAATAGGCTTGCCATGGGACGGAGCTTCTGCTAACTTTATGCTTCTCGGAATCACAGTTTTGAATACGTTGTCTTTGAAGAAATCCCTGACATTCTCGGCAACTTCTTTAGACAATTTCGTTCTGGCGTCGAACATGGTAAGGACCACTCTGATTTTTGGATCTCTACCTAACCGATTCTTGAGAATATTCAGAGTGACCTGCAACTGATCTACGCCTTCCAGTGCATAATATTCGCATTGAACTGGTATGATCAGTTCATCGCAAGCAATCAGGCTGTTAAGTGTCAGAATGCTCAGGTTTGGCGGAGTATCAATCACGATGTAATCGTATTTTGTGTTGTCAAGGTTCTCTATTCGCTCTTTTAAAATAAACTCCCTGCCTGGTTGTGTAGCAAGTTCATGTTCGATAGTTATCAATTTCAAGTCACATGGTGCTACCTCCAATCCAGGGATCTCTGTAGAGCGAGCGACATCTTTTAGGGTAGTTTCGCCTCGCATAACATCGTACATCTGTAGTTTTAGGGTTTTTTTATCAATACCCAATCCTAATGTTGCTGCGCCTTGGGGGTCAAGATCTATCAATAGAACGTTCTTGCCACTCAAGGCTAGATATGCGGCCACGTTACTGGCAGTTGTAGTTTTGCCGCACCCGCCCTTGTGATTGCCTATGGTCAGCACTTTCATGAATACTAATTACTTACTCTGATATATTTAATACTTATTCCGGGGTTCATAATAGTCGTTATGTTTTAGTTATTACTTATTCAATGTAACGGAATAGATATTAAATAGTACTTATTAGTTAATAGTTAATAGATAGGCCCTTTCCCCCCTCCGTTCGTCTTGGTCTTGTGCATGGTAAATAGTTCTATTGCATTCCATTCAAGACTCGAAAAAATGCCATAGAACTTTTTGAGAGGCACACCCAGAACTTGCTAGTTATATGTACTACATTATACAACCTTCTCAAATTGGCCCAAATCCTATTCTGCCTAACCACCCATTCACATAGTCTTGATAAAAACAGGTTTACAATTCACTGATAGCGATTAATCCGCATCAGCGAAAGCATATAACAAATCCATAATCCGCCGCGTACCATCAGGGAGTTTGAGCCTGATAGTATCCTTATAATAATATCTCACTGTTAAAGCGTATCGAAAAAAGAAGAAAGGAATTATAGGTTATACATACCATAAAGAGGTGTGATGTAGGCTATCTAAGAATCCGCCTTCTGCTATATAATCGGACATATCTTTAAAATTTGAAAACAGCATCTCCACAAGAATTTATTTTTATCGTAATACCCCGATGAGGGTATGGCCAATCCTGATTAGATTGTTAATGGTGCTTAAGGCAAAAGCAAGGTAAGATAGGCGTTGAAGTCCTCTTACGTGTGGGAGTGGCTCTATCTGCCTGAGCCCCACCGCTTCCGTCTGAGGGGGATACAGAGTTCAGATCTACACCTGCTCGGGCCAAGAAGGCCTTTTCCACTGTTAGGCCGTCTTTGAAGGTATTGTTGCCGTTTTTGACAGCCATGAGGGACAGAAGGGTATCGGCGTGCAGCTTGTGGCTGACCTTCAGGATGAGATTGGCATTCTCCGAGAAGGGAGGTGACTTCAGAAGGGTCACCTGACTGAGCTTGGAGTATTCACTTTTTGCAGGCAATTATATAAACCTAATGTTTACTAGAACACATATCACCGCGAAACCGATGCTAACTGTTATCATCGGTTAGACATTAAATCAAAATAAATTATTAAATCAGATTTATGTTTGCATCAATCATGCTAATGAACATTATGGGCCTATAATTGCCTCAAGATGTATCCATCCCACTATGATTAATTATTGATTCGATAACATTCGTACAATGCAATTTCATCAGTACCTGTTTTTAAAAAAAATAAAAATGACTAAGCTGTTCACTATAGCAACGTTTTGGCAAAAACATTTTCGAGAGCAAGATTGCGAAATATCAGCATAATTACTCAGGAGTAATTCATATCGGTAATATATTAACGATAGCCTCATATATTGTCGAACTATTCTAAAATTCGGAGATTTTTAATTTGTTATGGAGAGTGGGAATGAATGACGATACAGATGTCTGTGACGACACGAGAGCATAATTTGTTAGCATCGATACTAGCCAACACGGTAACAATACTTCCGATGCAGGTTGTGAGCAAATGATCTCGTCTCTTGTATCGCCTCAGACCTCTAAACCACAGTCTATCGCCTTCATGACCGACTTTGGTGTTGTCCTTAGGCAATTGCTACAAGAGATTCAGGACCTCAATGCAGAGAATCGGCGGCTGGCTGAACGATTAGAGGATCTAGAAGAGCTCCAGGAAGTGTATCATGGCCCTATCCCGGCCATGGGAGATAGGCCCGCACTTAAGGAAGCTTTTGCTAGGCAGAGAGAGGCACTATCTGGGCTACCCTGTAGGGTATTCGAACTGGGCCAGAACTTGCATCTTTTAGAGCAGAGATTTAGTGCCAGAGAGGAAAATGCATCGAAGTCCAATGGAAAGAAGACGGTGCATAGAATTGAGAAGCTCAAGGCTCTTCTAAAGAGCTACGGCGGCTCCCAATCTTTCAAGCAACTTCAAGACGACTTAGATCTGAGCCCTGCGCAGTTCACGCGCCTGGTGGGGAGCCTTGACAAACGCTCCTTTGAGGTCAAGCGACGCCCTGGTGCGAAGAGAGGCGAGAAGGTTCTGAGCTTGAAAGTCAGAATTGCAGAGCCCTTGAATGTTCATTAGTGTTTACGTAAAATGTGAAAACTCCTGGGAGGTTAAGGCCTAATTAGCTCTTATTTCTCGATCAAACCTCAAATCTCAGCCTGATTCGACTGAGATTTGCACTGTGATTAGCTTAGGGTGTAAAAACGAGAAGGTCAAGAGAAGGTCAAGAAATAGCATTCTGGGCCCAGACCATTCGTACGAATTGAGATTTCACGTTTCATGTAAAAATGACTTAAGCATATCGATCTTGACGGCTGTTTAGTTCGGAGATGATTTAGTTGAATGCGAGCCTTTGTTTGTGCAAAAACGCAATGCTGCAATGGATAATATTCTGGAGGATCTTTGCGTTCATCTACGGTGACTTCATTGATTATATTAATTTTATCCACAGATTCTGAACATCTTTGATGACTATTAAAAGTCAAAGATGGATAATTCCAACTATGAGGACAAATCAAGTAGATCTCGACCAAGAGACCCTAAGGGCTTTGGCCTCTAATAACAGGCTTTGCATTCTAAAGTTGCTTAAATTAAAAAGCATGAATTTAACTCATTTGTCCACGATGTTGAGTTTACCCAAGTCAAGTACTCATAAAAACTTGGCCATACTTCTAGAATCTGGTCTGATTAGCAAGATAGCTACTCATCGAAAATGGCGTTATTACCAGCTTACTGAAAAAGGGAACCAGTTGTTTTCAGATGAATCGAGGTTAATTATCGTCTCAAATGAGACCTCTTGCAGTTGTATTCATCTGACTCTCGATTCCGATGCTTTTCGTTCTGGCTCCATAGACTCACCTCATTCGAACAATGAGTGTTCCAAATAAAATGGGGCTTCGGTAGACACTGCTGCAATCCATGGGGGTACACTCATATTCGAGCTACGATCTGTTTCTGAGAAGATCCGCAGAGTCCGGCGGGAAGATTTGAACGAGTTATACCGAGCTGCACTTCTGGTATGGAAGAGCTCTCCTGGTTGGGCCATAGCCAGCATTGTTCTGGTCATTCCTCAAGGAATCCTGCCTCTGGCCTCCCTTTATATCATGAAGTTGATAGTGGACTGCGTGGCCAGCGGCTATAGCTCAGCTAATAAAGGGGCAGTCATCGAGCAAATTTCGATGCTGATTGCTCTGGCAATATTGTTGGAACTGCTCTCTATTTTAATCCAATCTGCAGCGGGTATTGTCAGCGAATTTCAATCTACCTTGGTCTCTGATCATATCCAGGACGTCATCCACGCTAAATCAGTAGCTATCGACTTAGAATACTACGAGAGTCCAAAGTACTATGATACCCTTCACAGGGCTCAACAAGAGGCCTCTTATCGGCCTATCCAGATAGTCAGAAGCCTGACCCAGCTTCTGCAGAACAGCATCTCTATGGCCACCACGGCGGCCCTTCTCTTCGTCGTCAGTTGGGCTATCGTGTTGGCCCTATTGATCGCATCCGTGCCGGGGGTTTTAATCCAGATGATCTACTCAGGAAAGCTCTACCGCTGGCAGATCTCCCGCACGGAAAAGGAGCGTAAGGCCTGGTATATGCACTGGCTTCTGACGGACAAAGGCTTCGCCAAGGAGATACGCCTCTTC
>Ga0247841_10004776_pt1 | contig 22783 bp, 23 predicted proteins | sample LaCruzMarch2015__2_FD_192410 | JGI IMG/M metagenome (GOLD analysis project Ga0247841, IMG submission 192410) | Freshwater microbial communities from meromictic Lake La Cruz, Castile-La Mancha, Spain - LaCruzMarch2015_18m | ecosystem: Environmental > Aquatic > Freshwater > Lake | place: Spain... | reverse complement strand
AGTGCGTTCTTAGCTCAGTTGGTAGAGCACTACCTTGACGTGGTAGGGGTCGCAGGTTCGAGTCCTGCAGGACGCACCATCAGTAAGCCTTTCAAGCCTTAAACTGTGCCACATTTTCCAATTTCCTCCGACTGTGCCAGATTTGTGCCAAGTCAGTAGCTTCAAATATTTTTAAATGCATCATTAATAACAAAACTTACAGTTTTTGATACACCTCATGGGGCTAAACTATTTAAGTTTTTAAGTAGAGGTCTCAACGATGATATTTAGTAGTACCTTACGCCTCACAAAGACAAAAGCTCGAGTAACCCTTTTTTGGGTGCCAACGAACGAAAAGTGATAGCAATTATATGGGTAGATTAATGGTGAACATCTCGTGATGGTTCCGCCTTGTAGAGAATCGCAGGGTAAATTCCTTCAGCTACATAATTTAAGAAATCTTTTACGGATACACAAGTAAATAATGTGTATGCCGTTCCCTCTATTTTATTTATTGAAAACTGAGCGTCTGGGCAATCTGTATCACCGCTGAAAGCAATATATTTAACACTGCTATTTGTCCAATGTGCTTGATTATAATACTCCAATACGGCTTTTTCGATTAATTTTGAGGCATCGTTAGCTCTATATCTATTATTGACGGGGTAAGTACCTTCAACCACATAATTTAAAAAGTTTTCTACAGATACACAAGCAAATAATGTGCGGTTTAATTCATTTTCTGGATCTATTTTTATTATTGAAAATTCATTATCTGGACAAGATACAAGTTTTCCTGCCGAATTTTTAGAAGCCAAAAAAGGCTCACCAGTCCAGCCGTCATATGTGTCTTTCCATTCAGAAGTATTCATAGCAAAATAGTTAACTCCACTATTAGTCCATTCTGCGTTATCATAATAGCTAAGCACAGCTTTTTTAGTTAAATTTTCGACCGTAACATTTTGCGCAAAAGATTGCGTTGAAAAAGCAAATGTACAAAAAACTAACAAGAAAATTTTCTTCATATCTAATAAACCTCCAAAAAACTTCTTTTCACTTATACATTACTTGCAATAGTAATTTCAAGGTATTTTGTAAAAAATACATACTATGGTTTTGCCTGTAAAGGTTCGAAAGCCGTCCAATTCAGTGTACCCAACAGGACAGACTATTTATTATATGCAAATTACCCAGCTACTAACTCCTCATAAAAAACTTACAGGAATAGCAGATGCGGTTTTGTTGATGGGCATAAATGTATCTGTTAGACATATAACTGCACCATGGCCTATTTTTTTGTTTAATTTTTTAAGAGTATGAAAGTTTTTTATATGGTCCGTGTTTGGTGAAGAAGTTTTTTTGATCTCTATCGGATATATCGTTTGCCCCGATACAATAATGAGGTCGATCTCTTTTGTGTCTTTATCCCTGTAGTAATATAACGGTGCAGACTTGCCGTTGTGCCAATATGACTTTAGAATTTCTGTGACAACAAATGTTTCTAAAATGGCGCCAGACATTGCCCCTGTTTCTAATGTTTTTGAATCGGACCACTCAGCGAGGTAGGCGCATAGACCGGTATCTATGAAATATAATTTTTGAGCCTTAACTAACCGTTTTGTGATGTTCGTATGATAAGGTTCTAATTGATATATGATGCCTGAAGCTTGCAGTATAGAGAGCCAGCTTTTTGCAGTATTAGGACTTATATCGGCGTCACGGGCAAGATCAGCCAAGTTCAAAAGCTGTCCCGTTCTTGCTGCACACGCTTTTAAAAAACGGAAGAAAGTAGTTTCGTCACCTACTTTTGTTAGGTCTCTTACATCGCGCTGTAAGTACGTTTTTATATAGGAGCTGTAAAATAAATCACGATCTACATTTTTATTTAATGCAATAGCAGGATATGATCCACGCCAAATATTAAAAAAAAGTTTTTTGAGAGATAACGGTTTTGTTAGCGTCTTGGTTTTTAGATTATCAGGTAAAAAAGGTTTTACATTCAGTTTTTTATTAATTTCATTTTGTGATAGACCAAGCAGATTAATTATTCCTATACGACCAGCGAGTGTTTCCGAAACACCTTTCATAAGTTGAAATTGTTGTGAACCTGTGAGCCAAAAATCTCCATTTCTTTTTGTTTTATCTACATGCATCTTTATGTAAGGGAAAAGCTCTGGTGCATATTGAATTTCATCAATAAGTATAGGGGGAGCAAAACGTTCTAAAAACAATTTAGGCTCTTTTTTAGCAAGTGTCGCTACAACAGGGTCATCTAATGTGACGTACGTACGTTCTTTTTTGCTTAAATGCCGAAGAAAAGTTGTTTTGCCAACCTGTCTTGGACCAGTAATAAGCAAGACAGGGAACTGTTTAGTTGCCTTGTGTATGAACTGTTCTAACGTTCGTTTTATATACATGGTTACCGTCCATTATGCTTTTTAATTGCATTTTAGCCGAATATCTCTGAAACGCAAGTTTTATTTATGGCACACTTTTCAAACTGTGCCAGATTTGTGCCAAGTTTTTTGCACACAACGATATTAGCCCAACTTCGGAATGGCAAAAAGAAAGAGAGAGAGGGGGCATTGCAAACTTTAGTATATTCTTTCTACCAGAACAGTTACTTTAACAAACAGAGGAGTGGTTCTTACCCATTCATCGTATAAGAATATTTCTGATAGAACGGTACCGTCTAACGTTATTTCTGCCTGACCGTTGGTATTATAGGTTAGCATTGCAAAATCAATACCTTCTTCACTTTTGGCAAGTAGAGACGCTGCGGTTATACCTTCTCTTTTGAAATGTGTACCAGCTACAAGCATCAGATAAAACTTATCGCCACTGTAAGAACATATGAGTTTATCAAGAGTGATATTAAAAGAGTTTGTTTTTATGGCTTTAGTTTCTCCGACAGAACCACTGTTAAACTTTAGTGCGAAAGAACTATATGGGCAGCCTGCTATAATTCCTAAATCTAGCTCCTTACGAGTTGCATCTTTTCCTGTTACATCTGTAATAGTAAACTTAAATCCTTTTGGTATTTTCTTGCTGTTTTTTAACTCTTCTGCATACAAACTTAATGAGAATAACATGCAAACTAAAACTACTTTCTTCATAAGCTATGAGCCTCCTTAAAGGATTATTTTCTAGTATATCCTTTCTACCAGAATTTTAGCTGCAATAAACTGTGGGGTCGTTTTTCCCCATTTACCATTTACGGACATTTCTGATAAAACAGAACCATCTAACGTTACTTCTGCAGTACCGGTGTCGTTATATGTTGCTATTGCAAAACTAATGAAATTAATTCCAACAACAACCTCGTAATTTTCTACAAGCATCAAATAAAATTCTGAGCGACCCGAATGACAGACGAACTTATCAAGAGAAAGTTCAAAAGACTGACCTATAGCGTTAGCTTCTTTAATTGGGTTTTGCGTCTCTATACCTGAATCTTGAGAATAAGTTGGACAACCTACTGCAATTTTTGGCTCTAAGTTTTGAATTTCATGTTTTCTTGTGTTCTTTAAATCCAGAACGGTGAATTTAAAGGCTTTTGGTATTTCTTTGCCATTTTTTGATTCTTGTGCATACAAACCCAGCGATAATAACATACAAATTAAAATTATTTTTTTCATGAATTGTTACTCTACAAATAAAATTGAAAGTTCTATTAAGGAAAGTTTATAGACTAAAAACAGCCTTTTTGTCTAGTTATTTTTTATTGATTTATATGGTCTTATATATGCGTGTTATTTAATTATTATGTTATTCAACAGTTATTACAGAGTTTTCGCAGCCGTAACCATTGTTGACATATTTATCTGCGTTACTGTCATTGTACCACTGATTATTGCAAACATAACGGAATTGGTGTTCGCCTTTTGTTAATTTTAGGGTAACAGCCCATTTTCCTTTAGTAGATTTTTTTAATGGGGTCTGAGTATAGTTCCAATGATTAAAGTCCCCAGCAAGGTAAACCTTGTCGCCAGTGTTATGGTCGAATTCAAATGTTACTGATCCGTCCTTTTTAACGATGGTCATTTTGATCCCTCCTGAAATACTTTTTTATTGTATGTTATTATGCATAAAAAGAGCCATTTGTCTAGGTTTTTAAGAACTTAATGGCGTAAAATCCTTGACAGTCCTGTATTCCGTCACAAAGTTGTCGCGTTCTACGACTAGCGCCTTACCAGTAAAAGGACCATTTGGGCAGAAGCCATTATGCCATGTATCTATAAGGATTGGTTTATGTTTTTCCAGTTTTATAGTCTGTAATTTGTTGTCTTTTGCGATAACAAGAGTCAAAGTTCCTTCTATTAACATGAAGAGTTCAGGGCAGGTATGTTTTTCAAGTTTATCTATTTGGACTATATCGTTTTGTTCCGGTGAGTAGAATCCAGTTCTCCAGTGCCCCGTGTCACCACATAACACATGCCATTTTATTTTTTGTTCTGTATCCAGAAGTTCATTGGTTGTTACTTCCGGGAAAGAGGGGGTTTTTACTTCTACAGTCTCCATGTTGTTCCTCGGTTAGCTCATTTTTAGTTCAAATACAGGTTGCGATTGAATTGCTTTTTTTACAGCGCAGCCCTCTGCCGCTTTTAAGAGGGCGTCCTTATATTTTTCCGGAAAATCGTTCGGTAGTTTTACTTCAACTGAAAAAACAACTTTATCTTCGTTGTTTCTGGAAATCTTTTCTGTTATTTTTATATTGTTGGTAGGTATCTCTCGCTGTTTACAAAAAGCATTTATGTAATGTCCAGCACATAGACCCACAGAAACCAAAAAATAATCAAAAGGATTTGGAGCTGTTCCTTCTCCTCCACTTTTCTTCGGCTGGTCGCTGGTTACAGTATAGTTACCAAGTTTTGCCTCAAGTTTTACTCCATCTAAAATTTTTATTTCAATATCCATTTTTTTTCCTAAAGAACTTCAAATATCAACGAATCTTTTGTCTCTCTTAGTAACTTAAACTTTGAACTTGTCCTCATTTGTTTTATTACACCTCTAAAATCGCTGGTGCAATATACATATTTGGCTCCAAAGACGTATTTTAGGCTAGGATATGGGTCTGTAGTCAAGCCATTGGAAGTTCTGTACCAGATGTCCCAAACCGCTTTATTCCAGTCATACATAAAATGAGGGTCTAAAAATACCAAGTATTTAACTTTATCATTACCAAAGAACAGGTATGGAGCATCGTCCCAATCACATGTATATACCTGTGCTCCGTCCTGGAGGTTGTATTTTATCCACGCAGCATCTTCGTTGTATGGTTTGTTTGAATTAAAGAAGAATTCCCTGTATTGATTTTTATATACTTCCCTGCATGATTCTCCATAAAAAGCTACGACGATAAGAGCAATTGTTGCAAAAACGATCTTGTTTTGTTTTATGTATTGTTTTAGGTCAAATTCCTCACTTAGGTCCGTAAAATATGATGCAAAAAAGAATAAGGAAAAAGGCGTCCACATTTCGTTAAACCTGAGTGAGTTCATGAAGGCAAAAAGATATGCAGATGTAATCCCGAACAGCGACATGGTTTTAAAGGAGCATTTAACTGTTTTGGTGAACATGGTCCATATGATTAAAAAGTAAGGTATCAACAAAGGCATGAAAGAATATAAAAAATCTTTTGTGTTTATAGGACGAAGCTCTCCTGCAATTCCCAGTTGGCTTTTAGTTCCGGACCATGCAACGACGAAGACATTGATGTTCTGTATGTACCAGCCGGTTATATTGTTCGGGAAATTAGGGTGTACAAGCATTCCAATTGCAAAGCCCATCAAAGTATATACAGGGACTTTCCAGTTAATTGTCCTGTCTCTCCAATATTCCGTTACAGCAATTATTATTGCATACAGAATACTTATATGTGCACCTGTATGAGCAAGAGTATATAAGGCTGTGGTTATGATTATTGATTTATATTTTTTATTTATCTGAAAATGAACTACCAGTATGGAGAGTAGAATTGAAAGTGTTTGTGGCCGCGTAATATTTATCCTGTAAAGGAAATAACCGGTGGTGCAAAGCCCCATCAGCGACCAAAAAAGAGGGTATTTAAATTTGTTGGACCTTATAACATGATACAGTGTTACGAATAAGGCTGTTCCCAGCATTACGGCTGCAAGTTTTCCACCATAAGAAAGGTCCCCGAACGTGAATGGTTGTAGTATTAGGTGGTATAAAAATTCTTTATCATAAAAGTGGTCTTTCCATAGACTGAACTGAGCCCAGGGGAAGCTCTGCATTATTCCATGTATCCTTGAAAGATACGCAAATTTTATATGGTAGTAAGAGTCTTCTCCCATCATAAACTGTGAAGCAAATTGAATGGTGTAAAAAAAAGTGAACACCACCGCAGCGACTAAAGCATAACCCCAAAGATTAAGGACTTTGCTAAAGCGCTTAAGAAAATTAAGTTTATCCATTTTTTAACCTGCTTATTTTTTGTTGTCCCAGTACTGTATCTTTTTCAACTCGTAATCAAATCTGTGGAATCTTACGATGGTATCAAGGATTAACCCCGCTGTGAAAAGGATGAATGCGACTATGACAAGACCGGAGGCCAAAATGGCCGTAGGGACCCTTCTTATGTAGTGAGTTTCTATGAATTCTATTATTACGGGTGTTCCCAAACAGAGTCCAAGAAGGAAAACCGTAAGAGAAAGGAAACCAAAAAAGTATAACGGTTTATAGTCCTTGAATATTCTAAAAATAGTTTTAATTACGTTTATTCCATCTTTAAAAGTGTTTAGTTTTGATTTGCTGCCAACGGGCCTGTCCTTATAGTCTATCGGTACTTCCACTATCTTCCATTTTTTGTCCAGAGCATGAAGCGTCATTTCCGTTTCTATTTCAAAACTGTTGGAGAGGATAGGGTAGTTGGTTACGAATTGTCGACTAAAAATGCGATACCCACTCATTACGTCGTGTAAATTAGATTTATATAAAAAATTAACAATACTTTTAACAAGATTGTTACCGAAACTGTGAAAATTTCTCTTGTTCTCTTTCTTATAGACCCCTGCAGAAAGACGATCACCGACTAAAAGATCAGCATTATCTTTATCAAAGATTTCTAGGTGCATTTTTATATCGTTAGCAGGGTAAGTCATATCCCCGTCTACCATGATATATTTATCAGCCCATATGGAAGAAAAGGCTTTCCTTACCGCAAAAGCCTTGCCCTGACGGGTTTCTATGATAACAGACCCCTGGATACCGTGTTGTTGTAATGTCTGGTTCGCGATTACATTAGTTTTGTCTTTTGAGTTGTTGTCCACGACGTATATATGGGCTTGTGGTAACTCTTTGTGATACTCCAGAATGACATCACGAATGGTAATTTCTTCGTTATACGCGGGGATTATCACGGCGATATTTATTTTTTCTTGTTCAGCCATATTCATATTAGAATATATAAATCTGCTAATCTCAAGCTTTTCTTAATTGTATTTCTATCAAATAGAGTGTAATTATTTTTGCCGGAGGGATTATTTATTATGAGTAACGACCAACATCAACACGGTGACGCAAAATTTGATGAAAGAAAAGTTAGAATAGAGAAGATGGAAAAGTTAAGGGCACAGAACGTTAACCCTTATCCACGCTCTGACTTTAAACCTAATACAAGCTCCATAAAGCTAACGGAAACTTATGGTCATTTGAGCAACGAACATATAGAAAAACAGACTGCTGAATATAAATATGTCGGAAGAGTTATAATGATTAGGGATTTTGGCAAAGGAGGCTTTTTGCTTCTCGCTGATCAGGAAGGAAGATTTCAGGCCTTTATATCCAAAGCCGATCTAAGTGAGCAAGAATTCTTTGTATATAAACATCTGGATATAGGCGACTTTGTTGGCGTAGAAGGCAAATGTTTTAAGACAAGAACAGGAGACCTTGCGATACATGCCAAAAAACTTATCCTTATGTCTAAAGCGTTAAGGCCATTACCGGAAAAATTTCATGGTCTTACCGACGTAGAGGCAAGATACAGACAAAGATATCTGGACCTTATAGTTAATCCTGAATCAAAGGAAGTTTTTAAAAAAAGAAGCATGATGGTCAATTTTATAAGGAACTACCTTGCAGAAAAAGGATTCCTGGAAGTAGAAACACCGATGATGCATCCGATACCAGGAGGTGCAACAGCAAAGCCTTTTGTGACTCATCACAATGCATTGGGTGTTGATCTTTACATGAGAATAGCTCCGGAACTTTATTTAAAAAGACTTCTTGTTGGTGGATTTGAAAAGGTATTTGAACTTAACAGGAACTTTAGGAACGAGGGTATTTCTACATTCCACAATCCTGAATTTACGATGATGGAAGTTTATATGGCTTACGGAACTTACGAGAACCATATAGAACTTGTAGAAGATCTTGTTACGTCGATGGTTAAAAAATTCTATAACTCTGAAACAGTAAAATATGGCGAACATGAATTGTCTTTCGCACGTCCTTGGGCAAAAATATCAGTTCACGATGTTGTATTAAAGAACTGTACCGCTTTAAATCCAGAGATGTTGAAAAATAAAGACGCTCTCCTGAAATATATAAATGCGAAACCTTATGCAAACTTATTGCCAAAGGACCCAAATCTTGGGGAAATGTTGATGCTTATTTTTGATGAGGAAGTTCAGCCAAAACTTATTAATCCAACATTTATTACACATTATCCGGTAGAAATTTCTCCACTAGCAAGGCGTTTTGACGACGACCCTAGTGTTACAGAAAGATTCGAATTGTTCATAGCTGGTAAAGAAGTTGCTAATGCTTTTACAGAGCTTAACGACCCTATAGATCAAAAAGGACGTTTCCTTGAGCAGACAAAAAAGAAAGAAAAGGGAGACGAAGAAGCACATCACTTTGATGATGATTTTATTACAGCACTTGAACATGCAATGCCTCCTGCTGCCGGACTTGGCATAGGGATAGACAGGCTTGTAATGTTGCTTACGGACTCACCGTCCATAAGGGACGTAATATTGTTTCCGGTATTAAGACCGAAAAAACAGGAAGAACAGCAGGGAGAATAATGACCTCTGTAGATATACAAAAACTTGTTGACGTGATGTCCAAGCTAAGAGCGCCTGATGGCTGTCCCTGGGATAAGGAACAGGATCACGACACCTTGAAACGTTTTCTTGTGGAAGAATCATACGAAGTAATAGAGGCTATAGAGAATAAGGATTTTGAGCATTTAAAAGAGGAACTGGGCGACCTTTTGCTTCAAGTCGTGTTCCATGCTCAGGTTGCAAATGAAAGTAAACTGTTTACATTTCAGGACGTAATAGACGGTATCTATGAAAAACTTATCCGCAGACACCCACATGTTTTTAAGGATGCTCTAGTTTATAGTTCCAGAGACGTAGAGGTTCAGTGGGAAGACATAAAAAGAAAAGAAAAAAAGAACCAGAATTGTGATGGAGCAGAAAGGTCTGCAATAGATGGAGTTCCATTAGCGATGCCGGCAACTTTACAGGCTGTGCGCCTTACGGAAAAAGCAGGACGAGTTGGCTTTGACTGGGAAAATGCTGAACAGGTAATGGATAAAATAGACGAAGAACTTAACGAGCTTAAAGAATCATTAAAGAAAAAAAATAAAAAAGAAATAGCTCACGAATTAGGCGATGTGCTATTTGCGACATGTAATCTTGCAAGACATCTGAATATGGACCCTGAAGAAGTTAATAGGGAAGCATTGCAACGTTTTAGACTTCGTTTTAAAACAATGGAGAAACTTGCTTCAGAGCAAGGGAAAAAGCTTAAAGAACTCCCGATAGCAGAACAGGAAAAACTTTGGGTCGAAGCAAAAAAACTAGTTGGTTAAATAATGAAAGTTGTAGCAGCCGTAATAAGGTCAGCAGAAGGGAACATACTTGTAACCCAACGCGGTAAAGGCATGAGTTTTGAAGGAAAATGGGAATTTCCTGGGGGCAAGGTAAAGGATGGCGAATTACCAGAGCAGGCTCTAAAAAGAGAGATACAGGAAGAGCTTTGTTTGGACATACTCGTGGACCAAAAAGTGCTGGAATGGAGTCATGAATATTCGTTCGGCAAAGTGGACTTTATAGCATATAATTCGCGGGTTAATGCAGGAGTGTTACAACTGGTTGAACATATGGACTATAGATGGGAGAACATAGAGAATTTAAAAAACTATGATTGGACACCAGCAGATCTTGAATTGGTTAAGTATTTGTTTTGACTATTATGTTGTATCGATTTAGAATAGTTAGATAAATGATAAATCGTAATTGTTTTAGGAACTTAGTTGAGCAAATTTCTAGACCAGAAGTGTCCATTCTTACCGGTCCAAGGCAAGTCGGCAAGACATGGTTACTAAATGAAATCAAAAAAAATGTGAATTGTTAGGCAAAAGAACATTATATTTTAATTTGGAAAATCCAACTGATCTTATGGAACTCACGGGCTCTACATCAGAAATATATAACAAGCTAACAAAAGAACCCGATAGCATCATTTTTATAGATGAATTTCATTACTTAAAAAATGCTTCTAAACTGTTTAAGGCAATTTACGATGCTAAAAAGAACATAAAAATTTTTGCATCAGGTTCATCCTCCATAGAACTTCATAAACACATCAAAGAAAGTATGGCTGGAAGAGTTATCAAAAACAGGATCTTTCCGTTGTCATTTAATGAGATGACACAAATAAAAAATTTTACAGAGGATAATTATTTTTCTTACGGAGGATTACCTGGGCTTACACATGAGAAAACAGAGCAAGAAAAATTGCGACTAATTGAATCTATTGTAGAAACGTATCTAATAAAAGATATAAAATCGTTAATAAAAGAAGAAAACATTCGCGCTTTCAACAACCTGCTTTTTTTGTTAGCTCAATATCAGGGAAGCATAGTTCCCGCCAAAAATCTTTCCAAAAAATTGTCTCTTTCTGAACCCACAGTGTCAAAGTATCTGGAAATACTTTCTGAAACATATGTAATAGGAACTCTTTCTAGTTTCTCCAGAAATTTGGGCAATGAGTTAAAAAAATCTAAAAAATATTATCTCTATGATCTAGGTGTTAGAAATATGCTCCTTAAGGATTTTAACCCTCCAGAAAAAAGAGTAGATATAGGCTCTATAGGTGAGGCTTTTGTGTTCTGGAACATATAACCAAATATGGAAGTTAGATTCTGGAGAACCAAACAAGGTGACGAGGTAGATTTTGTTGTGGTTAAAAACAGGACGCCATATCCGATAGAGGTAAAAACAACATTTGACGATAAAGAGATTCCAAAGGGAATGAAAAAATTTTTAATGGCATATCCTGAATCCAAAATAGGTTTTGTATTTGTCAAGAACGCACAAGAAAGAACAATAAAATTTAACGATTTAGCTATTTATATTAAAAGCTGGAGAGATTCCAATTCGTTAGAGTTTATGGAAAGCATTAACTAGATTAATACCAATTTGCATTCAAACCTATAATAACCTAGAGGTTTAAGTGTCGGGTTTTTTCTAAGAATAGCCTTGAGAATAGGGGGCTAACGGGTTATTATCGCTTTCATCGCTTTTAAAAGTAACGGAGGAAGTATGGGTAAAACATTTTGCGGACTGGGGACGGCGCTGATAACTCCGTTTAAAAAAGGTGGAGAAATAGATTATACCTGTATGGAAAGGCTTATGGAGTTCCAGATAAAAAGTGGAGTGGATTATCTTGTAATCGCTGGAAGCACAGGTGAAGCAGCTACATTAATGGATGATGAACATTTTGCTTTACTAAAGTTCGCTAAAGAAAAATCTAATGGCAGAATTCCGATAGTCGCTGGAGTTGGAAGCAATAACACAAAAGCCTTGGTACAGAAAATACAAAAATTGAATTCATTGGGTTTAAGCGGATATTTAGTTGTTAGTCCTTATTATAATAAGCCGACCCAGGAAGGATTATTTGGACATTACAGCGAAGTGGCTGTAGCAGCAGGTAATATTCCGGTCCTTTTATATAATATTCCTGGAAGAACGGCCGTATCTATTGCGCCGGAAACGGTTGTGCGTTTAGTGGAAAAACATAAAAATATAATTGGTATAAAAGAATCAAGCGGCAATATCGATGCTGATTTGGATATGTATAAAAAGGTCCATGAAAAAAAACCGGATTTTTATTTTATTTCAGGGGACGATTCCTATACTCTATCTTTAATGGCTGCGGGTTACTGTGGAGCGATAGCTGTTATTGCTAATGAAGTACCTGTGCAGATGAAGCAGCTTATAGACGCTGCAAATGCAGGTGATTTTGCAAAGGCAAAAAAGATACATTATGACCTTTTAGACCTTATGAGGGCAAATTTTGTTGAAACAAACCCGGGGCCGGTAAAATATGCAATGAAGAAAATGGGTTACTGCGACGGAAGTGTTAGACTTCCTTTGAGCGAACTAAAGGGGTCGGAAAAATTAGATGCAGCGTTAAAAAGATTCCTATGAAAATAGCGTTTAAACATTCAGCGGTAGTCCCTGTTAAGACTTACGGGGGAACAGAAAGGGTCCTTTACTGGCTTATGAAAGAGCTTGTAAGCATGGGACACGAAGTAACGTTACTTGGTCCAACAGGCTGTGATGTCATGAACATAGGGGTAAAATATCAAACATATAACAGTAAAATAAGTTCAGATAGGTTTGATGTTGTACATTTTTTTGAACCTGTAACAAAACTTCCAAAAGATGTACCAATGTTGGTTACCATACATGGTAATGGCAAACCTGGAGAAACCTTTCACAATAACACCGTCTTTTTATCTAAGAATCATGCCAAAAATCATAACGCAACTTGTTATGTTTATAATGGGATAGATTTTAGTTTTTATCCTTTCATAAACTCGGAATCTACCTTGTGGAATAATTTTTTATTTCTTGCAAAAGCAAAATGGAAAGTTAAAAACTTAAAGGATTGCGTGCGTGCATGTAAAAAGAGCAAAAAAGATCTTTACGTTGCTGGAGGCAAGACCTTTAGCCTTTCAAAAATGATACATTCAATGGGTATGGTCACCGACCAGCAAAAACTTGAATTATTTAAAAAGTGTGATGCACTTTTATTTCCTGTTCGTTGGCATGAACCGTTTGGTATTGCAATACTTGAGGCCTACTCACAAGGCTTACCTGTTATCTGCTCCAATTACGGGAGCCTGCCAGAACTTGTGAACAATAAGACGGGTATAGTTTGCGGCAGCTATAAAGAATTTGAGGCAGCCATTGCAAAGGACAAAAATACTTTTGACGGAGCAAGCATTAGAAAATATGCTGAAGAGCACTTTAGTAGCAGGATTATGGCCGAAGCGTATCTTGCTTTGTATAAACGGGTTATTGCAGGGGAAAAGCTGAATTCGGAACAACCAAAATATTTGGGGACGAGGCATCCTGAAACGTTATTAGATTTTTAAAAAGAGGAAAAGATAATGTCCAAACTTTCTTTGGTTATAATAACTCTGAACGAGGAAAAGAGTATAGCGCGTTGTATAAAATCAGTTCCCTTTGCCAGCGAGGTTATAGTTGTTGATTCAGGTAGTACGGATAAAACGGTTCAAATAGCAGAAAATCTTGGAGCTAAAGTATATAAAAATGAATGGAAAGGTTATGGCGCGCAAAAATGTTTTGCTGCGCAAAAGGCCGGCGGTGACTGGGTTTTATCTTTAGATGCTGATGAATGGTTAAGTCCAGAGCTTGCAGTAGAGATACAGGAACTCATAAAAAGATGCAAGACCGGTGTTTTTGCAATACCGAGACTAAGTTACTATCTTGGCAAACCAATACGCCATGGGGGATGGTTTCCTGATTGGCAAATAAGGCTTTATTCTAACGGTGTAGCTTCATGGGATCCGAACGAATCCATACACGAAAGTTTAAAGACAGAACATCTGATCAACAGAACCTCCAGCATCCTGTACCATGAACCTTTTGAATCTATAAAGGAGCAGGTCGACGTAAATTTTGTTTATGCAAGTCTGTTGGCAGAAAAAAAATTCAAAAATGGCAAAAGGATAAAATGCCCTTGCATAATACCAATAAAGACCGTGTCACGATTCTTTGAGAATTTTATACTCAAGGGCGGCTTTAGGGATAGGTTTCCCGGTTTTGTTATTGCCTGGAACTCAGCACAATCTTATATGATACAGCTTTACCATATATACATAATGACTAAGGAAGAGAGGAAGAATGTCTAAGTTCACTCACTTACATTTGCATACGAATTACTCGCTGCTTGACGGTGCGATAAAGATACACGAGCTTGCAAAACATCTTAAGGAAAATGAAATGAAGTCCTGCGCCATTACCGATCACGGCGCTATGTTTGGAGTTGTAAAATTCACAAAAGAAATGAAAAAGGCCGGTATAAAACCGATCATAGGCTGTGAAGCTTATACGACAATGGGTTCCAGATTTGAAAAATCCAATGAGATATTCCACCTTGTGCTTTTGTGTCAGAATAAGGAAGGTTACAAGAACCTTGCCAGGATGCTGACCCTTGCATACACAGAAGGTTTTTACTACAAACCGAGAATGGACAGGGAACTAATAGAAAAGTACAGCGAAGGTCTTATTGCTTTAAGCGCATGCTTAAAGGGCGAGATACCTTGGCTTATAAATCACGGAAGGGAAGAAGAGGCCAAGGAAAAAGCAAAATGGTACAGGGACGTTTTTAAAGACCGATTTTATCTTGAAATGCAGGACAACGGTATAGAGGAACAGTACACAGTAAATGAAAAGATAGTACAGTTTTCCATGGAGCTTGGCATACCTTTGGTAGCGACTAATGATTGTCATTACATAAAAAAACAGGATGCATTCGTCCAGGATATCCTTGTGTGTGTTTCTACGAAAAAAACACTTGATGATGAAAAAAGAATGAAGATGTCCACCGACGAGTTTTATGTAAAATCGCATAGTGAAATGTTGGGGAACTATTTTAAGGAATATCCGGAAGCCATAAACAATACATTAAAAATCGCAGACCAATGTGACTGCCATATAGAGAACAAAAACTATTTCCTTCCTGTAATGGGTAAAACGGAAAAAGACAGCAGCGATGTTATAGATAAATTATCCTGGGAAGGCCTGTCCACAAAGGAATACCCTGTGGACCAAAAACAGGTATATGAGGACAGATTAAATTACGAGCTTTCGATAATAAAAAAGATGGGCTATTCGAGTTATTATTTAATAGTAGCTGATTTTATAAACTGGGCGAAAAAAGAAGGGATCCCTGTGGGGCCTGGCAGAGGCTCGGGTGTTGCCTCTCTTGTTGCATATGCTTTGGGCATAGTTAACATGGACCCAATTAAATATGATCTTATTTTTGAAAGGTTTTTGAACCCTGAACGTATAAGCTTGCCAGATTTTGACGTTGATATATGTCCAAGACGTAGAGAAGAAATTTTTGGTTACCTTACACAAAAATATGGACAGGACAGGGTAACAAAAATAGCAACCTTTGGGTTCTTAAAAGCAAAGATGGCGATCAAGGATGTAGGTCGTGTTCTTAATTACTCTGTTCAGGAAACACAAAATATTTCTGATCTTGTGCCAAGAATGCTGAAAGATGACGATACGTTGAAAGATATAGTTAATAAAGAGCCGGAACTAAAAAAAGCAGTTAACAGCGACCCGAGGATAAAAAAACTTGTTGAGCTTGCAGCAGCCGTGGAAGGTTCTACAAGAAGTTACGGTATACATGCAGGTGGTGTTGTAATTTCCAGCGTTCCTTTAACGGATGTTGTTCCTCTTGTACTTGCAAAGGACGATGTAATTGCAACTCAATTCGATATGGAAGATCTTGAAACGGTAGGACTTATAAAGTTCGACCTTTTAGGGCTTGAAACACTGACCATAATAGATGATGCAATTAAACATATTAAAAAATTCAGGGACGCAAACTTTGATATAGAAAAAATCCCCTTGGATGATTCAAAGATATTCGACATGCTATCACGCGGCGATACGGTAGGGGTTTTTCAGCTTGAATCCGACGGTATGCAAAAACTTTTAAGGGACCTTAGGCCGGACCATTTTGAGGAAATAATAGCTGTAAATGCTCTTTTTAGACCAGGTCCGTTAGAAGGTGGTATGGTCGACCAATTCATTAACAGGAAACACGGAAGAGAAGATGTTGATTATCCGTTCCAGGAGCTGGAAGGCATATTAAAAGAGACATACGGCATTATAGTTTATCAGGAACAGGTTCAGCGAATTGCTTCTACTCTTGCGGGTTATACACTTGGAGAAGCGGACATACTAAGACGTGCAATGGGTAAAAAAGATCCCTCTAAAATGGCTGAACAGCGAGAAATATTTATTGCCGGAGCAAAGAACAAGGGCCATGATCCTGCAAAAGCAGGTGACCTTTTCGATTTAATGGCAAAATTCGCAGAGTATGGATTTAACAAGGCTCATGCCGCTGTTTATGCTCTTAATGCATACAGAACAGCGTATTTGAAGTGTCATTATCCGGCAGAATATTTGTCTTCTTTTCTTACAGCAAAAATGAACAAGGACGTAGAAGAAGCAGGAATGTACATAGCGGATGCTATGGGACATGGAATAAAAATACTTTCACCGGACGTAAATGAAAGTATGGTTGACTTTCAACCAAGAGGGGACAGCATTCGTTTTGGTCTTGGAGGTATCAAGAACATTGGTACAGCGGCAATAGACAACATTCTTGAGGAGAGAGGGCAAAAAGGCCTATTTAAGGGATTTGTGGATTTCTGTTGTAGGGTTGACTCAAGAAAGGTTAACAAAAAGAGTATAGAGCACCTTATAAAAGCCGGAGCGTTTGATTCATTCGGCGTAGACAGGGGCGTACTTTTTAACAATATAGACAAAGTGATGAACCATGCAACAAGCGAAAGGCAGGATGCCGAATCTGGGCAGATCAGCTTTTTTGGTGCCGCAACTGGTCATGATGGACCAAAGCACAGCGAAGATATAATAGACAGGCGTCAACCGGTCTGGGATGCAACAACAAAACTAGGTTTCGAAAAAGAAGCAATAGGATTTTATATTTCCGATCATCCGATAGAGCGTTTTGAGCATGCTCTACGAGCCTCTGGAGTGCCTGACATTTTTTCTATACAGCATATCCCTCCAGACAACATTATAATTGCTGCCGGAGTAATGAACCTTGTAAGGGAAATTAAGACTACAGGCGGCATAATGGCGATATTCAGCCTGGAGGACAGGACAGGAAGTATAGAAGTGGTTGCATATTCTGATGCATATAAACAAACACAGCGTATGGGGCTGATCTATCCTGCTCTTGTTGTGTGTCAGGGCAAGGTGTCGGATAACTCCAACAAGAAAAAAATAATGCTGGATAGGATAAAATTAATAGAAGAAAAAGATTTTTCTTTCAGGATAAAGATACGTGGGGATAAAATAGGAAAAAAGGAAATAAACGATATCGCCGCAGCAATAACAAGACAGACCAGCGGTGTAAATCTTGGTATGGAAATTGTATATCCGAATGAAGGATCAGTGGTCCTTAAAATAGGCAACACCAGCCTTAATGAATGTAATCGTGCTGCCGGAAAACTTAAAACATATATAAAAGAGGTGAATACTAAATGGTCCTTAGATTATTAGTTGTTTTTGGACTTTTTTTTAGTTTTGGCCTTTGTGCCGAAAACGTTGAAAGTCTTACCGCAGAGGGTTCTGCTAGGGTAGAATGGGACGAATCACAGGCAAGGAACGATGCTACAAAAAATGCGTATAAAGACGCTGTCAGGAAAACCCTGATAATAATGTCCAACGAGCAGGCGATAAGAGCGAATGAATCAAATTTAGCACCTCTCTACAATGATGCACAAAAATACATTCTTGAATCACAACAGGTAATGGAAAAACAGGATACAGCCTTAAAAATGATAAGTTTAAAATTTAATGTTAACGTCGATAAAGAGGTAATACAAACTTTTCTTTCTGAAAAAGGGATAAGCCTTACTTCCGAAAAGAATTTAATGATACTTCCTTTAATTGTGGAAAAAACAGAAAATAACAGCAACGATTTTTGGTGGAAAGAAAATGCGAATAGCTCTGCTAAAAAAGGTTTTTCTGATGTAGAAAAAGCTCTTTCCATATATTTTGCACAATCAAAATATGCGCTTATAGATCCATACCAGAATGCATTATCATCACAGGTTCCAGAGTCATATAGATATATGGAATTAAAGATACCGGAACTTTTGGAACTTGGTAAAACTTTTGGAGTGGGACTTATTGCTAACGGTTATGTACAAACCGACTGTAAAAAAGATGACAATAGTTGCAGCACCGTAGTTTCTTTGCAAATGATATCAACTGATACTGGAAAGGTTATTGCCGCAAAAAGAGTCGTAGAGGCTGGAACAGCAAAAGACATTAACGAAGCAAGAATAATCAGCAGGGCAAAAGCGTGTCAGAGCGTGGCTGGAAGTATCCTTTCCCAAATGGCAAAAAAGTGGGGCAAAAAAAGTGCCTCAAGTTATAAATTAGTGTTCAAGGGGATAAAAGATTATCCAACATACACTAAGCTACGAACCTGTCTAATGTCCGGTATTACAGGTTTAAGCAGCGTAATAGAACGTTATATGACAAAAGGAAATTTTGTTTTTGAAGCAGAAAAAAGAGGCATAGCCAATGTTGGACAGAACGTAGTTGGTAAGTGCTATCCAGATGGTGGTGCTACTGTGAGTGAACAGACAGAAAATTTTGTGGAGATAAAAATACAATAGGAGGAGACCTCATGCAGAAATTGTGCATAATCTTTTTAGTTGTTGTTAGTTTTTTGCCATTGTCCGCTCAACAACCTCAGCAGAACATTGATATCGATCTACGAAATGAATTTGGACCTATAAGGGACCAGGGGCAAATGGGGTTTTGCAATTCATATGCAGCATCAGATCTATTATCTTACTGGTTGAATAACAGTGCTGGCTTTAAGAACACAAAAAAAGATACCCGAATCAAAGAGAACATGGTCTCTGCTCTTGCATATGCTCTTTTATATCACATCAAGCAAAACAATCCAAAAACTGAAAAATATAATCTAGCTATGTTACGTAAGAAAGCAAAACAGGCATCAAATAAAGTAGATAAAATAACAGAAAATATTTATAAGACTAATTTAAAAGCAATTGAAATACAAAAAGAAATAGAACAATCGTCTACTGAAAGCGAAAATTCTGATCTTTATGACCAGCTTCAAAACATACTAAAAAGTAATAAAGAATACGAAACAGCTACTACCGAATATGAAAAAACCATGTCAGACTTGATGGAAATAAGTATACCTGAAATACCGTTTTTTTATGAAGATCAAGAAACTGGAAATTTTGCTACTATTGAAGACCTCTCAGATATGACCATCTGTTTTGAGAAAGAGGTTCCTTCTATTGGATTGGTTTCTATAAAAAAAGATTCAGAAATTGTTTCTTACTCCAACAGTGATATAATTTATTCTCTCCAGATGACCTGTGCAAAAAATGCAATTAATTGTTGGGATAAAAATAAAGAAGATAACAAAGCACTTATAAAAGAAATAAAAATTCTGTTCCCGAATATAAAGACGCGTGTGATAAAAAAAATTATGGATCAATCACAAAAAAGTACATATCAAAAACCAATTTCCTTTTTTCTTAAGAAAAATTGTGACTTGAATAGAAAACTTGGGAAACGTGTACCTGTAATAAAACATTACTCTGTTAACCAGGGATTTAAGGTGCTTAATTGGATTGATAGAGCTTTGGAAAATAAAAAACCGGTTCCTGTTTTTATAATTTATAATCCAGATGTATTCAGGCTGCGCTGGCAATCTCTATTCAACGATGCTGTACATGCGTCTGTTGTGGTCGGTAAATTAAAAAATCCTGATACAAAAAAAACAGAATACATAATAAGAAATTCTTGGGGAGAGTCAGCTTGCAAGTCTGAATATGAGAGCTATTATGGATTGACCATAGGGCAAGAACTAGAACTAGAACAAGAACTGATAGATATAATAGCTCAAAAATGTAAATGTGATGATCCCGATAAAGAAAAATGCTTTAAAAAATATGCTGATGAAAACGCCGAAAAAGCGAAAGAATTAGCTCTAAAAGCCCCAAGATCATATAGGTGTGAAAACGGATATTACATAATAGAAAAGGACGCGCTTGAGCAAGTAATATCCGATGTTGCTTGGTTGGAAGACCCTGTAAAGGAAAATAAGAAAGGTAAAAATGACATATAACAAACAATTTTTAGGACAAATAGATTACGATGCTGCGGTGAAACTGCAACTTGCAGAGCGTGAGCGCGTAAAAAACGGTGAAAGTACAGGAACGATCTTCTTTTTGGAACATAAACCTGCCGTTATAACTCTTGGCAGGAATGCAATTGAAAGCAATATGCTGGTGCCGGAAAAGCTTCTTGAATCACGTGGGTATCAGGTACGTAAAGTCAGCCGTGGGGGCGACGTTACTGTGCATGAGCCTGGGCAACTTGTTATTTATTTTGTTGTTCCGTTGAAATCAAAGGCAGTAAGGAACTTTGTAGACGGTGTAACAAATGCAATTAGCTCATGTTTAAAAAAAGATTTCGGAGTGAATGCAGTGTTCAGGCAGGATAAACCAGGTCTTTGGGTAGAAGATAGAAAAATATGTTCGGTTGGGTTTGATCTAACTCAAAAGGTAAGTATGCACGGTATTGCGTTGAACGTTTGTAATTCGTTGGAAGGTTTCTCTTTAATAGTTCCTTGTGGGCTTCCCGGTGTCAAAATGACGACCGTGAGCAAAGAATTGAACAGAGAAGTTAACGTAAATGATGTAATAGAGTTTATAAAGGGATATTTTTGAGGGAGAAACAATATGATTTATCTTTTGCTTGTGGGTTCAATGCTTTTTGCTGCAGCTCCCGGCCCTGGTCCTAAAAACCAAAGCGCTAAACAGGATCTTACAAAAACCAACACAACTCTATCGCATGATGTGGAGGCTCCTGCAACCACGCCTCCTCCGCAATACAAAACGGATACCATTGAGTACAAGATACAACAGGTTGCATTAAATATAGAGTCTGTTTTACCGTCAAAAATAATAAATCCAGACTACAAGGATGTGTATCTGGATACCGCTGGAGTCCCAAAAGAGATGAGGGATAATTTCATGTCTAGGAACGTTCTCTATAACGAAATAATAAAAATAAAAATAATGGAAAGGGCAAAAGAGTTACCAAATGGACTTTTGGAAGCAACTTCTACAGCCTCTGTAGAAGACGGTGATAAGATAAAACTGGAGAACAATTTAAGGACAGAACTATTTGACCTTATTGTTAAACATTTGAACATAAAAAATGAGCAGGACAAAAACAAGGTCCCAACTATATACGCTGAAGCAATAAAATATCTCAAAGATTACAGTTTGACAGCTCCGGCTCCTTCTGTATCAAAAAAGGAAACTAAAGTCATAGCATCCATTACTTCCATATACAAACAAGACGCTGTATGGGATGCATTAATAAGTGTTCTAAAGAATGAAAATTATATACTTGATAAAAAGGCTATAGATAAATCCCAAAGAGTAATAAATGTAAAATATAATTGTGCGCAAGAGGAAAGAAGCTTTATAATGAGGCTGTGTACAATAAAGGATAGCAAGCTTTATAAGTGTAAAGACACAAAAGATACTGAACTGTCTGTTTCTGTAACGGAAGGCATAATAGTTTGGGTGGAAAAAGGTAAAGACAAGGATAAGTCGCTAATAATAACAGAAGATACTGTTGGGTTTCAAAATGTAAAGCTATGCAAGGATGATGATCGGGTTTTTGATGTTCTTGAAAAGCTTTCTGGCTCTCTAATAGATGCTGATAACGCAAAAAAGGAAAAAACCGAGAAAAAGGCTAATAAAGATTAATTATTGACATATTTATAAATCAATAAGATATCTAATTGACTGAATTCACTCATTAGGAGGAAATTGAATGAAAAAATTACTTGCAGTTGTTGCTCTTGCAACAGTAGCTATCCTTGCTTCTAGCGAAGCGAGTGCGGCAATTAACAAGAACGATTGGAAATTTGAATCAACATTAGGTCCAACAATAAACATGAAGGACTGGGGTGGACATCAGTTCTCAATGAATTTTAAGCTAGGTAAAGGAGACTTTTTTAATTATCTTATGGGGCTTTCTTTTGCAGGCGCGAATGCTGCTACACTTAAACTTGGTGTTGCAATAGATCTGCCTTACTATTTTACTTTTTCAAAGAACAAGGATTTTTCTGTAGGTCCTACATTTGATGCTGGCCCAAGATTCGGCTTTGGTGGAGACCTTGGAACGATGATAGACTTTATGAACATAGGCTTTGGTTGCAGAACTACTTATCAGTTCACGAACAGCTTTGGTGTTGTTGCAGACCTGGTTCACTTTACAATGTCTTTTGCTAATTGGGTAAAGGGCGTTGGTACGAACTCTGGTTTTGCTATGGCATACGATATGCAGTTTGGCGTATTCTATCTGTTCTAAGTTAATAAGTTAATTTTTTAACATATTAAAGGCCCATTGTGTTGTCACAGTGGGCCTTTTTATACCGATATGCAATAAATAGGGTCATGACTTTTAAGACTTATTTTTTTGGTTATTGTTGGAGTGAGCGTAACAATTCTTAGGTCCGACGACGTTTAAAGCATCTGTTTAACGATTGCCAGCCCGGTCATATAGGGCTGGCCAATATAAAACGGCGAACCTTATGAATTGTAGCGAACTAAAGACCATAACCAAAAAAATAAGTCTTAAAAGTCATGACCCTATTATTCTTCTATTAG
>Ga0247841_10004775_pt1 | contig 22793 bp, 9 predicted proteins | sample LaCruzMarch2015__2_FD_192410 | JGI IMG/M metagenome (GOLD analysis project Ga0247841, IMG submission 192410) | Freshwater microbial communities from meromictic Lake La Cruz, Castile-La Mancha, Spain - LaCruzMarch2015_18m | ecosystem: Environmental > Aquatic > Freshwater > Lake | place: Spain... | reverse complement strand
AGTCGTCGAACCCCCGATTCCGAACCTCACCACAAAAATTGATGCCGGTTCTCGTGTCCACAACCCCTGGCAATATCAGCATATTGAGTGCATTTCGTGGTTGATGTGTCTTATCAACTCGTCGAGTTTTGTGTGGCCTATCGAAACGAAGCCTGTAGACGAGGGGTATCTGCATTTTGTGGCCTGGGCTGAGGCGGGTGGCGGGACGCTGGCCGATTGGTATAGCAATACGGCTGGAGGCTACCGAGATTCGAACGTCTTGCGAACGGCTGTGGTGACGGACGAAGTTTGTTCGTGTCTTTATGGGTACACTTTGGCCAATGGCGCGTGCACGGACCTTTGCGTCGGAGTCACCTGTCCGGCACCGGCCGCATGCCACACGCAGGGGGTCTGCTCGTACGGAACTTGCTCGGAGCCAGTGCTGCCTGACGAGACCCCATGTGCCGGCGGGGCCTGCCAGGGTGGAATTTGCACCCCGCCACTTGGTTGCAACGCGCCGGGCTTCAGTTGTGACGATGGTAACGTTTGCACCACGGATTCGTGTGACACGGTCTCGGGGTTGTGCGTCCATACTCCTGCCGACGGTACGTCCTGCGGGAGCGCGAGGTGCGAGGGCCTGACATTCTATCCGGAAACGGTATGCTCGAACGGGGCGTGCCCCGCGCAGGTTCCCCAGAACTGCAACGACAACACGATATGTACCTCGGACGTCTGCAATGCATCGTCCGGCGGTTGCATCAACTCTTACGATCCCTCAGTCGACCCCGCCGCGAGCGGTTTTCAAGGGGGCCGCGGAACCGCGGCCAATCCGTACATCATCTGTACTGCCGGTCAATTGAATCTGATTGGTGTCGATGCAACGCTGTGCACCAAGTACTTCAAACTGGCTCAGGATATCGATTTGAATGGCGTAACGTTCAACATCATCGGCTCAAACTCTGTTCCCTTTATCGGAAGCTTTGACGGGGACAACAAGAAGATTTCCAATCTGACACTCAGCAAGAGCGGACAAGACTACATCGGCCTTGTCGGGTGCATGCGGAGTTATGGTCTTGGAGTGGTCAAGAACGTAGGACTACAGAACGTCAGCGTAACAGGCAACCAGTATGTTGGAGGTCTGGTCGGTTTCGCCAATACAGGAGACGGCACTCATCTCCCTGCCATAACGAACTCCTTTGTCAGCGGTTCGGTGAGCGGCTCTTCCAGTGTGGGCGGTTTGGCTGGTTACGTTCGCGTTGGCTCCGTAAGTGTTTGCTATGCTACCGATGCTGTTACGGGTGTTTCCAAGGCGGGCGGCCTGATCGGTAACGCCGAAGGCGGGGCCATTTCAGACTCCCACGCCACCGGCGCCGTAAGCGGTACCGGCAATAACCTGGGCGGCTTCGTCGGTTACGGTGGCCCCCAAATTGCAAACTCTTACGCCACGGGCGCGGTAACGGGTGGGAATTCAAGTAGCTATCTGGGCGGCCTGGTCGGCAACTACGCTTATGCTACGACGATCACGAATTCCCATGCTACGGGCGCGGTAGTTGGTGGCAGTGGAAGCAACTATCTGGGCGGTTTGGTTGGGTACAATGACGGCGGCACGATTAATGGAGGGTCCTATGCTACCGGTGCAGTAACTGGTGGCAGCGGAAGTGGCTGGGTGGGAGGCTTGATCGGCAGCAACCGATATGGGATTGTTGCAGACTCGTATTCTACTGGCATGGTGACAGGCGGTACTGGTGGCCTAGTGGGTGGTCTGCTCGGTTCCAGCAGTACCGACGGTACGTATGGTGGCACTATTTCAAACTGCCATGCTACCGGTAATGTAACGGGCGTGAGCGGTTCCAATGTGGGAGGCTTGGCCGGGTACGTTCGCTTGGGCTCCGTCAGTCGTTGCTACGCTGCCGGCACTGCAGTAAGTGGTGTTTCCAACGTGGGCGGCTTGATAGGGCAAAGTGAGACCACCATAACACGATCCTATGCCACAGCCTCGGCAAGCGGCACTGGCAATAGCATAGGAGGCTTGGTCGGTTACGGCGGCACTCCACTTTCGAACTCCTACGCTACGGGGGCGGTGACTGGTGGTAGCGGAAGCTACTATCTGGGTGGTCTTGTGGGCAACTACGCCTACGGAACGACAGTTACAAACGCCTACTCTACCGGTGCAGTAACCGGGGGTGCCGGAAATATTGGCGGACTGATCGGGCGCAATGACGGTGGTACTTTTGTCAGTTCCTATTGGAACAAAGAGACCTCAGGCAAGACAACATCCGCAGGCGGAACAGGAAAGACAACTGCGGAGATGAAGCAGCAGGCGACCTTCACAGGCTGGGACTTCGCCACCATATGGAACATCACCGAAGGCACAAGCTATCCGTTCCTGCTATGATAGCGGCAGCCTGGATTGAGTCGCCGATTCTCGGGAAGAGCGCGCGGGCCGGGTGAACAAACGTGAGATTGAAGGAGTTGACATGAGTTTCTTCGGGCGTTTCCTCCTGGCGGCCTGCCTGCTAACTGGTGCGATTGGCGGATTGACGAGGACGGCTCTTGCCGCGCCCGAGATGAACGAGTCCGGAGGGTACTGGGAGGACCGGTACGAGGACCTGTCTGGCGTGAATAGCGGGGCCAGCAGCAACATCTCCCACGACTCGGCAGGCCGGTTCGTGTCGCAAGCCAATCCTGCAAATGTTGGCGTGCTGGTGACGAGCCTGGTGAACCCGGTTTCATACTCGGGGTGGATGCGTCTGTACATAAAGCACACGGCGAGCGCCACTGGCGATATTCGCGTGATTTGGGTGCCGGATGGCGGCTCCGCAACGGAACTGATTCTTCAGGCGTCCGATGTACCCGGGTATTCTGCAATGGCGGACCTGTCGGGATTTGCGGCCACGGGCGGCGCTGCCGTGCATGTGGAGCTTTCGAAGAACGGCGCAGTGAAACCCGCGCTGCAGGGCCTGAAGGTTACCTGGGTGCCAAAGTCGGTGTTGAAGGTCGGTTTGACCACTGGCTCTGCTACGGGTTGTTCGGGGGCCGAGTTGGAGTTCCGCGTGCGTGCGTCGGTGTCGTTCGTGGCCACTGAAGGCCTTGTCGTGTGGGTTCCCATGCCTACTGGCACGTTGCCGGCCGACGCCCTGGCAGCGGGACTTGGCCAGAACGTGACGCCCGAATTCGTGCGGGCAGCGTCCGGCGGTCTTTTCACCCCGGCAGCCCTCGTCGTGGATGGCGTTTCAATACCTGATAATTCGGTCTACTGGAGACTCGGGGACAGGAGGGCCGGCGACACCTTCCAACTGTCGTTCGTGGTTCGGCCCCCGCAGGGAACACTGGCCGGGACCCTGTACAAGGCGAAGGCGCACGGCCTTGCAGGCAACGCCACCCAGGCCGACAGCGGGTTTGCTGAGTTTGCGATCGCTTCATTGCCCACTCCCTATGCATACAAGTTCGTGTCTGGCGCATTCAGGATATTCGACGAGTGGCGGACCTACAACGACCAGGCTTTGACTTTCAATATCTATGTGTTGAACAACACCCGTCAGACGTGCGGCGAAACCTTCTTCAAGAGTGTGGTGTGGGACCAGATCGGCAATCTGGGGGCTGTGGCCGGCATTGCAGATCGTCCGGGATTCGATGAGGCGAAACTGCAGTTGTATGGGGGCGGAAAGTACACGTCTGCCGGCACCACCGTCAACGGTGTGCCCGTGCCCGCGAAATCGGTCTACTGGGACAATGTGGCGCCCTTGGAGTCCGGGGAAGCGAGGATCTATTCGTACAAGGTCGCACTGTGGGGAGAAAGGACGAACGATTCGGACCCGGCCTTCCCGAAGGACCTGCTCCTTCAGGACAAGGCTTCCCTGGCGAGCGGCTTCAGAGCCGCGTCTTCGACAGCAACGCTGGCCGTCAGGATAGGAATACCGAATGAGCCGCACGGGATCTTCGCCTTGGGGGATCGCATCCGCGGCGTCGAGCAGGTCAACGCACAAAACAACGACAATCGCTATCTGACGCTGACCTACGGCGAGAACTATACGCAACTGCTTTCGGTGCACAACGGGGGGGCCTCAGCGCTGGCAAACGTGGTGATGACCCAGAAGGTGCCGGACAGAGTCGGCTCTTCCGGAACCATGGGAACATTACTGGATAGTACCTATGTGCCTCCTGCGCCTGCTGGTCAGGATGCCAGGACCGTCTACTATTACTACAAGGAAGGCGATGCCGACCTGTTCGGCCAGAACATTCCGGCAGATACACCCCCACTGTTGTTCGCCCAGGACGGGACGACCGTCAATGCCTGGTTCAGGACAACGCTGCCGATCGGCGTCACTCTTTCTCAGGTGAAGTGGGTTGCATTCCTCATCCCGAGATTGGCTTCCCCCTATTTCAACGAGACGACGGGGGGGCTCGCTGGCCCGTCCTCTGTGGTGGCCGAGATGAACCTGCGGATTGTTTCCCCGACCAACGTGGATCAATGCCCGGAGTACGCGGTGCAGGGGACGGCCTCTTTCTGGGCGTATGGCTATATCCGGCTGAACGAGACAACGCTGGTCCAAAACCCTGGCGCGTCGACCCCCGTGAAGGACGTGGAGCTTGCGGAGGTCATGGGGGTGAAGCCCGATCTGAGCGTGGGCGTGGCCTGTAGCCCGTCGGTTCGGGAGGGCGCTGGCGAGGTGACCTGTACGGCGACCGTGACGAACCAGCAACCCGGCGGTGCCGAGACTGACAAGGCGAAAAACGTTTCCCTGACGTTCGACATTCCCGCGGTTGCAGTAAACGGGGTATCGACCCGCCTGCCGTTCCAGGCTGTGGATGCGGCGGGGGGGACCGTTTGGCTGGCTCCGGATACAGGGAGCGGTTTTGTCGGGCTGCCGTCACAGGTCAGGGTGACGTGGGACGCGATGGCGCCCGGTGCGACGCGGACGGTTGGCCTGACGCTGCGGGTCCCTGCCGGCCTTCGGGACAACACTGTCTTCCTGGTGAGCGCCATGGTCAGGGGGGAGGACGACTACTGCGGTCCGACCAGCGACAGCGGGGTCGGGAGTGTGACGGTGCGGGTGTCGCCGTATCTTCACGTCTCGAAGTCGGTGCCTTTGAGCGTGGCCTCGGCCGGCACCCAGATGGATTATGACCTGACCGTGCGGAACACCGGGGACGGGGTTTCGACCAGGACGTGGGTGGTGGACCGGGTCCCGATCGGCACGGCTTTCGTGTCCGCGAAGGGCTTCTACGGTGAGGTTTGGCTGTCCGACCTGACGGAGCCGGACCTGCCCGTGCTGTTGGGGATGGATTACGAGTTCGACGACTCCGTGGTGCGCGCGAAGTTCAGACCGGCGACTGCATCTGGAGGCAATTGGGTCGCGCCGCCGGGGATGGTCCCGACTTACGTGGCATTCCTGGCCGACGTTCCGACCCTGAGCCCTCCGCAGTTCGTGACGGGGACTTCGCAGGCGCTGTCATTTACCGTTCTGGTCGATCCGGCCATTGCGACAGGCACGGTCCTGACCAACGAGGCGCTGGTGTTGTCGGACGAACTGATCCAGAGCATCGGGAACAGGGTCAGGACGGTCGTGTCGGCAAGGCCGTCGATAGTTGTCCATCACGACTGTCCCGAGGTGGTTACCTCGGGCGAGGAATACGAATACGTGGTGACGTACCTGAACGACTCGACGAACACGGATGCGAATGCGCTGGTGGGCGTGACGCTGCCGGCGGGCGTGACCTGCGTGTCCTTGAGCCACGCCTACGTTCCTGCGCAGTCCTACGCCATTGCGCCGAAATGCGGCGACATCGTGGACGGTTCTCTTTTGGTGGATGTTACTGCGAACGGCCACCCGCTGCTGCCCCTGAAAGGGGGGGAGTTGCGGATCCGCGTGAAGGGGGACGGGACGGCAGGGAGCGGTAGCCAATTCCTGAGCGAATCGAGCGGTCGGGCGGAGAGCGCGATGGGGGCGGTGTTCGCGGTTTACGGGCAATGCGCGAGCGAAGTAGAGAACGCGGACGTGACGGTGCGCAAGGTCGCTGACGTCTTGGACCCACTGTCAGATACCGAGGTGACGTTTTCTTTGCTCGTTGCGAACGAGGGCAGGCATGTCGCGGAGGGCGTTGTGGTAGAGGACCAGCTTCCGCAGGGGATGACGTATGTGACTGGCAGTACGTCGGTTGCGACGGCCGGGTGGACGCTGACGCCCCCCGATCCTGATCAGTCCGACGGCCTATACGAGGGCCGCCCCGTGAAAAAGCTGCGGTGGACCGGGCTGAAGGGCTCTTTTGTGACCGGCTACATGCCAGGCCAATCCGGGGACGTGCTGATCACGTTCCGTGCGAAGGTGAATGCCGACGTGACGGCAGGGACCCGTTTGGAGAACTGCGTGACCGTGGCGACCACGACCGAGGAGGACCCTGTTCTTCCCGACGCGTGGTGCGCGTCTGTGAAGGTGCCCCTGCCGGACGTGTGGGTCAAGAAGGATGCGCCGCTGGTAGCGCTGCCTGGGTCCAAGGCGACATACGTGCTGACATACGGGAACGATAGCAAGCAGGCGGCGCAAGGGGTGGTGTTGGTAGATCGCCTGCCGTGGAAGCAAGGCGCTGGCGCCTCGGTGAAGTTCACAGGGGTGAGGGCCCCGCAAGGGACCGGGGTGTGGTTCTATGCGGCCACAGGGGGCAACGACGCGCCGTCACTTCTGCCTTCAAACCCCGGGGCGAACGGGTGGGTGCAGGACGCGGCCGGGTTGAAGCCGACGCACATTGGTCTGACAGTCGGGGCTCTTCCTGCTCACGCCGGCCCCTACCGGGTCGAGGTGGACGTGGAACTGAGGGATCCGGACACGGGGCTGGAACTGCTCCCCGGCGTGACCGTGACGAACTGCGCGACCCTGAGGATGACGGACGGTGTCTTGGACGGGAACGTGGGCAACGACACGGGTTGCGCGTCGACCAGCACGCCGAGCGTTGACCTTGCGCTGTCGCTCGCGTGCGACCCTGACGGGGGATACCCCGGTACGCTCCCGGGCCGAGAGGTAGCCTATGCGCTGACCGTGACAAACACGGGGACTGTTGCTGCTCACGGCATCTATGTCGACGTTCCTTTGTCGGGCTCGCTCGAATACCTGTCGGACGACGGGGCCACTTCGTCCGTAATCGGCGCGAGCGGAGACGTCTCCGTGCCGGTGGATCTGGAGGGCCAGCCAATCGCGTCCGGCGTGCCTTGGACGCGCATCGGGGACAGATACTACCTGGGCCTTGCGGAGGAGGGCTCTTTGCTCTGGTTCAGGAAGGTAGGGCTGCTGCCTGGACAGTCTGTGACATTGACGATCCGCGCCAGGGTGCGCGAGGAAGTCCCGAACGAGACGATGGTGTCCAACCTGTCGATGGTGGGCACGCTATACCGCGCCGACTGGCAGGAAGGCGACACGATGGAGCAGGAGAAGGGCAACAACACGGACGGTTGCGCGACGGTCTCGTACCGTTCGGACGTGATGGTGCAGAAGTCCGTGGTGGACTCGTCGACCGGTTCCGGCCGGGTGTCTGATGCAGGTGATACGCTGCGCTACACGGTCGTCTTCGACAACCTGGGCGGGACCGTGGCACAGAACGTCGTGATCGAGGACACCCTCCCCGATGGCGTGGCTTTCGTGCCCGGGAGCATCGCAGGAATGCCAGTCGGTGTCACGGTCGCATACGACGACGGGACAGGGACGTTCTCGTATGTGCCGACGGGCGGGTCAACCGACCCGGCCATCCGCGCCTTTCGCGCGACGTTCCCATACTCCATGGAAGCGCCGGTCGGCGGCCACCAGACAGTCCAGGGGGCAGGGTTCGACGCTGGCGTCTACGACGGCTCGGTTTACGACGCGATCTCCTCGTCGGTAAAGCCGAGTCGCATGGGGACATCGAGTTACACCTCTGCGGCCATGCCTTCCGATGCGGGGTCTCGAGTTCTGGGCTGGAAACGGCTCTTCGTGGACGGTGACCTGACGACCGCGGACGGGGCAGCCACGGTTTCCGTGCTGAATGCATTGACGGGAAACCCCCTGCCGGGCCTCGACACGGTCCTGCCCGACGCCGCCGGATTGCTGGATTTGTCGTCTGTCGATGTGGCATCCGTGCCCCGCATCAAGATCAGATTGAACTACGAGGCGCCGGCGAGTTTGACTGCGGCCTTCGGGTGGGGGAACTTGATAAATGGTCAAGTGGCATTTTTCCCGTTCGGTCCCTTTTCAGTGATTTCATCCAATCCCTGGCGATTCGTAGGAGGAGGTCAAGTTGGAACCTGCGGCATAGATGTGCTAGGTGCCTTGTGGTGCTGGGGATCTAACAATTCTGGACAGGTCGGTGATGGCACCACAATCGACAGGTGGGTACCAACTCACATCGGTACCGCCACTGACTGGTCTTCTGTCGTTGGCGGAAGCAACTATACATGCGGTCTCAGAGCCAACGGAACAATTTGGTGTTGGGGAGCCAACTATCAGGGGCAGTTCGGGGATGGGACGACCAATGGGTCCTTTGTACCGAAACAGGTAAGTGGTTTTCAAGACTGGCGGGATTTGAGTTCCGGTGAAAACAACACATGTGGCATAAGAGAAGGAGGCACCATCTGGTGCTGGGGCGCAAACAACAGTGGTCAACTCGGTGATGGTACGACTGTACAGAAACTGATCCCCACGCAGGTCGGCACGGAAGGTGGTTGGACCAAGGTCCGTTGCGCCCGCTACCATACTTGCGCCCTCAAGTCGGACAAGAGTCTTTGGTGCTGGGGCAACAACGGGGGGGGGCAACTTGGGGATGGTTCCAGCACGAATAGATTGACCCCGACCCCGGTCAACGGAGGCGGACAATGGGTGACCATGAAGGGAGGCAATCAGCACACTTGCGGCATTCAAGTTGGAGGTAGTCTCTGGTGCTGGGGCTTCAATGATGTAGGGCAGCTTGGTCAAGGCAACTACAGTCAGAAGAACGTGCCTACTCGCGTTCCTAGTGTGGGTAATGACAATTGGGTCGGTTTTGAGACGGCCAGTTTGACCTCATGCGGAATTCAGAGCGACCATTCTCTTTGGTGTTGGGGAGGCAATTATTACGGTGAGGTGAACGACGGTTCTGTCACCAACCGCACAACACCAGTGAGAATTGAAAACGGGACCGAATGGGCCATGACCAGTTCAGGAGACTCTCATACTTGTGGCTTGCGCCAAGACGGGACGCTGTCATGCTGGGGACTAAACGACAGTGCTCAGCTTGGCGTCGCCACTCCTCCTTGGTCGGCAGTCCCCCGAAAGATAGATATCGGAGGACTGGATTGGCGCCAAATCAAGGCTGGGACCAAATATGCTTGCGGAATCATGGGAAACGGGTCTCTTTGGAGCTGGGGTAGAAACGATCAAGGCCAACTGGGGCAGGGGGATCAACAAGACCGAATGAACCCTGCGAGAGTTGGGTCTTTTGCGGACTGGGAATCCGTGAGTTCCGGGAAACTTCATACATGCGGGATACGAAGAACCGCAGCGGGACAAGGACTTCTCTATTGCTGGGGCGCGAACCAGGTTGGCGAAGTCGGAGACAACAGCACAAACATGCGAACCTCTCCAACTGCCGTTGCGGGGGCAGACTGGGTGGAAGTGGTGACCAGAAACATTGGAACCTGTGGAAGGAAATCCGACCAAGGATTATGGTGTTGGGGATACAACGCTTATGGTCAATTGGGGCTCGGGCACAATCAGTATTCTGTCAAGATACCAGCACAGGTGAGCCCAGGCTCCAAATGGAAATCGATCGGAGTCGCTGTCAACCATTCCTGTGGGGTGAAGGACGACGGAACACTATGGTGTTGGGGATATAACTCTTATGGGCAATTGGGCCTCGGCAACAACACAGATACCAACGCGCCAACCCAGGTCGGGGGATTATCCGATTGGGTATCCGTTGTCTGTGGTGACGGACATTCTTGCGGGATCCGCACGAACGGTTCTCTTTATTGTTGGGGAAACAACAGCGGAGGTCAGTTGGGTCTGGGGAACAGTAATCAGGGTCCCAAGGTTCCAACTCTTGTCGGGAGTAAAACATGGAGCCGATTGAGTGCAAAGGACTATGGCACCTGCGGAATTCAAACGGACGGCAGCCTGTGGTGCTGGGGGCAAAATTCTTACAACCAAGCGGGTATTGATAGTAGTCGTTTGGCCGTTTCTTCGCCCGCACGCGTTGGAAACGGGTCTTCCTGGACAGACGTTAGCGTCGGCGGCGAATGCACGTTGGGCCTGGCGCAATCGATCGGCGAGGACGTTCCTGGATTGCATGCCATTGACGTTGCGTATTCGACCCCGAAGTCCCCCGAGTTCACCTACGACGCCAAGGTGAAGGCAGTCTGTCAGACAACTGCCACTAACGTAGTGAATGTTGCGACGACGACCCCGGAGGTGTCCGAGGGCAACAACCGTGCCGAGGCTGAGATCTCGGTGAACACTGCCGACGTGTCCGTTGCGGTGAGCGTGGGCAAGGGTGTCGCCCAGGACGGGGACAGCCTGACTTACACCGTGACGTGGCGCAACGACGGTCCGTCCACGGCGAAGAATGTGCAGGTCGTATTCACGCCGCCCGCGCTGACGGAAGGCGGGGGGAAGACCTGGAACTTGGGTGACCTGGGGCCGGCGGCCTCGGGCAGCGGCACGACGGCGGCGACGGTGCGCACGAACGACCCCGGGGTGAGCCTGGTGGGTCGGGCGACAATAGTGACGAGTACGATAGATTGCGTTTCGTCGAACGACGAGGCCCGAGTGACGAGCGTGACGGGAGAGATGCCCAACCTGTGGGTAAGGAAGTCCGGGCCCGAGAATGTTCGAAGCGGTGCCGAGGCCACTTACGTGCTGACGTACGGGAACGACGGCAATGCCGACACGACCGGGGTTTACCTGAAGGAACATCTGCCCGGAGGCTGGCAGTACGTCTCTGGCGTGCCTGAGGCCGACTCCGGGAGCCCTGGCACAGGTACTCCTACCTGGAACGTTGGAGCGCTGGCCAAGGGCGCGACGAGTACGGTGACGGTGAAGCTGCGGGCGCCCGGGTGCGATGGTGATGAGCGCAGCTACGTCAATGAGGCCGAGATTGGCAAGACCGGGGGTGCAGGGGAATCGACGGTAACGGACAACCTGGGCACTGCGGTCACTTATGTGCAGGCACCTTTGGGCCTGCTGGAGTTGAGAGTGGTCCCAGACCGTAGTTGGGTGGCGGCGAATGACGACCTGACCTACACGGTGTGGTTCAGCAATGCCGGAACTCTGCCCGTGACCAATGTGGCGGTAACTGCGGGGATCCCGGACGGGACGAGCTACGAAACCGGAAGCGCGGGCGCTGGCGGGGTCTACGACGGCCAAAGTGTGGTGTGGGCCTTGGGAACGCTCTTGGCGGGGCAGTCGGGGGCAGTGATGTTCTCGGTCCGGGCCGGCGCATCGCCAGTGGTGCTTTCGGGGTATGCGACGATTTTTGGGGACGGAGCCTGCCCGGCGACCGGGGACTATGATGTCTCGGTTGTTGCGGCAGCTTCGGACAAGAAGTTGCTGGTGATCAAGACTGCGGATACCCCGGACGCTTGCGGTGCCCTAGGCGACACCGTGACATGGACGGTGGCAGTGAAGAACGTATCGGACACGACCGCGAACGGCATCGATGTGACTGACGTGCTGTCCGATCCGTCCACGTACATAGCAGGCAGCATTGTCGGTGAAGGGGCTGACGCGACGGATCTGCCGACACTGAAGTGGCGGCTTGCGTCGTTGAGCCCTGGAAGGATGCGGACGGTGTCGTTCAGCACAAGGGCGAGTAACGACATAGGACCCCTGTTGTCGAACGAGGCGTATTCGACAGCGTCGGGAGGGCCAGGCGTGACAACGTCGCAGGCCCTGGTGCGCCTGGCGTGCGGCGATCTGCTGCGCCTTGCGAAGACGGTCGATGAGGGCTGCCATCTTGCGGATTCCGAGGCAACCGTGGTTCTGTCGGTCACCAACCGGACCACTCATACGCTGACGGACGTGGCCGTGGTGGATCACCTGCCGATTGGAGCGACATTTGTCTCGAGCGAAGATGCCGGCGTCTATGACGCGCAAACCGGGACTGTGAGGTTTGCGCCGTCTACGATCGAGTCTGGTGGCGCCACTAGGGTTTTGCATTACCTGGTTCGCGTTCCGGCCGCGTCGGGCGGACTGCTGCTGGGGCGTGCATGGGCCTCTGCGACGGGTGTGTCGCCGCAGGTGTCGAATGACGTGACATTGACCATAGAGGAATGTGCGGACGATGGGAACATATGTACAAAGGAGAAATGTTCCTCATCAGTTGGGTGTTACCGAAGAGACGTGGAAAACGGTGCGCCATGCAACGCGGATTCGAACGGGTGTACGGTGGACGACTCCTGCCAGGACGGCATCTGCAATGCGGGAACACGTGATGCCTGTGACGACGACAATGCATGCACGACGGATGTCTGCCGTTCCACGGGGGGCGACACGTACGACTGTCAGAACACGCTTGATGACGGTTTCTGCATGATCGACGACGCGTGCGTGCCTGAGGGGGCTGCCAACCCGCTGAACCAGTGCCAGTCCTGTCGGCCGGGCATAGCAAGCGACCGCTATTCCAATCTGGACGAGGGGGCATTTTGCGACGAGGACGGCAACGGTTGCACGGTAAACGACCACTGCGTTGCCGGTGCTTGCACTGCGGGTACAGCGTTCGACTGCAGCGATTCAAAGACGTGTACTGACGACTCGTGCAGTTCGATCGGGACGAACTCCTTCGAGTGTCTGTACGTGGTTCAGGATGGAGCCTGTCTCGTGGCCAACTCGTGCTACGCGGCAGGAGACCAGAGTCCCGACAACCAGTGCGAGTCCTGCCGGCCGACGCTGTCCAAGGTCTCGTTCTCGGATCGGGACAACGGTGCCCTCTGCAATGCGGATTTTAACGGATGCACGGCGGACAACTGTCAGGCGGGCGAATGCACAGTCGGGGCATTGGAAGCCTGCAATGACAACAAGACCTGCACTGCGGATGTCTGCCAGTCCACAGGGAGCGACACGCACAATTGCCAGCACACGCTCAACGAAGGGTTCTGCCAGATCGACAACGCCTGCGTGGCGGAGGGCCTCGCCAATCCGCTGAACCAGTGCCAGTCCTGCCGCCCGGACGTAGCACAGGACTGGTATTCCAACCTGGACAACGGAACTGCGTGCAACGTGGACTCGGACGGCTGCACGGTTGACGACAGTTGTCTGGAAGGTGCGTGCAAGGCTGGAACGCTGAATACGTGCGAGGATGAGCTGGCATGCACCACGGATTTGTGCGTCTCTACGGGCACGAACTCACGCCGTTGCCAGAACACTCCGAAGGTCGGGTATTGCCTTGTGGACGGGGCATGTCTGACTGATGGCGAACTCAACCCGAAGAACGGTTGCGAGGCTTGCCTGACGGGGAAAAGCGCTACGGCATGGTCTTTGCGCAAGGAAGGGTCATTGTGCAACGCGGATTCGGACGGTTGTACCTCAGATGATTCCTGCAAGGGCGGAGTCTGCGCGGTGGGAAACGTCGCGTGCAGTGATGGCGACAGTTGCACTGTGGACTCGTGCCAATCCACCGGTCTGAACAGCCGGGACTGCGCTCATGCGTCGGTGGATTGCTCTGATGGGTATTCCTGCACCGTGGATTGGTGCCGGTCGATGGGTGCCGAAACGTATGTTTGCGAAAACCGGATACAGGCGGGCAGTTGCCTGATCGCGGGGACGTGCTATGACAGGGAAGATCAGGACGCCGACAGCCCGGGCTGCAAGAGCTGCCTGCCGGAAGAAAGTCAGACTGCGTGGTCCAACGCGCCGGATTTCACGTCTTGCAACGCCGATGGAAACGGTTGCACGCTGAAGGACTCATGTCGAGAGGGCAATTGTGTCGCCGGCATGGCGCCGCCATGTTGGGACCAGCATTCCTGCACGGCTGACTTGTGCCGCTCGACCGGCGCCGACACGTATATCTGTGAAAACCCGCTTCGACCGGACCGCTGCCTTATTGCAGGAACCTGCTACGAGAGGGACGAGCCGGAGCCGAACGATCCGAGTTGCAGGGGGTGCCGGCCTGAAGAAAATCAGACCGAATGGTCGAATGTACCGGACGATACGCCCTGTACCAGGGTTGGTGGCGGATTCTGCTTTGCCGGCGCCCAGTGCACTGACGGGACGTGCAGCGGAGGGACGGTCGGCTGCCTTGTGAACGGCGAATGCTGGAAGGAAGCGGCTCGTAATCCTGATGACTTGTGCCAGGTCTGCAACCCCTCGAGAGACGAGAAATCGTGGACGGGTGTGGACTGCACGACTGACGCCTGCCACGAGAGGGCGAGGTGCGAGCCGGAATCCGGGCTGTGCCGGTCGCCTCTGCGGCTTGGGGATACCCTCCTTGCCATACAGATGACTGACATTGGAAGCCTGGGCGGGAATTCCAGCAACGCGCGCAGCGTGAATTCGCAAGGACGCGTTGTGGGCGAGAGCAGTTCCGTGGACGGCTACGAGCGGCCGGTGACATGGACGCAGGCTGATGGGATGGTCCAGCTTGCCGTCGACACCAATACGAATGGCAGGGCCTACGGCATCAATGACGACAACCTGATACTGGGTACGGTTGCGAACCCGGGCGAAGCAGCGCGTGCGTTCCTGTGGACCCAGGAGGGCGGCCTTCAGGTGCTAGGTTTCGTGGACATGAATGCGGACCCGCCCGTGGTTGGCCCCACTTCGGATGGCGCAGTGGCAGGTTCCGGACTGGCAGCCAATGCGGCCGGTCCCGGCTTCCACAAGACTCTTGGCGGTTCGGTGGTGGCGATACAGCCTCTTCCGGGCGGGACCTACACGCGGCCCAAGGCGATTACCGAGGCTGGCCATGTGGTGGGCGAGGCCGACACGTCTGGCGGCGAGGTCCACGCATTCGTGTGGACAGCGACAACCGGGGTTGTGGATCTTGGTACTCTGGGTGGCAAGGACTCCAGGGCGGTCGCGGCAACCGAATGGGGACGGGTGGCCGGGACGAGCACTGATGCGAGCGGCCGGAACCGCGCATTCACATTGCAGCTTGGCCCAGATGGTACTGCGGGCGCGATGCACGACCTGGGGACGCTTTGTACTTCGGAAGGCGTGGAGCAGATCTGCGGGTCGCAGAGCTTTGCCGCGGCGATGAATGGCTTCGGCGACGTGGTCGGGTGGTCGGAGATTTCAGGCGGGAAGGTGCATGCGTTCCTGTGGAGCGCCGAGGACGGCATGAAGGATCTCGGCTCGCTCGTGGCGGATGGCGAAAGCAGGGCCTACGCCATCAACGATCATGGCTACGTGGTTGGCGTGGGTGACGCGGATGGAGGCAAGCAGGAGGCATTCTTGTGGGTGCCCGGCTATGGCATCCAAAAGCTCGGGACGCTCTCCGGAATGGCAGCGGGCGGGGTCGGGATTGGCTCGCTGGGCCGCGTTGTTGGGTGGAGCTTTACTGATGACGGGCAGAAACACGGATTCATGACCTCCGAGCCAAGGACAACCTGCGAGGTTTGCGCGGCGGACACAGAATCTCCGATCGTGAACTGCGCGGACCGGATAGAGCGGGAAGCTCCGGTTGATATCTGTGGGTGGATCGGTGATGTGACTGCCAACCTGGACGACAACTGCGACGGGAACATGAAGCTGTTCATCGAGAATCGGATGTTCCCAGTGGGGACGACCGAGGCATTCTTCGAGGCGGAAGACCTGTTGGGCAACAAGGGCAGTTGTACGACGCAGGTGACGGTAAGGGACGTGATTGCTCCGGAGATCTTGTGCGAGCTCCCGACGGAGGTCTTGCGCGATAGCCTCCCCATGACTTTCATCACGACGGCCAGGGACGCCTGCAAGGCAACTGTGACGATAGTCGACGCGAAATGCATCGACACAGCTGCAGACGGTTCCGAGACTGATGCGACAGGCTCTTGCACGCTGAAGGTGGAAGGCAATCGTATTGAGGTAGGAGCACCCGGCCTGGACGCGGACACTGTGACCTGGAAGGCGGTGGCGGTTGACCCCAGCGGGAACTCGTCGGAGGCCATATGCCGGCTCAAACTGACCGGGAACTTCGACCAGAGCGTGGCTTTGCACGGAAACGGCTGTGCGGCAGGTGATGGTCATGGCGCGGCATGGCCGATGGCCTTGTTCCTGTTGATGCTGGCCCTGGCCGCGTTGTTTGTGGTCCGTTCCAAGAAGAGAGTGTTCTGAGCTGTCGCTCGCTACAATTCGTCCGTCAATGCAAACAGCATGTCCTTGTCAAGCGGAAGCCGGACCGTCCAATCGCTTGGAGTAAAGGCACTTTGTGAAGTCGTCTGTGTGACCTGGCTACCACCGAAACTTCGTCATGCCTTCGCTATGAAGAACCCGGCAACGGTAGTACTATCGACTCGGAGAATGGGAGGACTGTTACAATTTCGGCTGGATGGAGCTGTTCTTCGGATCCGTGACGGCGCAAATCACGATAGCAAACCAGGAGAGCATCGGATGCGAAATATCAGAGCACTACTTTTCGTGGCTTTGTTGGCAGTGGCAGTACCATGTACAGCAGTAGCAGCGGACACTTATTTCCCAACCGCAGGGACTTATGGGACGTTGGCGTATGAGGACAAGTGGCCCGGGAAGGGCGACTACGATATGAACGACATGGTGGTGGAGTACAACATCCATCTGGTCAACGACCCTGTAACATCAATGGACATAGTGACGCGAGTGGAGGCGCGAGGGGCTTCGTATCACATCGGATTTGCAATCAGTTTGCCCGCAGGCGTGACGGTTGGGTCGGCCACGCTGTTGTCGACGAGTACGGCATGTGCTTCCGGGGTGTCAATTTCTCCAGAACCAGGAGTCACGCCAGTAAGCTTCAAGTTGTTCGATGATGCGTTTGCACTTCTGCCATCGCCGAATGGTTGCCATTTCGTGAACACGGACGATCCGACTTCGAATCCCTTGTGTGTGGGTACATCCAAGGAGTTCACACTGCATGTGGTGTTCAGTGGAACGCTTCCAACGTCTGCTGCGCTTCTTTCAGTGGGACCGACCGTGGGTATCAACCCGTTCATATTCAAGGATGTGAATGCGGGGAAACGCACAGAGATACACTTGGCCAACTATCCGCCGACATCCGCGATGGATCATTCGTTGTTCGGGACTTTTGATGACGCTACAACGACAAGCGGAGGGGTGGGGACCGGGAACTGGTTCAAGACGGCCAACGGCCTCCCCTGGGCATTGGATATTTCCTCGAGTTTTGTATGGCCCAAGGAAACCAAGCCGGTGAATACGGCATATCTGCATTTTGTGGCCTGGGCAACATCTGCCGGAACATCGTTTGCCGATTGGTACAGCAATGTGGCAGGTGGCTACCGTGACACCAACGTTTTGCGAACGACTGCGGTAACGGACGAAGTTTGTTCGTGTCTTTCAGGATATGCGCTGATTAATGGCGTGTGTGTGGCAGCAGCATTCTCACCACTCGATCTTGCACCAATGGCTTGGTACGATGGCAAAGATATTGGTACAATAATAAAGGATGGAAGTAGTTATGTAAGCCAATGGAATGATAAATCTGGATATAATCATAATCTGGCTCAAACTACTGGAACTTATCAACCTCTATTTAGTGCAACTGACGGAATATTCTTTGATGGTACAGACTACATGGATGCGACAAGCACTTCGTGCTGATCGGAAACGCCGACGCTCACGGCAAGAACTTCTCGCTGCTTTATCGTGCCGGTGAACGGCGGCTCGCGCCCTTCTACGACATGATCTGTACTCTGGCGTGGCCCGAGTTGTCGACCACCCCGGCAATGAAGATTGGCAAGAGCGATTCCATTGAGAATATCACCCCCGTCCATTGGCAGAAGATGACGCAGGAAACGCGCCTGAGTTGGCCAATGTTGCGTGAGCGAATGGAGGAACTCGGCCATAAGACGTTGAATGCGCTTGCGGAACCCGGCGTGCGCAGTGCGGCCGACGATAACGCTATATTCGAGCGTGTGGCCGGCATCATAAGGGACAGGGCATTGTCTGTTCTGCAGGGGCTGCGATCTACGGACGGTTTGTGATTACTGAATTTGTTCAATCTGCACTTTCCATCCGGTGCTGGCCACCGGAACCTGAGAACGGTGCCGATGCAAAAGCGCGATAGACTTTCGCTTCGCAACACATTGTTCTTCATCAGCTTTCCGGGAATAGCCCAAAACCCTGTCGCGCCCTGCGTCTTGTAACCATTCGGAATCAAGCCGCAATTCGGGAACAGCGCTAGAATCGCACTCTAGAGGCCACCGGTTCGATCCCTGTCCCTCGCCAAAAGTCGATCCTGTGCCTCGCCATCCTGACGCGAACCTCGCCGAGACCCCGCATGACCGCCGTCGAGCGTTCGTTCTAGGTCGTTCTGTCGAGGTTCTGGCATGGCTGGAGGGACATTCTCGTCGTCGCTAAGCCTGAAACCTTGGTTCGCTGGAATCGCGCGGTGACAAATCCCCGGGTTGGTGATTCAATCCGGAGCTGGGGCAGCAGTGCCCGTAGCAAGGAGAGCGCCATGCGTGCGTGGATACGGCCATCGTTGTTCGGCATACCCAGGTTTCGGTCGTCGGCGACCATCGTTCTGGCCTGCATGCTGGCATGGTCGTCCGCCGGCCGGGCGGAGGTGGAGGTCGAGTTCGAGACCGGAGTGGTGGGGGCCACGCGGAACGATGTGGGGGTTCCCGGGGACGCGGGGACCCGCATCTCGCTGGTCGACGATCTCTCCACCCGGGTCGCACCTTTCTTCCGGCTTCGCGCAGGCTACCGGATCGCAGATCGCCACCTCATTTCCTTCCTGTATGCGCCCCTGCAGGTCAACGCGAAGGGAACCGCGCCGTTCGACATTGCCTACCATGGCGGATCCTTTGCGGCCGACACACCCCTGATCGCGGTGTACCGGTTCGATTCGTATCGCCTGACCTACCGCTACAGCATCGTGTGGCGTCCGGGCTTGGACGTGGCCGTGGGTGTGACTGCCAAGATCCGGGACGCGGAGATCGGACTGTACGGGGGGGATGCGCCTGGCGCACGAGATGACTGTGCTGTCCCACGACCACGCCCCGAAGTAGACGGCAAGGAATGGAAACGGCCTCAATTCCGTGGTCAACAGAGTTTTGGCGTAGGACAGGCGACCCTTTGGCGCAAATACCCGGCAGCATGTCACATTCCAGCGCTATACTCGGTGTGGCGACTCGACCGAGGTGCTCATGTTCAAATTCGTGCATGCTGCCGACATCCATCTCGACAGCCCGCTCAGAGGACTCGACCGGTACGAAGGTGCGCCGGTAGACCGGGTCCGCAGCTCGACCCGGAAGGCCCTCGAAGCCATGGTCGATCTTGCGATCGAGGAGGCCGCCGCGTTCGTACTCTTGTCTGGAGACGTATTCGACGGCGACTGGCGCGACTACAAGACCGGTCTCTACTTCATCGATCAGATGTCGAAACTCGGGCGCGCGGGCGTCAGGGTGTTCATGCTTAGAGGCAACCACGACGCTGCGAACCGCTCGATGAAGCGGCTGGCCCTTCCGGACAACGTTTACGAGTTCGGCAGCCGCCGGCCCGAGACCGAGCGCCTCGACGACCTGGGCGTCGTCCTTCACGGCCAGAGTTTCCCGGCTGGCGCGGTGACGATGGACCTCGCCGCCGGCTACCCCGACGCGGTCCCGGGCATGTTCAATATCGGACTCCTCCACACAAGCCTGAACGGGCGTCCCGGCCATGACACGTACGCGCCGTGCACCACTGATAGCCTCACGGCGAGAGGCTACGACTACTGGGCGCTCGGACATGTGCACGAGCGCGAGGTTGTGCGGGAGAATCCCTTGATCGTGTTCCCCGGTAACACCGCACTTGGTAAGGGCCTCCTGGACCGTGGAACCGGACGACACATCGACTTCCGACGCACTGTGACCGAGCTTCAGAATCTTGACCTTCATGTGAACCTCCGATTTGTTGGGTTTGAAGTACGGGAATCCCACTGTGGGACTGCCTTCGAAGCTCTTATAACGAAAAATCTTGGAAAGTTGCGGGGGTTGTTCTACTGCACCCCTGAAACACTTGCCTCTCCTGCATCGATATCTTTCCGATGGATGGCGCTTATCAACACGCAAGATCTTCGGCCACGGCCAAACTCCCGGCCTTTGTCTACGAGCGCACGCCGGAGGCAGCATGGCAACCGATTCCACGAACCTACCGGCGTCGTGAGCCAGAAAGAACCGCCATGCACGCGGTCGTGCGTGGTCACCTCGAAACCTTCCTTGATGAGGGTCGTCGACGCTTCGACTCCGGCAGCGGCTATCCCACCTTCGTCGAAAATGAATTTTTGCGCTATTTGAATTGTGGAATGTTATCGTACGGTTTCGCCCGCCTACGCTGTCCAGCCTGCGGTTTTGAGCGACTCGTCGCCTGTTCCTGCAAAGGCCGACTCTGCCCCTCCTGTTGGGCGCGTCGCGCTGCCGACACTGCTGCCGATCTGGTGGACCGCGTTCTGCCGGAAGCTCGCTACCGCCAATGGGTGCTGACCTTCCCCTGGGAACTGCGCTACCACCTCGCCACCGACAGCGTCTTCTTGTCTCAGGCGCTTCGTATCTTTCTGCGCACCATCACGGCCTGGCTACGATTACGAGGACGACGAGCCGGGCTGAAGGAGGGCCAGGTCGGGGCTCTGTCCTTTCTTCAACGGTTCGGCGGCATCCTCAATCTCAATCCCCATTTCCACAGCATTGTCACCGACGGGCTTTTCGTAAAAGCCTCCGAGCGTGCAGACAACCGGCTTGTCTTTTGTCCCCTGCCGCCACCCACAGAACTGGATATCTCCGACCTGTCGCAACGCTTGGCGGTTCGCATTGGTATCCTGGCCAAACGTCGATTCCAAGAGGCTGAAGAAAATTCCCACGAGTTGGCCGTGGACACATTGCTGCTCAGAACCACTGTAGCCGAAGCCCTCAAGGCCCCGGGGCGAAGGCCACATAGAGTCTGTTTGCAGGATATCCTGCCCGACGACACTCACTCTCTGTCACCCGGGAAAGAGCTGTGCGCTCGGGTCGATGGCTTCTCCTTGCACGCAGCACGGACCGTTCAACCCAAGGACCGCGCCGAACTGGAAGAATTGTGTGGCTACGGCCTGCGCGCTCCGTTTTCGCATGACCGCCTGTCTTTGGAACCGGACGGCCGGGTGCGTTATCGCCTGCACCGGCCCTGGCCCATGCCGGGAGGTCGTACAGAGATCTTCTTGCAGCCACGCGCTTTCATGAAACGACTCGCCGCGCTGCTGCCCGCTCCGTATCAAAATATGCTGCGGTACTACGGTGTCTTTGCCAATCGTTCTCGGTTTCGGGACCTTCTACCTACACCCCCGAAACGAGCCGACAAGTCCAGGTCCACATTACCGCTAAAGCCGGAGACCATCCCGGATTCCGAGGTTTCCGGCGTCGTCACAAACCCACCACCGGCATCTGCCGTGCCCCTGAGAAAGCGCACCCATTTGGGGTGGGCGCAACTTTTGCGGCGGGTTTTCGATATTTCCGCACTGACATGTCCCCATTGTTCAACGCCACTTGTCGTCCTGGCCTTTCTTACGGACCCGGTCGTCATCAGGAAGATCCTCATCCATCTCAACCTGCCGGCTGTCTTGCCGACTATCGAACCATCGCGCCTGGCATGGCCGGAGTTCGGTGATTCCAACGACATCGTTGAAGACGGCCAACGACCACCGCTTCTGAATGCACTCTCTGATCCGCACAACGTTTCCGCCCCGCGTGCTCCCCCCTGACATCGGCGGCCCGCGTCTGTTCGGGCGCTGCATCCGTCACACCGATTGGCCGCACGGTGTGCACGGATTCAAAACAAACCCGCGAACACACGAACTGTCACACCGATGGACGGCGATTCTTCGTCCTTCAATCGGTGACCACCAAGGCATCGACCGATTCTCAGTCGTCGAACCCCCGATTCCGAACCTCACCACAAAAATTGATGCCGGTTCTCGTGTCCACAACCCCTGGCAATATCAGCATATTGAGTGCATTTCGTGGTTGATGTGTCTTATCAACATGCCTTGCGTGGCCTTGACATGCCCGAGCAACGCGGGGTTCTTCGATGGCGACCCCGTCGGCTTCAGTTCCTGTCCAGACTCCCGGGTTTCATTTTCCTTGTCGACGTATGGCATCCGACGACCTCCATGATTTTCAGACTATAGCTCAGGACAGGGTTCCCGTCAACGCGGGGCAAAGTAGACCTTCCCCATCGTAGTCGTAAACGCTGAACGGTCCCAGACGGTAGGTGGTTTCATGGAACTCGACATCGATCTCATTGGTCTCGATTTCCAGTGACCCTGACTGCATTGAAAAGCTCTTGAGCATGCCGGCCTGCACCAACTGCTCATGCTCCTGGATGGCATTGCGCCTGACGCATTCGAGGAACTGATGCGACTTTTAGCCACGCAACTTCCCGGCGGCAGCCGCCTCGTCTGGCGCTACCTCCATGTGAATCGACCACTGCCGCCCGACGTCGCGGACAGGATGGTCATCGACCTTCAGCTGGGCGAGCGTCTGCGTGCCACGGATCGATTCCCGTTCTATGCAATCGTACCGGCGTCGCTGCCTGGAAACCAATGACAGAGCATTGATTGGAATTAGGGAGCCTTCACGGGCCACCCCTCACACACCGTACATCGAATTCCAATGTCTTGTTGTAGTCGCAGCAGTACACGCCGCCGCTACTGAAGTATACGTGCCACGCGCCTCCTAC
>Ga0247841_10004774_pt1 | contig 22795 bp, 22 predicted proteins | sample LaCruzMarch2015__2_FD_192410 | JGI IMG/M metagenome (GOLD analysis project Ga0247841, IMG submission 192410) | Freshwater microbial communities from meromictic Lake La Cruz, Castile-La Mancha, Spain - LaCruzMarch2015_18m | ecosystem: Environmental > Aquatic > Freshwater > Lake | place: Spain... | reverse complement strand
GTATAGGGCGATTGCCGGTCGCCGCGATGCATGTGATCGCCCTTGCCGCGCTCGTATGGCACCTCATCTAAGCATCTCGAAGAAACCCTGCAACCACCGACGCCGGGAGGTAAAGGCCGTTCGCGAGCCAGATACCGTCCGGGAACAGGCGCCACAGCAGGTCCGGCCGCCCAACAGCGATGAAATCGGACAGGACGCAGGTATCCGCGCTCGCGCTGGTCCTAGTGAAGGGCATCGACCGGGGTGTCCTTTTCCCAGTCCGAGACCAGGTCGCGGATGGCCTTGCGGTCTCTGCCAAGGACCTCGCCCAGGAACGTCAACGATGCCTCGTCCCGCTCCCACGCGACCCGGGCCAACGCCTCGGTGCGGCGCCCGCAGGCCAGCGGTTCCTGAATGGGATCGGGCTCCTGTTTGTCCCAGCCGCGCGCCTTGCAGATCGACCACAGCAGGTTGCCGGCGGCCTTGTCCAGATGGCCCGCCTGGGTCAGCCGGGTGAGCATCCCAGTGAAGGACACCCGGAACAGCCGCTTCAGTCGGATGACATCGGTCGGGGTAATGCGTTCCGACCGACCCACATGCTGACGCAGTGCGGCGTCCGGCACCAGAAAGGTACCGGCGAAGGTGTTCGCGAGCTTTTCCTCCGGCGAGGCGCCCTTGCCGCGGGTGCGGTAGCCCTCGCCGAGCTCCCGGTAGACGCTGCGATGAAAGATCAGGTGCGCATACTCGTGCAGCACACAAAAGGTCTGGTGCTCAATGGACAGCGCGTGGTGGGTGTTGACGAAGATGCCGGCGCCCAGTGACTCGCTGAAGGCCGAAAACCCCGACAAGAGGTTTCCGTCCTGGGGCTCCAACTCGAAAGGGATGACCCTGACATCGATGCTCTCCAGCAGTGCCACCGGATCGCTCAGGGGCGCCCGGTCCCCGACACCGAGCCGGCCCCGCTCCTCCAAGGCCACGGCACGGGCGATGTCCAACTCTCGCGGCCCAGCCTTCGATAGGGGCTCAGTCGGCGGCAGCCCGCAGCCGCAGTCGAGGCCGGCCGCGGTCTCCAGGTCGGCGATGGCAGCCAGCCGGTCCAGCAGGCGCTGCTTCAGGGCAGGAGCGAGTGCCTGCGGGTCGTCTGCACGGAAGGCGATCGACGCGCCCTCCGACTCCCGCAGGTCGTAAAAGTAAGTAACCGGCCGGCCATACAGGTTGGCCATGGCCACCAGTTGAACCCCGTCGAAGGGGACCTTGCCCTGCTCCATGCCGGCCAGGGTCTGTCGAGCGATGCCCAGCCGATCCGCGGCGGCAGTCTGGACCAGCCCGACGGCTTCCCGTGCCGCCCGAGCGCGGGCGCCCATCAGGGTCTTGATGTCCATGGCCTCCTTCTCGCAGGTTAAGGCAACCAAACAGTTTTGCGATGCCGGCAAAAGGCCATGTTAGTATTTTTAGACATCATTGTCAGTCGCGCCGGATGGTCTTCTCGTTCCCACGCTCCAGCGTCTTCTCGTTCCCACGCTCCAGCGTGGGAATGCAGTCCGGCCGCTCCAGCGGCCCGTGTGCACCGCGCTTCGTCCTTCATAACGCGACGCTTGAGCGTGGGAGCCAGAGCAAGCCCGACGGGACCCGCACCGAACCAGTTGATTGTTGGGCGCCCTTCGTCAACCCAACGGCCCTCACCACTGCGTCGTGACCTCGATCAACCCCGCCTGCCCGGCATAATTCCGCGCGCTCGAATACCGCCAATGCACCGGATCATCCACATACCCCCGCGCGACAGGATTATTGTGGATGTACTCCAGCTTCTGCAGCATCATCGCCTCGCCCTCGACCTGCTCCGGATGCGATCCCTCCTGCCACACCTGATGCTCCCGATCCGTCTTGTGCCGCGCCTTATGGAAAGCGAGCAGTTCCAGCACCGGCGAATGACGCTCGGTCAAACGCTTGACGATCTGCGCGGCGGTAAAGGACTTGAAGCTCGCCATGGTCTTGCCGATATCGCGCGAGCGGCCGAGCAGGTGGCAGTGGTTCTCCAGAATCACGTAGCCGTAGATCGTCAGACCGCCTTCTGCTTGCAGGTATTGCAGCGAGTCGAAAAGAATTTTGGCATTGGCCGGCTGGGCGAACAGCGGCAGCCACTGCAGGGCGGTACAGGTCAGAAAATGCGGCGCGGCGGAATTGCCGAACTTATAGCGGTCGCGGCCCATGATCGTGCCTCGTTCTTTTCGTCTTCTCGTTCCCACCCAATTCTCGTTCCCACGCTCCAGCGTGGGAATGCAGGCCGGCCGCTCCAGCGGCCCGTATGCATTACGTCTCGTCTTTCATGACGCGACGCTGGAGCATCGCCACTTGCTCCCACGCTGGAGGGTGGGAGCTAGAGCACAACCCCCTTTACAACTCGCCGCTAAAGGCGCGGTGCTGGAGTGAAGAGAACAGGATCTCAAGTTCTCCGCGATGTTCCTCCAGAGACGGCAACAATGACTGAAGCGCAAATACTTTCTGTTGGAACTCTCTTTGCAGGTCAATTGGGACAAGAGGTATGGGGATTGTGCGCAACTCCTTTGCGTTGATGTTTGCCATCCCGATAATTGCCTTGCACATGCCACGCAGAGTCTTCTTACCAACGGGGCTGTTCAAGTATGTTCCGATGTATTCCGGAACGGCTTGGTCGTTGGTTCGCAGTCTTACCAGATAGCCCGCGAATACGTATTCCTTGTCTCCGCGATACACACCTGTTTTTCCGACCAAGTCGGGGCTGTTTGTTCGGTTGAATAGAATATCGCCGTCTCGCACTGTATACTTTTCAACGTCCGACACAGGCAAGTCAATATACTTGAGACTTGAATAATCGAAGGCGCCGGATTCCTTGATGTTTCCCATACGTAGAATCGGAAAGACGCCGGCATCACCTGCTTTACTGCTGGTTCCGTATTGAGTTGACGCGGTCAGGTCGTCGATCCTCCCAATAGGCCAGTTTCTTGGATTGGTCGCAGGATCGCCAAACATTTCAGAGAAAATCGCCTGCCCGAGGCTGTTCAAGCGGTCGATGGCACGCTTTCGCAGGCGGCGTAAGCTGTCCGCCTGATCGAGGATTGCCGCGATGCGCTTTTGCTCGGGAAGAGACGGGAGCGGGATTTCGATTTCCTTGACGCCTTCAGGCCGTGCCCTTAGAAGCGATCCTCCAACACCAGCAACTGTCTGCATAAAACAGGCGTGGAAATCATTTGAAATCAAGACATGGCGCAGGTAGGGTGGGAAAAATCGCGAGCCGCGGAATATTATCCATTCGCCCGAAGCGATTTGACGCGCACCGTTCTTGGGGCCAACTACCCAGGAGCGGCGAATGTGGGGCACGATGCGCGAAAGAAGAACATCCTCCGGTTCAACGCACTTCTTTGCAGAACCGATCTCGGAACCAACTAGCCATTCTGGTTGACCACTATCAAATGCAGGGATGCTCCAAAGTTCATAATCCTCATTTGGGAAGTTCGCCGGATTCAGACTCGGAACGCGCGACGGCATCAACTCACCTAGCGGTACCTTCTTCATCCTAGCATCCCCTCTCTTCTCGCTCCCACGCTCCAGCGTGAGAGCAAGTCCCGACGCTCCAGCCTCGCGTCTCTTCTCGCTTCCACGCTCCAGCGTGGGAGCAAGTCCCGACGCTCCAGCGTCGCGTCTTATCCCGCAGATGCCGGGCAGAATGCGAATGACGAGCCGCTGGAGCGGCCGGACTGCATTCCCACGCTGGAGCGTGGGAACGAGAAGATGAGGCTGGCGCGTGGGAATGAGAACGGCGGCTCGCGCCCGCTTCTGGCTCCCACGCTCCAGCGTGGGAGCAAGTGGCGACGCTCCAGCGTCGCGTCTCATTCAGCAGATGCCGAGCGGAATGCGAATGACGGGCCGCTGGAGCGGCCGGACTGCATTCCCACGCTGGAGCGTAGGAACGAGAAGATGAGGTTGGCGCGTGGGAATGAGAGCGGCGGCTCACGCCCGCTTCTGGCTCCCACGCTCCAGCGTGGGAGCAAGTGCCGACGCTCCAGCGTCGCGTCTTATTCAGCAGATGCCGGGCAAAATGCGAATGACGGGCCGCTGGAGCGGCCGGACTGCATTCCCACGCTGGAGCGTGGGAACGAGAAGATGAGGCTGGCGCGTGGGAATGAGAACGATGGCTCACGCCCGCTTCTGGCTCCGACGCTCCAGCGTGGGAGCAAGTGCCGACGCTCCAGCGTCGCGTCTCATTCAGCAGATGCCGAGCAGAATGCGATTGACGAGCCGCTGGAGCGGCCGGACTGCATTCCCACGCTGGAGCGTGGGAACGAGAAGATGGGGCTGGAGTCTGGGAATGAGAGTATAGATCGCTCATTTCAGCATCTCCTCCAGCCGCGTCAACCCGGTCGAAATCTCCGCCTCGATCTCCCGCAGCTCCCGAATGATATCGGCCGGCGCATCATGCTCCACCTGCACATGCTCCACTTCCCGGTAGCGATTGAGCGACAGATCATAGGTCCCGCTGGCCGCGATCTCGGCCTTGGGGACGCAGAAGCTCTGCGCCGTGCGCGGACGCTCGCGCTCAGTTCCGTCACGTTCCCGCCAGCGCCGCAGGACGTCGGGCAGGTTGCTCTTGAGGTGGTCCTCATCCGTCAGCGGCTCGCGCGGGGTCGGGCCGAGCTTTTCGGCCGGCAGGAGCGGGTTGCGCTTGTCGTCGAGCGAGTAGCCGTCGGCCTGTACGTCGTAGAACCAGACCTGGTCGGTGCCGCCGACGCCGGTCTTGGTGAAGGACAAAATGGCGGTGGAGACGCCGGCATAGGGGCGGAAGACGCCGGAGGGGAGTTTCACCACGGCATCGAGCTTGTGGTCCTCCACCAGCATCCGCCGCAGTGCCTGGTGGGCCTTGGACGAGCCGAACAGCACCCCGTCCGGGACGATGACGCAAGCCCGTCCGCCGATCTTGAGCAGCCGCAGGAAGAGTGCGAGAAACAGCAGTTCGGTCTTCTTGGTCTTGACGATCCGTTGCAGGTCCTTCGCGGTGGACTCGTAGTCCAGTGACCCGGCGAATGGCGGATTGGCCAGCACCAGGCTGTAGGTTCCGGAATCCTCGGTGTGCACTTCCGCCAGGCTGTCGCGGTAGGTGACATCGGCGTCCTCGACCCCGTGCAGGATCATGTTCATGGCGCCGATCCGCAACATGGCCGGGTCGAAGTCGTAACCGTGGAACAAGCCTTGGTAAAAGTGGCGCCGCAGTTTGGGATCGCGCAACAGTGCCGGATGGTGCTCGCGCAGGTACTCCCCGGCGGTCACCAAGAAGCCGCAGGTGCCGGCCGCCGGGTCGCAGATGCGGTCCTGCGGCTGCGGTTCCATCATCTCGACCATGAGACCGATGGCATGGCGCGGTGTGCGGAACTGGTCATTTTGACCGGCGGCGGCGATCTTGCCGAGCATGTACTCGTATAAGTCGCCCTTGGTGTCGCGGTCATCCATCGGGACGGTATCCAGCATCTCCACCACCTTGGCGAGCCGACCGGGATTGCTGAAGCCGAGCCGGGCGTCGCGCAGGTGGCGGCCTTAGCTGGAGCCCTCGGCACCGAGACCCCGCAGGAAGGGGAAGACGTGCTCGTCGACCACGGTCATCATCGCCCGCGGCTCGAAGTGCTTTAAGCGGGACCAGCGCATGTCGTCAAAGCGGCAGCCCTTGGCGTCCTGACCGGTGGGGAAGATGTGCCGCTCCATGGGGATGTCGAGCGCCCGCGACTTGTTCTTCTCCAGGGTCTGCCGGTCATCCCGACGCTTGATGAAGAGGAGGTAGGTGATCTGTTCGATCACCGAGAGTGGATTGGAGACCCCGCCGGACCAAAAGGCGTCCCAGATGCGGTCGACCTGATTCCTGATGTCACCTGTCAGCACCGGTGCCGAATCTCGCAGTGTCTTCGTATGGATGGATTCTGATGTGCGGTCATCGCGCGCGACGCCCGCCCTCAACCCGCCACCGTGAGATTACGGCATCGCGTTTCCCGCACAAAGAGTGCCGCGATCAGACCCAGCAGGGCGAAGCCGGCGGAGAGCCAGAGACCATTGTGGTAGTCGCCGAGGGCATAACGGCGCACGCCGTCGACCAGGGTACCGTCCCAGGTGAGATCCATGGCCCAGCCGAAGGCCGGCTGCATGATGGCCGCGCCGAGGAAGAGCCCGGTATTGACGAGCGCGATGGCCATGCCGGCGACGCCGGGCGCGACCACCTCCTTGGCCGCGGCATAGCCCACTACGAAGCCCCCGCCGGTGAACCCGAGTACGGCATAGAGCAGGAAACCGCTCCAGCCCGGACCCCAAGGCACGAGGATGAGCGCCAGCCAGGCCAGCACCGAGAGCGCGGTGGTGGCGATCAGCACCGGCTTACGGCGCCCCAACCAGTCCGAGACTGAGCCCATCGCCAGACACCCCAGGGCGAATCCGGCCAGGGCCGCGGTGGTGTAGAGCGAGGCGGCGGTGCGGTCCAGCCCGAAGGTGTCGCGCATCAGCGGTACGCCCCAGAGCCCGGCGAAGGCAAAGAAACTGCCGGTGATCCCGAACATGAGAAAAAAACTGGGCCAGACCGAGCGGGTGATGAAGACCCCGTGCAGATCGATCACCCAGTGACGGTGACGCTCCGGGTGGGAGACCAGACCCTCCAGTTCGCGCACCGAGGGCAAGCCCGCGTCCTCCGGGCGGCTGCGCACGAAGAGCCAGGTGAGCAGCGCATTCAAAAGTGACAGCACGCCGATGCCGACGAAGACCCCGCGCCAGGAGGTGACATCCAGCAGCAGCGCCAGCGGCCCGGCGGCCAGGATGGAGCCCAGATTGCCGAGCAGTAGGGTGATGCCGCTGAGAAACCCGAAATTGCGTTCAGAGAACCATTGGGTGTTGGAGCGCATCAGGCCGACGAAGACCACCGAGACGCCGAGCCCCACCAGGAACCGGCCGCTGGAGGCAACCGCGAACGTCTCGGCCAACCCGAACAGGATTGACCCGACCCCGGCGATCAGGCACCCCAGGGTGACGCTGATGCGTGCCCCCAGGGTGTCCGCCAGCACCCCGGCGGGAATCTGCATGGCGGTGTAGATGTAGTAGTACATGGCCGCCAGCGACCCCAGAGCCGCCCCGCTGGTCTGAAAGGTGGCCATCAGTTCGCTGGTCACGACCCCTGGGGCCATGCGGTGGAAGTACACCAGCATATAGGCCAGGATCAGGATGGCGTAGGTACTCCACCGCAGGCGCTGGAAGCGCCGCCATTGCGCGGGGTCGATCGTCATGGTGTGGTCCTAGATGCGGATGGGCGGCGGGCTGCGACCGGAGCGATGCCCGCCGGGGGTTGAAGACGATGGTACAGGAGTTGACGCGTTCCGGGTGTCGCGCACTGGAGGTCGAGGCTTTGGTCGGGCTGGAGGCGGGGCGCAAGCCTTTCAATCCGCTGGGACATCTGCCTGCCGCGTTTCCGGGCACGCGCCACACGCGACACCTGAGATGACGCGAGTATCCGTGCGGTAACCGTGAAGAATCGGCTGACCGGACAACACCTGCACGGGCGACTGTCGGGGTTACTGTCGGGGCGACTTCAGTCGCCCCGACACCTCGATAGATCCTTTCCCGGAAATCACCGCGCGTACCTGCAAGATCCGTAAGGGCCTTAGGGGCGCCTAAAGTCGCCCCGACACGTCGATCACACCTAATCGGCTCTGACCGCACTCAAGAGCGGTCCGGCGCGCAGCCGTTTGGAGATAGCGTACTCTTCATCGGTCATTTGGCTGCCGACGATGTTGCGCAACTGTTCAGCGTCGCGGTCGCCCTGGGCCACGGCCAGGGACAGCCAATAGTGCGACTGCGCCAGATCGATCTCCACGCCCCGACCCTCCGCGTAGATGAGCCCCATGGCGTACTGGGCATCCATCTCCCCGGCCCGCGCCCGGTCCCGGATCAGCGGCACCTTGGACGGATCATTTCGCAGCAGGATCAGGTCTTTGAGATAGCTCTTGTCAGACATGGCGCGCGGTTCCGGATTGAGGGTCAAACCGTGCCTTCAGGATCCGCGTAGGCGGCGAGCAGCCGGTCGTATTCATCGAACCCGAGCATAGCACGCAGGGTCGCAAAATCGGTCAGGCGCGCCGGGGTGCGGCCGGCAGCCAGGTCGCCCAAGGCGTCGCGCATGGCCGCAACGGCAGCCGCGAGCAGTGTCAGCGGATAGGCGGCGATGCGATAGCCCAGATCAGCCAGGCGCGCCGGGGGGAGTATCGGCGTGATCCCGCCCTCCAGCATGTTCGCCATCTTGATTCCGGGAACCTCCCGGCAGAATCGCGCCATCTCGGCGATGTCGCGCGGCGCTTCCAGGAACAGGATGTCGGCACCCAGGTCCGCGAAGGCCTGCATACGCCAGATGGCCTCGTCCAGTCCCAGCGCGCTGCGTGCATCGGTGCGGGCCAAGATCAGACAACCGGCCCCGGCGTCCCGGGCGTCCACCGCGGCGCGGATGCGGCCCTGGGCGGCAGGCCGCCCGACGACCTCTTTGACGCCGGTATGACCGCAACGCTTGGGGGCGAGCTGATCCTCGATCATGACCCCGGCAAATCCGGCCAGGCCGAACTGCTCCAGGGTCCGCCACACATTCGCCGGATTGCCGTGGCCGGTGTCGCCGTCACCGATGACCGGGAGCGTCACCGCCTGACAGATGGCGCGGCCTTGATCCAACATCTCGGTGACGGTGATGAGCCCCGTGTCCGGCAAACCCAGACGCGCCGCCGAGACGGCAAACCCGCTCATGAAGGTCAGTGGAAATCCCGCCTGCTCAATCAGCCGCGCCGAAAGCGCGTCGAAGCAGCAGGGCATGGTCAGGAAGGCGTCGTCCGCGAGCAGGGCGCGCAGACGCGCGGGCGGACTGGCTGAGGACGGCGGATTGGAAATCAACGACCGCATCGGTGTCCTAACACAGCAGACAAGGCGGGTACTCCCGCCTTGTCTGGCTCAGTCCGCGACCCACTCGCCGAAGTTGTCGGTGGACTTCTCTTCCCCGTCGCTGTAACCGGCCTCGTAGGCCTCCGTCAGGCGCTGCTCTTCCCGCTTGGGGTTCTGGAGGAAACCACACTGCCAACCCTGGATATACTCGTCATCGACGCCCATCTCTTCCATCTTGGTGACGGCATCGTAATAGAACTGGTTCATTTCCGGTCTCCGGGCATAGTGTTTTGGAATCCCCTGTGTTCGCCGGCAGTCCTCCGAGCGGGCGCGGGGACGAGCAGGGCGATTAGAATACAGCGGTTTTCTTATGGATGACAAGATACCGACCGCCGCCCGCGGTGAACCCGCGTCCTGTCCGCTTGTGAAATCCGCAGACCAAACCCACATTTTATAGGCGCCCGGCGGCCGTCCGCCCCCGGCCCCAAGAGGAATCCGACCCGCCATGCGTCCAGCCCTGTTGCTTCGCGTCCTGGAGCGCGAGTTTGCGAGCACCCCTGAGGGTCACCACACACCCGTCATGTTGTGGGGTCCGCCGGGCGTCGGCAAATCCCAGATGGTGGCCCAGATCGCCGGGCGCCATCAGGTGCCGCTGATCGACATCCGCCTGTCGCAGATGGAGCCGAGCGATCTGCGCGGCATCCCCTTTCGGGTCGAGAACCGCGTGGAGTGGGCGATCCCGGCGCTGCTGCCCGATGCCGCGCGCCACGGCCCGACCGGCATCCTGTTCCTCGATGAGATCACCTCGGCTCCGCCGGCGGTGTCGGCCGCCGCCTACCAACTGATCCTCGACCGCCGTCTGGGCGAGTACCAGGTGCCGGCGCATTGGGCGATCTTCGCCGCCGGCAACCGCCAGGGTGATCGCGGCGTCACCTACAGCATGCCGGCGCCGCTGGCCAACCGCTTCTCGCACTTCGAGGTCGAAACCCACCTGGACGACTGGGCGGCCTGGGCCTATCGCAGCGGGATCGACGAGCGGGTGATCGGCTTCCTGCGCTTTCGCCCGGAGTTGCTGTTCGACTTCGATCCGGCCCATAACCCGGTGGCCTTCCCCTCGCCCCGCTCCTGGGAATTCGCCCATCGCGGTCTCAAGAAATTCGAGGACCACCCGGAGCTGCTGCAAGGGACCTTACAGGCCTGTGTCGGACCCGCCGCCGGGATCGAACTCACGGCCTTCATCAACAGCCTGGACCAGATGCCGGACCTGGACGCCATCGTCAACGGTGACCCGGTGCCGGTGCCGCGCGAGATCGATCTCCAGTATGCGGTAGCCGCCGCCCTGGTCGGCCGGGCCATCCGCGCCCAGGACAGCGACCGCCGCGATCAGACCATCGGCAACATTCTGCTCTATGCCAATCGATTCCCGGCCCGCGAACTGGGCGTCATGCTGGTATCCGACCTGCACCGGGCGATCGGCAACCGGGTATTCGAGGTGCCGGCCTTCGCCGACTGGGCGCAGGCAGTGGCGGATGTCATGCTTTTTGAATAAATGCCGTTGGCGTCCAGGTCGTTCTCGTTGTCGTTGTCGAGTTTTCGATAATCTGGCCCCCACGCTCCGGCGCAGGAACACCGGCGTCGCGTGACGCCACCGGCCGCTGGAGCGGCCGGACGGCATTCCCACGCTGGAGCGTGGGAACGAGAAGACCACGACCACAGTCTATTCGTTCTTTTAGCGATTTCCGACGCCTTACTCACCACAATGCCACCAACCCCCATCGAAACCAAGCTGGCCGCGGCGCGTACGCGGCTGATCCTGGACAAACCGTTCCTGGGAGCGCTGGTGCTGCGCCTGCCGATGCACGCCGCCGCGACGGACTGGTGCAAGACGACCGCCACCGATGCCCGCGCTTTCTATTACAATCCCGAGTACATCGCCGCGCTGACCCTAGATCAGACGCAGTTCATCCTCGCCCATGAGGCCCTGCATTGCGCCCTCTCCCACTTCGCCCGCCGTCGGCATCGCGTGCGTCACCGCTGGGATCTGGCCTGCGACTACGCCGTCAACCCGTTGCTGATCGCCGACGGACTGACGCCGCCGCCGGGGGCCCTGGTCATGCCGATGTACAAGGGGATGACGGCGGAGGAAATCTATCCGCTGATCGCCGAACAGGATCAGTCCGAGACGCTGGACACCCACGCCTACGATCAGGACGATCAACACCAGCACGGCCGCGGCCAACAGAGCGGTTTGACCGAACAAGATCTGGACCAGCGGCCGCCGCAACAGCAACCCGCCGCGGGCGAGCCGGATCAGGGCGGCGCACGCAACGCCCAGCCCGAACCGGGCGGCGGCGTCGGCGCCCCCCAGCCCCTGACCCCCGACGAACAGGACACCCTCGCGGTGCAGTGGCAGCAGCGCCTGGCCGGCGCCGCGCAGCAGGCCATGCAGACCGGCAAACTCGGCGGCGAGCTTGCGCGGATGATCGACCACCTGCTCCAGCCGCAGTTGCCCTGGCGGATGCTGCTCGCGCGCTACCTGAGCGCCACCGCCCGCGACGATTTCAGCTATGCCCGTCCGTCGCGCCGGGAGGGCGACTTCATCCTTCCCAGTCTGCGCAGCCAGCAGTTGGACCTGATCATCGCCATCGACACTTCCGGCTCCATCAAAGACCAAGAACTGGAAGAGTTCATCGATGAGATCGACGCCCTGAAAGGCCAGGTGCGCGCCCGCGTGACGCTGCTGCCATGCGACGCCGCCCTGTGCGCGGGCGCGCCCTTCCGCTACGAGCCCTGGGAGCAGGTCATTCGCCCGACCGCGCTCCAGGGCGGGGGCGGGACCAGCTTCGTCCCGGTCTTCCAGTGGGTCGCCAAGGCGGGTATCCAGCCGGATTTGCTGATCTACTTCACCGACGCCGAGGGCGAATTCCCCAAGCGGGAACCACCCTACCCGGTCATCTGGCTGGTCAAGGGTCAATCAAAGGTGCCCTGGGGACAGCGGATTCAGTTGAACTAAACCGCGCCCAGCGCGGTATGCGATGCGATTGGATAGGATCGACCCCGGCAGACGCGACGATTGTCGGCGCTGGCGCGGTTTAAGGTGATTTCCGGGAAAGCATCTACCGCCGTGTAGGGGCGAATTCATTCGCCCCTACAACCCAACAGGCTTGCTGCGCATGCGCAGTCGGGATGCCGATTCACGGAAATCGCCTTAGGGGCGACTAAAGTCGCCCCTACACCTTGGTACTTCGTTTCCCGGAAATCACCTAAAGCCTCGGCCGCCGGTTTTCTTATGGCCGGGACTCCGATCAGGGCCTCCTGAGGCTACCGCCCAGGCGGCGCCCGAAACCCGCGATCCAGTCCGCGGCGTAAACGCAGCGCTTCCAATTCCCTCCCTTGCCGCAGCTGCAGCCCCAGCGCACGCGCGCCCTGCGCCGGCGCCAGTGCGTTGGGATCGGCGGCGCGCCGGCGAGCGCGCGTTGCCTGATCACGCTCGCGCTGCTGATCCCCAAGTGTACCGCGCAGCCGCAACCGCTCCTGCTGCGCCTGGATCTCAAGTTGCCGCGACTGCGGTGGTGTCATGGGTTCGGCCTGACGGCGCACCGCCCGCTGATCCTGTTCGAGCTGTAACCAGCCTCCCGCCGCCTGTTGGCGCCCGTCCGCGGCGGCCCGCGCGTCGCGTGCGGGTTCCGCGGCCCAAAGCAACGCCGCGAAGCCGATGTCGGCTACAGTCACCATCGCCGCAACGATCAATCGCATCATAACGTCACGTTTTCGTCATCCGTCCGTCATCTTCAATTGACCGCGCCTCACTTATCATAGCCCGGGTCGCGGCAACCGCGCGCTCCCCGCCCGCTTTCCGGACTGGGGTCTTTGATCAGATTGAGGAATCCCGCCATGCTGTGCCGCCGCTTCCCGCTCTACGCCGCCACCCTGACGCTCGCCGCATGCCCCGCGGCGGCGGCGGAGATCGTGGCCTGTGTCGTTGCCCCCATCCCAAACAATCCAGCCTACTACGGAACGTCTACGACCATCACCCAGCTCAAGTGTGAATTCGGCAACAAGGAGTATTACCCCACCATCGCGCAACTCTACGAACAAGGCTGGCGACTGATTGAGGTGGTCCAAGTGCCCGGTGCCGAGCGCGGCCTCGCGTCCGGCGCTCAGACGGCTTCCCCCCTGTACTTCTTTGAACGTGAGAGGACACCGGTCGAGACACCGACGCCACCTGCGAAAAAACCGGAAACCAAGAAATAGTATTGCGCATCAACGCGTTTCGTACCCTTATCCGAGAGTGCGTTGCCCCGCTCGCCGACGCATGAAGGCTTGTCGCAAGACCGTCGCCGCAGTGTCGCTTTGCCGTAATCGTCGCATGTTACAACGTCGGGCATTGACTAACCCGGCGGCGCCCCTGTATCGCACCCCTCCTTTGGCTCTAGCCTCCGTCGCGGCGGAGCGCCCCCTGGGAACGAGCACCGCTTTGATTCTCTTTTAAATATCCAACCGCTGGAGTTTCCCTATGAGCGACCATCCGAGGACAGGCCGGCGTCGCAGCCTGCTGTGCTGCGCCATACTTACCGTTCTGGCGGCCGATGCCTCCGCCGAAATCAGCGGACGCATTAGCGGCGGTGTCGGCGGGGTCCAGTACGGCGATGATGTCACGATCCGGGGCGATCTGGTCGGAGGGCGAGCGGACGTTACCGGACTAACGGTCGACGGCGACGCCGATCTGACCGGAAATACGCGGATGACCAGCACCGACGGCAGCGCGGCCGTCACCGTCAGCGACGCGCTGGTGGAAGGCACGGTGAACAATCGCGGCGGCGGTGAGAACGGGCTGGTCGTCACCGCGACGGACAGCAGCTTGGCCGGGGGCGACGACAACGGCAATACCCTGATGATCGTCGATCAGGATGCCGTCCGGATCACCGGTGAAGGCGGCAGCCTGGGTAACCTCAGCGTCGCGGGCGAGGTAACCGCTAACGGAATGACCAACACCGGCAGCCTTACCAACACCGGCAACCTTGCCAGTACCGGCGATTCCAGCCTCACCAGCAGCGACGGAACGGCCAACCTGAGCCTCGCCGACAGCACGGCCGGCCTCACCGTCCAGAATCTGGCCGGCGGTGCCAACGGGCTCATCGTCAACGCCGCCGACACCACACTTTCCGGCGGCGATGACAGCGGCACCACGTCACTGCTGGTCACCCAGGACGGCATCGCCGTCACCGGCAATGGCACCAGCGGCGGCGACCTCAGCATTGCCGGTCAGGTCACCGCCAACGGCATCACCAACACCGGCAACCTTGCCAGTACCGGCGATTCCAGCCTCACCAGCAGCGACGGCGCGGCCAACCTGAGCCTCGCCGACAGCACGGCCGGCCTCACCGTCCAGAATCTGGCCGGCGGTGCCAACGGGCTCATCGTCAACGCCGCCGACACCACACTTTCCGGCGGCGATGACAGCGGCACCACGTCACTGCTGGTCACCCAGGACGGCATCGCCGTTGCCGGCAACGGCACCAGTGCCGGAAACCTCAGCGTCGCCGGTCAGATAACCGCCAACGGGATCACCAATACCGGAAACTTTGCCACCACCGGCAACGCCGCCGTCGGCGGCAACCTCGAGGTGGTCGGCCAGACGGCCACCAGCGGGATCACTAATACCGGAAACTTTGCCACCACCGGCAACGCCGCCGTCGGCGGCCACCTCGGGGTGGCCGGCCAAACGACCACCAGCGGCATCACCAATACCGGCGGCTTTCAAACCACTGGGGATTCGACCCTGACGAGCCAGGACGGAACCGCCGGGGTCATCGTGACCAACGGGACCGCCAGCCTGCTCGTCAGAAACGCCGCGGGCGGGGTGAACGGCATCGCCGTGACCCCGGAAGGCACGACCATCAGCGGCGCGGGCTCCACCGCATTGTCCAGCACCAATGGGTCGGCCGTGGTCAGCGTGACCGATGGGGCAGCGACCGTGGGCGTGAAGAACGCCGGCGGCGGCACCAATGGCCTCGCGGTCAATCAGACCAGCACCACCATCACCGGCGGCACCGGCACTACCAAGATCATGGTGGACGACTCCGGGGTTGCGATCACCGGCACGGGTCCGAGCACCGGCAACCTGACCGTCCAGGGCACGACCAACCTGCAGGGCAACCTGAACCTGCGGGGTGGCTTGCAGGTCGCACCGAACCAGACCGTCAATTTCGGCGGCAATCGACTGCAGAACATTGCCCCCGGTGAGGCCGCGACCGACGCGGTCAACATGGGCCAATTGAACAGCTTGAGTAACCAGGTGGAAGACAACCGGACCGAGGCCCGTCGCGGCGTGGCCATTGCCGCCGCCCTGGACACGCACCTGCCCGATCCCGGCAAAAAGTTCCGCCTCAACCTGGGTGGCGCCGTCTTTAATGGCGAGTCGGCCCTGGGGCTGACCGGCGCCGGCCGCATCAATGACGACGTGGCGGTCTATTTCGGTATCGGTGCGGATACCGGCTTTCATGAGACGACCGGCAAGATCGGCGTGTCTTATCAGTGGTGAGGCGCATGACCAAGGCTGACGCTCAACCCCGCGCCCCCATCATTTACCCAAACGAGGAGCCTCCGATGTCTCGCAGCACCACCACGGCCCTGGCACTGATGGTCGGCTTGGCCGCTGTCGGCCTGCGCCCACTGGCTTGTTCAGCCGGTCAATTCGATGAATACAAGGGCACCGGCAACACGGTTCACCTGGGTCCGCGTCCCGGCTTTCTGGTGGATGACATGGCCGACGGGGCACTCAAGGACAAACTCAGGTCCTGCGCCAACCGCAGCCTGCGCAAGACGCCCTTTTCCATCGGCCACCGCGGCGCCGCCTTGCAGTTCCCGGAGCACACCCTGGAGTCCTATGTTGCCGCGGCACGTATGGGCGCCGGAGTCATCGAGTGCGACGTGACCTTCACGAAAGACAAGGAACTGGTCTGCCGTCACTCCCAGTGCGACCTGCACACAACGACGAATATCGTGGACACCCCGCTCGGCCAAAAATGCTCCAATCGTTTCACCGCGGCGACGTTCAAAGGTGACGGCACCATCGATACGCCGGCCTCGGCCACGTGCTGCACCAGTGATATCACCCTTGCCGAGTTCAAATCGCTGAAGGGCAAGATGGACGCGTCCAACCCCGCGGCCCGGACAGCGCGCGAGTATCTGGGCGGGACCGCCAATTTCCGCACCGACCTCTACGCGGGTCCAACCAGCGGCACCCTGCTCACCCATGCCGAGAGCATCGAACTGTTCAAAGCCCTGCGCGTGAAAATGACGCCGGAGTTGAAGAGCGCCAGCGTGGCCATGCCCTATGAGGGTTACACGCAAGGCGACTATGCGCAGCAACTGATCGACGAATACCGTGCTGCCGGGGTACCCGCACGGGACGTTTATGCCCAATCCTTCGACATCCGCGATATCCGCTACTGGATCGCCCACGAACCCGCGTTCGGCCAGCAGGCCGTCTACCTGGATGACGCGGAGACGGTCGGGGCGCTGCCCACCGCCGCCGAGTTGCTCGGCTATAAGGCCGAGCAAATCAACATCGTGGCACCGCCCACCTTCGCTTTGCTGACCACCGCCGCCGGGCAGATCGTACCGTCCCAGTATGCCCTGGACGCCAAGACGGCCGGACTCAAAATCATCACCTGGACCCTGGAGCGTTCCGGTTTGCTGGCCGATGGCAACAACGGTTTCTACTACCAGACGTTTGACTCCGCCATCTCCCGTGAAGGCGATGTCATGAGGGTCTTGGACGTACTGGCCAAGGACGTGGGTGTGATGGGGGTTTTTGCCGACTGGCCCGCCACCGTGACCTATTACGCCAACTGTATGGGCCTGCTGCGCTGACACGCAGATTATAGCCGTCCGACGTGATCACCGGACGTAGGGGCGGGTTTTAAACCCGCCCCTACAAAGAGAATGCCCGGATATCAGGTAGGAAGGCTATTTTCGTAGCCCGATGCTTCATCAGCATAAACGAATGACGGAAAACCGCAAACTCAAGACCAGCCCCTGTTCCCCGCCATCCGTATTGCATCTGCGACACCTCACTCAACCTCGCCCGGAGCGCTCCATGCCTGTCAAGACCAACCTTGCCGTCTCGATCTCAACCGTCCTGGCCCTCTCGGCGCTCAGCAGCGCCGCCCTCGCCGGCACCATCAGCTTCAACCCCCTGGCCTTCGCCGAGACCGACGCGCAAAAACGCGAGATGGTCGCCTCCGATACCGCTATCGTAAACCGCAAGCCCGCGGACATCGGCTTCAACACCCTGCTGCGTAGCGGTGATACGTTGCCGCTGCTGGGCGGCGCGCCTGGGCAGACCGCCCGCTACGGCCTGCTGATCGGCCAGGATGGCAATCCGATCCTGGAAAACGGTAGTCCCCGCATCTCCAACGACAACGACTTCAATTCGCTGATCCCGGTCGACAGCACGCTGTTCCTAGTCTCCCATTTCGAGTCACGCCCCGGCGGCGTCTATCTGACCCAACTGAGTCAGGGAACCAACGGCATCCTGACGCCGGTCGCTACCCGCCCTGTGGATTTCTCCGCGGTGAACGGCGGCTTCACTCATTGCGCCGGCAGCGTCAGCCCCTGGAACACCCATCTGGGCAGCGAGGAGTATGAACCGGATGCGCGCTCATGGATCGATCCCGCCATGAGTATCTCCGAATACAATGCCCAGACGGCCCAGTACTTCGGCGGCGACGGCTCCCCGGACTCGGCCCGGACCCTGATGAACCCCTACGACTACGGCTGGGTGTTCGAACTTGCGGTGAAGAATGCGGCCGGTGACACCACCGTTGCCAAACACTACAGCATGGCGCGTCTCGCGGTTGAACTGGCCTATGTCATGCCCGATCACAAGACCGCGTTTATCACCGACGACGGCACCAACACCCTCCTGGCCATGTTCATTGCCGACCAGGCCGGCGATCTGAGCGCCGGGACCCTGTACGTCGCGAAGTGGAACCAGATTCCAGGCAACGAGGCCATGGGCGGACGCGCCAATCTGACCTGGATCAACCTGGGCCACGCCACCGACACCGAGATCGCTGCCTACCTGAACAACGGTACCACCTTCGCCGACATCTTCGAGTACGAGGCCGTGCCCAACCCGGACACCGGGACCTGCCCGACCCTCACCTCGATCAACAGCGGCCACGCGGCACCCTATCACGAGTGCCTGCGGATCAAACCGGGCATGGAGAAGGCGGCCTCGCGTCTGGAGACCCGCCGTTACGCGGCACTGAAAGGGGGCACCACCGAGTTCCGTAAAATGGAAGGGATCACCTACAACCCCGAAAACCGCGTCCTCTACCTGGCCCTAAGCGAAATCAACAGCGGGATGCGCGGCGCCGCCGAGGACCGCAGCCGTCACCTGGGCGGCAACGACCACATCCGTGTCCCCCGCAATGACTGCGGCGGCGTCTACTCCATGGCGGTGGGCGGGGTCATCCGTGACACCAACAACCAGCCCATCGCGAGCAGCTTCGTGCCGCGCTCGATCACCGGCATCATTGTCGGCAAGCCGATCAGTGGTGACCCCAAGAACGCCTGTGATCTGAACGGGATCGCCAACCCGGACAACCTCACCTACCTGCCCCGTTTCAAATCCCTGGTGATTGGCGAGGACACCGTCACCGGCCATCAGAACGACGTGATCTGGGCCATGGATGTCTTGACCGGCAAGATCACCCGGGTGCTCTCCACACCCTACGGGTCCGAAACCACATCGCCTTACTGGTACGCCAATATCGGGGGCTTCGGCTACCTGATGGCAGTGGCCCAGCACCCGTACGGCGAGTCTGACCAGGACAAGCTGATCAGCGGCAGCGGCGACGAGCGCGCCTACACCGGCTATGTCGGTCCCTTCCCGGTCCTGAAGTGATCCCAGGTCGCCAGTCGCTGGTCGGCTGGCGTCGCCTGATCAGTGCTGTCCCGGCTCGCCTGGTCGTGGACTCCCGGGTTGGCCTGGGCATTCTCTCTGGTCCATTTTTCGGGTGAGTTGACCTGAGTTTGGTTACAGGATCAGAAATATCGGTCATGATTCGGTATGGCACGGACTGCCCCCCCACCAGGATCAGTGAATCAACAACAACCAGCCCACCCAAGGGCGGAGGACGAACCGATGCTCAACCTGCAAATCGAACGCCACCTGAACAAGAAGGGTTACCTGGCCCGCTTCGATGACTGGGACCGCGACCTGGCACTGACGCTTGCCGCCGAGGAGGGACTGAAACTCACCGAGTGTCATTGGCGCGTGATCGGCTTCCTGCGCGATTATTACGCCACGCACGAGATCCCCCCGTCACCGCGCGTGGTGATCAAGAGCATCGGCACCGAGATTTCGGAGCACGTCCCCTGCACCCGCAGGCACCTGGAAGCCCTGTTCCCCAACGGCGGCTGCCGACAGGCCTGCCGCATTGCCGGGTTGCCCGACTACTACTGTCACGGCTGCTGAACGCTGTCCAAGGCGGGCGCTGCCCGGGGCGATGGGACCGGGCGCCGACCTAATCACCGGACAGTTCCGCGATAGCCGTCAGCGGCGGTTCGCAGTGGGTGCCGCGACAGCGATAGGCGCGGGGTCCGGCGCCAGGCACCAGACCGGCCAGGGCGCCGGGCAGGTCGGTCTCGGTCGTCGGGATGGCAAACACCATCCGCCGCGGCTGATACCCCTGCCGGGCCGCGGTCTGCCAGTCATCCAGCAGGTCGGATTCGGCGCGGATCACCAGCATCTCGGGCGGGTCGAGCGACTCGTCCAGCGCCAACAACAAGGTGGCATGCGCGTAGGGCAGACCGCGGATCGCCGCGGCGGCCAGTTGGAGGGTCCCGGTCGCGGCGTCCAGATAGCGCGGCTCGCCGAGCAGGTGCCCCAGCCGCTGCAAGGCGTGAGCGGCGATGCCGTTGCCGGAGGGCAGTGACTCGTCGCCCAGGGGCTTGGGCCGGTGAATCAGCGGTTCGTGGTCGCGGCCGGTGAACCAGAAACCGCCGGCCTGGCCATCATGGAATTGATCGAGCAGGACCTCCGCCAAATCCACCGCGAAATCAAGGTCCGCCCTGGACCACCGGGTCTGGAGCAGTTCCAGCACGGCATCCAGCAGGTTCGCATAATCGTCTAGATAGGCGTTCAGGTGGGCGATGCCATCCTTATAGGTCGCGAGCAGGCGTCCGTTCCGCCACAGGGTGCGATGGATGAAGCCCAGGGCCGCCTGCGCGGACTCCAGATAGTCCGGCCGCTCCAGCACCCGCCCGGCGCGGGCCATCGCCTTGATGGTCAGTGCGTTCCAGGCGGTCAGCACCTTCTCGTCGCGGTCGGGGCGCACCCGCCGCTCACGCTCGGCAAAGAGCGTGGCACGGGCACTGGCGAGCAGGGCCGCGACCGATGCCGACGGCAGCCCCAGGCGCCGCGCCGCCTCGTCCGGCGGCTGATACCCGTGCAAATGCCAGTGGCCCTCGAAGTTCGCCGGTTGATCGAGCCCGTAGACGATCGCAAAGGGCTCATACTCGGCCGGGGTGAGCAAGGCCCTCACCTGCTCCCGATCCCAGACATAGAAACGCCCCTCATGGCCCTCGCTGTCCGCGTCCAGACTGGAGTAGTAGCCGCCCCGCGGTGACTGCATCTCGCGCATCAGCCAGTTCGCCGTGGCCTCGGCCGCCTCGCGGAACAGGCTATCACCGGTGCCGGCGTAGGCATCACAGCACAGGGAGAGCAGCGGGCCGTTGTCGTAGAGCATCTTCTCGAAGTGCGGGATCTCCCAGCGGTCATCGACCGAGTACCGGCAGAAACCCCCACCGAGTTGGTCGTTGATCCCGCCGCGAATCATCCGCTCCAGGGTGAAGGCCGCCATCCGCAACGAGCGCCCGTCCGGCTCACCCGCGGCGAGGGTGCGGGCGTGATGCTGCAGCAACAACTCCAGATTGGTGGCGTGAGGAAACTTGGGCGCGCGACCGAATCCGCCGTCGTGCTCATCGAAGCTGCCCGCGAGCTGCGTCAGTGCGGCGTCCAGCAGCTCCCCTCCCGGCAGCGCCGTGTCAGCCGCGGGTTCCAGCCGGCCAAGAGCCTCCGTCAGGCCTGCGGCCTGGGCGCTGATCGCCCCTTGTTGCTCGCGCCAGGCGCGCGCCACCCCGTTCAGCAGCTGGCTGAACGCGGGCAGGCCGTGCCGCGGCTCGCGCGGGAAATAGGTCCCGGCAAAGATGGGCAGGTGGGTCTGCGGGGTCAGGAAGACCGTCAACGGCCAGCCGCCGGAGCGCCGCGCCATCAATTGGTGCGCGGTCTGGTAGACCCGGTCCAGATCGGGCCGCTCCTCGCGGTCGACCTTGATGTTCACGAACAGGCGGTTCATCAACGCCGCGGTGGCCTGGTCCGCGAAGGACTCGTGGGCCATCACATGACACCAATGGCAGGCCGAGTAACCGATGGACAGCAGGATCGGCCGGTCCTGCTCCCGCGCCAAGGCCAGGGCCTCCGGACACCAGGGCCACCAATCGACCGGGTTGTTGGCATGCTGCTGAAGATAAGGACTGGTGGCATTGGCGAGCCGGTTGGCGGGACCCGCGGACGTTGGGTTGGTCATAAGGGGTGCCTGTGACTGAGGTGGTGGCCGTGGGACCTGCAGCGACGCTCGGCCTGACCGCGCGTTCCGGCGAACAGCGGTGGACCATGGGCGTCTACGTGGGTGCGCCGAGCTGGCTTTCCACGTCCAGGCGGTAGGTCAAAGGATGGACTCCATGCTGTTCTAAGTGCGATGACGTACAGACCGGCAGAGGCAGCCGCGCGTAAATTCTGCATTATCGCTCGATGCTCCGAGCGCTGGCCCGCATGATCCCGCGACAAGAATGCCCCGCGCGTCAATGCGGTGAATGCAAGCTGACTGGAGAATACAAATGCCGTTGATTTCTTTGATTATCACCCTGGTTGTCGTTGGCGTCGGCCTCTGGCTGATCAACAACTATGTCCCGATGGACGGAAAGATCAAGACGATCCTGAATGTGGTCGTCGTCATCGCCGTCGTCCTGTGGCTGTTGGCCGCCTTCGGGGTGCTTGGTTCGCTCGGCAACGTGCGCGTCGGATAACGCTGCCCATACATCACAGCCAACTCAGAGGAACAATCAGATGAACGCATTAAAGATCGTTGCCGTCGCCCTGATCATCGCCGGTGGTATGGGCCTCGCATATGGCGGATTCAGCTACACGAAAGAGACACAGCAGGCGCAGATCGGCCCGGTCGAACTAACGGTTCAAGACCGGCAAACAGTGAACATTCCGGTGTGGGCGGGCGTAGCGGCATTGGCGGCCGGCGTGCTCCTGCTGCTGGTGCCGAAAACCAGCGTGTGACCCGCGTCCGTGGGGACTTCCGTTCCCTCCTGCGGGAGGGATCACAGGAGAACATGATGAATGATCTCGCATTCCCGAAAACGTCGACATTCAAGTCCAAAGTGGGCCATGTCGCCAACTACTACAATCCACGAATCTGGCAGGAGAAAGGGTTCTGGTGGACCACTGGTCTGTTTCTGATCACCGCGACGGTGATCATTCTCATATTCGGAGTCATCTGGTCGCGAACGCCGGACACGCTCGATGTGAAAGAGGAGCGCCTGGCACTGGTCAATAACGACGCCAACAAGCTGGTCACGGGTACCGCCACCACGGCCGCCGCCATCGGTATCGCGGAGACCTTGCTCGATAAACCCGGCGGCTACCTGTCAAACGATATCGGTCCGCCGGGGATCTCTCTAGACAATATACTTGGCTAATGCCAAATTTTCGGTTTTCTCACCGACCGGTTATTTCGAAATTCTCCGTCAGCAATAAACGCAGGTCGCCCTGATGGTCGCCTGGGTTGCTGAAGAAGTCTTCGCAGGCTTT
>Ga0247841_10004772_pt1 | contig 22819 bp, 29 predicted proteins | sample LaCruzMarch2015__2_FD_192410 | JGI IMG/M metagenome (GOLD analysis project Ga0247841, IMG submission 192410) | Freshwater microbial communities from meromictic Lake La Cruz, Castile-La Mancha, Spain - LaCruzMarch2015_18m | ecosystem: Environmental > Aquatic > Freshwater > Lake | place: Spain... | reverse complement strand
TCCCGGCCACCCGGCGCGTTGTGGCAGCGAGGGCAGTGGACGAGGCCTTGGTGGCGATCGTGTCGGCGTAGCCATTCCAGCGGGAGACGGAGTTGGAGTCAACGGCGTTGGTGTCGCCGAAGACGATCGTTCCGCCTACCTGCATGTCGAGTCGTCCGGACGCGTAAAGGGCCATCACATCCGACCCGCCGTCGGAAGCGGCCGCGTTAGTGGATGCCTGGCGCCAGACGAAGCGCGACTGGGCATTGCCGGGGTCCATGTAGGTGACCATAGCCCACGGCTGGACGCCGAAGCCCCAGCGCTGGGTGTCGAGGTAATCATACAGGCGAATCTTGTCGCCGGTGGTTGCGCCGTGGCTGACGACGGACACAGCCGGATTTGTACTCCAGTCGTTGGCCAGCGTTGCCGCATAGGCCCGCAGGACGCTGTCGGTGCCATAGCCGGCGGCGCGGTGGTCGCCCCAGCCGTAGGCAGCGTCGGCGGTTGCCTGGGCGGAGAGGCCGGTGGAGAGCGAGCTCTGCGCGGCCGCCTGGGCGGTGAGACCGGTTGCCAGTGCGGCATCGGCGGAGGCCTGGGCCACGGAGGATGAGGATAGACCCAGGGCAGCCGTAACCTGCGCGGCCAATCCGGTTGACAGCGCGATCTGAGCGGAGGCTTGCGCCGTCAGCCCCGTGCCCAGACCGGCGTCAGCCGTCGCCTGGGCAACGGCCGCGGACGAAATCCCCATTGCGGCGGAGGCCTGGGCAGAAAGACCAGTGGACAGCGCGATCTGAGCGGAGGCTTGCGCCGTTAATCCTGTGCCGAGCCCGGAGTCGGCTGTGGCCTGGGCCAGCAGGGATGAGGCTACGCCGGAGGCAGCCAGGTTGCTGGCGACGAGAACCTGTTCGGTCAGCGTGGCTGTGGTTTCGGTGGTTGCCAGGGCGTTGGCGCCGGCGAAGTTGGCCGGGGCGACGATGACGCCGTTGGTGTCGGTGATGACGGTGCGGTAGACAGTGCCTGATACCGCCCAAGCCAAACCGGCAGGTAAGCACAAGATTACAGCGAGCATCCAAAATCTGTTCTTCATTTTCGCGCCTTTCGTTACTCCAAACTCACAATCTGAACGTTGCCGGCATCCGTAACGGATAGCCCGTAATGCGTCCCGCCCGGGGACACCATCGTCAGCGAGGTGTAGGCCGGTTGGGTGGTCGTTGCCACGATCTCCACCTGGCCCGTGTCTGCCACGCCGACCTTCCAATACGAGCCGTTCGGCGAAACCATCACAATCTCGGGATATCCCAGCGGGGATGGCTCCATCTGCCCGTCGTACACCTGGCGATACACTGTCACCGGCACCCGGTACGTGGTCCGTTCCGAATTGGTCGCGTCGCGCACTTCGATGTCCACATAGACCGACAACGTATCGGCCGAAGCAGTCTCAAATGCAGCAGTCAACTCCGCCGTGTTCATATCCATGGAGCCGGAGTAGTAAACATCGTCGCCGGTGCCCGTCTTCGTCCAAGTGGATACCAGGATCAGGTTCGATCCGGTTTTTATCGCCGTCGCCAGTTTGCCCGACAGCACCAGGCTGAACGTAGCGGGGAGTTCGTACGCCGTGGAGGCATCGTTCAACGTAGCGCCGGGTTTTCGAAAAAACAGTCGCAACGCGAACCGGTCGCCCTGCATGAAGGCCGGGGTTTCGATGATCTGCGAAGACGTTTTTCCGGACAGCAGCGCGTTCAATCCGCCGGGTTTATCCCCGTTGATGTACAGACTATAGACGCGGGACAATTCAGCCATGGCCTTTTCCCTTGTTTCCTATAGCCAGCGAATCAACCCTTTGTCTCAAACACGATCTCCGCCGGTATCTCCGCCGTCCACACCGGGACCGGCTGTCTGTGATTCGCCGCATCAATGGCATCCCGCCGGCAGGTCGGTTGCGTCGTACCACCCCGAAAAAGATAGACCGGCTCCGTTCCGCGCACCGGCCCGCGTAACAAGGCCACCACGCTCATGGCGAAGCGCTGGGCATCCTTGCGCTCAACATAGCGCCCGACAATGACCGCCTGCATACGCATGGACACCATGCTTTGATTCCAGGGTCCGTTCGTCGGTCCGTCGCCCGTGATGAAGCTCCAGGTGTTGTACATGTCCGGCAATTCGCCCAGGAAGGCGTTCCGGCCTTCCCGGCTGTTCGGGATCGCCGCAATCAGCGCCTCGAACGCCGCCCGTTCCGCCCGATCCCATGCCGTCGCATCGAAATTCACGCTTCACCTCTCACTTTTCACGACTTTCCCACACGCAACGCCCGCACCAACGCCCGATCCATCTCATCCTCCGCGATCCGGACCAGCTCCCGCCCGTTATCCGTGACCGCTCGCTCGATGAACTTGGCTCCAGCCTGCGCGCCCTTGGCCTGGGTTCCGGGGCCGCGATGGAACCAAGTCTTGCCGAATTCCTCGTGGATCCGGAATGCGTACTTGCCTGCCTCACTGTTGACCGGGACAAATATCTCCGCCTGGTTCTCTGTCGCGTGCAGGGTTATGGACCGCATCAGCCCGCCCGGCTTCGGCAGCGTCGTGGAACGCGGGTTGCCAAAGCCGTAAAAATCAGTCTTCAGCCGGTCCGCGTAGAACTGGGTCAGCATCACCTCCGTCACCCCGCGGCGCTTGGTCGCCTTCAGTGTCACCCGATCCCCGGCTATGGCGCCGCGCCTGAGAAACCGCTTGAGCATCCCCGTACTGGGCGAGATCGGCGCATAACGGACCGCCGTCTTCTTGACCAGCGCCCCCATCCGCCACAGCGCGCGCTTGAGTCCGCCGCGGGCATGGCCGTCCATGGCGGACAGATCCCGCAACGCTTCGCGCAAGCCTTCGACTTTGACCGTGGCGTCAATCACACCCAAAGCCGGGGAATCAAGGCTGGAAGGCCCTACAAACGGTTCGGGCGGCGGAAGGCGTCAGGGCAAGGATAAGGCGGAGATCGCCGCGCAGCGGTTAAAAGCGGCTGGGTTGCGGGCGTTTTAGTGGAAGCAGGAGTTATTCCTGCGAGTCTTCCGTCTCGATCTCGACGCGGAAAGCCGGACCCTTGCTTGCGTTAAGCCGGCCGATGGCGCTGGCCAAGTCGAGAAAGTTTTCCATGTTCACCCGCTTATTGCACGCTCGGCACAATTCAGCGCTGCCGCAGTGCTTCAGGCTGGATGTAATCGCCGTCCCGCATTTTGTGCAGATTACCCGCAGGATTTTTACTTCCCGCAGGTCGGTGATCTGAACGCGCTTGGTCATGCCTATGGCCGGGGATTCAAGATGCCGCGAGAGCGCGATAGCTGCTGTGCATATCTCACCGGCAACACGTCACTCCGCTGCGCTCCGTTCCTCAATCCTCATGTTCGCGTTGGGGCTACAGAACAGGCCGCACCTGTCCTGTGCCAGTTTCGCGTACTCCGGGTTCAACTCGACCAGCACGGCCCGGCGTCCGTTGCCGCTCGCCACGTCGCCCGTGGTCCCACTCCCGCCAAAGGGGTCGAGCACCGTGCCGCCCGCCGGGCACCCGGCGAGGATGCACGGCACAATCAGCGCGGGCGGGAAGGTGGCGAAGTGGGCACCGTCGTAGGTTGACGTTCCCACCGTCCACACGTCCCGCTTGTTCCTGAACAGTTGCTCCGGGTCATTGCACGCCTGGCCGCCGTCAGAGTGTCGCCCTGGCGCGTTGCCATGCACGCGCAGCGCAGACCGGGACGGGTTCGGCTCGCTGGCTTCTCTCCCTGCCGCATGGCTGACGTGCATCTGGCTGTTCGGCCCTTCCTTCTTCGTGCCGCCCACCGCCCGCTTGTTCCCGATGTTCGTCCGGTGGTTCGCGGCGGCCAGCGGCCCGGCGTCCGTGTGGAAATGCTTTGCGTCAATCCTGTCCTTCGATTCGAGCATCTTCCGCACGTCAGACGGTCCCGACTGCACCGGCTCCTTGATCGCCTCGGCGTCGTAGTAGTAGCGGTCGCATTTGGTCAGGAGGAAGATGTACTCATGGCTCTTGGTCGGCCTGTCGGTCACACTCTCCGGCATGGGGTTTGGCTTGTGCCAGATGATGTCCGAGCGCAGCCACCAGCCGTCAGCCTGCAAGGCAAACGCCACGCGCCAGGGGATGCCCACGAGATTCTTGGCGGGCAGGTTGTCGAGGGCGCGTGATCCAAGGTCGGTGCTTCCGCGATTCGTGCATTGCTTCGGTCCCCTGGCATCGGTGGATTTCCTCTGCCCAGCGTTCGCCGTGTAGGAGTCCCCCAGGTTCAGCCAGAGCGTGCCGTCGTCGCGCAAGGCGCGACGGACCTCGCGGAACACGGCGACTAGGTTGACGACGTACTCTTCCGGCGTCGGCTCCAGTCCGATCTGCCCGGCGTGCCCGTAATCACGCAGCCCCCAGTACGGCGGGGACGTGACACAGCAGTTGACCGACGCATCGGGCAGCGTCTTCAACACCTCGCGGCAATCGCCTGTCAGGATCGTCACCATGTCAGTCTCCAGAACCCGGAAGCCCCAACAAGGGGCTGGTGCCTACGTCGCTACCGCGCCGAGGCACAGCCCCAGCGTTGGGGGTACAATGCCGCACCGTCATCACCACGCCGGGCAGTCCCGACGCAAGGAGCGCGGCGGCGTTGCGCTCCCCGTATGCGACCAGCACACTGCCCACCGGAGACCCGCCGGACGTTCCGTCTGGGCGCTCGAAGCGCACGCGCCCACGAAGCCAGAGGATAGCGTCCGCATGGGCGCAGAGATATTGAAACCACTTGGCGTCGGGGCGGGCGTTCACAAGCGCCACGCCGTCGCCATGGGCGACGAACCGTTGCAGCCATCGGTGCAGCGTACTGTATGGCGGGTTCATCCACACCCGGCCTGTCCACTTCGCGGACAGGCCGTCTTTGGGGAGCCGGATGTTCCGGCGAGCATGGCTTTTCGGCCCAGCGCTCGGGTCCAAGTCGAAACGGCCAAGGGACGTCACGATGTGGGAAGGGGTGTAGTATTCGTCCGAGTAGTCACCCTTGCGGATGCAACCGGAAAACAGGTAGCGGGTCTTCGTTCCGCCACGGCGTGACTTGTCTTCAAACGTTTCCATAATCAAGAACCCCCAACCAAGTGCGGCACCGTACTGGCGCCCGCGGCGGGTCGGCGACGATGCAGCGGAAAGAAAGGCCAACCAGCCCGTCGAGGGTATAAATGCCCGCAGCGGTCATTTGACCCTCACGGCATTGTTCTGCGTATGTATGCTCACGATCATCCTCATGATTTCCGCCGCGACTTGCGGCACGATGGCGTTGCCGAGTCCGCGCAGTCGGTCCACCCGAGCGGGTATCCCTGTAGCCACTCGACCCACGTCGGGTTCAGGCTCCCACCAAGCCGCGTTCGATCCTCCGCGCTCGCAGCCCCGCGCCCCTTCGCCGCCCCCACGTCCGGCGTTGGGTACATCTTCACGGCCAGCGTGAGCGGTGGTGTTGACACCTTCCCCGCGTCCCGCCGCGCCGCCCATGCTTCCGGCTCCTCGTCCGTCACCTTCCCGGCTCTCGGAGTCGGCCAGAGTGCCGCCGCCGTCGGCAGACTGATTCCGGTTTTGCTTCGGTTCAGCTTCGCAAAGTCTGCCCCGGCCTCCGCCGCCCTTGGCGTCGGCCACATCGCCACCGCATTTGGCAACCCGTCCATCGGCGCGTGCTGGCCGCGTTGCGTCTGGCCCTTCCAGTCCCGACTTCTCGCGTTGGGCCACAATCCACACTCGGTCTCGTCGGTGGAAGGCACCGACGGCGCAAGCTGGAAGAATAACCGGCCAGACGGCGTAGCCTTGGGCCTCCAGGTCAGATGCACAACGGTCGAGTTCCATCGTGACGATGCCAGGCACATTCTCGCCAATGATCCAAGTCGGCCAGACAGCTTCAATAACGGCAACCATCGCCGGCCAGAGGAAGCGGTCATCTCCCGCGCCTCCGCGCTTCCCGGCAAGGCTGAACGGCTGGCAAGGGAATCCGCCGGTGAGAAGAGTTGCCCCTGCATGGCTCGCTCCGGGGAAGGTTCGCACGTCGTCATGGATCGGCACGTCGGGCCAGTGCTTGCGCAGGACGCGCTGCGCGTAGGGCTCGCACTCGCAGAAGGCGACGGTGCGGAATCCAGTCCATCGAGCGGCAAGAGCAAATCCGCCAATCCCGCTGAACAGGTCAACGTGTGTGAGTTCGTCATTCTTGTCCGGGTCGAGCTTCGCCTTGAGTTCCTTGATCCGATCCCTTTTCAACAGAGCCGTGACAACGTCGTCGGCCGCCTTGACATCGCCATGGCACTTTGCCGCTTCGTATCCCGGCTGTTTCTTCAGGTTCGCCAAGCTGGTCTGTTGCACGGTGCGGTCAAGCGAGTCGGGCAATTTCGTCGTGTCAATAGTTCGGCGCGTAAATTTCCCAGGATCGACACCAGTCTCTCCGCGTAGCATACGGTCTTCTGTTCCGGACAGGTTTTGTCTTTCCGGGACAATTTTTGTCCTGACAACTTCTGTCTCCTGACTCACGCCCCGAACTCCTCCGAATACTTCCCGACCGCCTCCGTCATCCTGTTCCGGTACTCCGTGTCCGTCTCACCCTCCTGCCGCTCGAAGTCCGGCGTCTCCGTCTGCGCCTGCTTCGCGATCTCCGCCTGGTCAAGTGTCTCGTCCACCCGCTCCGCCATGCACCGGCAATTCGGGTGGAAGCAACCGGCATCCAACGCCTGCTGATAGCTCGGGTACTTGTCGTTCGACCCGCTGATGCTGACGATCACCCCGTCCCAGGCCTGGCAGATATCGCAGGCGTCCCCGTCCACGTTTTCGATCTGGGCCAGGTCGTCACCATGCTCGATCAGGGCGTCAAAATAGCTGTCCCGCGCCACACGCTGTTCCGTTGTCCGCACCAGCATTTGCAAATAACGCGCGTTGCTCCAGGAGCGGCCCGCGGCGTCGGTGAATCGGAACGCCGCCATGTCGCCGGCGGCCGCGTCCCATTTCGCCTGGATGGTCGCATGGATCTCATTGGCCGTCATCCCCGAGAGCGAGGCCTCCCGGAACGTCTCCACGGCCGCCTGACGCAGGCGCTTCACATCCTCCTCGGCCATCCGGTCCGTGAACACCGCCGCCAGGCTGCGCCCATTCTGCGGGGCGACGCGCTTCCACATGTCTTCGGCGTACTCGCGCGAAAACCGGGTGATGTCGTTGCTCGGGTCCGTAGACGTCTGCTCGCGCACGTCCCGGATCGCCTCGTCGCGCCAGTCCACAATCCCCTTGCGCACCAAGTCGCGGCTCCAGTCCTTCAGCCCGAGGTCAAGCTGGGCGTAGGCATCCCCGATCCGCTTGTAGAGCGCCTCTCGATTGCGCCCGGATACAACCAGTTTCTGATCTCGTGCCGCGGCGTGTACGATCATGGCGACCCGTTGCCGGGCCTTGCGGATGGCGGCGTCCAACTGGGATACAGACACATTCTCGCGCCGGATCAGTTTGGCGAGCTTGGCTTGGGCGCGACGGGGCACGGGTTACCCCCTGGAAATCGTGATCTGGCCCGGGTACGCCAGCCAGGCCAGCGCATCCGCACAGATCACATGCGGATTCATGGGCTCCTCGGGGATCGCCCACTTCGGGCCCGTATACGTGCCGTCCGCCATGGAAGGTGAGGCTTGCAGCAAATAACAGGCCTGCTCGTACACCGCCAGGTCGTGCCGAGGGAAATCGCCGTCCGTTGTGGCCTCTTCCTCGATTCCGTCACAAAGCATTCGCGCAAGAACCCGCTTGGCTTGCGCCACAGCCCCCCCAGGCTGGTCCTCATCGAACCCGGCCCAGACCTCCGCCTTCAGGTGGTTGCCTGGCGAGAAATAGGCATTCGCTCCGGCAAGATCAATAGACATGTCGCGCCTCCTAAAAAGAGCCCCCGGTTGCGCGGATGGTCGCAACCGGGGGCCGGGGAATGCGTTCCAGGGGAAAGGAGTGCCCTGTTGCGCAAATTACTTCAATTCGTTGCCCTTCGCCTCCGGAACGGATACAACCTTGAATCCGCGCCGCTGAAAGGCGGGCAGATCGGGCTTGTTGCAGACCCGCCGGTCTACCGTCCCGTTCGGATTGATCCGCTCAATCTCGATCGGTTGAAACGGCGATGCCGTCTCGTTCGCCGGCTTTGGCGCCGCTGTTTTCACGATGTTCGTCTTGGGCGCGTAGACACCCTTTTTCTTTTCGTCAGCCATAGGTCACCTCATCGCCCTTTTGGGTAGTGCAGGGTTAACCCCTGCGATCTTGCAAGAGGCCGGAGTGCCCGGCCGCTTGCTTGTTCGTCCTTACGCCAGCACCGTGCTGTTCAGGTTCACGTCCACCGTGATCCCAGACCGATAGACCTTGTGGCCCGCGCGCACACGCCCGCGAATCAGGGTGGCGAACCGCCCCTGCGCCCGCATGGATTCGATGCTTTCCGGATCGATCTGCACCTTCCATGCGATCCCATCGCCCGCCACACCGGCGAAGCTGTGAATCACACTGGAAGCATTGGTCAGGTTGTTCGACATGAACACCTGGAAGCCCAGGAACATGCCCACCTGCCCATTGGCAAGCATCTTGTCGCCAAACCCACTGTTCTTCCCGGCGCCATACAGCCGGATCGCTTGGATCCCCGCGGGCGGCAACACAATGTACCGGCCTTCCTGGGGCGCATCCGCTGCATCCAGCTGTGCGCCAACCGAGGCGAACAGTTTCGCGGTGTCGGCGCCATCGGCCCCGAGTTGCCACGGGGTGGTCCCCGTCTCATAGTTGGTCAGCCCGAGCGAGGCGTGATCCGCGAACACCGCGGCGTCCAGCGCCTTCATCGCCGCATACGCGCCGCGATCGGCATAGAGGCTTTCCCAATTGATTTCGGTCTGGTTCGTGTCCGTGTCCTTGACCAGGATGCCGAAATACTTGTCCACGTTCCACGTGAACTCGACATCCGTATCGCTCGGCTCCGCGTAGGTCAAATCGGCGTCTTCGTTCACATCGGAGACCGTAACTTCTCCGGCGCCGACGATGTGGAACTTGCTCGTCTTGGTGTTCAGCACCACGTTGGGGTTGCAGATGCCGGCCGAAACCAACTTGGTCTTCAGCAACGCCACGATCGTTTTCGCCCACAATTCCTGTTTTGCATTCGTCATACCCATGTTCTTACCTCAGCCTTTCTCGCTCGATTGTTTTTCGATCTGTCGATCTGTCGATATTCAAAGCCCAGAAATCAATTCGGAACGGTTACTCGATCTTGGTGATTACCCCTTTCACAATCGTCAACGTGCTCGTGCCTCCGTCTGATCTCACAACAGCCAGCGTCGCATTCGTCACACTGGCGTCCGTTGCCGGCGCCAGGTAATCGGATCCAACGGCCGCCGCCGTCATGGCGCTCGTCCCGTTGCCTTTGACCAGTCCGGTCAACGTGACTGCGCCGGTGCCGCCCTTGGCTACAGCGACGACGCCGGTGGTATTGGCATGGGCCAGGTTCACGGTAACCACGCCGCCGGTCGTCATTGTGGCGCCGCCGCTGGGCGTTACCGCCAGACCGACTCCGCTCGATTGACCGACGATCACCTTCCCCTCCGCCAGGGTCACCTGTTCGGCGCCCAGGGCCCCCCCGGAATTCTCTTTCGATGTGGGGGTGTAGTCCGCTCCCCGCGCGCCCACGGCGCACAGCGCCACAACCATGCAAATAAGCGGTTTATTCATGTCAGTTTGCGCTTCCGGTAACCTTCGCCCAGGTGGAAGTTGAAACGGAAATCAGGGTCAGCGTGTCATTCGCGTCCCCAATAAAGGCGGCGGAAAGCGCCGCTGTTCCCGAGTCGGCAATGCCGATCAGGTTGGTGCTGCTGCCCACAGCGATTACCGCCAGGATCCCCGCGCGATCCGGAGCCGCCAGCGTCACGGTGTTCGTTCCGTCCACCGCGTTGGCTATGCCCGTCAGGACATTCAACCCGGCGCTGATCGTCACCGCCTGACCGTTCGTCACGCTTTGCGCCGTCGCCACGTTGAGCGCGTCCTGTTTCGAAGCGGGCGTGTAGTCCGCCAGAACAAATCCGCACAACGCCGCCAAGCACATGAAACCTGATACCATTTTTTTCATTGTCTGCTTCACCCTTTCGTTCGTTACTTCAGTTTGTCCGCCTGCGCCCAGATTTTGTCCTTGTTCGCCATGAACTCGGCATCGCCCATCTTCTTCACGCCGTCCAGCGTGATGGCGCCACCACTGCTTCCGCCTGGTCCGTCCTTCGGCGGTGTGCCCGCGCCGCCGCCGTTATCTCCGAGAATCAGCGCCTTGTTCTTGGCCGCGAAGCCATCGATCAAGGGCTTGATCGTATCTGCCACATCGAGGTCATCGTCACCGACATCGGCAAAGGTACGCTCCAACGCCAACCGCACCAGATCCTGGTCAACGCCGTCCATGAGCTTCAGGCCGGACAGAATTTTTCCGATCTTGCCGTCCCGGACGCTCTTTTTCCGATCGGCTTCCGCCTTCTGGATCAGTGCATCCTTCTCCGCCAGAGTCTTGTTCGCCTTCTCCAGGGCTTTTTGGAGCTTCTCCAGCTCCGTCTTCCCTTCGTTGCCGGCTTCGGAAAGTTGCTGCTCCAGCTCCGCGACCTTGTCCCGCGCCACTTTCAGGTCCGACTCGGCTTTTTTTCTGGCCGCTGCCGCCGCCGAATTCGCCGCCTTATCAGGGTCGTAATCCGCCAGAGCCGCCCGCTCCTCGTCCGTCAACGTTTCGCCCTTAGCTGCCTTCGCCAACAATGCCTTGATGTCCATGTCTCTCCTGGTGGGGTTACGGGGTCACCATGATCCCCGATCCCGGCTGATCCGCCCAGCCGGTCAAGCGTCTACAAAGAGCCCGGTAATCAATCCAGTTCCACCCGGCGCAGCCTGCGCAGTCGGTATTCGATCTGCCGCGTCAAGTTCTCCGCCGCGCGCCGGTCGGGCACCAGTTTCTCCAGCTTACCTATCAGATCGGCGAGCATCAGCAGATCATTAACCTGCGGTTCAAACTTGAGCGTCAGTTTCATCGCTTGGGGGCAAACGGGATAGTTCCGGAGGGAAAGCCGGCGGCTCGTAGGTGTCCACGGCCTTGATCGCCGGCTGCAATTCAGCGTCCGGGATATTGAAGCGCTTTGCCGCCGATCGCAGGGCAGCCTTCGCCAACAACTTCTCTCCTTCAGGCGGCAGCGTCAGGCCGCCCGCCTGTGTGATCGCCGCGATATCGGCGGAGAAATCGGTCAAATCGAACTTCTTCGCATACGTCGGCGCATACGGATGGAAGATGGGTCCGCCGATCGCGCGACTCAATTCAACCAGTTTCAGCTCGGCTTCCTCCAGCACGGTCGCGCGTTCTGCCAGAACAGCCTCCGTGTCCAGATGGTCCCATTGCTTCGCCTCTGCGCTGGCTACCTGTCGGCTCTCGGGCACCTTCATCGCCAACCCAACGATGTCGTAGAGATCGCTTTGACGCCGATCGATTTCCTCGCGAATAAATTTCAGGTCGGCTGTTGTCGGGGTTAACCAGCGCGTAATGCTTTTTTCCTCTGGAGTCTCGAAGAACGGATGACCCATCCCGACCTTACGCCGGACCTCGTTGGCCTCAATCTTGTCGCCTGTGAATGCATTCCGGAACGACTCCGAAACAACCAGGGAAGGAAACACAGTCTTAAAAATGGCGGTGTCGAGCGAGGAATGCAGATCCATGATGGACCGCTGAATCCGCTCGACATCGTCAAACCACCAGGACGCGCTGCTCGGTATCCCGATTGGAACAAACGGGACTCCGTTGTACCCGGATGCAGACTCCGTGGCCGTGGAAAAATCTTTTTTCTTGTCGTCGAAAACCAGGCGCGTCACCTTGCCTGGCTCATAGAGATAACGGCACTTTTCGGAATGCGCTGCCGTTCGGGGGTCGGCATTGGTGTATTCCTCGCGTTCCAGCAGCAACCAGGCAAGGTTCCCCTTCGCATCCAAAGCCCAATCAACGACCTCGATCGGATCGTATAGCTGCCAATAAACCCGATCTCCGGACGACTCAACGGCCGCCCGCGATCTGGGGCCCTGGGTACTGGGCCGATCCACCCCCACCCAGCACCAACGCCCCGCCGTCAGGAGCCCGCTTACCTCCCCCATGAACTGATTCAAGCTCATTCCGGTACGCGTGACATCCAGCGCCCACGGGACATCGATCCCCTTGCGCGCGGGTTGAGACTGAAAAACGTACTGATTGATTTTCGTAGCGATCCGCAGCGCGTAATTATTCAAGAACGCCCGCTGCAACCGCCCCAGCGTTGCACTGGTGCCGTTGTTGTAGAACCGATGCTCATTTAACGGCTGTCCGGCATCTCCGGAGAAATCCACATCGCTTTCCGACGGCCAGCGGCTCAAACGTTCCGTGATGTAGGCTTCTCCGCCATGGTAGGCCAGGAGATTGATCCGCAGTTGTTCGCCGCGCGCCACGAGCACGGCATGTTTGCGTGTGGCAAGGATGTTATCCATGCCAAAAGCCGGAGAATCAAAACAGCCCGCTTCCCGCGCGCCCATCCAACTGCATGACCATGTAGCGCACGCAATCCATCGCGTGGTCCCGGTCCTTGACCGGCTCTTCCTTGGCGTTGCGCCCCTCGCTGGGCGGCGCCCAGGCGTAATCGCTGAATTCTGCAATCGTCTCCGTGCAGCGTTCATGCACAAATAAACGCGGGCGGCCATCCGGCTGAATCTTCAGCCGCTCCTTGACCGCCTTAATACCCGCTTGAACCTCCTTCCGCGCCGCCGCGGTCCAGATGCCGGCAGCGTGCAACGTCGCCCGATCCTCCGCATCGTGATCCGCCACCGTCCAGAGAAAGGATCCGGAATCAACGGCCTTAATGGCCCTGGCGTGTACCTGCACCGTCTGCTGCCGCACGTAGCGTTCGTCAGTGATCCAGAGGCGCCCGTCCGAATCAATGGCCCCCCAGAGGCAGACAAACGGGTTGGTGTAGCCGAAGTCAATGCCCCGCACCTTGCTCCACTGCTCATGCCCCGCCGGCAACGGACCGTCCCAAACGTGTACCGCCTCGTCAAACTCGTCGTACACAGCGCCTTCCGCCTCACACCATTCTCCCTTGAGCATCCGACGACGCTGCACGCCCGTCAGAGCCTCCAGCGTCGTCATGGTGTCCGCCGGAAGATGGGGGTTGTCGTAGGGTGTCCAGTGTTGACGCCGCCATGTCGTCGCATCGTCCAGCGGGGTTCCTGTATCGGGGTCCTGGTGCAGTATCCCGGCCTTGTAGAGCCAGTGCCGTTGGTTCTTAGGGTTACAGTCGAAGATTGCCTTCCGAACCGGAACGGCCGCATGAGCCAGCCGCGTGAGAACCGTCGTCACTGTGTGCCATGACAGCTGTGTCGCCTCGTTGAAAAAAACATGGCCATACTCCGTGCCCAGAACTTTATCCGTTCGAGCGGCATCGTCCAGACCTTCGACTCGCAAGAAACTTCCGTTGCGATGGTGGATCTCCAGGTCGGAGTCACGGAACCGCCACTCACGCCGCCCAGAAAGCAGCTTGCGCAACGTGTCGTTGTACAAGCTGTCCTTCGCATGGTCACGGTGTTTACGGGCCAGGAGGATAGGGGTTCCAGGATATCTGGCGGCCTCAACGGCGAGCCAAGCACAGACAAGGGCGGTCTTGGTGGACCGTGCGCCGCCATCGAACAGGATTCGGCGCACGTCCGGCGCTTCAAGGATTTCCCACCAGGCCCGCGCCTGCTTCTCTGTCAACTCGATCATGTCTTCGGTTCAGGAGGTCGAACCACGACAAGAGGGCCTCCATCCGCGCCGGTCACCTCTGTACGATCGGTGAACAGTGCCAGATATTTACCCAGCAATTCCAACGCTCGGGTCTTATCGTGCATCTTCACACGCACGCCAGCCTCCGTTTCCGCAATCTCCGCCATCGCTGCGCGCTGGTCTTCGGTCATCGCATCCGTATCCGTGACCACGACCCGACCCGACACGACCCGGACAGAGTGATGCAGTTGAGAGAACGCTATCCGCGCCAATTCGGTAAGAACCCGCTGAATGGTAACATCGGATTTATCCGTGATGCGTTTGACTTTCTCGTGGACTGCCTGTTGAATCTCGGGTTGCTTGAGCAATCGGTAAGCAAAATGACGGGCACATTTCGACGAGTACCCAGCGCGAAGGGCAGCCTGGGTGCCGTTGAAATCCTTCACGTACTCACGAATGAAAGCTTGTTGACGTAGAGTTGCACTCCGCTTCATGCAAAAAGCCGTTGATTCAAGCAGCCAACTCGGCAAGAAGATTGACTACTGATGCCAGAAGTGCTGCATTTCAACCAAAATCCATGGTGAGCTGGTTCGGGAATTGCCATGCTTCGACGATCTGTTTTTCAAGACCAGCAATCGCCTGTTTTTCATCGGTGATCATGTCGGCCACCGATTTATCGGTTTCTGGATCCGGCTGTTCACGCAGCGCTTTTACTTTATCTCTGAACGCTCCAAGAATATCGCGCAGGTTGGCTTCGTGGGCGGCCTTGGAAGCCAGCAATTCCGGTAATCGTTCGAGGTTCGTCTTGCTCATACATGCCCTTTCTTTTTCCGTTGTTTTTGTTTGAACACAGTCGCCTTAAAAAGTTGCTCCAAAACAGGAAAGTGTCGGACCGCCTTTTTGACACGGGCATGGACAGCCTGAATCGTGAGTCGCCGGGTCAACGTCAGGTTTAACCTGGCAGCGATCACGCTGTAATGCTCGCCTCTCATTCGTGCGCTGACGATCTCCCGTTCAATCATGCCGAGCCCCCAGAACGCTTTGAGCAGGTGAATGGCTGTATCGAACCGTGGATCGGTATCCTCCAGCGGTTCAGGCGCCGCGATAAACGCAGCGACTTTTTCCACACTGACGAAGGTCTGGCCATGGTTGTTAGGTAGGTCAGACGGACCTAGACAAACCTTGCAAATTGCTCGTCTTTTCCCGTTATGTAGACATTTGTGACATTCAGGCATGGCTCAATTCCTCCGTGTAGATTTCGATGCGCGTCCCGATCTCCCCTGGTTCCTGCGCGTATTCCCAAATCCATCCGTCCCCCTCAGAATCTCCGCGGCGGCCGAAAGCGGCAGCGATTGCATCGCGCAGCGCTTTGTATCCAGATGGCAGGTTGTCGCTGTCCATGGTCCTGCCGCCGACCCGAACGATCCGGATATGCAGCGTGCCAGCAGGATCCTCCAGCAGATCTGCATTCCGGTCTTTTTGCTCCAGTGCCCGTGCGCCGTCCGGTTGACACTGACGGGGCGAGCGTAGGGTAGCCAGAGCGTCAAGCTGGGCTCGGACCTGGTCCTGGTAGGCTGGGGGCAGGTCGTCAAGTTTGATGAGGCAGCGCGGCATGTCATCCCACCCTCCAGGTAGTTACTCCGCAGAAACTGTAGCCACCGGGACTCAGTAACCCCCGTGCTATCCCCCCCTTCGGGGGGGAGGGGGATAGCCGCGGTGTTACTTCGCTGAGACCGCAACCGACTTTTTGCGGAGTTACGGAGTTACTTTTTGCGGAGTTACTTTTCATATTTCTAGACCCTTCTGTTTCTTGGCCTCACGAGCCTTGATAATCTCTTCGACGCGCTTCATTACTGACCCGTCTACAGGACCGACAAGGAATACCAATCTCGTGCCGTCGTGGGTCCGCACCTCTTCAATTTTTCCATCATCAACGGCCGCCGTGATCGCGGAGCTGACCTGCTTCTCGTATTGGTCCTCTGATCCGATGTCGGGGATGCGGCGCAGGCATTCCTCCTTGAGCTGGGAGCGGGTTCTGACGCACTCACCGGCGATTTCCACGGCGGAGGCCCTGGCTGTGTTCCAGTCCTTCTTCGGTCTGCCGGTTGATTTAGATGCAGATTCGTCGAACATTTCCTTGGTGTCCGGTTCGCGCCAGCAGATGACGCCGGGTTCCTTTGAGTGAGCGATGGACTTAGCATAGATTTTTTGCCATTCACCATCCTGACCCTCCTTTCCCCAGCGCACGCGGCCGCCGCGTTTGCCGAGACAAAGTTCAAAAAGAGAATGCGAGCCTTTGGACAGGATCGCCATGACGGCCCGCGCCCAGTTCGCCCAGTCCGCTGCCCCTTGCCCGAGGTAGGCCATGTCGCCAGCCTTCCACCCATCGGACTTGTCGTCCCCGCGTGGAGGCTTGTTGGTATGGTGGACCAGGATTAGGCCGACGTTGTGGCGGTGGATAACCGGGTTGAGGATGTTACGGCAGAACAGAGTCACATCCGCCTGTTTGAGTGCATCTCCACCCAGGTAGGCCAGCGCCGGATCCACGATCACCAGGTCGGGGTGATGTTTGGCTAAGAGTCGATCGAGGATCAGCCCGAAGTCGCGGCCAGTGCGGGAGTCTTCGCAGACAACCTGGATCATCCCGGCGATCCGCTCGGGATCCGTGTCGGAGAGTTCTCCGGACTGCATCAGCCCGTGAATGACTCCGTCGCGCATTTCGGCTATGTCGCCGTCGTCATTTTCGGCCTGTACCATGAGAATCCGCAGCGGCCTGGCCGGCTCGATCCCGAAAAACGGCTTACCGAGACACCACAGGAAGGCCGCCTGCACGACACAGGCAGACTTGCCGACGCCGGTCGGGCCCACGAACAGCAGAGCCCCGCCGCGGCACAGGAATCGGTACTTGAGCAGCTCGCCCGGATCACCAGGCTGCGGGGTGGCGTAGTCCATGATCGAGCGAGCAATAGGAAGCGGATCCGTGTCCGCCTTCATTTCGGCCTCCCATTCGGCCCAGGACGCGGCGCCGCACGGACCGGACAAAAGGTATTGCTTGCGCTCTCCACGCGCCACGCCGGGTAGCCTGGACAGCCTGGCTGGGTTGCGGCACTGCCGGTCCACCTTGAAGCCGTTACGATCCAGGACCCGGAACAGGAAATCTACACGATCGCGGTAGAGTTTGGCGTCCTGACCGGCATCGATTTTGACAATGGCGTGGATCGACTTTCCGCCGGAATGCACGAGCGCCGCGCAAGGCAGGTTCAACGCCCGGATGACGGCGATCTGCTTGTCCAGCGGTAAGATATCCGATTCAGCCAGAACGTGCCGGTGATCCGTGACGTTCTCATTCCGGACTCCCTTACCGTCCATCGGGTTCAGACGCACCCAGGCGCCGGCTTCGGGCCGCCAGGCACCGAGTGCCTGGGACACGTCGCCCTGGTGCTTGCGACACGATGCAACAATTTCCTTAACCGTGCGGCCGTAGATTCCGCGGCTGCCTGGGATCCACTTTCCTTTGTCGTGGTAGGCATCCAGGACGTACGCGCAGATTTCGTCCGGCCGGTAGAGGGCGGAGAGATAACTGACCAGGTCGCCTGTGGGCCAATCTGCCCCTGGTTCAGGGATGAGTTCAGGCGGCAGATGATCGAAATCGATGTCAGGCTCATCCGGGATTGGCTCCCGGGCGGTCTCCGCGGTTCGTGGGTGAACACGGTGCTCGTCCCTCATGGGCGGGATCAGAGTATCCCAACCGAGTGTGGCAGGAAGGCCTGGCGGTGGATCGGATGGGAGGCGGAAGGCTGGTTTGTCTTCTTTCGCCCACTTGACCAGTGTCCCGAGTCCGGTGCGGGGTCCGCCATTGCGGCCGAAGGAATCCCATTTCTGGCGGCAAACCCGGTCATGGGATCGATTGTCGTCTGGATACCAGCTCGCCCAGTCCTGCAGCGAGCAGCCGGACTCGTGGAGCGCCATCCCGACGGCAACCCACGACTCGTGCGAAACCGCGCGTGCGGGGGAGAGTGCGGCCAGGCAGAGCAGGGCCTTGTCACGGTCGTTCATGGTGCGGCTGCCCTTTATCCCCTGGCTCGCGTATGGCACATATGTAGTATCGTTGATGCATGACTACGCCACTCTCCTCCACCCATTCCGGGCGATATCATCAATCACACCTTTCGCCTGTACGAACGTCATCGCGCCGGCGTTTTGATATCCAAACCGTTCCAACAACTTGACTTGCTTTGGGCTGGCCAGGTTTTCGCGACGGCGCCTGATGATCTTGTCCAGCAGCATCGAGGCGAAACCTTTGTTCGGAATCCGGTCCGGCGCGAAGCCGAATCGCACCAACATCGCAATCTGCTTCTCCGACGCCGGCGCCGCCTGCCAGGGCATGACCGGCTCGTACTCCTCCAGGGCCGTATCATGCAGCGACAATGCGAATTCCAGCGGATCCACGGTACGCCCGGCTTTGCGCTGATTCGCGCGTAGCTCGCGGGCCAGCGCCTCCTCTCGTTCCTTCTGGACTTCTTTCTTCGCCTGGGCTTCCAGAAACTCGAGGTCGGACTGTTCGGCATCCGGATTTCCGGCGGCCGCCTCCTGCATCGCCGTCATCTTGGCGGCCACGTCCTCCTTCTCCGCGACCAGGGACGCTGGATGACAGAGGTCGTGCTTCGCCGTGTGCCAGAGGAAGTCCATGACGAGCAAGTCCGGCTTGTCGGCGTAAAGCCGTGTCCCGCGACCGATCATCTGGGCGTAAAAAGGCCGGCTCTTGGTCGCCCGGAGCACGATCACGCAATCCAGCGGCGGATGATCGTAGCCCTCATTGAGCAGCATCGCATTGAGCATGACCGATCCTGGCCCGTCGGCTTCCCATGCCTTCACTTGGCTGCGGTCCTCGCCCGACGCGTAATAGGCCCGGACGCCTCCCGCGCGCAATAAGGCCTGCATCTTCTCTGCCGTGGCGCAGAGCGGAGTAAAGATCATCGTCTTGCGATCGTGCGGGATTGCGGCGGCGATCTGCGGCAGGTACGGATCCAGCGCGTTCCCGAGATCCGCATCGTTGAAATCGCCGGCGGTAATGCGAACGGCCGACAGATCGATCCGGAGCGGGACCGTCCGGGCCTTGATCCGGCATAGATACCCATCCGCGATCGCCTGGCGCAGACCGTACTCGAAAGCGATATCCTCGAAAAACTTTCCGAGGTTCCGTTTGTCTCCGCGGTCAGGCGTGGCAGTAACGCCTAGCACCCGCGCGTCGAACCAGGCCATCACGCGCTGGTAGCTGTCACTCAGGCAATGGTGGGCCTCGTCCACGATCACCGTGTCGTAGTAGTCGCGCTGAAATCTTTCCAGCCGCTCCGGCCGCATCAGCGTCTGCACGCTGCCCACCGTCACATGGAAGAGCGAATCCGCGGCCGTCTCGTCCGCTTTCTCGATTGCGGCGGAGAGTCCGGTAGCAGCCTGCAACTTATCCGCCGCCTGGCGGATCAGCTCGTCGCGATGCGCCAGGATCAGCACGCGGTTGCCCTGCTCGACCTCATGTCGGGCTACGTGGGCGAATACGATTGTTTTGCCCGTCCCCGTGGGGAGCACGAGTAAGGTGCGCTTGAATTGCTGCCACGACCGGTAAATTCCGTCAAAGGCGGCGGACTGGTACGGACGTAAGTTCACAGGTGGTACCTCCTTATGAATTCCATGGCTCACGGAAGGGAGCCCCGTGTCCCTGATTACTCATGTACCGGGCGGAGCCATGGAAAGGGTTAAGCAAAACTGACTTCTTCTTCCGGCTCCCGACGCGCGGACACGACACCATCCTCGATCACGATCTGACACTCGTCCCCGCGGCTGACGCGCGTCGTGATCGCCTGCAGGCCCTCCGCCTGCAGCCACGACGCGAACTCGCGCAGAGTCGTCAGGTCCATTTGTTCCGCCTTGTCGATCAACACGAAACCGCAGGCAGGGTTCAGCTTCCGCACGATCGCCGTTGCCACCCGGAGCTGGTCCGCGCCGGACATGCAGTCCCATGCCTGCCCGCTGTAGGTCAGTACTCCGCCCTCGACGCTGAGCCCATCCAAGGGCATTGCGGCGCCGTTGAGCAGGTCGCGCATCTCCGCCTGATTCGCCTCGATCTGATGCGAGAAGGCCCTGTATTCCTCGGCATAGCCTTCCGCTTCCGCCAGGGCTTTCTCGCGTTCCATGTTTTTGCGGACCTCCGCGTTCGTGTCTTCGATCTGGGCCAGCCGCTCCTTGATCGCCGTCACGTCTTCGTCCTGAACCGCGGCGGCGGCCGTGAGCGCCGCCTGCAACTCCGCCTGCATCCGGGTCAGTTCGGATTGCCGTTCGAACAATTCCGTCTTCGCGTCCTTCAGGCGTCGTTCCAGTTCAGCGACCGCATCCTCGACCGCCTTGACCCTGGCTTCCTGGTTGCGCACGTTGCCGGCGTAGGCCTGCGCCTTCGTCCGGATCTCCCGGTTCTTTGCGTTCTGGCCGACCTTCCGCTCCAGCTCCGCCATGATATCGCTGGGCGTCAGCATCTCAGTCCCCACCTCGGCGTTGTACGGCAGAGCCTCCGCGTGATGCTTCGCGCGGTCGCGCAGGCGGCCGACTTGCTCACGTTCGCCATAAAGCTGCTTGTGCTTCTCCTCGTAGGGCGTCAGGTCCACCCCAATGATCTGCAGCAGAGTCTTGGTCTTCTCCTTGTCCGAAGCCTGCAGGAACTTGCCCAGGGAAAGCGCGAATTCACTCACGAATTCATTGAGCAGCATCTGCCCGCCCTTGCTTCCGGCCGGGTCAGTCACCTTCAGGTAGCTGCCCTTGCCGGTGAACGCCCTGGTCACCACCAGACCGTTGGAGAGGGTCACCGTCACCTGCCCCTTGTCGGACCCGTCCCGGACCGCCCGGGTCGGCGTGAACTTCTCCCCGCCCAGCGCGGCCATGATGGCATCCAGCACGCTCGTTTTGCCCTGGCGATTGTCTCCGCCGATCACCGTCAGGCCCGTCTCCGCCGGCTCCAGGTGTACCGCATGAACCCGCTTGACGTTCTCGATATCAAGTCCCGTGATCCGCACGGGATCCAGATGCTTCTGGTTCCTCATCCGAAACTCGCCTCCTCTCCACCCAGATCATCAGCCTTTGGCGCCGGGAGCCATTCCTTGACCTTATTGGATTCCGCCTCTTCCCCGTCTCGGCGCGTCCAGGTCTCCACGCCCAACCGGCACCGACCCGTAGCGCCCAGCACGCCGTTGTCCCAGTCAATCCGGCCGGTCTGTCCGGGGATCAGGTGTCCAATGGCCTCACCGAAATCACGAATGCGGAACATCGCCGCGTCGGTGAAGGTCAGGTTTTCGTGCACATACGTGCGCCGTCCGTCGTCCGCCGTGCAGATCACATCGAGCCGCGCCATGGCGAACCCCCTCGAGCTGCGGTCCTTGAGGAACTTCTTCACCTCGAAGGCACATTCCGTGCCGTCCGGCAGTACCACAAATTCACTGCGTCCCTGATCCGGTCGAATCTCGCTGTCCCAGTCGAGTTCGTTTTCGTTCTGTTCCCTGTCTGACTCTCGGTTCACTTCGCTCTCCCTTCCCTGATTCCGTTTACGATCAGATCCCAATTGCGTTTCTGTGTTTTAGCGTCCGTCCCCTCCAACATCGCCGTCGCCAGTTTGCCCGACAGCGTGTGAATCGTTTGTGTTCCGGCGATCAAGCCGCGCTTGCGCAGGTAGGCCGTCAACTCGTCCGGACTGATGTTGGTCTGCTTCATCCGGTCATAGAGCGCCCCATGAAACGCCGTCCCGTCGCTCGGCTGCGGGGTAGGCGGCCGCGCCGGCGGAGCGGCCGCCTTCGGCAGCGGACTCTCGCCCGGCTGAATTTCCCGGCCGTCATACGCGCTGCGCAGATTGCCGGGCTGGGGCGTAGCGGCCGGAGTGGGCGTAGCGGCTTTCTTCGGCGCTATGGGCGGTGGCGTGTCGGAATCCCCGTCATCCATGCCGGAGTAGGGCAGGATGACCATTTGGGTCAGGGCGTATTTGTACGCGGCCGTCATGGCCTTATTGGCGGCCTTGTCGCCGCTGTCCATTCCCTCCCCGACCGTCGTGATGAACTCGCGGCTCCCGTCGTCTCCGGACACGAAGGCAAACCTCACCTTCAGAATCCGGTAGATCAGCGTTCCCCCCTTTTGGGTTTGCCGTTCCTCCGCCTTGTCCTCCAGGACCTCGGGGAGGATAAACACCTTGTGCTTCGCGAAAATGGGATGGAACAGGTCCATCACATCCTCGATCTTGCGGAAGTTAAAACCCTGCTGCGAATTGCGGCCATCCTTGCCGACCGCGTCCACGTCGGCCATGATCGCCGCCAGTTGCCCACATATGCGCGATCCGCTTTCACTGTTGCTGTTTTTTTGACTCATATTCTCCTCTCCTTCCATCCGTTGGTTGAACTCTTACACCACGTTGTTGTGCTCTCTCGATTGCCTGCATCCACATGCGATGCAGCGCGTACCACTTGCGACAGTTGTCCTTGAACTTCCCGCTTTGCGTCGGGTTATCGCGTTCCTGGCGCAGCCACCATTCCGCCTTGTCGGAGTGGAATACGGCCGCAGACAACAAGGGGTTATATGTCACGGAAACTTCCGCTCCTTGGCTGGTTTCACCCCAACACCAGCGTTGATGGTCACGATCAACTTGCCTCCGCAGTAGGGGCAGAAAGCGAAGTTATGTTCCGCTTTGTCGTCACTATCCCTCTGGCGCTGCATGATGACGCGGAAGTCACCGCACTTGACGTAGTAGCCCCCGTCTCCGTCACGCTTCCACTCGCACACCTTGGCGCTCAAGAACAGGGGGGTTTCCTCTCCGTTTTTTCTCATGGTGATCTGTGGTGTGTTGGACATGCTCAGTCCTCCCCGCGCACGGCACGCAACTCGTCCTCATCCGGATCACCGATTAGGCTATCCGCGCCGCCGATCAGGGAACGTTGAGAGCCATCCAGCCCAATCCGCGCCGCCGCAGCCCGGAGCACAGCCAGTCTGTTCGCCTTGATCTGCTCCGGTGTCAGCGGTTTCAGCGCGGGCGTC
>Ga0247841_10004768_pt1 | contig 22833 bp, 10 predicted proteins | sample LaCruzMarch2015__2_FD_192410 | JGI IMG/M metagenome (GOLD analysis project Ga0247841, IMG submission 192410) | Freshwater microbial communities from meromictic Lake La Cruz, Castile-La Mancha, Spain - LaCruzMarch2015_18m | ecosystem: Environmental > Aquatic > Freshwater > Lake | place: Spain... | reverse complement strand
TAGGTCGTCACGTCATAGGTCACGGTCGCATTGGCATTGGTCACATCGACAAACGGCTGGCCCGTGCCGATGCCGCCGCGCGTGATCGTGACGCTGTCGCTGTCGCTCACGCCAAACACGTTTGTGCCTGTCACGGTAATGACATTCGCACCGACACTCAGCGGAATCGCGCCGATCTGCCACGGCGTGTTGGCCGCCAAGCTGCCACTGCCACCGAGCGAGTTCGCCCAGGTCATACGGCCGACGACATGCATATTGTTTGTGCCGCCAATCGTGTAGGTCGTCACATCATAAGTCACTGTCGCCGGTGCGTTGGTGATGTCCACAAACGGCGTGCCGGCCACTTGGCGCGTGATTGCAACGCTGTCAAACACGAGCCGACCGGCAGCGTTTGTGCCATACACGCGAATCGTATTGGCGCCGAGCGCCAGCCCGATCGCCGGCGCAGTCCAGCTGTTTGCGGCCGGGAACGTGATCGATGCGCCACCCAGGCTGGCGTTCGACACCCACATCCGTCCGACCACATTAATATTGGTGCCCGCCACGGCAAACGTGGTGATATCATATGCCACCGTCGTATTGCCATTTGTAATGTCGAGAAACACCGGCTTCGGGCAGACAACTATATTCGTGCCGCCCGGCACCGGGTCGTACTGATCACTGGTGCTGACCTGCACGATATTGGTCACCGGCACGTTGGTCATCGCCTGCGCATAAATGATCAGGCTCGCCCGGCTGTTGGCATTCAATGTGCCCACGTTCCAAATGCCGCTCCCCGGCGTGTAGGTGCCGCCACTGTGACTGACGTAGGTCAAGCCGGCCGGCAGCAAATCAGAAACCGCCACGCCGGTCGCCTGCCATGGCCCTTTGTTGGTCAGGACAAGGGTGAACGCCACGATGCCGCCCAGCGGCGGGTTGGTGGGACTGGCAGATTTGGTTAATTGCAAGTCCGCCTGCTGCACGTACGTGTCGTTCTGGAAACGGAAGACACCCGCGCCCACGGTCGTGAACCGGGCCGTGTTTTGCAGCGGCGCGGTCGTCAGCGGGAACGGATTCGTCACGGTCACTTGATACGTGATGGCCATTTCAAAATTCGGCGCAATCGTGCCGAGCAGCACGCCACCCTCGTCGAGCGGGAACGCGGTCGTGCCTTTGTCGGCCACCGCGGCGCCGTTCGTGCGCGTGCTGCCCGCCACATACGTGACGTTGGGCGGCAAGGCGTCGTCCACGTTCACATGGAACATCGGGACGACCCCCTCGTTGCGCACAAAAATCGTGTACAACAGGTCTTCGCCAGGATCGATCCGGCCAAAATTGCCGACCTCGTTGGTGGCAGCCGCGGACTTCTGCCCGCTGTAACTCGGAATCGGCAACACGGCCGTGCCGATATCCAGGTACGGACTGCTGGCGCTGGACGACGCCGGATCTTCGCCCCACACCACCGCAATGTTCACCAGATTGGTCGTGTAGACCCGCATCCTGGTCTGGTCATTGTTCCCCGTCGTGTTGAAAATCCGGCGCGACGCCAGGGCGTTCACCACAAAATTCGTGTTGTAGTGCCGGCCATTGCCATCAACGTAGGGGCCCGTCGTGGGATCACCGTCGAAATCAACAAACAAGCGCGCGTTGGTCACCGCCGTGACCCACACCGGACTGCCGTTGCGCGTCAAGTCCGACGAGCCTGGCCCCCAGCCAACCAGCACCTCGGGCGTCAGCAGCGTGTCGGGGATCAATGACGCGCCCCAGTCGTAATCGCGCCCGCCGGCGTCCGCATCCATCGCCATCACCGCGTTGAACGCCAGCCCGTTCGTGCTGCGGAAATCGCCGCCGGAGTTGGACGGCATCTGCACCGACACGGTCGCATGCGGCGCCACATTCAGGTAGCTCGTGCCAACCGTCGTGTCGTAGCGCACGACCAGCGTGCCGGCATGCGGATTGAACACAAACGCCGCCGCCGGCGCATCACTGTCCGTCGTGCCGACCGGCATGTAGTAGCGATTGCCCCAGCTTTCGCGCGGATACAGCGTGTACCAGCGCATTTCATAGCCGGCGTTGATCCGCCCGGTGACCATGTCCACCTGCACCGGCGCCGAGGCCCGCACCCGCGCGCCCACGCACACCCCGCCATTGACGTGAAAACTCACGCCCGCCGCAAGCGTCTTGCTGATCTCAAACGTCCCGTTGGCATCCGCGTCCACTTCAACCAGGGTGTTGTCCTGCGCCGGCATGATCAACAGCGAGGAGTAGTTGAACATATTGCCGATGCCGGTGTTGGTGCCGATCGGCGCAAAGAAATTGGTGCCAAACACGGTCGTGTCGTACACCTCGGTCCCGTCCGCCAAGACTGGGCCGATGTCGGTCGGCCAACAGGAATACGCCAGCGCAATCGGCTTCGACGCGCCAATCTTGTCGCGCCCGTCATAATAAAGCAAGGTGAGGTCGTTGTACGGCACAACCACGTCACTGCTCAGCGCAATCACATCGCCCGCCTTGATCCGGTCCACCGCAAAGCCGGGCGGAATGCCGTTGCTCACGTTGCCGTCGCCCCACACCTTGGTGGTACTCTGTATCGGCGCGCTGATGTTGGGCTCGTAGCCATCCTCCCACTGGTCATAATAAATATAGGTGTTGCTCGAGTTGGCCACCAGCGAGATGATGTTGTGCACCGTGTCGGCACTCGCCGCAGGCGCACCCAAGGCGACCATCGCGGCATACACATTCGACTCGTCCATCGGCACAAAGTAGGTCTGCGTCGGCAACGGGTTGGCCGCCCACACCCGCATGGCCGCGACCATCACGATTGCCGCAATGACGCTGATGATTCTGCTGCTGTTGCTGCTGGTTGTGATTGCTTTCATCTTCGTACTCCTTATTGTTGTTTGTTGCACGTCTGCGAAAAACCACGCCGATTTCGCACATTCGCCATACTTTTCATCAAAATAACCCACTGGTATCATTGCACTATTTGATGCCTGATTATGCGGCAATACACCAATGTTTACTGATGTTTTAACGTGTTCAACCCACCCCTCTATGTTCTGCCTTTTTCCCATTGGCACGCTCATTGCTTTAGCATCAATGAAGGAAACTATTTTCTTTCCTGCTGTTTTTGACAAAAAAATACGCAGACTGAAAACAAGTACCGAGGGAAGTGCAAGGGAATGCGATCAAGGTGTTATCCTCGACGGCACTTTCCCTCGGCACAAAATGAATATGTTGAATTCCTGTTCGCATTCCCTTGCGTTCAGTAATTTTTTGCGTCGTGACGGCTTTTTTGAGCCTTGCCACGATCTTATCATTTTTTTTTACAAAAGTCAATCCCCCCCGCTTTTTTCCATTTTTATTGAATTTTTAGACCTAACAGGCCTGCCTGTGCCGGGTACAGCGGCAATCTGTAAACTATCCACGGCGAGCGCCGTGACCACATTCCGAAGTGTCAGCGCCGGCGCTACTGCTCGCACTGCTTGATGCGCGCAATCAAGGCTGTGGTCGAGAGTCCTTCGACTTTGGGCACCAGCACGATCTGCCCGCCGTTCTGGCGCACGGTCGGCGCCTCGATGCACGCCGTGCCGTATTCCGCGCCGTTGACATGCACCTGCGGCTTGACCATCTCAAGGAACGGCATCGGCACCAGCTCGGGGAAAATATACACATAGTCAACCACCGCCAGCGCCGCCAGCAGCCGCGCCCGCTGCAGTTCCGGCACAATCGGCCGATGCGCGCTCTTGTACTGCTTGACCGAACAGTCGGCATTGACGCCGACAATCAAGACGTCGCCCTGTGCCCGCGCAAATTCCAGAAAATGCAGATGCCCGTAATGAAACAAGTCGAAACTGCCGTTGCAGGTGACCAGCCGCTTGCCCGCCGCATGCAGCTGGCGCTGATGGCCGCCAGCCGGGCCGCATCCACAATCTTATTGCGGGTGTCGGTCATGGGCGCCGCCGTAAATGCGACGAGCGCAGCCCGTGTGCTGCGCTCGTCAAACATGCATGGTGCCCGCGGCGTGCCGTCACGCCTTCCACAAACCATGCAAATTACAATATTCGCGCGCGCTGACGACGGTCGCCGTCGTCGCAAAAAACGCCTCCGGCTTGTCGCCCGGCTTCAACATCTTGCGGTAGGCCACGCCGTCGGCGGTCAGCTCAATCCACTCAATGGAATGCTTTTCTTCCATTGGATGCGCCACGCTGCCGACTTTCACCAGATACCCGGCCGCCTGCTTCTCCAGCACCGGCACATGCTTCTCCTTTGAGGCATCCACCGTGTTCTCCTGGATCAGCGTCATCGGCTGGCCGCAGCAGACCAAGGTCCCTTCGCCGGTGTGCAGCACTTCCACAATGTTGCCACACAATGCACATTTGTACACTTGCAATACCTGCGTCATCGTTGTTCCTTGTGTTCACGCGGCCGGCCTGCGCCGCAGGTTATCGAAACCAACTTAACCAAAGCACGGCATAGTATAGAAAACTCGGCGGATTATGTCAACTGGCGCGGGCTGGCTTCCACCGGCAGCAACGGGTCAAGGTCGGCCGCCGTGCCGGTGGTCTCGAGTTCCTCGAAGCGGCGCGCACTCACCAGCACGCGCGTTTCAAAAGAGCCAAGCGCCTGGTTGTATTTCTCGACGGCGCGCTGCAGGGCCGCGCCCACCGCGCCCAAGTGCTCGCGCATCGTGCCGAGCCGGGTGTAGAGTTCTTTGCCCAAGTCGCTGATTTTCTGGGCGTTGTCCGCCAGCGCTTCCTGGCGCCAGCCATACGCAACGGCCTTCAACAGCGCAATCAGCGTCGTCGGCGTGGCGATGATGACGCGCTGCTCGACGCCATGCTCGATCAGCGCGGGATCCTGCTCGAGCGCCGCATTGAAGAACGTCTCGCCGGGCAGGAAAAGTATGACAAATTCCGGCGCCGGCTGGAATTGATCCCAATACGATTTCTGGCTCAAGGCCTTGACATGCTCGCGCAACTGGCGCGCATGATCCCGCAATTTCCCGGCGCGCACGGCATCGTCCTTGGCCTCCAGCGCCTCGAGCAGCGCGGCCAGCGGGGCTTTTGCGTCAATCACAATCGTCTTGCCGCCCGGCAGGCGCACCAGCATGTCGGGCCGCAGGCGGCCGTCGTCCGTGTTGGTGCTGGCCTGCTCGTGGAAATCGCAGAAATTCAGCATGCCGGCCAGCTCGACCACGCGCCGCAATTGGATTTCACCCCAGCGGCCGCGCACATGCGGCGTGCCCAGCGCGCGCACCAGATTGTCCGTCCGGTCGCGCAATTGCAGTTGGGTTTCCTTCAGCATTTGCACTTGCTCGAGCAAGCCGTGATAGGCGCCGACGCGCTGCTTTTCGAGCTCCTGCACCTTGCCATCAAATTGTAGGAGCGACTCGCGCATGGGCTTGACCAATTGCTCGATGGCCTGCTGGCGCTGCTGCAAGTCGCCCTTGGCCGCTTCCTGGTAGCGCAGCAAGGTCTCGTTCGCCAGCTTCAGGAAATCACTGCTGTTCTGGGTCAATGCCTGCTTCGACAAGGAATTGAAAGCCTCGGTCAATTGCTGCTGGGCATGGGCCAGCAACTGTAATTTCTCCTGCGCGGCCTCGCGCTCTTTGGCCAGTTGCATGTCGAGTTCCGCGCGCGTGGCGCGCAAGGCCGACACCTGCTCGCGCTGTGCCGCAAGCTCTTGCTCGCGCGCCGCCAGGGTGGTCTGCAGCTCGTTCAGGCGCCGCGCCTGCTCTGCTTCACGCACCTGCGCTGCCGCCGACCGCGCCCGCAGCAGCAGCCACGCCACGCCCGCGCCCGCCAGTGCGCCACTTAAAATTTCCAGTAGTTCGCGTCCGCTCATAAGGTTGTCAAATCTCAAATCTCAAATTGTAAATTGTAAATCGTAATTTGTAAATTGCCATCACCGCTCCGTCATGCCCGGCCAGCAATCGGTGCGGAATGGCTCGGCCGGCAACCCGTGGAAGTTGCATAGATTACACTGCGGATTGGCAGCCCAGGCATAGCGCACGGCGACCGGCGCGGGCACGTCCGCATGGGAGACCAGCACGGTTGCGCCGTCAATGCGGGCCTCGGCCCATTTGAAAATACGATCTGCGCCGGCCACGGCGAAGCTGCGCGGCGGCAAGCCGTCCTGCGTGGTCAGGCCCCCGGTGCAATGGGAGAACTGCAGGCGCGCGACCCCGTCGGCAATCTCCATGTGTTCGAAGACCGGCCCGCGGTCCTCAATCGCCCGGCCATACGTGCGCGCCAAGGCCAGCAGGGCCAAACGGCGGCCCACCTCACGCTTGTTGCGCGGATGAATGTCGTCGGCGTCGCCGATGTCGATGGCCAGCGCCTGCGCGGCATTGGCCACGGTGCGCGCGGTCAGTGCCTGGGCCTCGCGCAGTTCGGCCCAACTGTCATTGCACGGTTCAATCGGCGCTTGCTTGTGATTGGCCAGTTGCACGATCAGGAAGGGGAAATCGCCCTGGCCCCACAAGTCGCGCCAGGCTTGGATCATGGTCGGCAACAGCACGTGGTACTGCCAGGCGCACTCGGCGTTGCTCTCGCCCTGATACCACAGCACGCCGCGCAGGGCAAACGGCGCCAGCGGCGTCAGCATGCCGTTGTACAGGCCGCTGGGGCACGACATGGCATTCAAGAGCGACGGCGGCGGCAGCGGAATGGCGCGCTCGACACGATAGTGCCACGTGCCCTCGAGCGGGATGAAATCGGCGGGCGCCGCCGCGCAACACAGGCGCAGGTGCTCGCGTTTGCCGCACATGCCACCGTTGCCGTAATGATCGAAGACGCGCACCGCAATGCTGTTTTCGCCCGCGCGCACAAGGTCGGCCGGCACCATGTAATCACGCAGCCGCGCATACGCATTTGCATCGTCGGTCGGCGCGGCGCCCACTTCGACGCCATTGAAATAGGTGACGTCAAAATCGTCAACCGTGCCCAGTTGCAGGCGCAATGCCTGCCCGTGCCAGCGCTCCGGCACCGTCACGCCGCGGCGGAACCAAACCGCGCCATTGATCAGCAGCCCGTACTGCTGCCAATACGACGGCACCGGCATCGGCTGCCACTGGCACATGTCCTGCGCAGGCGCGGCAAAGCCCTGCGCCACACCCTCGTTGCCGGTGTCCTTGTGATACGTGACATCGCCGAAATATTGGACACCCTGGCTGAGCGAGCCCTGCAGTTCGGGGTGCTGCGCCAGGGCATCGCGTAACGCAGTGACCAGCCCGCGGGTGGCCGGGCGCTCGTCAAGGTAGTGCAAGGGTGTCCACGCCTCCGCCGACGAGCCGCCCACCGCATTGTTGATCAGCCCGACCGGCACATTGAGTTGCTCCTGCACTGCGTGCGCAAAAAAATAGCCGACGGCGGAAAACGCCGCCGCGGTTGCGGGCGTGCATTCCTGCCATACGCCGCGCAGGGCAATTGCGCCAGGGGTGTCGCCGACCGCGCGCGGCACGCAGAACAAACGGATGCGCGGGCACGTCGCGGCGGCACTGGCGGCCGGGCCGTCACTGCTTTGCTGCAACGGCCATTCCATGTTCGATTGCCCGGCACACAGCCACACCTCACCGACCAGCACATTGCGCACCGTGATCTGCGCGCGCCCGCTCTCGATCTGCAACTCGATCGGCCCGCCGGCGGGCATCGCCGGCAGATGCGTGCGCCAGACGCCCGCGGCATCCGCACTGGCCGTGCTGCAGGCGTTGCCCGCGTGAATGGTGACGGCGGCCATGGGCGCGGCCGTGCCCCAGATCGGCGCAGGCCGGTCGCATTGGATAACCATGTTGTCGGAGAAGAGCGGTGCAACAGTCAGGGTCATGCCAAATCCTCTGTCGCGCTATTTCAGCGCATAACGGGTGATTACATTGGTGCCGCCAAACATAATATACTTGTTGACAAAAAAGCCCTTCTTGTCAAACTGCGAACCACACTTGGGGCTGAGACCGTAGCGCATAAAGACATCCGTTTCCTGGATGCGTGCCGCCGCGCCCGTGTGCCGGTCAAAACAAATAATGTAATCTGCCGGGGACTGCACACTCACAAACACAGATTTCTTGTTGACGTGGATGATGGCTGCGGCAACGACGGGTTCGCCGAAACATCCATCCCACGCGACGTCGCCCTTCTTGTTCCAGGAGGTGACATGATACATGTTTGTGTCGCGGACTGAATCATGGTAATGCCACATGACCAAGACGCCGCCGGCATTGTCCGCCACAATCTGATGCACACCATATTGTTTATCCGCCTCGTCCACGCCGATGGTACGCGACCAAAGCTCGGTGGCGGCATTGACCGGGGTGCCATGCAGAACAGCGACGATAACGACGGCCAGCCAAAAGATGGAAGGATGTTTCATTGCACTCTCCAAAGCAGGTTAAGGTGTTCCATGAATTAGTGTAGCGAAAGAATCTGGTACAGTCAAGCCGGCGCGGCGCGGCGGTGGGCTTCTGAAAAGACCCCCACGACCTTGCGTCGTGGGTGAATGAGATTGAGTAAAAAGGCGCGCTGGCATCCCTAATACAGAATCTCAGCGCCAGTGCTAAATTGCGCCGACATGCAGGCGCGGAACGGAGTGCCGCGTGATGGGCAGAGGTACCGACCGCGGTAGGCATTTCCGCTTCTGCACTTCTGCAACCATAAATTATCGTGTCGCACGAGAATTTCGCGTGATGGGCTGCACGCCGCACGCCGTGCGGCGGCTACGGGCAGAGGTACCGACCGCGGTAGGTTTTTTGCGTTTGCAATGTGCTGCACCGTGCCGGGAACGCCGATCTCCCGATCGGCTGAAGGTAGATGCGATCGCCTGATCGCATCTCTGGCATTGGCGGGATATGGAAATCCCGCGTACCCTCAGCGGCACCAGCGTGCCGCGTTCCACGCGACAGCCGCGGAACGGAGTGCCGCGTGATGGGCAGAGGTATCGACCGTGGTATGCATTGCTGCTTCTGCACCTCTGCACCCTTAAATTCTCGTGTTACACGAGAATTTGTGCCCTGCAACGCGGCCGCGTCAGCGTGGGCGCGCCGGCTCGAGACACAGGCGCAGCTCGCCGCCTTCCAGCCGCAGCGTGCGCGCGTCCAGCGGCACGGGCGTGCGGTGAAAGCCGCGCGCGTCGGCCAGCTCCTGCCAGTCGCCGGGCGGCAGGATGAAGTCGGCCGCCATCGCGCCTGGATTCAGCAACACCAGAAAGCGCGGCTCGTCGGCATCCTGCCGGTTGGCGTTGATGACATAGCCCAGTGCGCTTGCATTGCCCGGGCGCAGCCAATTGTAATACGCCGCGCTTTCATGCCGCGGTGAGCGCAGCGCGCGATATTGCTTGCGCAAGGCAATCAGGCGCCGGGTGAACTCAACCGTTGGTGCGTTCGTTTGCACCACCTCCCAGTTGACCACATTGCCGGCATAGCTTTGCACTTGCGCGGGATTGCAGCGCAGCCATTCCTGGCCCTCCCACAGCATCGGCACGCCTTGCGCGGTCAGCAGCAGCACCAGCCCCATGCGCGCGCGGTCCTCGAGCGCCGGGCCCTGCCAGCCTGCGCCCGCAATGCGATGCGCCAGCGTTTCCTCGTCATGGCTGTCGGTGTAGTTCACCGACTCGAGCGGCGTGGCATAGGCGTTACGGTCGCGACTGGCCATGATGCGTTGCGGCATGCTGTCGCGCCGCTCGCCGCGCGCAAGATATTGCTTGACATCCTCGCGGAACCAGTCGTTCCATTGGGCGGCGCCGCGGCCTTGCAGGTCGGCGCGATCCCACGACCAGTTCTCGACAATCCAGAGCAGATTGCCGCGCGTCGGCTTGACGGCCTGCACGCTCTGCTTGTTCGTCGGCGTCAGCAACCCGACCGCGTCCACCAAATGCGCCAAGTCGAAGCGGAAGCCGTCCACATGATACGTCGCGACCAAATGCCGTAGACTGTCAAGGATCAACTTGCGCGTCATCGGCCGCGACGCGTACACCGTATTGCCGCAGCCGGAATCGTTGCGCCCCGTGAAATAGTAATCCGGGTCGATCGTCGCCAGAAAATTATCGCCGTTGACCGTGTGATTGTACACCACATCGACGATGACGGCCAGGCCGTGCGCGTGCAGCGCGTCCACCATCGCCTTGAATTCGCTGACTTGGCGGCGCGCGGCGGGATCGGTCGAGAACGAACTCTCCGGCGTGAAAAACAGCGCGGTCATGTAGCCCCAGCTGTAATGCGCCGGCACGTCGAGCGAGCTGCCGTTCTCAAATTCATGCAGCGGCAGAAACTCGATGGCATTAACACCAAGACGCTGGAGATAGCGCAACGGGCTGCCGGGCGCATCGACGGTCATGGCCAGGTAGCGATGCGCAAGATTGGTGACGGCGCGATTGCGCCCGGTCAGGTTTGCCAAGTGCGTTTCGTAGACGACCAACTCGTCCATCGGCGGCGTGGTGAAGGCGGCGTCAGTCCAGCCGGCGAAGGGCGTCTCGTCAACGCCGGGCCAGATCACAATGCTCTTGCCGGCCGAATGCACCACCGCCTTGGCATACGGATCGCCGATGATGGTGCGCACGCCGCCGCGTGTCACGGCGAACTGGTAGAAGCGCCCGTGCGGCGCAAGATTGCTGGCGAGCGTCGCGCACCAGATGAATTCGGCATCGCGCTGCAGCGGCACGGTCAGCGCCGGCCGCGGGTCACCGGCGCGGTCATACAGCAGCAGGTCGGCCGCGCGCAGGCGCGGACCAAAGACACGAAACTGCGCGGTGCTGCCAGCCAGCGTAAACCCCAGCGCTTGCGTGCTGGCCGGCAACGTGTCGAAAAAACGCTGCACCAGCGCGCCGTCAACCTCGACCGGAATGCTGACTGGCTGGGTCATGCCGACGCCGCTGGTGTCGCACAGGTTTTGCACCACCAGCGGCGCGCTGACCTGATAGTCATGCGCCGGCAGGTCGAACGGCGCGATGGTCAGTTGGATCACGTCGCGCCGGGGCGTGCTGTGCGCGCTTTGGATGTCCAGCGCGGCCGACTGGAAATTTGGCACGGCGGCGCCGCGTGCATCCACGGGCTCGGTCAGCTGCACCGTCACACTGGTCGGGCTGGTCAACGTCGCGCGCAGCGGGCGCGGCGGCGTGATGTCGCCATGCACATCCAGGTTGACCCACAAATTGTCATTGCGCAGATAGGCGCCGTCAATGGCGGCCAGCGCGAGCCAGACATTGCTGCGCGTCGCAAACTTGAACTCGGGATAACCACTGACGCCGGGCTGCAGCACGGCAGCCGTGTTGGTCGTCAAGGTCAGCAGTGTGCCGTCGGCATTCGGCGCCAATACCCACGCCGGATTGCCAATCGCGCCAGCCCAGCCATTGAAGGTGCCCACCACATAAACCGGATCGTGCGCCGCCAGGGTCACGCCCAGCATGACCGGATTCAGGACAAACGTGACGGTGCTGCAATCGCGGGCCAGGTCATAGCCCATGCGCTCCGCCGCGGGACGAAACGCGTTGCTGTTCAGCCACAGGTTGTTGGTGCGCAGATAATGCGCGGGCACACGCTGCGGTTCCTGCCATGTGCCGTCGGCCGTGATGAATTTGAACTCCGGCGGCTGGCGGTCGGAATGCGCAACCAGCCACGCCCGCGGCACGTCCAAGGTCAGCACGCCCGATGCCTGCGGCTTCAAACGCCAGGTGCGATTCGTGCGCGCGGCGTCCCAGCCATTGAACGAGCCGGCGACGTACACATCCAGCGGCGCGGTTGTGCCATAGGTGGCCGGCGCATAGATGAAGCGCACGGTCTGGAGCGCATTGATGATTTCGTAGCCGCCGAGCTGCGGCTCAAAGTCTGCGGCGCGGCAAGCGAGGGCTGCCAGCGCGAGCCACATGCCGGCGCGGCGTGCGCGCCCGGGGCGTGGTGCAATCACGGTCATAAGAACTCCTGGGTGCCGGGTTCGTAACGTTACGAGTACTGTACACTATCCGCCCGCAACTGTCAACCGGCGGGGGGGGGAATTGGATGAATGGAAGAGTGGATGGATGGAAGGATGAGGCAGCGGCGACGGGAATTGGATGAATGGAAGAGTGGATGGATGGAAGAGTGGGGCAGCGACAGAAGCGGCGACAGAATCCACGCCGGGCGGCGTGGCCACATTGCAGAGGTGCGTCAGTAATTAGTGCGTCGGTAAAGAAGCAGCGAAAGAAGCGCGGCGCATTGCTGCGCCGCGCCTGATTCTCTCGGTAACCTAAACCTAAAACCTTCATCGCGGAATTTCCGGGAGCCCCCAGATCCGGCGGTGCGAACACCGAAGCAAAGGCAACACCAGTAAATACGCCGAACGCACGCATTCATGCCGTTCGGGCGGGTGGGTGCGCAGAGACCCCCACGACCTCGCGTCGTGGGTGAATGAGATTGAGTAAAAAAGGCGCGCCGGCGCTTTTTTCTCAATCTTTGCTTCCACCGATCCCGCCGCCGGCGTGGATCGGTGGGGAGCAACAGCACAAACAAACCGCTGAATCTGGGGGGCCCAGGCCGCTTGACAAACAGCCCTGCTTTCGCATAGCATACCATGATGAACAGCTCCACTAAACCCGATGCTCAGGATGGTGTTATGAACCGGATTATGCTGCGCCGCGGCGCGTTCTGCGCGGTTTTGCTCGCTCTTGCCGTGGTAGCCGGCCTGCGGGCCGAAGTGGTCGAAGTGACGATTTTCCACACGACCGACCTGCATGGCAACTTCGCGCCCGTGACGGATTACGAGGGCCACGCCGGCGTCGGCGGCATGGAGCAACTGGCGACCGTGCTGCAGGAACGCCGCAGCAATGCCACCCACTCCATCTATGTCGACAATGGCGATTCGCTGCAGGGCACGCTGATGAATTACCAGGCGCGCGGTCATGCCATGATTGATTGCCTGAACGTGCTCGCGTGCGCCGCGTGGAACCTTGGCAATCACGAATTTGACTGGGGCGTCGCGCTGCTGGGTGAAAACATCGCGTGCTTCAGCAATGCAGTGTTGAGCGCGAATTGCCACTGGAGCGGCGCCGCACCATCGCCGTTTGCCCGTGTCCAGCCGTTCATCATCCGCGAGCTGGGCGGCATGCGCATCGCCTTTGTCGGCGTGGCCCATCCGAAAATCCCGTTCTGGTCGCGCAACGTGCTGCTGCAGGACGCGGTCATCGAATCGCCGCTGACGGCCTTGCTGCGCGTCATGCCGCAGGTGCGCGCCGCCAAGCCCGACGCGGTCGTGCTCATGGCCCACCTGGGCTCGCAGAACGGCGCCAGCATGATCGAGGAACCCTTGCAGGAAATCCTGCGGATGTTCCCCGATATCGACGTGGTGATCGGCGGGCATACGCACCAGGCAGTGCCATCGCTGCTGCTGGGGCGCACACTGTTCGCCGAGGCGGCCTACTATGGCACGACCATAGGTGAGATCCGCCTGAGCTTTGACCGCGAGACGCGCGCCGTGCTGCAAGCCCGGTCCGTGCTGGTGCCGATCGGGCCGCGCGTGCGCCCGTCACGCCTGGTGCGCGCCATTACGCGCGCCGCCCGCGTGCAGGCAGCCGCCGTCGCCACCCAGCAACTCTGCCGCATCGTCGGCAAACTCGGCGGCACGCCGAGCACCAGCGCCGAATCGCCGGAACAAACCTTGATGTGCGCCGCCATCGCGCGCGCCGTCAACGCCGACGTCGTCTTCCACGGCGCGTTCGAGAGCGCCGCGGTGATCAGCAATCGCATCATGACCATGGCCGACTTGTTTCAACTGGTGCCCTATGAAAATCGGATTGCCGTGGGCACGCTGACGCCACGCCAGATCGCCACCACCCTGGATGCGCTGCTGGATTGGTGGGCTTCGCCGAATTTTGCCTTTCCGTATGGCTTGACCGTCAAGGCCGATGTCGAAGGGCCGGCCGGCGAGCGGGTTATCGCGCTGCACGACGCGCGCGGCAAAGCGCTGGACGAGACCAACCGCTACCGCGTCGCCTTCAACAGTTACATGGCGGCCAGTGGCGGCCAGCGCTACCTGCCCTTGCGCACGCTGCTGGAACAAACGGCGGTGCGCGCCGAGGACACGCAGATCACGACCCGCGAGGCCGTCGCCCAATTTCTGCGCGCGCAAGGCGTCTACACGCCCGTGGTGGTGCGCACCATTGTGAAACAATCCGTGCCCGCGCCCGTGCTGGCGGTGATTACGCCGACGACGCCCTTGCGGCCCGGCGCGCTGCGCGTGGTCGAGTTTGCCTACATGCATCCCGGCAATCGTTGGGAGGAGCAGGCCAGTGAGTGGTTTGCCGTGAAAAACTGCGGCGACGCGCCGGAGAATATGAAGGGCTATGTCATCACCGATTGCGACGAAGGCGGCGCGTTCCGGATCACCAAAGACCTGGTTCTTGCGCCGCAGGAAGTGCTGGTGTTTTGCCACACGATTGCGCGCTTCCGTAAATATGCGTACGCGCAGAGCCCGTATCTGCGGCTGTTTGAATATGGATCCCTGGCTGGCCGCCTGAATTTTGGCAATCGCGGCGACGAGCTGGTGCTGGTGGATCCGCAGGGCAATTGTGCCGACCAAGTTGCCTACGGCCAACGCACGGCGCGCTGGAAAGCCTGGCCGGCCGAGAGCAAGGCGCCCAATCACAAAGTCGGCCAGAGCCTGGTCAAACGCGCCGGCGGCTGGGAAGTGCAGGACAAACCGCTCAGCGACTGGTAGGCGCGGGAAAAAAGGAAGAATGGAAGAGTGGATGGTTGGAAGAATGGATGGATGGCGGAGACTGCAAACTGCAAACTGCTGCCAGCGGCGTGCTGGATCCGCCCAAGGCATGATTCATCCGAGTAGGGCAGGCTACCCCGCCTGCCATCTCCGTTCCTCACCACGGCCATCCATATATTTGCAAGGCCACGAGGTGCAGCATTGGCAGGCTGGGTAGCCTGTTCTGCCTCAGCTGCATAACCGCTGATTTTTGTATACTATACGCTTTGCGCTGCGGCGCGCACGTTCACGCCCGGCGTTTTTTCATCACCCGGAGTTATCCATGGCCTTGACCCCTGAATGGCGCCGCCGCATCGAGCAATGGTGTGGCACCCTGAACACACTGACGTACGAGCCGCTTGAGACTATCAGTTTCAGCGGCACCCTCACGCATGAACATCTTGAACCCGCGTCCGTGCCCGCCAGCCAATTCAAGCCGATGCCGGCCGGCACACGCTGGGGCGCGCAATGGGAATATTGCTGGTTCAAAGGCAGCGTGACGCTGCCGGCCGCCGCGCGCGGCCAGCGCATCGTGCTGCAGGCCGACGTCGGCGCCGAATCCGCCGTGCTGGTCAACGGCGAGGAGGCCGGCGCCATTGACAGCCAGCACAAGCACATCACCCTGACCACCAAGGGCGTGCCCGGCACCGCCTATGCCTTCTTAATCGAAGGCTATGCCGGCCACGGTGGCACGCCGTGCGGCGACGGCCCCGTGCCGGACGGCGTGCAGACCGTACCGCTGCCGCCCGCCAAGCAGCGCACCGTCGGCGGCAGCACCGTCGGCATCTGGTATGAGGATGTCTACCAAGCCTGGATGGATGAAACGACCTTGCTGCAAGTGCGCGACCATATGGATCAAAATTCGCTGCGTGTTTCGCAGATAGACGAGGGCTTGCGCGAGTTCACCCGGCAAGTTGACCTCGAGCTGCCGCGCGCGGCCATGCTCGCCACCGTGCGGGCCGGGCGCGCAGTCCTGCAGCCGCTGCTGGCCTGCGCCAATGGCGCGAGCGCGCCGCTGATGTATTGTGTGGGCCACTCGCACATCGACGTCGCCTGGCTCTGGCCCTTGCCCGAGACCGAGCGCAAATGCCGGCGCACGTTCGCCACCCAGCTGGCCTTGATGCAGGAGTATCCCGAATACATTTTCCTGCAAAGCCAGGCGCACCTGTATCAGATGGTCAAGACGCTCTATCCGGCATTGTATGCGCGGATCAAGCGCGCGGCCCGGCGCGGCCAGTGGGCGCCGGACGGCGGCATGTGGGTCGAGCCCGACACGAATTTGGCGGGCGGCGAAAGTTTGATCCGCCAGTTCATGCACGGCAAGCGGTTTTTCAAGGAAGAGTTCGGCGTCGAAAGCGAATTGATGTGGCTGCCGGATGTGTTCGGCTACTCCGGCGCGCTGCCGCAGATCATGGCGGGCTGCGCCATCAAATACTTTTCCACCCAGAAAATCTTCTGGGCCTACAACGGCGGCGACCCCTTTCCCTACAACACTTTCTGGTGGGAGGGCATTGACGGCTCGCGCATCCTGGCGCACATCCACAACGACTACAATGCGCGCACCGAGCCGCGCGAGTTGATCCAGCGTTGGAACGAGCGCGTGCAGAAAGACGGCATTGTCAGTCGTCTGTTTCCGTTCGGTTATGGCGACGGCGGCGGCGGGCCGCTGCGTGATCACCTCGAATTCCTGCGCCGCTGTGCCAATCTCGAAGGCGTGCCGCGCACCAAACAATGCGCGCCGGTCGAGTTTTTCAAGGACGAGGAAGACCGCAACGCGCCGCTGCCCACCTATGTCGGCGAACTGTATTTTCAGGCGCACCGCGGCACGTACACGTCGCAGGCCGCCGTCAAGAAAGGCAATCGCCAAAGTGAAATCGCGCTGCGCGAGGCCGAGCTGTGGGGCGCCATCGCTCAAGCGCAAACCCCGTTCACGTATCCGCTGGCGCAGGCAGATGCCTTGTGGAAGCTGACCTTGCTGAATCAATTCCACGATATTTTGCCGGGCTCATCCATTGCGCGCGTCTACGCCGACGCCGCGCAGCAGCATGCGCAGGTGCTGGCCGACGCCGGCGCCATGGCCAGCGCCGCGCGCACCGCGCTGGCGCCCGCCACGCCCAACGCACTGACGGTCTTCAACGCCCTGTCGTGGGAGCGCAGCGCGCTGGTCGCGCTGCCGGCGGCGTGCCGCGGCGCGCAGGACGCCCAGGCAAATCCCCTGCCGGTGCAGACCATTGCGGGCACAACCTATGCACGCGTGCCGGCCGTGCCGGCCTGCGGCTGGACCACCATCCGCGCCGCCGCGCCGGCCACGATCGCGAACGAGTTGCAGGTGTCGACAACCCTGCTGGAGAACGCGCACCTGTGCATTCGTCTCAATCGCGCCGGTGAACTCATCAGCATTTTTGACAAAGCCGCGCAGCGCGAGCTGGCGGCCGCGCCTTGCAATCGTTTCCTGTTGTACAAAGACGTGCCGGTCTGCTTCGACGCCTGGGACATTGACAGCTCGTACAAAGACATGCCGGTCGAGATCGACGGCACGGCAAAGGTCACGGTCGTGGCCAGCGGCCCGCTGCTCGGCATGCTGCGCGTGCAACGCGCGTTCAGCGGTTCAACCGTCACGCAGGACATCAGCCTGCGCGCCGACAGCCGCCAGGTTGATTTCAAGACGACCGTTGACTGGCACGAAAAGCACAAACTGCTCAAAGTCAGTTTCCCGGTGACGGTGCGCAGCGACGAGGCGTTGCACGAAATTCAATTCGGGCATGTGCGCCGGCCGACGCATGCCTCGCGCCCGTTTGACGCCGACCGCTTCGAGGTCTGCAATCACAAATGGACGGCGCTGGCCGAAGAAGCCTATGGCGTCGCCATCCTGAACGACTGCAAGTACGGCGTGAATGTCGCGCGCAGCACGATCAACCTGACGCTGCTGAAAGCGGCCCAGGCGCCAGACATGGCCGCCGACCAAGGCATGCACGAGTTCACTTACAGCTTCTATTGCTGGCAGGGCTGCTTGTTTGAGAGCGGGGTGGTGCGCGCGGCCTACGAATTGAACATGCCGGTCACCGTGCAGACCGGCGCGGCCGAGACCACGTCAGTCTTCAGCATCGACGCGCCCAACATCATCATTGAAACGGTCAAGCCGGCCGAAGACGGTTCGGGCAACCTTGTTGTGCGCCTGTACGAGTGCCTGCGCACGGCCACGCAATGCTGTCTCCGCACGACAGTACCGGTTGATGATGTGCAGACCGCGACCATGCTGGAAGTACCGCTGAAGAAAGTGGCCATCCGCCAAGGCAGCCTGAAATTACGCTTCCGCCCGTTCGAGATCAAGACCCTGGTAATTTCTTCGCGGCAAAGAAATCAATAATTACTGCGCGGCGACTTCTTCGAAGCGGTTTTTTTCGATGTTCTTGCGCACCTGTTCGGGCGTGAAGACATGGCCGTTCATCGCCAGATAGACGCCGGGCGGCAATAGTTGCACGGCCGCCGCGGCAAAGCCGATGTTGAACTCCGCGTCGCTTGACTTGAAGCGCGCCGGCTGCATGGCGCCGGTCAACACAATCGTCTTGGCCGGAATGTCGCGCAACGCGCCGGCGGTGGCGATCATCGTGTCCGTGCCGTGGGTGATGACAATGTGCTGGTGCGGGTCGGCGAGGATCGTGGCGCGGATGAGCTGGCGGTCCGCGTCGGTCAGGTCGAGACTGTCCTTGCGGATCAGCGAAACGACATCATAGGCAAACGTGACACCGGCTTCCTCGAGCAGGTCAATGACGCCAGGCGCGCCGATGTGGTAATCGTTTTTGCGATCGAAGTAGATTTTATCGATCGTGCCGCCGGTGGCGTAGATGCGGATATGAACAGGTGTGCAAGGCATAAGTTCGGGTTGCAAGGTTAGCACTGCGCGGCAAGTATACTAAAATGGAGGAGCCGGCGCAAGGGCAGTATTCGGTATTCAGCTTGACCTTCCGCCGCGTGCGTGGCCCGGTGTCAAGCGCCAAGGCGCTTTCCTGCCTGAAATTCCACTATAAGCACGCCGGCCTGAACCAACCCCGCCATAGGCGTGGATGGGAGCCGCCGCAGTGGCTTTCCCTATAGCGGAATTTCAGGCGCTATCACTCTTTGGCGACGTTTCACACGCATGGCCGGGCGCCTGAGCTGTTCAGACTCCAGAACTCCTGACATACCTTTCGCTACTTTCCTTACCTTGATAGTTTAGCAGCCACCGACATGACAATAATTCTTTCTTGGCATAGCTTTCTGACGAAATAAAGCGGACATTTGCGAACACCCTATGTCAGGAGTTCTGGACTCGCGCGCGTAAGGAGCGCCTTAAGCGCCGCGGGCAATCCGCCGGAACCCGCATAAGCCCAGCATTGCCAGCGCCACAACCATCCCCGGTTCGGGCACATAAATGAAATTCATTGCGGTGTTGGGATTGGCCGTCCTGGTCGTGGCAATCTGGCTGTCATACCAGCCGCTGGCACCGTCTTGTTTGTAGCACTTCGCGTTTATTTCCGGCGACGGAAGCGCCGCAGCCCGATCAACCCGCCCAGCGCGGTCAGTGCCAGCGCAGATGGCTCCGGCACGCCGGCATCTCCGGTATTCACGAAGGACAACATTTCCTGCATGGTGGTGGCCACCACGATGTTATCGTAATTGCGGGTTTCCGGGTTGACCGGATCCGCTGCCAGCCGGATCGCACCAAGGGAGGCCACGGCGCCGCCCAAGGTAAAACCGCTGGCCAGCGGCGTGCCGAGGGTTACCACGTCCGCCAAGTTGGTGTTTACATACAAGTCGCCCGTGTTAAAGGTGCCGCTGTGGCCGGTATCATAAAGATGCACCATCACGGCAACTCTTTGACCATCAACAATCGAATAACCGGCCGAGATATTATTCAATGGATCCCGAATGGAGATGGTCATGTCGTTGTTATACCAGCCGAACGTGCCGGCATATTGTGTCAAATGATGATTAGCCGGCAGCGAAGTGTCGCCAAAAAGGTTGATGCCGCCGGCCCACGTGTTAGGAGCTATTGGCTGCAGCAAAAAACCAAGCCAGATGCCGGAGTCTGAGGCGGTGGTCGGCGTGTTCAAAAAGGCAATCGGATACGAGGTCGCGACAAGGTAGCTGGTCTGTGACACGTCGTTGACGATGAAAGGATCGTTCGTGGCCGTGGTGCAACCGCTACCGGTGCCCAATTCGGTGTCATCATAGCTATACCAAGAGTTTTGAAAGATGTTGCTATCCGAGCCGTCGGAACTGAACAGCACACCTGCCGACACCCGCGAGCAGATTACGCCTAGCGTGACAAGACCGCAGGTGAGTCTGAAGAGTTTTATGGTTTTCATGTTTGTTTGTTTGTTTAACGTTAAATGTATTGATTGCGTGACGCTGTGGCCGAGTGGTGCAATCGTTTGCATTACTTTAGCATAATCAAACCGGATCTGTCAACGGGAGCGGCCTCCGCGCCTCAGCGGGCCGGCAGGCGGACATGCACGCGATAAAAATACTGGCTGGCGGCCAGGCGGTCGGTCAACTGCAGCAGCGTGCCGTTGCCGGGCACCGCGTGGCTGACGTTCTGCCACGCCGCGCTATTGACCAGCGTCGGTGAGGATTGCAACAGGTACTCGCGCGCCGCCGAGGAAGGAAACACAATGGTGATGTTGGCAGCATCCGGCTGCAGCACTGCAATCCGCAGCACTGACGCCGCATTGGTGGGATCCGTGTCGGCGACATACTCGGCGGCATTGGGCATGCTGTCGCCATCCGCGTCAACCGCCGGCGGGAAGTTGGTCGGATCACCGCAGAAGGCGAATTCCCAGAAATCAGGCATGCCGTCACTATCACTGTCAAGCTGGGCCAAGGTCGGCGGGAGCGGCTGGCCCGGATGAGCAAAGAGATAGTTCACGGCGTAGTCGGTCACGGCGTAGTCGTACAATTGGACATCGTCCAGACGGCCGTTGAGCATGCGCGGCGCGCCACTGTCGCCGCCCCAGCGGCCGAGCAGGACTGGGCCTGCGCCGGCAAAGGCGGCATGGCCCGGCATGGCCACATCGCGCGTGCCGTCGACAAACATGGCCTGCTCGCCGTTGTTGAAACGAAACACCACATGATACCATTGGCCGTCGGCCAGCGTGCGCGTGCCGGCGGTGTCATCACCATAAAAGCCAAAATATGGTTTGGCATTGCGGACGATCAGGTGCAGGCCTTGGCCGGGGCCGAAGCCATCGGTTCCGAATAGCGGCTGATCGCCGGTGGTACTCGTCAGCTTGACCCAGGCGGCGGCCGTGAAATTGCCGTTCAAGCCATACTTGTAGGGGCGCGCCAGCACGGCGTAATCGTCAATGCCATCAAGGGCCACGGCCGTGGCGGTGCCGGTGGCCGCGCCGGCTTGGCCCAGCAAAGGGGCGTTGGTGTAGACCCCGTGCCGTTGCTGCGCGGAACTGTCGGTGACGATGGTGCCGGCTGTTTCATCCAGACGATAGTGCCCGGTCAGCAAGCCGTGCGCCGCGACTGGCGCTTGCGCTGCGACCGTAAAACGGATGACCACATTGCTGCCCAGCGTGGCCGCGCCGTCCAGCGTGGCCGCGCCGGCGGGCATGGTGACGAGATAGGTGCTGCCCGTCTGCACTGCGCCAACAATGGCAAAGCTGATCAGTTGACTGCCATGCCCGCTGGCGTATTCCAGATTGGTGACGCTCGGGCCGGTGATCGTCGCGCCGCTCAAGGTGGCGGCGTCCACGTTCTTGCTGAAGACCACGGCCACTTGGCGGAGCGTGGCGGGCACATTGGTGGCGCCGTGCGCCGGATAGGACGTCATGACCACAAAGGCAGTGGTCGCGGGCGTTAGCGTGGTTGCCCGCACCAGTGTCTTGGGCGGCACGAGGACAAAGCCGGCCAGTGCATTGGTGTGATAGACCTGCGCCAGGCAGGCACGCGCACGCGGGTTGTAAATGACGCACGACAGCTCGCCGCTGGCCGGATTGCTGTACACCTGGCTGGTCGGAATGCTGGTGTGCCAATCCCAGCAGAGCGGGCCCAGCACGCGATTTGCATGCGTGTTATAGTAGGTAATGCCGGCGGTGTTATTGTTGTTGGCGATGGGATCGCCGGCATTCCAGAGCGCATCCATTTGCCCGGCGACCCAGGCCGGATTGAACAATTGTGCATAGCCCAGAATCACATTGCCAAGGTCGGCGCCCAAGCTGCTGATCGTGTTGGTCGCCGGCGCGACAAAGGCGGCGCGGGCGTTCATCATGGCATCCAATTGCCACTGCGCAAAGGCCGGGTCACGCACGAGATGATTCATAAAGGGCGAGAGCGGCAGCCATTGAATGCCGTAAATCCACGCCGGGTCGCCGCTGAAATACGTGGCGTAGGCCTGGCCATTGTCAAAAAGAATGCCGCTGATGGTCTTGGTGTAATTGGTCGGAAAATTGCCGGCGCCGGGCGGGCCGGTGTACCCATGGTAATCGAGCCAATACTCCTGCACCGCGGCCGCTTCCATGGCGTAACCCATCGCGCCCGCGGCCAGCATGTTGGTGTCATTCAGCATGGCGCCAAGCAAAAACAGGCCGCCCCACGATTGCAGCGCTTCCGAACTCGATTCCTGATTGTTGCCGCCGGGCGAGCTGAGCCCGCCGGCATACGAATGCCCGTTCCACGGATCGAACGTGCGCAGGAACGGGAAGTTCGTGGCACCCCGATCCCAGTTGGCATATTCACGCGCGACCTGCGTCGCCATTGGGCCGTACTCTTGCAGGAATGCCTCGTCATACATGCCGAGCAGGGCCGCCGCCGTGGTGAAATAGCCATAGTGAAAATGATGGTCGGTGAACGCGTACGAATAATAGCTTTCATTGAAGCCCACCAAGGCGCGCCAATTCGGATAGGCGGCGAAATAGTGTTCGGCCTCGCCGGGCGTGTAGGTCAGCCAATCGGCCATGGCCGTGCGCAGGGTTGCTTTCAGCGCGGCCGCGCCGGGATGCGCGAGTTCGGCGGCGAAGGCGAGATACTCGCCATATTGCATGACGTCTTTGCCGCCCCAATAGGTGTCGGCGCCATAGCCCGTGCGCGTGGCGTAGGTGGCCAGGTACAAGGCCATGCGCTCCGGGTCAAAGTCATTGGTGCCGGTGCCCAG
>Ga0247841_10004766_pt1 | contig 22834 bp, 30 predicted proteins | sample LaCruzMarch2015__2_FD_192410 | JGI IMG/M metagenome (GOLD analysis project Ga0247841, IMG submission 192410) | Freshwater microbial communities from meromictic Lake La Cruz, Castile-La Mancha, Spain - LaCruzMarch2015_18m | ecosystem: Environmental > Aquatic > Freshwater > Lake | place: Spain... | reverse complement strand
TTTATTAAAAACACAAATTCATAATCATAGATGAATGAAAAAAGAAAGATTAAAAAACTTTATTATTCAACGATGTTATAACAGAAATTAAAGAAAAGTAGCACACTTTTTTAGCCTTTAGGCCAAAAAAATAAAGAATTTAGTGCGGAATTTATTGGCATGGGGACAGGTAGAAGTGGGGTTGTTTTCGGAGAAGATAATTATTTCGTTCGACCAACACAAAGAGAAATAAAAGATGCGTTGAAAAAATTACGAACAGAAAGAAAAAAAATAACACAGCCAATTGATAAGCAAATAGAAAAATTAGAAAAAAAAAATTACTTTCTCAGACGGTGACTCTTTAATTTACCTACAATAGGTAACTATTATACCTACAGTCCGGTTATTCCGGACTTTTTTTTGTATTTTATTGATACTTGATACTCATATCTTGATACTCATATCTTGATACTTGATACTCATATCTATTTTAATTTTTTTCTATATTCAGCTTGAGATCCAAAGACATTTGATTGATGTCCAAAAGCGTACGACTGAGATTAGCCCAAAACGATTGATTATCTTGGATAAAGGTAATCATGTTTTGAACAAACAATATTTTTGTACCTTGAGCAAATGTTTTACTAAGACTACTAATAACATCATTGGATACCTGAGTATAGTCAGACACACTACCACTCAATTTATCAATTTTTGACTGGATATCTGATAGAGAATCAGATGATTCAAGATTTGCTTTATTTTTTGCAGGAGAAGAGATAACGATATATTTATTGTAATCATCTGAAGTTGGATCACTAACATTCATACCAAGTACCGCTTGATTCAAATCTACATTTGCTTGGTTTTCTTCCTGGATCTTTGTAGTAGTACTCTTCTGAGAAAAGAGTGGTTTGAATCCTACAAGAATCTGGAAAGCAATACTATCCAATTGTATTTTTATATTTCCATCAAGAAATTCTTTTTTCTCAGAAAATTCTATCATCTGACCACTATCTCTGAGTCCCTCCAAAACATCAGATATCTCCTGGAATATCGCTTGGATACTATAGACCCTGGCTCTAGGAACGACATTTTTTTGCTGGACAGGTACTTTACAAAATTTGATACGATACATATCCTCTACTTTTGCCCATCACGATCAGTTTGGTCATGCAATCATAAAACAGGTACAATCAGACACACAAAGTCTTCAATCAGCAATTATTTGTTTAATGCATGCTGCTTTTTGTGCCACAGCAGCTGTTTTACATGCAGCTTTTTTTACAGAAGAAAAAGTTTTACTAGAATTGGCCAGACATGCGGTGTGTATAGTTAATGCTTTGGTTATACAAGAAGCTTTTTTTGTAGGAGCTTGAGTGATTGCGACTATACACGAGGACTTTTTAACAGCTGCAATTACCTTGCATGCAGGTCTATTAAGTAAAGGAAGTGCATCACAAGAGGTAATAGCTGTAGTATAATGTGCATTACAAGTAGAAAGAGAATCAACAGGAACATTACAACTATCAAGATCTGTGGTATAATTTGCATCACAGGTAGCTACAGGAACAGAATTCATAGTAGAGCAAGAAGCGATGTCGTCAGTATAATTTGCGTTACAGGCTGCTTGCCCATCTTTACTGGTATCTGTACATGTTGACATACAGGCTTTGCTACATTCCAATTCACAGGAAACTTGTTCACCCAAAGAAAGATTTTTACAACCATATTCACACGTACCAGGAGCAGCTTCACCAAAGGCTTGCTCAGCATACGTATTAGCAATACCCGTTGCATATCAAGGTGATGAAGTACTTTTTCCCACAGGCAATGGATTATCATTATGAAATTTATCGAGCAATGCTTTATTTAACGTATCATCAATACTAGCGGTATCAATAAATTTTTGGATACCAGCAATATATTCTTCTGGAGTCATCAAAGGAGGTTGTTCTTCAATAACTACTTCTTGAACAGTAGTTCACGTAACACATTGATCTCATCAAAGTACTACGGCAGAATCAGTAGGAACTGAAGGTAAAAGTGCATTGGTACGACCGATGAAATTTTTTATCTCGATATCATCTTCCGGTACAGGAATTTTTTTATTTTTTGATGTCATATCTTGTTGAGATAATAGGGAATTCGATGATGAAATTTGAGGCACTATAGTATTCCTTAACATTATATCTTGTTGAAAAATTGGAGCATCCAGTGATGAAATTGGAGCATCAGAAGTTCATCATCAAGGAGTTGGAGAAGTTCAGTTGGGTAATCACGATCATCATCCATTTCCTACTTGATAGGAATCCTGATCAGACAAAGAAGAAGCATCACTACCATTTTGAGCCGAGACTTGTTGCGATGTGGGCAATCTATAAAACAATATTTCCGGACTTTCCGCAAAATCATCAAACAATACTTTTCCTATCTGATTGATATCATAGAGAAGATCAAACGAACTATCATCGAGTGTCCCATTTCGAAAAAAATCAGATCAAAAGGTATCTTCATTGAGTGAAGAAAGACTATAATTATTGCTATATCCATCATAAAACAATCTATTGATTTCATTGTTTACATCAGTGAGCGAAGAAAGATTGCTCGTTGTGTTTTTGCAATTAAGAAATTTATTGTAGCTTTTACCAATATTTTTTTTAGTAGGCTTAGTTGTTCATTCAGGTAGAATCTGATTAAAAGTTTCTCTGAAAGATACATTCGAATCATACAGAATATTTATAAAATCAGATTTTTCAACACGAGAACAAGCACTATAATAGGAAATAAGAAGATCAAACGAAGACGAAATAGCCAATATTTCTTTATCTTTAACTATTTTTAACGCCTTGGAATAAAGATTACTCACCACAGGTTTACCTTGAAAAAGTGAATCTATTCACACAGATTGCTCTTCAACTTGAGAAAACGCCTGAAAAAGATCAATAGCAAAAACATGGGAACACGTTCCGATAAGCACGATACACAAGGCTATGTATGTTCTATTTCTTCGGTTTCTGAACATTTCTCAGCTTATCATATAAAGTATATATAGGTGGCGCTATATCAGCCAAATTTTTTCAGAATTTATCTAGATTTTCTTGATACATGGAAAGTCCTATATGAAATGGAAAGGCTACATACATATCACGCATCATTCTTAGACTCAAAGACATTGCCCTTTTGGACCAGAGATAGTCTGAGGCAAATTTTTTATTAATAGTCGAATATGATAAATAAAGTTGTGGATATTCTTGAATCATAGTTATATACATTCACACAAATATACGATAATAATAAAGTTCATTGTAGAGAAGATCAACAAAAGAAGCTAGAGATGTAGATCAGGTATCCTTGAGTCCGCAATAAAAAAGATTGAGATCCAAATTAGTACTACCACAAGGAGATTTACCTTTATCTTTAGCAAAATTAGGAGAAAACAATGTGTTTGTATCGAAGATAAGGACATCAGAAAGTATATTTCTAATACTACTCACATACGATTTTGCCATACGACACGTTTTATCATATGAAGGTAATATTTTTTTATCACAGAGAGCAATACCAAAATAACCAGTAGAATAATCATTTACAATAGTAACAAGAGAATCATCACCTGTATAATCCGTAGTTAATCCATAAAGAGTTGGCTGTTTCATATTCATATAATCATTCATGATACCATTGAATATCTTAGAAGTGACATACGACAAATCGCATTTATTACTCATAATAGAATTACAATTTGAATCAACTATTCATAATTCTAAAAAAGATTTACGGACAAAATATTTATCGGCAAGCATTGATCATCATGCAGAATCAACATTAGAACAAAGTAGATAAACAAAACTAGAAAATTTGGCATTATGGACAGAATTATCAGCAGTAACAGAAGCCATATTTGGTCATAAAACAGCATTACAATAGTCCATAATCAAATATTTAACATTATCAGGCTGTGTTTGTGTTATAGTATATAATGAAGGTATAACAGGATCCGTAGAAGCGTGAGTATAAGAAAAACAAAGACAAGCGGTAATTGTCATCAATAACGTCTTTATCCATTGTTTTCTTGTACCAATCATGAAGAGATGAAAATATAAAATAAAATATATTATGTTATTCTGAACATTGTTTTTGAGCTGCTGTCGATAAATTTTTTATCGTATCATCAAGGATTTTTTCTTTTGTAGTATATATCTGTTCTCATAAAACCGTAAAAGCAGGAGTAACTTGTTGTACATCTGAAAGAACAGCAAGATTTTTTTCTGTCTGTTGTGCAATTAATACATCATTAATATATTCTTCCATCATTTTAGTAAAAAGCAATTGAGAATAATTATCGGATGACGTATCAACAGTAGTTAAATCTACAAATACTGAAGGTTTTGGTAATATCGTAACCGCATCTTTAACATTTTTGGGAAACTGCCAAAACTTACTAACCGTCGATCGACCATTAGCCGTATCTTGAGCGACTTCAGAAGCTGATTTTTTGACACTCTCCCAAGTCTTTTTGAAAGGATCTATAAACAATCATTTAAGCAATCACGTACTGGTACTCACTTTTGTAGTTCCATACATAGATCTCAGAAGATCTGCCTCTCTTGCTTTATATTCATCACTAGGATTTTTTTTGAAGACCTCAGCAAGTCTTTTGCCAGCGTCACCAAATGTTTCAATACTTTTGGCTGCAGAGTCTAAACCATTTGATACTATATTTGTAATGTTTTTTCAAAATTCTTTTAATACAGGATTGCAAGGATTATTAATTCCTCTTGCACAACTATATTTGACTCTGACATTTGTTTTGAATGCATCATCAAAAAAGACTTGTATACCATTATCACCTCACCTCTCAATCTCATCAAATTGTTCTACACGATCAAAATAAAGAAAACCTTTGGCTGCAGAAAGCATTTTCGTAAGCAAAGAAGTAACATTATTATATAAAGTACCATTGTTTAATTCATATGCAGAAAACAATTTTTCCTGCTGATATTTATCAATAATTCCCTTCATAACAGCAAGATTTTCAGAATCAATTTTATCATACCATCATCCTCACAAACCAAGTTCATATTTTTTTGTACTCAATAAAGATTCTAATTCTTCTACAAGTTTTACATCTCTCAAAAAAACCTGATTTTTGGACAACAGAACAGTTCATCAGAGTATATCTCTACCTCAAGCAAAGTTGACAGGAGTAGTGAAAATAGCAGTTGTAGCAAATCAGAATTTTATTTTTTGTAAAACATTTCTGCCAAGTTTGGTAAGGACCGTTTGTTGAGGAGGAGCAAACACCGTTCATTTAAATCGATTTGGATTAACATACTGACCGACATACTCTCACTCCGTTCCTATAGTTTTGATACTATTCGTCATCTCCCTAACAAAATCCATCAGCAACGTCATCTCTTCAGGAGCAGTACCACAAATAGATTTATCTGTTGAACAGAAATTATCAGTATTGCTAATTTGCACCAAAACCGCTGAAGTAAAAGAAAAATTACTCATCCATGTGATTACTATGCATACAATAAGTTGTCGAGTAATAATTTTCTTCATTAACATTTTATTAACTAAAAAGCATTTTCTAAATTCTAAGTTCTAAGGTCTAAGTTCTAAGCTCTAAGTTCTAAGGTCTAAGCTCTAAGTTCTAAGGTCTAAGTTCTAAGTTCTAAGGTCTAAAGTTTAGTTATTTTAGCTTGAAGTATCGCTTGTTCACTAGAAGTATCTGCAATGCTCAATGCTTTGACGTAATTATCTTTAGCAAAAGTATATTGTTTGACAGAAGCATAATAATCACCAAGCAGATGGTATAAGTGAGATTGATGATAGGTCTGAGTCAGGGTCAAAAGTTTTGGTCCTATTCAAGATAGATTTTGTTTTGCCAATTGCAATCATACCTCGCCATACGTACATACATCGGCTTGACTACCGCTAAAAAGTGTAGGACATTTTCCTAGATACAAATCAGTTAATTGTGGAGTATCGTAATATAAAGCAAAAGGTTTTCCTGTACGAAAAGGGATATAAAACATCTGATCAAAAAACAACGCGAAATCTGAAGTCTGCAGATCAGATTGTCCGAGAAGATTTTGTCGAATGCGAGTCATATTTGTCGTATCATCAAGTTGAATATATCAGAGCATCATATATCTGTAAACATCAATCTGAAGCCCAGGATCCGTAACCTGAGAAAGATATAAGATGGATTGTTCATAGTCGCCATATCGATAATACGAGACACCGATAAGAAATTTATAGAGAAACGCATTGTCAGTATCAAAGTCTGCGAGCTTGAGAAAATAGTCCTTTGCGGCTTCTCGATTGTGTGTGAGAAAGTTAGTATACGCAAGCACTTGATACGGTAATATATAATTTTCATTTTGAAGTAATGAACGTAATGCGAGTCTTTTTGCAAAAGAGAAATATCAGTTCTTGAGCAAAGTAAGAGCAACTAATCCATCCCTGTAATATGCTGGAGGATTTTTTATTTTGATATAATTTGCCAATGCAGAATCATACGAAGCTTTGAAATCCTTGTAACGAGGATCTAGAACTTTACCGAATGCTGCAGTCGCAGTCGCATAATCATATTTTCGTAATGAAGTAAGTCCTTTATAAAACATTACATCATCAGCAGTAATTAGATTGCGACTTTTATAATCTTGTATCAACAGAGCAACATCGTCAAGCGAATCAGCACTATCGAGACCGATACTAGAATCATGGAAACGTGTATAAATCACTTGATGTGGATCCATTGCTAGTTTGAAATAATCACCCTCCTCTTGCACCAATAAGGTCAGGTACTGATTGGCTTTATCAAACTGATAATATTGGAGAAATTTTTCTACCAAGGGTTGAAGCAATTCAGGATTCTTATTTTTGATATATAAGTATTCTAAGACATGCAAATCCTGAAAGATCTGTGAATTTCCCAAGCTCTGATGGACTACGGAATCAACCATAGTGGTTACTTCAGTCACCGGTGCAGGAGTTGCTGCTAGAGTTTCTTGCGCTGAAGGAATATTGGGAACGATCTCCGTCTCTACGGGCTTATGAGAAAATGCTCCATCCAAAAACAGGATAATAAGCCAAAAACACAAAAGCATCACTCAGACTATCGTCGTATTTTTCATCTTATATGACTTCATGGACTCGATATTTACGATATAAATATTTCTAATTTCTAATTTTCAATTTTCAATTTCTAAACCCAATTTCCAATGACCAATAACCAATAACTAATTCCGTTAGTTAATCATCTATCAATTATACGCGAAACCGAATAAAAAAGCTAAAAAATAGGGCTAAAACCACAAATAAAATTTGACAAAAAACAAAAGATGAAGAAAGAATTGACTTTTATGAGTAAATAAGTACATATAACATATAGAAATAAATAATATAAACTAATAATAATAAAAATTATGGCAACAAAAATAAGTGATAAAATAGCCCATGGCATGATTAATTTTTTGGAAGATGAAGACCAAATCATGCAAATCATGGAAATGAATGGCTACAGCGATCTTGTTTGTTCGAATGGTATTAAAAAATTAAAATCCGAAGAAAAAGTCATTCAAATAATGGAAAAAGTAAAAGAAGTCGTAGATGCTAACACAAAAATATCCATAAAAGATAAATACATCTATTGCATATTTACATGGCAAAATGGAATCCGAATGCTAAAATCGGATGAAAAAATAATGGAGATGATGAAAAAAGCAAATCTTAAAGGAATATATCAATCAGGTATTGTAATGCTAACATCAAAAGAAAACATTCTGAAAACCATAGAAATGTCAGGTTATGAACAAGAAGAAGTCTTTAATAGTGGAATATGGTTACTGGAAAAGATAGGGGAAATTGAAAAAATAACGCAAGAAGCAAAAGAAAACATTGAAGATATTAAAGAAGAAATACAGAAATTCAGAGAAGAAAATTAATCTCCAAGCCCAGCGTTTCGCTAGGGCTTTTTTTATAGTTTTTTGTAGGTTGATTTTTCAAAAGAAACGAATATAAAATATAAAAATAAAAACATATGAAAACAACTAAGAAAAAAACAAAAATTTCAAAAAATGCACCAATAGAAATACAGGAACTCTTCAAATATGTTGTATCCAAAAATTTTCCAGAATTCACATCATTAGCTCTTTTAAAATATGATGCCTACGAGTATCTCCTAAAACTGACGGAATTGAACAAGGAAAACTATCTGAGTTACCTGGAAAAAATCAAGGATTTCGACTTCTATGAGGTAAGCAACTATACGAATTGTGATGAAATTACCGAAGAAAATAAAGATTTTTTTCACACAATACGTTGTTTCAGAGATGAACTTGAAATAATAATCAGAAAGGAATTCGATGAAACTCGTGAAAAATACATACTTGTGAGACAAGTAAGCCCACCCCTGAGTGCATATGAAAAAACAGGAACACATATGCTCAATATTCAAGTTTCAACAAGAGATTACTGGTATCTATTTGAATAAATATCTCTAAGTCCAGCGTTTTCGCTAGGGCTTTTTTTGTTTTTTCTTTTTTCTTTATTTTGTCAGTTTTTTTCTTTTTTTTTGTAAGTATACTTACCCACGTAAAATAAATAATATAAACTAAATAAAAAATAAAGGAGAAAAAAATTATGAGTTGTAAAAAAAAATGTCACGTTTGTAATGGTAAAAGCCGTGACGAAGAAAAAAAACCTTGTTATTGGTGTAAAGGTACAGGAAAATTGGATGATTGTGATATGCAATATGTATATCGGGGTATAGTTCTCTGGGGCAAACATCCTTATGAATCCATGTATAAATGTACAAAATGCGGTAAAGTTGAATGGAGAACAGCGGATTAATTTATACTTACTGGTATTCCAGTAAGTATTTTTTACAAAAAAACTGAGTTTTCACCCAGTCTTTTATATATTAGTCATTATATACGTCTTCTTATGTCTTGATACTTGATACTTATGTTTTGATACTAAAGCTGGTTAATATTTTTGGAAACCGTACTTAGATCTATTTTATCATATCTCTGCATAAGCATATCTGTTTTGACTTTATTCATAATATCCTGCACTACTCAAACGATGATGATAACTCCCGAACCGGTTACTACAACAGGAAGTGATCCAAGTGATTGTACTAATGTTTGAATGAATGGAATATAATTGAGGATATAACTATAGACACCAATAAACGCTAATCCAGCCCCTCACCAAAGACATAAATGCATAAGGATACCATTAATATATTTTGCTGTCTCTTTTCACGGTCTGATACCTGGCACGAAACCTCCTCTTTTCTGGATATTATCAGCAATTCTTTCTGGAGAGAATACTATCAACGTATAGAAGAAGGTAAACACGATAATCAAAGCAAAATACAATATAATTGCAGGAATTCAAGGTTGTTGTGTATAGATATTGAGATTAGCCTCTATCCAGTTTGCCATACCGACTAATTTAGTATTCATAGGCTGGAACTGAGTAATAAGTTTGGATAATAAATAAGGAAACGATACAAATGCAATAGAGAAGATAATAGGCACCATTCCTACAGGATTCATAGGGATAGGCAATGAAGATGATTCTTCAACTTTTCCTCTTCTTGCATAAATAACTGGTATCTCTTTGATAGATTTAAGGATGAAGATAGAAAGAATTACAAGTCAAAGTACGATAACAAGCATAAAGATAAATACTCATAATACACTGTCTGTACCTGCCATGCTTCCATATATTTTTTGAGTTATTCCTGCTACGATAGATGCAAAGATCAAAAGAGAAGTTCCATTTGAAATTCATTTTTCCGTGATCAATTCTCCTATCCACATCAACAATACTGATCAAACCGTCATGGTAAATGCAGTAGCGATAAGACTTATTGGTGCTGTACTAATTACATTACCTCCAAGAAGATAATTGATAAAAAATACCATTCCTATAGATTGAAGAAACGCTAATGGTATAGAGAGATATCTTGTATATTGTTGAATTTTTTGTTGTCCGGCTTCACCTTGTTCAGTAAGTTCTTCAAGTGCTGGGACTACAGAACCAAGCAATTGCATGATGATAGATGCATTGATGAAAGGTGCAAGTCATACAGCAATAATAGCAAATTGATCTAATGATCCTCACAAAAGCATAAGGAAATATCCTACTCCAGAATCAGTGGAAGCAATAGTTTTGGACATAAGTGCAGTTATATCTACAAACGGCACAGGAATAAATACCAAAAGCCTATATAACGCAAGCATCAAAAGCGTAAAGATAATCTTCTTTTTTATGCTAGGATTTTCTCGAATTTCTTGAAGCTTTTTTAAGAATTTTTCCATAAATAGGGGATAATAAACTTAAAAAATTATTTAGTTTTTTTTACTGCTGGTTTATCCTCTTTAGAGGACTTTTTTACTGCAGGAGCTTTCTTTTCGACTGGCTTCTTAGCAGCTGGTTTATCCTCTTTAGAGGACTTCTTTACTGCAGGAGCTTTCTTTTCGACTGGTGTCTCAATAAGCTTTTCAGCTTTGACAGGAGCAGATTTTTTTACTTCTACTTTTTTAACTGAAGCAACTATTTTTTTACTGACTTTTTTTTCAGCAGCAGATTTAGTTTTTAATTTTCCTGCTTTAGATTTAGGATCTTTTACTATTTTGACAGGAGTCTTTTTTGCGATAGAATGAACAGTTCAAGGTTTTTCCATTTTAGCTTTTGCAGAAACAGAAAATGCATCGATATCTTTGAATGTAAGATGCTTAGCATAATCACCATGTCACAAAAGTTTAACAAAAGCTTTCGCAGATTTGATATATCATAAGTCTTTCAAAAGTTGTTTAGTAATTTCCATTGCATCAGAAATTCTAACATCAGCATCAAGAGCACCAAGATTGATAATGGTAACATCTTTTACGAGTTTGAAATATCTTGTGAATCCTCTTGCTTTAGGCAATCTCTGAACGATAGACGTCTGTCATCCTTCAAAAAACGGCTTCATAGAATGTCCACTTCTAGATTTTTGTCATTTGAGTCCTCTACTAGAATAGTTTCCTGTTCCTGTAGCATTTCCTCTACCTCTTCTTCTTTGTTTATCTTTGAGTCCTTTGCTCTTTTGTAATTGATGAATCTGCATCGTAAATAAATGTAATATGATAAATGTATTGACGGGATAGATGGATTAGACGGGATAGAATCCAATCTGTCCTTATCAGTCCAATCCGTCTAAGTTATTTCTTTGCTGGTTTTTTTGCAACTGGTTTATCAGTTAATTTCTTCTCAACTACAACTTCAGGTACGATTCCTACTGCTTGTTTTGCTTGAATTTCTTTGACAACTGATGCTGTTTCTTTGTTGTCTTCAGCTTTTTCATCAGTAGTTTCATGTTTCGTTTTTTCTACTACACGTTTATTGAAATGATCAGCATGTTTGTAGGTAGACAATGCTCTAATAGTAGTCAATGCATTATTTAATTTATTATTTGATCACATGATTTTTGATAATACATTTTCAAATCCTGCAAGTTCCAAAACAGCTCTCACAGAAGATCCAGCTTTCAAACCAGTACCAGCAGTAGCAGGCAAAAGTTTGATCATGCACGCTTTATATTTAGTTACTGTAGGATAAGGAACAGTTTGATTACCCGTAATAGGTACGATAAACATAGATTTATATGCTTCACGAGAAGCTTTGCTTACTGCTGAGCTTACATCTGGTCCCTTGGATACACCTATTCCAACTTTACCTTTTTTATTTCACACCAAAACTGTAGCTCTAAAGGACAATTTTCTTCCTCCAGTAGTCACTCTCGTTACTCTTCTCACTTCGAGAAGAAGCTCGTCAAATTCTTTTTTTACCTTATCTTTGCTTCAAGGTCTCATGAATAATAATAGTTAAAGTAATAAAATTAAGATGTTAATATTTTATTGTAAAAGTCTAAGTTCTTATGTCTTAATACTTGATACTCAAGTCTAATTATATAGCGATACCTCATGTTCTAATTCAATCAGCCAATGCTTTTACTCTTCCATGATAGAGTTCTCCGTTTCTATCAAACGCTGCCTTTGCAATACCTTGCTTTTTCATAAGTGCAGCTAATGCTTCTCAAGCTTTTGTAGCAGTATCTGTTTTGGTAGTTCATTTAATCTCTTTATCAGAAATATGACACATTACCTTACCAGTAGCATCAATAACTTGGGCAGTTATATATCTATTTGATTTATCAACAATTATCCTAAAATCAGGATAACTTGATTTTATCTTTGCGTTAACTCTCTTTTTTCTTCCAAGAAATTTTCTTGTCGCTTCTTTTATACGTTTAGTGATTTTCAACATTATTCTAACAATAAATGATAAATGATAGATTATAAATGATAGATTTTTCATTCTTAATTCTTAATTTTTAATTCTTAATTTATTTCTTAGCTGCTTTACCTGGTTTGAGCTTGATGTATTCGTCGAAATATCTAATTCATTTTCCTTTGTATGGTTCTGGTTTTTTCAATGCTTTTACTTTGGCTGCATATTCACCGAGATATTGTTTATCGATACCAAGTAATGTGATAACATGATTTCCTTTTGGATCTTGTTCTACTTTTGCTTCAATAGTTTGTGGAATATCAAAAGTTACTTTATGAGAAAATCCCAATGAAAAAATGAATTTTTTACCTTCCATCTTGACTGCATATCCTACTCACATCACCAAAAGTTTTTTTTCATATCCTTTGGTAACTCCTTCGATCATATTTGCAAGCAATGTTCTTGAAAGTCCTCGAAGATTCCACTGATCTTCACTTTCTACTGCAGTAATAGCTTGAGTACCTTCGACTTTTATGCTCACACCTTTTACAAATGTATGAGTAAGTTGTCCCTTAGGCCCCTTTACATTGACAGTAGAACCATTGATTTGCAATTCTACTCCCGCAGGTATCTCTATAACTTTTTTTCCAATCTTTGACATAAGAACGATAATAAATAATAAATGGATAATTGATAATTAACAATTAATAATAATGGTATATTTTAATTTTTTTAATTTTCAATTTTCAATTCTTAATTAGTTTTTTAGTATATTTCTGCAATAAGTTCTCCTCCAAGTTTTTTTTCTTTTGCTACATGTGCAGGAAGAAGTCATTTATTTGTAGAAATGATTCCAATCCCTTTTCCTCCAGCGACTAAAGTAATGTTTTTGTAGCTTACATACCGTGGTCTAGATGGTTTAGAAAAGAATTTTATATTCGGAACATCATTCACAGGATCGATTACTTTTTTGAGCGAAACAGTGATATATTTCTTTTTTCCATCTTCCCTAGTTTCAAAATTTTGAATGAACTGATATTGTCTAAGGAGTTCCAAAATCTTTATTTTGAAATTGGAAAAAGGTATAGATTCTACAGAAGTCTTTCTCGCCATATATGCGTTTTTTATTCTGATAAGTAGATCATGGATAGGAGCGTTAACATACGTCATTTACGAGTATAATTAATGATAAATAGATATTGGTCATTGATTATTAAATTACCGGTTATTAGAAGAATTACCAACTAGCTTTTCTAAGTCACATAACCATTCCATCTCTGGCAAATTTTCTTAAACAAACTCTGCAAACACCAAAATCTCTGATATAAGATTTTGATCTACCACAAACTCTGCATCTATTATAATATTTTGTAGGTTGCTTAAGATCTTTTCATTCAGTGAATCTTTTTTCATACATCTTTGATTGTTTTACTTTGAGAGAAGCTCTTGCCATGAGTAATGTAATAATAAATGATAAATATATTATAATGGGTTACAAGTTACAGGTTACAGGTTATTATCTTGATACTTATGTCTTGATACTTGTGTCTTGATACTTGCTACTTAAATATGAATCACAATCCACGAAACAAAGCTTTTGCATGGGCATTTTCTTTTGTAGTAGTAACGATAGTAATCTGAAGTCCCATAGGAGTAGTAATATCATCCAAAGAAAGTTCAGGGAAGATGTTATAGTTAGGAAGTCAGATAGTATAGTTTCATTGTCCATCAAAATTCTTTTCACTAAGACCAGAAAAATCTCTCATTCTTGGCATCACCAACTTCACGAATTTATCAAGGAAATCATATGCCTTTTCTTTTCTCAATGTTGTTTGAAGCATTACAGGCAAATTTTCTCTTAATTTGAAGTTTGAAATAGCTTTTTTTGATTTATAAACACGAGACTTTTGTCCAGTTATTTTTGTAATAGCTTTTTCAAATTCGTCAAAATCTTTAAGTGATTTTCTAGTTACCAACGAACCTATTCCGATAGATACAATCACTTTATCGATTCTTGGAACAGCATTGATATTTTTGATACCAAGCTCTTTTTGTAGATTTTTGAGAACAGTGGTTTTGAATACTTCTTGGGTTTTCATGAAACAAAGATAAAGACAATAAAAGTAGATTATTTGAGAGCAAGTTTGAATTTAACAGCCTCTCTTGTTTTTTTTCATTTTTTATCAGCTACGATTTTGATTTTGGTAGCTTTTTTCTTATCATCTACATAATACATAACATTTGATACATGTACAGGATGTATTTTTTTGATGAATCATTTTCCTTTTACAGCTTTTTTCATCTCATTGATTCCTTTTACAATAACATAATCATCATCCACATACTTTTGGATAGTAGAGATTTTTCCTTTATATTTTCCAGCAATCATAACAACTGGATCTCAAACTCTTAATTTTCTCATGATACATATAGAATAAGAATAAATATTTTCTAAGGTCTAAGTTCTAAAATCTAAGTTCTAATTATACTACTTCTTCAGCCATATTGGTAATAGCTTTAAATCACATCTGTCTGAGTTCTCTAGCTACAGGACCAAATATTCTTTTTCCTATAGGTTTGATTTCTCATTTTGCATCCTTGCTCATAAGGATAACAGCATTGTCACCAAATCTAACATAGGTTCAATCCTTTCTAGCGATTTCTTTAGTTATTCTAACAATCAATGCTTGAGAAGTGGTTCCTTTTTTGATACTACTCGTAGGTAAAGCATCTTTGATAGCTATCATAACTCTATCACCTACCGTTGCAGTTCTTGCATTAGATCATTTCAAAATCCTAAATATCTGTCATCTTTTAGCGCCAGTATTGTCTGTTATAATCACATTTGATTCATTTTTTAACATGAGAGAATAGTGAATAATATAAATAAAATTATGCAGTCACAACTTCTATAAAGTTCCATTTTTTGAGTTTACTTACTGGTTTACATTCTCTGATTTTTATCATATCTCAAAGTTTGGAAACATTATTTTCATCATGTGCATAATATCTTTTTCTTACGATGAATCTTTTCTTATACAATGGATGCATTTTTACGGTTTTCACCAAAACAGTACGAGTCTTGTCCGCTTTATCACTGATGACTTCTCAGACAAACTCTTTGATACTCTTATTTCCTATCACTACCATGTTGTTCTTTGTTTTTATGAGTTAAAACGGTATTTATTCTAGCAATTTTTACTCTGACATCACCTATTTTGTGAGTCTCTTTGAGTCCTTTAATTGCATTTTTCATTTTATAACCATAAAGTTCTTTCTTGAAATCTCTTCTCATCAGAACAAGTTCTTTGATAGTTTTATCTTGCAAGTCTTTCATAAATGCAGCAGTACCTTTCATGGATAAACAGATTTAAATAGTAAATATATTTTTCTAATATGTATAGTTATTTTACTTCTCCTCTTTCTACAAATTTTGCTTTAACGGATAATTTTTTGGATGCTTTGATCAATGCTTCTTTTGCAGCTTCTCTAGGAATACCCATAAGTTCAAACATTACTCTTCCTCTTCTGACAGCCGCAGTATAGATATCAACGTCTCCTTTTCCAGTTCCCATCGGCATTTCAAGTCATTTTCTCGTAAATGGAACATCAGGAAATATTCTAATCCACATTTTACCAGTTTTCTTGATAGCTCTTACGATAACTTTTCTCGCAGCCTCTATTTCTTTGTTGGTAATATATGAGCTGGTAAGTGCTTTAAGTCAATATTGTCAGAAAGCAACTGTAGATCACCTATAGCTTTTTCCTCTAAGTTGTCTCACAATAGGTTTTCTATATTTCCATCTTTTTGGCGTCAATAACATTGGCGGTAAATCAAAACAAATAAAATATTATTAGTAAGGTAACAATTATAAAGCAATCTTTTTTGTAGTAGCTTGAGCTTTGTTGTAGAGAATACCTTTTTCAATCCATACCTTTACTCCGAGCATTCCATATTTTGTTCTTGCTTGAAGATAATAATAATCAATATCTGATCTGAATGTCTGAAGCGATACTCTTCCTTCGATAAATTTTTCTGTTCTAGAGATATCTACTCATCCAAGTCTTCAACCAACTTGAATTTTGATACCTGAAGCTCATTTTTCCATAACTTTCTGCAAAACATTTTTTGCAACTTTTCTAAATGGCATTCTCGCTTCGAGTTGTGATGCGATAAATTCAGCCATAATTTTAGCAGACAATTCAGGAACTTTTACTTCTTTGATAATAATTTTCATATCTTTGTTAAATTTCTTTTTCAAAGCATCTTCAAACTGTTTGATTTTCTCTCAGTTTTTGCCCATCAAAACACCCACTTTTGAAGAGAAAACAATAATTTCTCATTCTTTAGCAGTTTTTCTGATAACTACTTTTGAGATACCAACTCTACCAAAAGTATCATCTACAAATTTTCTCATTTTAATATCTTCAACGAAAAAATCTGCACCTGTTCTTTTATATTTAGCGAACCACTCTGCAGGTCGTGATTTCATAATTCATACTCTCATGCCGATTGGATTTGATTTTGATGCCATAATTATTTCTCCTTAACATGTAAAAAGACTTTCACAAATGATCTGTATTTTACGTAATGACTGATTCTCGATCTAGAAACAAACCTTATTCTCTGAATCTTTGGACCTCTACCAACCTCTATTTTGTGAATATATAACTTATTTGCATCATACGTACCATTAGTGGTTGCATTAGCAGACGCAGATTTGATAACTTTATACAAGAACTTTCCAGCTTTTTTTGGAAGTACATTCAAAAACGCTAAAGCATCTTCCACTTTTTTTCACTTTACCATCTGAGCTATCAATGACATCTTTTTGTCAGATACCAAAGCATATTTCAGCGTAGCGGTAAGATTATTATCTACGGTCTTTTTTGTAGCAGTAACCATTATAAATAAATTTTAAATGATAAATTATAGATGATACATATTTTCTAAGTTCTAAAATCTAAGGTCTAAGATCTAGAATGGATGTCCTCTAAATGTTCTTGTAGGAACAAATTCTCCTAATTTATGACCAATCATATCTTCTGTCACATATACACTCACAAATTGTTTTCCATTGTGGACAGCAAAGGTAAGTCCTATCATATCAGGAACTATATGACATGCTCTATCTCGTACTTTGATAATTTTTTTATCTCCTGCTTCATTCATCTTTTTTACTTTGATGAGTATTTTCTCGTTCACATAGAATCATTTTTTTAGTGATCTTGCCATAATAACTTAATGAATAGTTAAAAATGAATAATTAATAATGTAAGATTTGTCTTGTTATGGACTATTGTATACAACTATAGTTTATAAATATACAATACCATCATTTTTCATTCTTAATTTTTAATTCTTAATTAATTTTTAGTTCTCTTGGTAATAATGAATTTTGTTGATGCTTTTCTATTTTTTCTTGTCTTGATTCCTGGAGTCACTCTCTTTCAAGCAAATGATTTTTGTCATCTCTTGAGACCGATAGGAGAATGTCATTCTCATCATCCATGTGGATGGTCGACTGGATTCATGTTTTTTCCAAGGACATGTGGTTTTTTTCCAAGTCGTCTTTGTCTTCCTGCTTTTCCTATTACAACGTTTTGATGTTGATCGTTTCCTATTTCACCGATAGTAGCAAAACAATTTTCATTGAATTTTCTTACTTCTCCTGAAGGTAATTTGATGAATACTACTTTGAGTAACGCATCTTTACCAACTATACTTGCAGATGTTCATGCAGTTTTGATAAGTTTTCCAGCAGAGAATGGTGTTACTTCAAGATTGAATACATTTACTCATTCTGGAATATCTTTGAGTTGTTTTCTATTTCCTGGAGCGATAGGAGCTTTATCTCCACACATAACTGTTTCACCCACTTTAGCATTTTTCCATGCAAGTACGTATTTTTTTTCTCCGTCAGCAAAGTTGAGTAATGCAATTCTTGATGTTCTATAGGGATCATATTCTACACTAGCAACTTTTGCAGGAATATTTGCTTTATCATATCATGTGAAATCTATCAATCTATATAACCTTTTATGTCCACCTCACATAGATCTAGTTACTGATTTTCCGGAATTATTCCTTCCTCATGTTCTTCCCAATGTTGTAGTAAGAGATCTTTCTGGTCTCTTTTTGGACAATTCAGAAAAGTCATATCAGATCATATAACGTCTTGATGGAGTATATGGTTTATATTTCTTAAGTGCCATACTAATATAATGTTAAATTGTTAAAATGCTGAATTGTTGAAATGATAAATAATTTATGTCTTGATACTTGTGTTTAATTAAGAACCAAGTTCAATCTTGTCTTTCTTGCCAAGCGTAACGATTGCTTTTTTATATGATTTTCTGACAAGTTTTCTGTTGTTTCTTCCTTTGTAGACAACATTAATGATGTTGATACCTTCAGGATGTACTTGATATAAGAATTTCACTGCCTCTTTAACATCATTTTTGTTCGCATCCTTATGAATTTTGAACGAATATTTGTTGGTTGCTTCTTGCTGTTTGTGAGTTTTTTCCGTTACCAATGGACAAATAATAACTCCATAAGGAGAAATTTTTTTGATCACTTTTGGTGTAACATTTTTCTTCGCTCTTGCTTGAAGTATTTGCTTAAAAGTCATAGGAATACAGATAAAGGTAGTAAAAAGAATTATTTCTCACATTCTCCTTCAAATATATATTTCATATGTTTGATTGAAGAATGTGTGGTCAACAACTCAATAATTCCTTATTTCTTTTCGGAATTTTTTGGTTGTTGAACCATATTGAAGTTCGCCAATGCAGATTCCAAAAAGAGAACAGTATGATATCCCATCAAGTCAGCAGGATTGAGATAATCAACAGATAAATATTTTACTTTAGGAAGGTTTCTGAATGATTTGAGAATGTTTTCGTCTTTATTTGATACAACAAACAATACTTTTTTTGCAGCTATTCAAATATTTTTAAGGATATCTTGAGCTTCCTTAGTCTTTGGTCCTGTTAACGTAAAGTCTTGAAGTCCCATAAGTTCACCTGCTTTTGCTTTTAATGTAATGATACTATTTAATGCTAATCTTTTTGCTTTTTTATTCATAGTCTTAGTATAGTTTTGATCTCATCTTGGACCAAATGCTACTCATCCTCCTCTTCTAATAGGAGATTGTTTACCTCCAGATCTCGCACCTCATGTTCCTTTTTGCTTATACAATTTTCTTCATGATCCATGGACTTCTCCTTTTCATTTTACTTTCGCAATATTTATACGAGCATTACTTGTTTGTAATAAATAATATTCGTGGATAAGATCTTTGTTTACCAAAGAATCATCAAAAACAGCTTCATCAAGAGCAAATTTGGAAACAACCTTACCACTTTTATCGTATATATCTATACTATATGCCATGTTCTCGAGAGGTAAAAAAACATAAAAAGATTATTTTATCGTTAGAGATTATTTTATCGTTAAGGTGAGTAATGAATTATATGCACCTGGAATAGATCCTTTAAGTACTATCAATGTTTCATTATCTTTTGTAATTTTATCCATAAGTGGGATATTTTTGAGCGTGACACGTTGTGTTCACATATGTCCTGCTCCTGGATGTCCCTTGAGTGTTCTTCTTGGTTTTCTATTTCCTTTTGATCCACCAGATCTTGTAAATTTATGACCATGAGTCGCTCAACCACCTTTAACATGAAACTTCTTAACCATACCTTGAAATCCTTTTCCTTTTGCTGTACCAGTCACATCAACTACACTAACACCTTCAAGCAATCCAAGATCAAGCAAAGAACCAGCTTGATGAGAAGAAACAAATGAATCATCTACTCTATATTCTTGTGTTTTTTTATAACTAATTTTCTGACCTTTATCTTTTTTATTTTCTTTTTTTTCTATACCAACTACTGCGGATACATATCCATCCTTTTCCTGGGTTTTATATCTGACTATTTCTTGTGGAACAACTTGCACCAAGGTAACAGGCACAAAATTATCTTCGATCCACATCTTGGTCATTTCTTTCTTTTTTACTATAAGTCCTCATTTATTCATGATATATTTTAAGCTAATAAACTAAATAACGTCGTTTTGTAGTTTAAACATTTAGAATACTTTAACATCTACAAGTACTCAAACAGGTATTGCAAGATTTTGAAGATATTCCATAGTTTTTGAACCAGTTTCCATTACATCAATCATTCTAGAATAGGTAATTCTTTCGAATTGCTCTCTAGAATTTTTGAATTTAAAGTTTGATTTCAAAACAGTATATACCTTCCTTTGTTTAGGAAGTGGAATAGGTCCTTTAACTGTTGCACCAGACTTAATCAAAAGTCCTACAACTTTGCCTACAGATGATTCCAACATCTTTATGTCATAACTTTTCAACTTGATCCTCAATTTAGTTTTTTGAGTTTTTTTGTCTGTCATACTATATAATATATAGAGTAAAATAATTTTTCTTACAATTTAACTCTCCACCCCGACTTATCGGGGCGGAGCAATAAATGGCAAAAAAATATATTATAAAATCTTAGTTACAACTCCTGCTCAAACTGTTCTTCCTCCTTCTCTGATTGCAAATCTCAATCCTTCTTCCATAGCAACTGGATAGATCAATTCTACATCAATCTTTGCATTATCTCCAGGCATAATCATTTCAACTCCTGATTTTAATGTAGCAGTTCCTGTTACATCAGTAGTTCTCAAAAAGAATTGTGGTCTGTATCCTGTCATGAAAGGTGTGTGTCTTCCACCTTCTTCCTTTTTCAATACATATACTTCAGCTTCAAATTTTGTATGAGCCTTTACTGTTCCTGGTTTGCAAAGAACTTGTCCTCTTTCTATTTGGTCTTTTTCAATACCTCTAAGAAGTAATCCAACGTTCATACCAGCTTCAGCTGTATCAAATTGTTTGTGGAACATTTCAATTCCAGTAACAACTGTTTTCTTTGGTTCCATTCCAAGTCCAAGTATTTCAAATTCTTCATTCATTTTTACAACTCCTCTTTCAATTCTTCCTGTTGCAACAGTTCCTCTTCCTTTGATAGAGAAGACATCTTCTACTGGCATAAGGAATGGCTTGTCGTTGTCTCTTACAGGCACAGGTATATATTCATCCAATGCTTTTACAAGATCTCGGATACATTTAGCATCTCCATTTTCGTCAGTAGGATTATTCATAGCCTTAAGAGCTGATCCTCTAATGATTGGAGAATTTTCATCATAATGATTTTTCTTTAATACATCTCTAATTTCTTCTTCTACAAGATCTAATTCATCAGGATCGGCAACCATATCGCATTTATTCAAAAATACAACGATTCTAGGAACGTTAACCTGGTGAGCAAGAAGAACATGTTCTCTTGTTTGAGGCATTGGTCCATCAGTAGCAGCTACTACAAGAATAGCTCCATCCATTTGAGCAGCACCAACGATCATGTTTTTGACATAATCAGCATGTCCTGGACAATCGATGTGTGCGTAATGTCTTGTATCACTTTCATACTCTACATGTCTTGTATTAATAGTAATACCTCTCGCTTTTTCTTCTGGAGCATTATCGATCTTATCGAAAGCTAGAGATTGAGCATAGCCCTTTGTAGCCAATACTCCTGTCATAGCGGATGTCAATGTTGTCTTACCATGATCTACGTGACCGATAGTACCAACATTAACGTGAATTTTGTTAGCCATTGGTAAATATATTAAAAGTTAAAATAAGTATACAAATTATATATTTTTATCCCATTTGAAGGATAAAAAAAAACATGTGGACAAATAACATACTAAATTAGACAATGATTGCAAGTGATTTTTTGGTGATTTTAAACAAAATACTGATTTCGATCGACATGGTAGTCAATAATTTCAAGGAAATTATGCTATCATTCTATTCGAAACCTACGTGCTGTACATAATTAATCCTCAAATGGAATCATTGTATTTACAGCATAAGATAAGGCAAAACAAGCCTTCAGGGGATGAGTGCCAATGCAATGAAGCGGTCTACAACTTTAACCATCCACCTAGCCAAAGTCTACAATTGTCTAATGCTTAATTTTAAGGATATGAACATTTAGACACATTGATAGTATGTCAACTCTAGTTATCCTTACAACCAAAGTTATGTGCCTGCTTAATCAGGTTTTCATTTAGGATTTATGCGTAGGACTTCTACGGCCTTCCCGATTTATCGGGACGCTCTAGCCATCCTCTTTGCTAGAATTAATAGGTCTGTTTAATTGGGTTTTCATTTAGGATTTATGCGTAGGACTTCTACGGCCTTCCCGATTTATCGGGACGCTCTAGCCATCCTCTTTGCTAGAATTAATAGGTCTGTTTAATCAGGTTTTCATTTCGGGGATGCGGGACTCGAACTCGCGGCCTTCCCGATTTATCGGGACGCTCTAGCCATCCTCTTTGCTAGAGTTATAGGTCTGTTTAATTAGTTCTTTTTTTCATTTCGGGGATGCGTCCGCCTAGGCGGAGAACTCGCGGCCTTCCCGATTTATCGGGACGCTCTAGCCATCCTCTTTGCTAGAGGTATAGGTC
>Ga0247841_10004763_pt1 | contig 22835 bp, 21 predicted proteins | sample LaCruzMarch2015__2_FD_192410 | JGI IMG/M metagenome (GOLD analysis project Ga0247841, IMG submission 192410) | Freshwater microbial communities from meromictic Lake La Cruz, Castile-La Mancha, Spain - LaCruzMarch2015_18m | ecosystem: Environmental > Aquatic > Freshwater > Lake | place: Spain... | reverse complement strand
TACTTTCTCTCCCATTGCTTTGCCTTTATAAAATCCTACAACCCGTCCTGAGTGTTTTAATAAATAACCTTCCCAGCCGTCTCCAAAAACACCGAGATTAAATTCTTTAAGTTTACTGAGAACATCAAGTCTTTTTTTGAAAGGCCCTCCGACAAAACAGATGTCAAATCCATACTCTCTTTTTTCTTCTTCGCTCAATTTAACTTTTTTATAGATATCTTCGTCGGTGGCCAGAGGAAGATAACTGACATTGATTATTCCGTATTGTTTTATCTTATCGACATAAAACGGATCAAAAACAAAGATATGATCGTAACAATCAATGCTTTTAATAAAGCTTGCCTTTCTGTGTTCGTCATAAACATCATGATCTTGGTGGGAATAAAACGGATCATCCCACTGATATGAGATACATGGTATCTTGAGCTCTTTTCTTATTCTGTTTATTGTTCCTGCCAAAATACATTCGCCCTTGACGATAAAGACCATATCCGGCCTGTTGGTCTTAACAAAACCAAAAAGCTCTTTATTCTCAATAAGCAAAAAGAATGCAAAAATACTTTTGGTCAGCATTTTTGTAAAAGGCAATATTTTACTTAGTTTATTTGATATTCTTTCTGTCAAAAATAGTTTAGTCCTGTAGTTCTTTAAGATCGCATCAAACCCTAAAGACTCAAATCCTTTACTTATGGACTTGTCGATCCCGTAATAATCAGGAGCTATTATCAGTATTTTCTTCTTAGCTTTCAATTGCTTGGGTTTCCTTCATCTTTAAAATGCCCTCTGTCAGCGATAAAGGCATAACCTTTAAGATCGCAGCCATCTTATCTGTTCGATATGACGTATCAATAGGTCTCTTTACAAGCTCGTTGAAATAACCTTCTTTAACGGGAATGATCAGGTCAGGGTTCAGCCCGAAACCTTCGGCAAACTTTTTTACCAGACCGCATATGCTGACCCTCTCTGAACCCGCGATATTATAGTCCCCGTATTTGTCTTCCACGATGATCTTCCAAATCGCCTCTGCACAGCTGTCAGAAAATAAGGGATTAGAGAACACATCATCATAAACCGACATCTTTTCTTTCTTTTTTAATTTTGAGAGAGCAAGGGTCACGATATTCTGTCTTTCAAATCTGTGATTCCATCCGTACATCAATATCGGCCTGACGATGGCAGATACGATCCTTGATCTTTTTGTTATGATCTCTCCTTCCAGCTTTGTCATTCCGTAATAATTTATCGGCATTGCAATATCGTTTTCTCCATAAGGAGCATTATCTCCGTCATATATCCCGTTCGATGATATATAAATGAACTTTGAGTCAAATGCTCGGCAAAGATCCACCATCTTCTGTGTGCCGTCTACATTGATCTTCCAGGTAATATCTTTATTCTTTTCGGCAAAATCCGGACTTCCGATACTTGCGGTATGCACTACGACATCAGGTTTAAAACTTAAAAAAACATCCTTATTCTTCTTTTCATCCTGAACATCTGATTTGTAATATACGACCCTGTTGCTTGAAGGAATATCGTATTCTCCAACATACGTTGCTGCCAATTCACAGTTATCGCCGGCCGATTCAATGATCGACTTCCCCAAAAGACCTGATCCTCCCGTAATAAGCACCTTGATGTTCTTTGACACTTTCTTGATTCCTTTCATCACTCTTATTATTCTAATACAATCCTTCGTCCTTTATTTATGAGAAAAGGGATAAATCCCGAAACACAAAGATCGAGATCCCAAATATTTTCATTATTACCGTCAATAAGCAGCCTTGGAAGGCATTCCGGATGTTCTGCGTGCTCTTCAAATATATTCGCCATTCTCGTCGTAGTGGCCGTTTCAAATCCGCTGTATTTAACCACTGAGAACTCCCTTGGTCCGGCTTCATCTCTTCCGCCGAACGGATATGAAAAATGACTGACATCGCTGCCGATTTTTTGACCTATGATATTTTTAGATCCGATGATCTCATTTTTAAGTTTGTCCGGATCAAGACTGGTCAACGCTTTATGGCTGATAGTGTGAGCTCCTATCGTAACAAGAGGATCTTTTGCCATTTTTTCAATGCTGGGCCAATCAAGAGTCAACTCAAGGGTTTTATTTTTTATTTGCATTCCGTATTTACCAAATATTGCTTCGATACGTTTATCCTGATCGCCGGGATCCCCGCTCATGATGAATCTTTTGAGCTCAATAAAAGCGAGTTCTTTTGCCGAAGCATCTCCGCATTTCAAAAGACGCTTGTCACCCTTATATTCAATTTCGATCTGATCATGCGAAGAAACAAGATCATCGATCAGATACCACCACAATACTGCTGTACGCTCCGGAAATGAAGTTGTTACATATATCGTAAAAGGAACATTATATTTTTTAAAGACTGGATAAGCAAGAGAATAATTATCCATATATCCGTCATCAAACGTAAATACTACAAACTTATTTGCGCGGCGGTCTTTAAGTCTTTCAGGAACATCTGCTATAGATATGGGCTCGTAGTTCTTTTTTTTAAAGTACAGGATTATATTTTCGAGATATTCCGGAGTTACCTCAAGCACAGAGTTGTTCTTTAATTTTGATCTTTGTTCCTTTTTGCATATACGATGGAACATCAATATCGACCCGCGGCCGGAATACCACGGTTCAATGACTTTATATATTCCACTCTTGCGGATTAACAGCTTGATAATTTTGAATATTTTCTTTTTCACTTGTCTCCTACAAGCCGAGCAAAATGAGTTCGGAATACAAATTGTCTATCTGTTCTCTTTGCAGTGACTCTGACTTGAATAATTTTTCACATGTCAACTTTATGTCGATTGAGTTAGACAGTTTTAACTCATGCAGCATTCTATCATCGGCTTGAATGTACAGGCATTTGAACTTCAACAGGATCCTTATCAATGCACTGTTTATCAGTTCGGCGAAAATTTTTGCATCGCTAATATGCTGTACGACAAGATACGGTATTTTTTTTCTAAAAGACCTGGTAAATACAACATAACAGCTTCCGTTAGTTCCCTTAAGCAGAACATGAAAACAGTCATAAGGTAAATGGTCTTTGAATATTCTCAACTCAGGCCCGTTCAACAAAGCTTCAATTTTAGAATTATCCAGAACCACCTCGCATTTATTACGGCTCAAGAATGGGTTCGGATATACCAGCTTCGCTACAGAATCAAGAAGCTTGAAACCAAGCTTCTTCAATATTATGTTCACCGTTTTTGATGCCGAAAAGTTGGTTATTGTGACCCCATCCATCCGCAGGATCGGATAAAGGAGAGAAAGGCTTTCTGACCTGAACTTTTCTTCAACATCCCATGTCGTCATATTGCAGAATTGCTCTGTTCTTCCGTTGATCTGCCTTTCAGAAAATATGTACCCTAAAAAACCTACGGCCCTCCCGTCTTCTTCAAGCAAATATCCCACGTAATCTTGTTGCCGTGCCCAACCGTTATCAAAGATCGATCTCCAAGCCTCTTTAGATATTCGGGGATTCAAAATATTCAATAGTCTATAGACTGATTCAAAGTCTTTTACGGCAGCTTTTCTCAAAGAGGGCATTAAAATATGCCCCCCCCGCAAACCGCAACGTTTATTCCTGAAATATAAGCGGATGCATCAGAAAGCAAAAATGCCGCAAGCGGCGCTATATCATCAGGAGTGGCATTTCTTTTTAACGGATGCGCCTGGGCATTAAGTTCGACAAGCTTCTCAGGGATATCGCTCAAAAAACCAGTCTCGGTCATTGACGGGGATACAGCATTTATGTTTATGCCTTTTTCGGCATATTCAGAAGCGAGTGATTTCATAAGCCCGAGCACCGCGTATTTTATGGTCGTGTAATTTACAAGAGCTTTTGGAGGAACATTAAGAACGACGCTGGAAATTAGGAACAACACCTTGCCGCGGCCTGTCTTTGCCATTTCCGGCAATAATGCCTTAAGTATCAATAAAGGGGCTTTAAGTTGAATATCAATATTATTCTGGACTGCTTGCCAGGGAATATCTTTAAATCTCACAAATGACATCTTTGGTGCAGCTAAAAATACGATCTTATCGGGAATGCCGTAATTTCTTACTTTTTCGATAAGGCCGTTGATCTCATCTTCTTTAGTGAGATCTGTTTTCAGGGTTATTAACTCTGCTTTTATTTTCCCCTTCAGCTCCTCCGCTTTTTTCAGTGCTATATCGGCCGCAAGGATCTTCGTATGTTCACCTGCTATCTCGCATATGATCTTTGATCCGATATCTGAAGAAGCCCCTACAACTAAAACAATCTCTTTTTTGTTATTCATATAATCCCACCTTTATTTTTGCTTTTGAGACTTTCACATTATCCTGGTTCTCGATATAAGCTTTGATCTCGATCTGTCTGAACGCATCGTTCATATATGACACCTCTCCAAAGACCTTGATCTTGTCTTCAACGAACACCGGCTTATTAAAAGACACGTCTATGGCGGTAAGCAGAGCGAATTTGCCCGGAAGATATACTCCGACAAGCGTCGAATAGAACGAGGCGGTCAACATGCCGTATACTACCTGCGAGGGATACCCGTGTTCTTTGGCATATTCACGATCCGTGTGCAGAGGATTCGTGTCTGCGGACATGGAGAGAAAATCGTCCATCATCTTCTGGGTTATCACAGCATCAAAACTTTGCGACAAACCGATCTTGATCTCTTTGTACTTATAACTGTTCACTTGTTTATCCTTTTATTGATCAGATCTGCCATCTCTCCTACATCTTTGAGCCCCTGGATATCTTCAAGGGAGAATCTTGTGCTGAATTCCTTTTCCATAGCTACAATAAGATTGATATGGTTCAGAGAATCCCAATCCTCGATACTTTCAGAATTTGTACTCCTCTCGATAATAAGCTTCTGATCATCGAACACGTTCCTGAATATATCCTGTATCCTGTTGAATATTTCTGCACTATCCATTGTTTACCTCAATATATTTATTTTTATTTTCGTATTTCTTAGGTATCTCAAACTCCCAGCAAGTCACGCCGTTCTTGTCGGTCAAGGTTTTTTTGAACCCTAGAAAAGAGTAATGTTCTGCGACCATTGCGTTTTTTGCAGTGGGACAATAGCGGCCCGTAATCTTTTTCAGTCCTTTTTTGACCGCAGTCTCTACCAGTCTGTCGAACATGGCCAACTCCATTTCGCGTTTCACGACCCTGCAGCTCATGATCCACAATTCTATATCTAAAACATCCCTTTCAATTTTACCTGTTATAACCGAGATCAGCCCGTTATCACCGTATTTGTCAGTAAGTCTTCCGAACATTCTTATATAACTGTCATCCTTTGAAATAGATTCTATTTCAGACATAGAATACCTTTTGGTCGTTAAATTGAACTGATTTGTCTTATTCGTCAACTGCGTTATTCTTTCAAGGTAGACCGGCTTAAAATCGGATATTTCAGCTTTCATCTCTAGTGATAAAAGAAAATCCCCGTAATTGTCGAATTTTGCCTGAGACTCAGTTCTTTTAGAATTGTCTGAATAGTTCTTGTTGCGGTTCACATCATCTGCCGACAAAGATACCGGCTCAAAATATCCGGCCTTATCGATGATCTCTGCATATCTCACGATATCATCTCCGATATCCGGCACTGCAACTTGAGGCAATTGCGATCTGACTAATTCTCGTTCCGCCGGATTGTCATCTATGAAGACGAGAGAATCCAAACTGATGTTCAGCTCTTTGGCTATATCAGCGATATTCAGATGTTTTGGCTCCCAATTCGCCTTAAAAACAAGAAAGTCTTCAAAAGACAGGATGTTGTCGGGATGTGATAGCCCTTCCATGGCTGCTTGCGGATCGTTCTTTGAAGAAACAGCAAGCATTATTCCCCGATTCTTCAATTCTTTAAGATATTGCTGAAATCCCGTAAAAGCCTCGGCAATCGCATCTTCTTTTCCGATCTTGAGCTTATCGACACCGTCATCGCCAACAACTCCGCCCCAAAGAGTATTATCCAGGTCAAGAACAAGACATTTTTTGCTCTTCCCAAATATTGAGCAGATTATCCTTGAGAGATTATATGAGACCAGGGGTATAGCTTCATAGTTGAACGCATATTTATATGAGTACCAGAATGTCTTGTCATGCCATTTTGACAGCCCGAACCACGCTGAAAGATAATTCAAATCATTGATATAAAGATCCTTGACAGATCTTGCCTGCTCAGAGAACTTAAGGTTCAATCTTGACAGGTAGCTGCTCTTACCGTGAATATCCGAACAATCAAGATTTCCCAATATTCTTGTATGAGGAAGATCGAAGTTATTCTGTATGACAGGACAATTATAAGTATCTTTTAACTTTTGCCAAACAGACTTATACCTTTCAAATTCTGCCGCAACTTTACGATTGATCTCTTTGTCATCGTCCGATATTTCAGCATAACTCATGATATTAACATTGGTCGTATGGATGTATATGATCTGAGGTGCAAATTCTTTTAAGACCGGATTATCGAACATAGAGTCCTCATAATAACGGTTATATTCGGATTCATAGAAACTGGGGCTTATCCCTTCTTTAAGAAGGAATAATTCTAAAATATCTTTGATCTCAGCAGTAGTCGAACCGCCAAGTATAGCGATCCTAAGAGCAACAAGCTCTTTATTCTCAAGAAGCTGCCTCTTAAGCGCTTTTTTCTTCTTTAATATCAGGTTCGGATCGAACGGATAATCCAGCATCAATTTTCCTTTCAGAATATCGGCATTCTGTATTCATTATATCAACTTATCATGTCTTTAAAAATGAAGGACTATCCTTCCATATATAGCTCAATATAGTTCTTTACCATTTTATCGAGGGTGAATTTTTCCGAGAATATCCTGCTGCCCTCTCTGCCCATACTGGCTCTTTTATTTTCGTCTGACAGCAGTTCATTTATCGATTCCTTAAGCGAATCAACATCTTTAGGCTTTACTATGATGCCGTTCACCCCGTTTTCGATCTCTTCAGGGATCCCGGCGACATCGCTGCCGATCACAGGCACTCCGAGAGACATCGCTTCGATGATGACAAAAGGTAGATCTTCATACCCTACAGAAGGATTTAGAAGGATCTTAGTTGAGGCGACGAACTTAATAAAGTCTTTTCTGTGTCCAAGCACCTGAATATTGCCTGCCAAACCGGCATCAACCACCATTTTCTCTATTTTAGACCTCATATGACCCCCACCGACAAATTTTATCTTAAGGTCCTTTAATTCAGGTCTTTCATCTATTAGCTTCTTTATTGCCGAGATAACATAAGCGTGGCCTTTTCTTTCTTCAAGGACAGCCACCATCAAAAGGTCGCTTTGATATTCACTGCCGGTAATATTTTCTTTAACAGATACCGGTTCGATCCCGTGATAAATGCCGGTCATTTTGTTCCTGTCAAAACCTCTTTTCAGGGAAAGCTCAAAACCGGATGATCTAGAACCAGTAACAAATGTCGTCACGCTTTTACCGACCAAGTGATCGATCATTCTATCTGTTATCCCGCGCTGCTTTAACGCAATATTGTGGACGCTAAAAATCACCTTTTTCTTGCCAGCCAACCGCGCTGCCACCGCGGCAGCCCTGCAACTGAGTGCTCCCGGATATCCGCCGTTATTTATATGGACCATCCCGGCGCTTTCTTTTTTAAAGATCCCTGTCAGGGTAAATACTTCAAAAAAGAATATCGGCAATTCAAACAATCTAAATGCCAAATGGCAGAGCTTCTTCAGGATCTTCCTGAACAGACCGTTTTTTAACTTTCCATCAAAATACAGCATTCCGGTATTTGGATCAGGAAAATGCACGCCTTTAATTTTACCCAGGTAATTAGGATAAGTTTGTTTAAGCCCGTCTTCATACTCACTGCTGGTTCTATAAAATATTTTGTAATCATGTTTAGATGAGAAGTCGTCTGCAGATAACAATTCAAAGAGCGGTCTTTCACAACCTGCAAAAATATAGCAGTCAGTATAGAAGATAATTCGGGTTTTGTTCATCTTATTGATCCTATTTTATAGTTCTGACATAAAATGTCAGCTCATCCAGAGGGATCAGATGTCCGATATATGCCTCATATTTTTGCGGATATCTGTTCGCCAAAGCTTTAATAAGTCCTTTTGCTTTTCCAAGCAATCCCGATTCTTTGATCTTTTCGTTAAAAACAGTTTTTTCAGTCCTGAACGTTGCAGTCGAATAAGGGAACAACTTGTTGTGAACATGTTTAGGATCAAAATATGAGAACGATTCTGTGGTAAAAAAGTGTCTGTGGGTCGGATCAATGAACGCCCATTTTGCCCTAAAATAAGGCACGTCTATCTTGATCAGTGCATCAGGCTTTGATATCCTGTACAGCTCTTCCATTACGCCTATCACATTATCAAGATGCTCGATGACATTATCGACATATATTTCATCAAAAGAAGAATCTTCGAACGGATAAGGGGATTTATTAAGGTCATGAATAACATCCGCATCGGTCCTCGGATTGCAGTCAACTCCGATCGCTCCCTCGCGTTTTTTGTTTCCGCAGCCAAGATCAAGTATTTTTGCCATTTATATACCTAACACCTTTCTGATGAACTGCGCATGCAATTCACACGAATTCGCTAAAGAAGCATCGTAATATTTTTTCAGGAAGGTTTTCCTGTTCTCTCTGAATTTTTCTGAAGAATGCTGCCGGTCTATGATCGTCTGTTTAAGCTCATCAAAAGAAAAAACTTCCTTTCCCGGTAATATCGATCTGTAATCTTCTGTAAAACAGTCTTTTTTAACATACTCATCATAATCGGGCATTACAAATATCTGCGGCCTGTCGAGAAGGGCAAAATCAGTGCTTGTCGTAGAATAATCGTTGATCAAAACATCCGCTTCTGTCATAAGAGAATTGATATCAAAAAGAGGATCTTTAATATAATCAACTACGAATATATTGCTGCGGTTAACGTTCATGCCTGAAGCGACATTTGGATGGATAGTACATATCATATAAAATCCGTTCTGCACGAGAAAATCGTTAAAAGCATCGAGATCAAATCCTTTCAACCTGGCTATCGGCAACTCTCTTGACCTGTCTTTTCTCCAGGTCGGAGAATATAAAAGAAGTTTTGCATCCTTGGGCATTTGAGGAAAAATTTGTCTTGCCTTGGTCTTAAGCTTCAGCAAGTCTTCGCATTTTTGCTTATCAAAATACTGGTCGTTACGCGGATAGCCAAATATTATTATTTTTTTGTATGGCGTCTTGTAAGCCAGCTTTCCTATGAGTTCAGATGTATAAGCAGACGTAAAATTTAAATAATCGAATTTATGGATGTTCTCCAGCTCCCTCATCGTTGGCAATTCGGATTCTCCGGTATAAACAGAGGCTTTAGGACCGATCCCGTGCATTAGACAGATCTTAATTGCTCCGTTGCCTATCGTATTTAAAAAGTTCAGCGGTGAAGAGCCCGTTCCGATCACCATCTTAGCTTTTGGCATTATCATTAACTTTTCTAAAATCCCGTATAACGGTTTATAACCTAAAGACCGCACGTGATCTCTTACGGCAGCATTTGAGGTAAACCAGTAGACCTCCAGATCATTTTGTTTTGAAAGATACTCAAAAAGATAGCGGGAATTTTCGTTATACCTCTGGTCATCAGAACCTTCCAATATGATCAGATTATTCTGTTTTGGAACATATTTGCTAAGGACCGATCCGACAACGCTTAGAACTAGCAAACAGGCACGTTTTAACAGTTTGACCGGATACTTTAAATATTTCATTTTTTACCTCCGGCAATATTATTCAGGGCTATTCTTATCCTGTCGCCGGCCTTGCCGTCAAAAGGACCGGTAAATGGCTCCAAAGCTTCTTTCTTTGTAAATTTTAACGCATATTCCCTGTCTTCAAACATCCTTTTCAACGCGCCGGCAAGCTCTTCTGAACTTAAAGCCGACGACAATCCAGACTTGCCGTTGAATGGCTCGAACAATACCTGCTTGGCAGGATGATAGTAAAGAACCGGGATCCCCATGAGCGAGGCTTCGAACACGGCAACCGAATGGTTGATGATCATCAGATCAACGCCCATTAAGATCTCCTGCATATTTCCTGAACTTATTATCTCATTTATCCTGAATTTTTGCTGGTTTATCAGCCGCTCATAAAAAGCCAGGCTTTCACCCGGATGCAGTTTTATAGACACATCAAAGTCATATTGATACATAAGCGCTTCAAGGGCGTCCATTACATTCTTTAAGAATGATTCTGTGGAAGAATATTGACTGTTAATATCTCCGGGAATAGGATCTGAAGTGCCTATCAACACTTTTTTTGGAGGATGGATGACGCTCTGTTTGTCCCTTAAAGCAAATGCCTTTTCATACAGGGGATTGCCCGTAACGACAGCTTTCTCGGGATAGTCCTTAAGATAGCCGTTCTTCTGTGTCTCACCGTAAACAAACACTTTGTCAGCGGTCTTTGCTTCAATATAGAATGAGTTGCTCAAGACCCCGTTGATCATTATTGCATTTGGAAGATTATTCTTTTGGCACATTCTTACCAATAGTCTTTCTTCCCAAGGGCTGTCGCAAAATCCAAAGTATCCCGCAATATTTTCTTTTGAAAATATCCTGTCAAGCCTATCAATATTTGTTATTATTTGAGTGAAAGCTCTGTCTGCCCCGTCGATCAGAAGCTTTTTGAGGAACTTTTGCACTGAAACTTTTTTACTGCCAACAGCGATAATACCTTTATTATTGTCTTTAAGAATATTTTCGATAGCGCTTTTATATCTTTGCAAGATCGGCCCGGCTTCTGCGCAATGATCCGCTTCAAGATCAAAGCTGAATAATTTAGCTCCGCATTTGACCATTTCAAAAAAGCCGAGCTGGCTGGTCTGGTGCAGCATGGGATAATAATTCTGATCGTTCATAAGATCTTTTTTGACCGGTTCAAGAGGTCTATATAATGAAAAGATCATAAAAGGTCTCCGACCTTTGATCAGCCTCATTAAAGAAGAAAGCCAATTAACCAAAATGATCTTGGCCCTTGACTTAATACCTGTCTTGCAGACAGGATGAAAATCAATCGAAAATAAAGAGGGATACTCTTCAGCAAGAATCCTTGTACCGGAAATATCTTCACACCCAAAACTGTCTATCAACTCCAAACCGGCACCTATCTGAGGAAGGATCTCTTGAAAAAGAATAAGCATCGGATCATTCTTTTCAAATATCACTGTCTTCACTCCGAGATTTAATATGCAATTCATCAGGCTGAATGCTTCTCGATATGTTTGGACGAAAACTTTAGACCAGATCTGTCTGATATCGATATCTGCGACAGATATGCCTTTATGCATGACCGTGCCATGAACTGACATTTCAAACTGAAGACAGTCTCTGACAACCTGATGATTCAGTTTTTCCGCATCATCCCGGCTGTTGAACTGATCGATCAATACTATCTTGGAATGGTCGATCACCGGATCGTCTACCTGCGACAGCATTCTGACAGCAATCTTCTCTGCATCAACAGAGATCTTTGAAAAACATTTATTGACCGGCAGGACAGCTAATTTCATTTTGCAGACTCCGCCAGTACGTTGTTAAGCCGTTTAAAAGAGCTTTCTCCGCAATATTGGTCGATCCGTTTTCTTGTAAAGCCGTTCATGAATTCATTTAAAAATATATCCCCATGATCTGACAGCCAGAAATCCGTTGAGCCTTTCACGGAAGGATAATCGTCGCAGAACAGTTTAGATGTCCATTGTTTGTCATCCCCATATCTTTCGACCATATGTTTTTGACGGACAAAGCATACGGTCTTTATCCCTGCCGAAAGAGCCTCTGTAAATGTTGAGCTCAACGGAACGGTCAATACCAGATCGCATATCCCCATGATGTCAAAAGAAGAATATTGATTATTATCAATAACGATACAATTACGGCTGGCTCTTATCTTTTCATACAGCCCACTTATCATGAGATCTCTTCCGAATATTTTAACTACTCTCGGCTTATATATAAATACAGTATCCGTCATCTCATTCAGCAATTGGAGCAGTATCTCCGAGAACCTGATGACATCAGAAAAAGGCATGGTGTCGTAAGAATCAGAATTGTCGTCAAAGACCGCAACGACTTTGCGATACCCTTCAATGCCAAGAGCGGTCCTCATTTTTTTATTGTTATTATCGTCTATCCTTAAATTCCTGATGATCTCCGAATTCAATATTCCGATGTCATGATATTCACTAAAATAGTTTCGCTGCTCTTTGAATTCAGCAACGGGTATCATGGAAGAGATCAACTTGTCAGCTATAATATTGGAATAATAAGTTCTGGTGGCCACATACTTCATCTCGTTTGATGATAAATAGATAAAACAATATCTTGATCCGTGTTTTTTCTGCCATAAAGCCCTGGCGATCATACCTGGCTCCTGCACTCCAAAGAACATCTCAACTTGATATCTCAAATAAAAGATCTCCCATTCGAATATGATCTTCAAGATCGAAACGTATTCCCGAAGCACAAGAACTCCATGAGGTTTTGATCTTTTTAGAGCCTTGACAGCATTTTTTAGTTCGGGGTAAATCGACTTCAAATATTCGGCCCTTCCAATATCTTTCATCATCTTGTCGAAACGGCAATTGTCATATCCTGCCGCTGAAACATTTGAAGCGTATTTATCGCCGATCCTGCCGGATGTCCCGTCCATGATAAAGAGTACATCCTCTTTTTTTACTGCACCTGACCTGACAAGAAAGTCCATGCTGTTGGGCAGGTCTGAAATACCGGGATCGGTCCTTCTTAATAATATTCCGCACCGGTATCTTTTCTTTGGCGTTTCAGGCTTTTGTGAGGCTGAAGTGATAAGACCCGTCATCAGTGGAAGCCAAGACAGGACCAACCGCTGCTTCACTGCTGCCAAATATTCTTTTATTTTGAAAAGAAAATATATTGGTCTTGGAATATCAAAAAGATCTTTCGTTGAGGTCCCGCATTTCAACAGGCCAGTATATATTTCGACATTAAAGCTCTTTGGAATAAAGCAGATATCCGCATCAGCACCCAACAGCGTTTTTGCCTTATCATAATAGATCGATGACAGGATTAATTGCTTCAGAGCGTTTCCGACAGCCCTTTTAAAAATGCACGAAGCGCTTTGATCCCCTAACAAAGAATCAACAGCTTCGATCTCTTTACTGGTGATGACAGAAGCAAAGACCTTTTCTGTCAGATCGAACGCCATTAAATCGGCTTTGTTAAGGTCTGCTATATCAAGAAGTCCTGCGGGGATCCCGCAACCCGGAGAAACGATACGTTTGCCGATGGCTAGAGGCCAAAACAATAAAGATATTTTTTCTTCTAATAAAAGGACCTTATTATTAATTTTCATTTTGTGTAAGATCAAAAACAATCCGTCAAGATGTTTGATAAATCTCTTGCAGTGATCTTTTTAGGATTGTTGACCATTCTTTCAGGAGTAAAGCCTTTATCGATTATGGTCTCAAGATCTTTCTGTTCTATCCCGAGGTCCCTCAAACCGGTCTTGAGACCGATATCCTTCATAAGGCGTTTTATCTTGAGCGCTGCGGCCTTCGGATCTTTGGCTCCGGCAGCCTTACAAATTTGCTTTATTCTCTCTGGCACCGCGGAGGCGTTATAGATCAACATGCCCGGAAGCGTGACCGCGCATGCCTGGCCGTGAGGAACATTAAAGATCGTTGTCAGCGGATAAGAAATAGAATGGCAGGCGGTTGTTCTGGTGTTAGAAAAGGCAAGCCCCGCGAACATCGAAGCAGCAGCCATTCCATAAGCAGCCGTCTTCGAAAAAGGCGATCTGTAAAAAGGTTTTAACGATTTAAATACAAGGTCGATCGATTCAAGCGCAAATATATCCGAAACAGGATTGTGATTTACGTTCCAGTACGATTCAACCGCGTGGCAAAGCACATCTATACCTGAATTCGCTATCTGCTCTTTTGAAAGGCTTGACAATATTTCAGGATCTATGACCGCTGAAACAGGATATAAATACTCGTGGGACAAAGTTATCTTTATGCCTCTTTCTCTGACGGTGATCACTGAAAAAGAGGTTATTTCACTTGAACTTCCCGCTGTTGTCGGAATAGCAACCACATCGATACCTTTTTTAGCGATCTTTGTTTTTCTGTCAAGAAAAGAAATGACGCTGCCTTTATTCTTTGAAAGCAAAGCTATTGCTTTTGCGCTGTCGAGAACGCTTCCCCCTCCTACTGCGACAATAAGGTCGGGACCGAAAGCCCTGATCATTTTAATGCCCGACTCTATCAGCTCGACATCCGGGTTCTCGTAAACGCCGTCAAATACTTTTACTTCTTTACCTTTCAGGAGTTTTAGGATCTTATTCAACCGGCCTGTCTTTTTTAGAAAAGATCTCCCTGTGACCAGAAGTATCCGTTCTTTATTGCCGATTATGCTGCCAAGCTCACCAAACGAACCGTTTCCGAAATATATTTCGGTCGGCATATAATAACGGTATCTGTTATTTTTCATTCAGTCTTTCCATAAATTTGTTTTTTATTTCAGGACAGGTCATTTCATCTGATACCCGTTTGCACCCCTTAGAATTACCCGGGTTGACCTTTATTAGCAAGAAGTTCGGTCCCTCATGGGCGGTCAGATCCTTTATCGCAGCATCAAGTTCATTTATTTCTGTTACCTTGATCACATGCCTATAGCCTGACAGCTCTGCAAGCTTTGCAAGGTCAATATCACCAGAAATTGTCGGCTGATTATCGGTAGAAGCATAGACTTCGTTGTCAAAAACAACGTGAAGCAGGTTCTTCAGGTTCTGGGAACGAACACCTGGCATGGCGCCAAGATGCATCAAGACAGCCCCGTCACCGTCAAGAACACAGACTTTTTTATCAGAGTATTTTGCGACACCGATACCGAGCGGCAGCGCGTGTCCCATGGAACCCATCATATAAAGATCTTTTGTGCCGACACAGCTGAAGGATTCTCTGCTGATGAATCCGTTCGTTGAAATAAAAACATATCCGAGCTCTTTTAGTGCCAATTTAACAGCGCATATCGATTCCTCTCTGCTAAGTTCAAATGGAGATTCCTCGGTTCTGTGTTCTGATTTGTCAAAATAATCCGGCTTGACCAGCAGCACATATGGTTTTTTGTTGGCCTGAAAATATTTGTCGGCCTTTTCAATAGCTGGCATAAAGTTGTCATCCAAAATTGAATATTCAATGCCAAATGTTCTTAGATATTTCTCCATATCCCTGCCGACTATCTCATGCTCGGGAGCATCCTTTGCGTATCCTCTCCAGGAAACAAAAATAAGTACGGGGATCTCATATATCTGGTTCAGCGAAGTCATTGCGTTAAGAGTATTTAACAGCCCTGAATTTTGAATCATCAATACCGGTTTTTTCCCGGCAAGGTATGCACCCGAAGCTATTCCGATCGCAATACCCTCGTTTGCGGGATTGATCAGGTCAAGCGATGGATCTTTCTGCACCGCATCTATGAGCCCTGCCAGCGAAGAGCAAGGCACTTCAACGAAAGGCCCAAAGCCCTTGGATTTTAGTTCGTCAAGTATTTTCTTCGGTTGCATTTTGATCCTCTCTATTGGCCGCCCGGGATCAGCGACAGGATGTCCTTTATCGGCATGCAATATTCCTCGCATTCTAACGACCTCTGGTTCTTCAGTATTGTCTGTGCGGTTTTTACCATGGCCGGATACGCGCTCCTCAAAAGATGATTCGCATATATCACGATATTCACGCCCCACTGTGCAAGTTCATTTTCGTTTATCTGACAGAAAGTTGTAGGCACAACGGCAAGAGGAACTCTGCTATCAAGCTTTTTATATTCTTCGCAGAACTGTTTAATTTCGGACCCGTCCTTTTCTCTGCTGTGGATCAATATCCCGTCAGCGCCGGCCCCGATATACGCCTTTGCCCTTTCAACAGCATCCTTAATGCCTTTTTTGAGGATCAGGCTTTCTATTCTCGCAAATATCATAAAATCATCTGTTATCAGTGATTTCTTGGCCAGAGAAATTTTATTTGAAAAACTTTCGATGGAATCCTGGGTCTGTTCGACATCTGTCCCTAATAGAGAGTTCTTTTTAAGCCCGACCTTATCCTCGATCACCACGGCAGATACTCCAAGCCTCTCAAGGGTCTTTACCATGAAAACAAAATGCTCTGTGATGCCGCCCGTGTCACCGTCAAAGATTATCGGCTTGGTAGTGATCTCAAAAATATCATGCAGCGTGTTCATCCTTGAAGTAAAATCAACATATTCAATATCCGGCTTTCCTTTTGCCGTGGAGTCGGTAAGCGAGCTCAGCCACATGCCGTCAAATTCTTTTGTAACCCCACTCTCTGATACTTTTGTCTCTTCAACAATGAGCCCGGTCATGCCGTTGTGCGCTTCCATTATTCTGACCAGGTCTTTTGAAGAGAGAAGACGTTTTAATCTTTTTCTCCTGATCTCAGAAGTCGTGCCGATCTTGTGCAATTCTTCATGCAGCAATGTCGATGAAATACCTTTAGTGTAAGGGATCTCTACCAGCTGTCCCCCCCATTGTTTTAGCGCATCGATAACGCTCTGCCTGACTTCTTTTTGAACACCGCTTTTCCAGTCATCTCCGTGCACGACATAATCGGGCTTTATTTCCTTAAGGTTCGGAACGTAATCAAGAGTGTCCTGCGGCACAACTTTTTCCACGCCTTTGATGCTTTCAACAATGGACCTTCTCTGCTCATAAGTCAGATAAGGCAGTCTTTTGTAGCTGGCGATCGCTTTGTCAGTCAAAAGCCCTACGATAACATCCCCGAGTTTCTTTGCTTCGCTTATTATGTTCAAATGACCGGGATGCAGAAGATCGGCGCTCATTCCTACATAGACTTTTTTATTCATGTGTTTTATCCTCTCAGTTTTTCTCTGATCTTCATCTCGCTTTCAAAGACCCGCTTATTGCCGTCGCCGAGGATCTTTTCTACGGAGTTGATCTGCTTGTAAAGCTTGTCCATCCCCTGTATCTCAACGCTGCTAGAATGGTCAGTGCCCCACATAGTATGGTCAAGAGTTATGTGCCGTTCAACAAGCTTCGCGCCCAGAGCCACTGCGACCGTCGTTGAATCAAGCCCGAACTCGTGGCCGCTGTATCCTACGGTGCATTTATATCTTTCAATTAAAGCCGGTATCATCTTAAGATTCAGCTCTTCAAGTTTTGCAGGATACGAAGAATTGCAGTGCATCAGAACGAATTTTGCCCCGTATTTTTTCATCACTTCAACCGCTTGATCGATCTCCTTCATTGTGCTCATTCCCGTCGAAAGGATGATCGTGAATTTTTTCTGGCAAACCTGCTTGATCAATTCCAGATTAGTTATTAGCGCCGAAGGTATCTTAATGAATGGAAGTTTGTAGCTTAAAGCGAACTCAAGGCTGTCGGTATCCCATACCGATAAAGTCCAGTCAAGAGGCTTTTCTTTGCAGTATCTGTCGATGTAGTCGTATTCTTTTTTTCCTAATTCAATTTTATGTTTATATTCAAGATATGTCATTTTTCCCCACGGAGTGTCTTTCATGACACTCTTCTGCTGTTCCGGAACACATTTATCCGGATTGCGCTTCTGAAATTTGACACAGTCCCATGAACACGCAAAAGTAGCATCGATCAGTTTCTTGGCCGTCTGGATATCGCCGTTGTGGTTTATTCCGATCTCAGCTATCAAATACGGCTTTTTTAGGTCATCAAAATCAAATTGCATCTTGTATCCTCCCGTTCACTTTACTTTTTCGCCGATCAGGTGCATATCACATTCCTCGGAACATTTAAGGCCTTTTTTAAGGTCAAAATGATCGCGCCTGAATTGTTCATATTTTTTCCCGTTCCAGATTTCATAAAGGCTTTCTTTTGATGCGTCCCCAAGGACTATTTCATTGTTATAGTCTTCCATGCACATGGCAGCCTCCCCGTTGGATTTAATTGTCATAGACATCCACGGATGCTTGCAAAACTCAGACCAGTGCACTGAGTTGGTCCCGTGATAATCCTCCCTGTACCATTGCTGGTCTTCGCTCTTCATATATATGTAGACGTCTTTTCCTTTGAACATCTCTTTAAGCTTATTAAAGTCCTCTTTTTGCCAATCTTTATTAAGATCAAGCATGGTTATAATGATCGTCGTTTTGAATCCTTTTTCTTTTTTTATATCCAGTATCTTGAGGATCTTGTTATAACTGTCCGTAAAGTCTGATGCGCTGCCCCTTATTTCTTTGTGCCGCTTATCATCAACGCTCTCAATGGAATATTTAATATAATCCAGGCCGCTTTGAAACATTTCGACGGTCCTTTCAATGTCGATATTCGCCGGATTGCAGCTGAAATACGAATAAAATCCCCTGTCAGCCAGCATTTTAACGAACAAAGCCATGTTTCTGTCAAGCAGAGGATCCCCGTAACCGTGAAGCTGTATCACCTTCGGTATTATATAGAGAAAAAAATGGTTCTCGCTCATATCCGTCGGCTTGATCCCGTATGTTTTATGTACAAATTTTTCCCATTCCTGCCATTTTTCTTTTTTATGCGGCTTGATCTGTCCGATGATCTTTGTAAAGAGATCAAGGCTCATCGTCTCTATCGGTCTTGTCATCATTGTCGTTCGGGGACACATTTCGCATCTCATATTGCAGGCATTCGTAGTCTCGATATTATAAATTACCGACTCTTTATTCCTTAAGCTTTCAAGATGATCAATGGCGCTTTTTTTGTCCCTAACCTTGCCATCCATCATTTCTTTCAGGTAATCGTACGAACTCATGTAGAAATCAATATCAAACACGTCTCTGCTCCATTCCTGGTTTATTTGGACTTAAATCCTTTTATCGTTTTCAACAATATGTCAGCCTTGACCTGCGCAAGCTTAAGGTCCCTGTAATTGGTCTTGAACTGCATTATTTTAGGCTGCACTGATTCTGCCACAGGACAAATCCCCTTTTCATATTTCACGTTCTCATATACCCATGGACACCTATTTGCGAACTGCCTTTGCGCGATCATAGGCTCAAGATAAGGAACGCTCCATGCCCCGTAGATACCGTCCCCTCCGTTATTGATATATGTTTTCCTGAAGTCCTCCCATGACACACCTATCCGTTCTGCTCCTTCATAAACGACTCCAAGAGTGTAATAAGTATTAGTATAGCCTTCGGGAACATATTGGGGAATAAGGTAGTCACATTCTTTCATCACGTCAGTGAACAGCTTGGCTGACTTCACTCTTAAAGATACAAGCTCTTCGATCCGTTCAAGCTGGGCCAACGCTATTGCTGCGTTAAATTCCGGCAGGCGATAATTCCAGCCGAGCACATCATGTCTTTTATAGTTTGGGTTTTGAAATACATCCTGATTCAAACGCACCCTTCCTTCTTCGGCTTTAAGGTTCTTGAATCCGTGGCCGCCGACCTTTCTGACCATTTCGGCATATTTTTCATTATCAGTTATTATCATCCCGCCTTCACCGCAGGAAATATGTTTTGTATTTTCAAAACTATAACTGGCCATATGTCCTATCGTCCCAGTTAACCGGCCTTTGTACATGCCAAGCACATTCTGCGCGTTGTCTTCTATCACGACAATATTATGCTTGTTAGCTATCTGCATAATTGGATCCATATCAGGAGATAACCCGTAAATCGAAACAGGTATTATCGCTTTTGTTTTTTTTGTTATCTTCTTCTCAAGGTCTTTCGGGTCCATATTGAAAGTCTTGGCTTCTACGTCACAATATACCGGCACGGCATTTGCATGGATGGTAGCCGTAGAATCCATGATCACAGTGATCGCCGGAGAAATCACTTCATCACCAGGTCCGACCCCGGCGGCTTCGAGTGCGGCATGAAGCGTAGATGTTCCGGAATTCATTGCAACTCCATACTTAACACCGAATTTCTTTGAGAATTCTTTTTCAAGAAGATTGTTCCAGCTTCCTCCGGTTGCCGACCAATTCTCCGAATTCAGCACTTTTTCAAGATATTTTAATTCATTTCCCAGATATTTGCTGGGGTTCTTCATTTCTTCGCTCATTTAAGCGGCTCCTTTCTTGAGCACAAGCTTGGTCTTTGCTTTTTGATTGTTCAAGAACCTTTCCTGCAGATAACTGTTGATCTTTACTACATCCGGATTCTTATCCAGATAAGGAATAACATCCCTCAATGTAAAGTCGGGTTTAGCTTTAAAATGCGCAAAAATATTGGCAAAAAACTTAAAATCATCGTCATAATCCAAAGTCATTCTTATTTCTGGACGCCTGAGGATCTCCGGGATATTTTCTAGAAGCTCAACTTTAAATAATCCTGTGTCCTTGAAATATACCCACATCATCTCTGTATCAGAAGTATCCTTGATCTCGCAAACATTTTGCAGCGCAGAAACTTTTATTCCATAAGTGAACCCTCCGCAGGGAACATCCTTTCCTTCGATAAAATCCGCGCCGTTCTTTTCATATTGAGCAAATGCAAGGTCTATCAGCTCAGGATCGCATAACAGGTCGTCTCCGTCTGCGGTAACAAAGAATTCAATATTGAACTTTTCCGCGGCACCCTTCCACCTCATAAGTTTATCTTCTGAACTGCCCCTGAAAAATTCGATACCGTTCTCTTTAGCGATAGCGCAAAGCACATCGTCATTTTTAGACTCGGTAGTGCAAAGCACCACCGTCTGGGCTTTTTTAGACCTTTTGACCCTGTCTATTACAAGCGCTATTGTAGCTTTTCCGTTTATCTTTAGCAGCGCTTTTTCAGGAAGCCTGGTCGATCCCGTTCTTACCGTGATGAATATCGCCTTTTTCATTTGCTAAGACCTTTCTTTAATATCTCCATAAATTCCCTTACGGCACCGTGTCCTCCCTTTGTCTTCAGCACGATCTTTGATATCTTTTTGACCTCGGGATACGCATCTGCAGGCGAAACAGGAACTCCCACATATTGCATCGCCAACACATCGTTTATCTCGTTCCCAATAAATACCACGTTCTTTTTGTCGATCTTGTTCTTTTTGAGATAATCTTTTACAACTGCAAGCTTGTTTCCCACCCCGTTAATACACGGAATGCCGATCTTTTTAGCTCTAGCTCTAACGACAGGATTCGTCTCCATAGAGATTATGACCTGTTTTATCCCTAAATCTTTAATCATCCTTACTGCCAAACCATCGCTTCTGTTCACTCTGACAGCTTCACTGCCGTCTTGGAACACATACGCTTTGTTATCTGTCATCACACCGTCAAAATCATAAATGATAAGTTCAATGTTCTTTATTTTCATAATGTGAACCCGTCATCAACGATTATATTTTGACCGTTGATGTATTTAGAATCCTCTGAAAGAAGAAACAATAATGTCCCAACAATATCCTTCGCATCCAGCATCCCTTTTGATGAACAGAATTTTTTATATGCACTCTTAAATCCTTTTGACTGGCCGTCCAGGATCCCTCCCGGACTAATGCAGTTGAATCTGATCCCTGATCCTTTGAAATAGTTAGCCATATATCCGGTCAATAGTATTATTGCAGACTTGATCGCAGCATATTCAACCGGCATAGTGATCGAGGTTCCTTTATATATTTCAAATCTCGGAGCGATAACTCCGTAAACCGATGACAGGTTGATGACATTGCCAAAACCTTGTTTTTTGAATAAAATCGCCGCCTGCTGTGAAACTAAAAAATATCCTCCAAGGTGCAGATCTACATTCTCGCAAAAATCATCATATGTCACATCCTCAAGCTTTCTTCCGTAGTTCTTATTCCTGGGATACGAAGTATTCACCACTGCATCTATCTTTTTATGTTTCTTCATCACCCGATCCAAAGTTCCGCGCACGGATGATCTTGATGTGATATCTACTTTCAAGAACTCGACTTTTTTTGAAACCATCCTGCTTGCAGCTTTTTCGTCAATATCTGCGATAACGACCGTAGCGCCGTTCTTTGATACTGCATTGACAAATTCGCGTCCCAGGCGCCCGGCTCCGCCGAATATTACGATCACCTTATTATTCAGGTCCATATATTTGCTTTCTCCTTTTTAAGTAAGGCGCTTGAACCCCGCATGTATCACGCCGCCTTTTAAATGTTGTTTTATGTCTCCGCTGTCAGACGCCTTTTTTATCGCCAGGAACACGCCGTCAGAATCCTTTATAAAGTTATTGATGATCTCATCCGAATATGCGTTAGTAGTGTAAACTGCCGCACCGAGAAGATATCCCTTTGACAGCATCTCCTGCGCATACAAAGTCTGGGCCTCAAGCGGCATATTAACTTTAAACGATATATGCGTCAGAGGAGGAATACCGCTGATCTCTATCGGCAGGTTATGCTTTTTTGAAAGTGATCTCCAGCCCTCATTGATCTTTTCTCCAAAACGGACCAGGTTCTTGTGAACATTGAGTTTATTTGCTTTTCTTAAAGTTGCGAGCGCGGCAACAAAGCCGATCTTCTCAGTCCAAAAAGTCGAGCTGATAAAACTGTTCTGTGCGCTGTCCATGATATCTCTTCTGCCGATTATCGCGGATATGGGAAATCCGTTCCCGATGGCTTTTCCAAAAACAGCGATGTCAGGTTCTACCCCGAACGTCAGATGTATCCCTCCGTAATTGATCCTGAATCCGGATGTCACTTCATCAAAAATAAGGACCGCGCCTATCTTTGTCGCGATCGCTCTCACGCCTTCCAAGAATCCTTTTGCCGGGTCAGAGCCTCTCTGGGGTTCCATGATAATAGCCCCGATCTCGCTGCCATATTTTT
>Ga0247841_10004762_pt1 | contig 22838 bp, 32 predicted proteins | sample LaCruzMarch2015__2_FD_192410 | JGI IMG/M metagenome (GOLD analysis project Ga0247841, IMG submission 192410) | Freshwater microbial communities from meromictic Lake La Cruz, Castile-La Mancha, Spain - LaCruzMarch2015_18m | ecosystem: Environmental > Aquatic > Freshwater > Lake | place: Spain... | reverse complement strand
GCCTGAAGATCATGGGCTCTTTGTGGTGAAAACGTCGTTAGCCACTGGTTATAACCAATGGTTTACGGACTACCACCACAGAGACACAGAGCGCACGGAGGACTCACAGAGGACTCGATTATTCTATTACCCACGCGAAACAGCGAGGAACCGTTCGCAGAGACTTGAAATAGTCGTCTCCGTTCGTTCGCCCTCTGCGCGCTCTGTGGTTTTATTCCGTAGAGCAGCTCGGCTCAAGCAGAGGCGCAAACTTGGTGCCGTAGTAGATTATGCCTTTGTCACCCTCTTTTCCCAGGATGCGAAATACAGGTCGAACGCGCATGCCGATCTTCACACCCGCTGAGCTGGAGACGATCTGACCGGTAATCTTGGGCCCCTCATCCAGTTGGATGATGGCCAGGTTATAGGGCGTCAGCCGGTCGAAGTCCTCGGTGGCAGTATAGATGGTAGTGTAGGTGATGACACTGCCCGTTCCCTTGAAGGTGTACTCCTCTAAATGCGCCCCGCGACGGCAGTTAGGGCAGAGGTTTCTGGGTGGGAAGAAGTATTCATTGCAGCAAGTGCAGTGTGTCCCGGAAAGATTGTATCTTTGCGGTATGCTTCTCCAGAATCTGGGTGCTTGGTTTGTCATCATCACCTCGAAAATATGTGGACCAGGGCCGTTCCGCCCGAACCGCCCACATTGTGAGTCAGGCCCACTTCCGCCTCATCCACCTGGCGCTTGCCTGCCTTGCCGCGCAGTTGCAGGACGATCTCGTAGGCCTGCTTTATGCCTGTAGCGCCCACGGGATGGCCGCAGGCCTTCAGCCCTCCGGAGGTGTTGATGGGTAGGCTGCCGCAGAGGGCCGTCATGCCATCCTCTGTGGCTTTGCCGCCCTGGCCCTTCTCCACAAATCCCAGGTCCTCTATGGCCAGGATCTCCCCTATGGTAAAGCAGTCATGCACCTCGGCCACGTCAACCGCTCGTGGCTCGATCCCGGCCTGGGTGAAGGCAGAGCGTCCGGCATGAACCGTGGCGTCCAATGTGGTCAGATCGCGACGATCATGCAGTGCGAGCGTGTCGCTGGCCTGGGCACTGCCCACGATCTTTATGGGCTCTTCGGAAAACCTTCTTGCCATCTCCGTAGGGGCAAGCACCAATGCCGCCGCTCCATCGGAGATGGGAGAGCAGTCCAGGACATGCAGAGGGTCCGCTACCATTGCAGATTTAAACACATCATCAATGGTTATCTCCATGTGATACTGGGCTATGGGATTCAGGCAGGCATGGTGGTGATTTTTCACAGCCACCTGGGCCATCTGCTCCTTCGTTGTGCCGTAGCGGCGCATGTGCAGCCTGGCCATCATGGCATAGAGCGCAGGGAAGGTAGCGCCAAAGAAGCACTCCCATTCCCTATCCGCTGCCGAGGCCAGTGCGTCGGCAGCCGTGCCGGTGGAGACATCGGTCATCTTCTCCACGCCCGCCGCGATGACAATATCGCTATAGCCGCTGGCCACCGCCAGCACCGCCTGGCGCAGCGCCAGGCCCCCGGAGGCACAGGCCGCTTCCACACGCGTGGAGGGAATGTGCAGCCGGGAGAGGCCGGCGCAGTCGGCGATGAGCGCCCCGATGTGCTCCTGCTCGATGAACCGGCCGGCGCTCATATTGCCTACGTAGAGGGCGTCGATCTGCTCGCCGGTGATCTCGGCATCCCCAATGGCCATCACACCGGCCTCAGCGATCATGTCGCGCAAAGAGACATCCCATCGCTCTCCGAACTTGGTGCAGCCTACACCAACTATGGATACTGATCTCATATTCTCAGCTTGCCCTTATGCTTGGCATACATGGCATAATCAAGATACTCGGCATCGGCTATATAGTCGCGAACGCTTGGCGCGCCACAGCGGATATCATCAATTTTATCTTTCACTCTTATGCTAAATGCGTCGCTTCCCGCACCAGAGCCGAAGCTGGTCACAAAGATGCGCTCCCCGGGCTGTGCGATGTCTAAAGTGGCGGCCAGACCAATGAGGCAGGATGCCGAATACGTGTTTCCGATCAATGGCACAATCAATCCCGGCTCGATCTGCTTTTTGGAAAAGCCCAGCATCTTGGCCACGCGCACGGGAAACTTGCCATTGGGCTGGTGAAATACGGCATAATCATAATCCGTCGGCGTTGTCCCCATCCGTTCCAGAAGGCCGCGCGCAGCACCGGTCACATGCTTGAAGTAGGCCGGCTCGCCCGTGAATCTTCCCCCGTGCTCTGGATAAGCCATGCCCTCCCGTCTCCAGAAATCCGGGGTATCGGTGGTGAAAGAATAAGTGCCCTCTATCTCGGCAGCCACATCTTTGCTGCCTATTACATAAGCCGCTCCGCCGGCTGCTGCCGTATATTCCAGCATATCTCCCGGAGCGCCCTGGCTCACATCCGCGCCTATGGCCAGGCCCAGATCAATGAGATGGGAGCTGACAAGGCCCAGGCACGCCTGAAGGGCAGCGGTGCCCGCTTTACAGGCAAACTCTAAGTCCGCAGCCGTAAAGGATGCAGATGTGCACACGGCCTGACCAACTATGGTGGCGGTGGGCTTCACGGCATAAGGATGGCTCTCCGAGCCGGCATAAATGGCACCTATCCTTTTCGGATCAATGCGTGCGCGCTGCAAGGCATTTCTTGCCGCTTCCACGGCGAATGTCACCGTATCCTCATCCAGATCGGGCACGGATTTCTCGAAGACCTGTAGACCCTCTGAGATCTCTTCTGCGTCCCCCCAAACTCGGGCAATCTCGTCCAGCCTTATGCGAAATCGCGGGATATAGACCCCATAACTTACAATACCAGAGACCAAGAGATTTCACCCTTTGCTCAGAGCACTAGAGATATCGTCAACGGAAAAATGTGTCGTTAAAAGTGGAATATTCTCGATCTGGGCGATTCTAATGGCAATGGGACTAACTTCAGACGGCATTATCCCCTGCAAGATTACCGCGCCGGGCTTGAGGTTGCTGACCCGCACCGCCACCATGGGCGATTTTCCGGAGTGAACGCCCGTGAATATCAGGACGCGGGCCGTGCTGCGTCCGTAGATCTTCTGGAACTGGTCGGGAAGCATCTCAATGATGGCCTTCATGCTATCTATTATCGTATAGCCCCAGATGGTGATATCCGTGCGGCCGAAGATGACATCGGCATTCAGTTTTTCAACAATGGTCGCGAGGTGGATGGGATCCTGGTACTCGCAGACGCTGCAGATGGAGTCCAGGCCTAAAATGTCGCCCCACATGTTTTCGTAGGCGCGCAGAACATTGCAGCCGCGGCTCTCATCTATGCGCAGGAGTGCATCAATGATCTTGCTCACGATCATTATGCCGGGGGACTTTCGCCTGCCGCTCTCATAATCAGAGATCACGGAAGGAGACATGCCCATATGATTGGATAGATCAGTCTGGGTTATGGCGAAGTTTCTGCGCCATTTCCTCAAGGTATCACCAGGACTAGTGGAAAGGGTGATCTCTCCTGCGATCTTCTCGGCCAGTAATCCTCGTGCGTTGGAGATCTCCCCACCGGAATTCATAAATCAACAACTGGTTAAACTAGGATATAAATCTAGCGAAAATAATTCGGCATTCAACGTAAGAATAAAATTTAATCAAAAAAGAAGTGCGTCGACCGGGATTCGAACCCGGGTTGTAGGCTTGCTTCGCAGAGTTTCAAAATCTGCCTGGAAGGCCCAAGTCATAACCACTAGACCATCGACGCCCGCCCCTTAGGTGGCAGAGGTTGAACTTAACTGTTTCGATCCAAAATCCAAAAGTGCGTCAGATACTTTGATATAAGGGAGAGAACGCGAAAACGATTCAGGAAATACGAATGAATGCCCTGATCATTGCCTTCTGGCTGATGCTGCCCGCATACATACCCAATAACTGTGCCGCACTCTTCGGGGGAGGCATGCCTCTGGATGGGGGCCGGATCTTCTCGGACGGGCGGCGCATACTGGGCGACGGCAAGACCTTTCGGGGAACCTTCGCGGGAACCGTCTGCGGCGTTCTAGTAGGGCTCTTGCAAAACATGGTCGCACCTTATGTCGGCCTGCCAACTTTTGGCAGCGGCATTGAGCAACTATTCATTCTCCTGGCCCTCTCCCTGGGAGCGATGCTGGGAGATATCGTGGCGGCATTCTTCAAGCGCCGCATGGGCTTGCAGCGCGGTGCGCCCCTTTTCATCATAGATCAGCTTGATTTTGTCATTGGAGCCTGGCTTCTCGCATTGATCATTGCACCGGACTGGTTTATGCAGCATTTTACTATTACAATAATTTTAATAGTATTACTAATAACCCCCATACTGCACCGGGTTACAAATATCATAGGCTACAGGATGGGTGCGAAGAGGGAACCCTGGTGAGCTCACAATTGTTATCACTTTGTTTCATCTGCACCAAATAGCGATGGGCAGCGAGATATCCGATTTTTTCCCCTGTCGGCTATCGCGAAAGGTTTATAAGTTTAGGTAATTGATACCGAGAGCGTCATAGCCAATTTTATCGTTAAACAGCATGAAATTGGTGAAATGAAAAGGAGGAGGAATAAATGGACGCATTTGGCATGGGACTCGTAGCTGCTATGGGTGCCCTTGCGACAGTTGCGGGCGCTTCTGAGGATATTGACTCGGATATAGGTTCTCAGAGCAATCCCAACTCGCAAGTTCAACTGGCTGCCCAGGTCGGAAATCCCCATAGGATTTACAACAAGGCCATTGCAGGCGAGCCGCCATCGAACGCTCTGTGGTGCACAACCGCAGCCATCATGGCTTATGTGCTCATCGAAGGCTTTCATATGCCCTTGCTCTTTGCAGCAGCCGCTGGAGCATCATTGGCCGCTCTATTCGACGGTGTAATGTCCGTGAGCGCCTACCTTGGTAGGAACGCCAGCCAGGCCAGGTTCAATCAGTGGATCTACCTGGATATCATAAGGTATACTACGCCTTCCATCATGGCACATGTATGGATTACATCTTTCTGTATAGTATTGATTTCTATAATACAAGTTTATGTTTTAACGCCTCATCATCCCTTCCCGATTCCCGTCATTGCCCTGGTTTGGGGACTGACCGTCGGTGCTATTGGGTCTTCCGTGGGTGATATTCATTACGGTGGTGAGCGTGAGTTCCAGTGGAGGTTGTTCGGACAGGGCCTCAACACTATGCTCTCCGGACAGATCGTCAGGAAAGCTGAAGCTGGTCTAAGAAACTCCATAGACAACGCCTGGTTCTGCGCCAAGTTCGGCGGACCGTGCACGGGAATGGGCTTCGGCCTGACTGTTTTCCTGGACAACTGGAGAACAACAGTCTTCGACCCACTCACCCAGGCCACCGCGGCCATTGCCATGGGCGTGTTCTTTGTAATTGTGATGAATCTGTACAACTTCTACTGTGAGCTTTCCGCTAGGAGAAAGTACGGTCCGTATCCAGGATACAAGGGGGACATAGCTGCATGAACTTCGACACTACTACTCTAATATATCTTCTGGAAATCATCGTCGGAGGCCTTCTGGTGGGCATTGGAGTTCACTTCGTGCCCGTGGGCGGTGCCCCCGCAGCCATGGCCCAGGCAACTGGTATCGGAACTGGTACCGTGCAACTGGCGGCAGGATCGGGCCTTACCGGTCTCTTATCTGCTGGCCTTATGATGTTCGCCATGAGCCAGAGCCCGACCTTTGCCCAAGACGGCTACAGCATCTGGCCGATTCTTCTCACCGGAGCCGTGGGCGCCATGATCATGATGGATGCCACCATGCTCACCGGTAGCTGGATCTACGCCTACGCCGTGGGTGCGCCTTTCGCATCAGCCAAGGTTAACTACGATCCCATCACCATGTTCTCCCAGCCGCCTTATGTCGCTCCCGGCACTGTCGGGCAGGGCATTCCCACGGTTTGTTTCGTTTCCGGGACAATTGGTGCAGCCATGGGTGGCATCGGCGGTGCGCTGATCTACTTCCCGCTCGTGCTCATCAACGGCAATCCGGCCATGAGCGCCATCTTCGCTATCGGCATATTCATGGTGGATGCAGTGCTCGCTTCCTGGAACATTCAGGGAACCATCGAGGGCTTCCATGACCCCAAGTTCAAAAAGTGGCCCAAGGCATTCAAAGCCTGTCTTGTATCCACAACTATCCTGGCAATAGTGGCGGTACTGATTACACCCCTGGTTGGAGGTGTTTAAGAATGGCAGAAACCGTTAAGGGGTTTAAGCTTGAACCCAAGCAGCTTCGTATCTATGGTCTGGTTGGTTCCGTAGTGGGAATATATCTGGCCTACATTCTAAACAGCGTCACCGGAACTAACATATTCTCCTTCGTGGGAGCCTTGGCCGCACTTTTCGGTGTGGTTATGGGCGCCAACGCAGTTCGAAGGATATGCGCTTATGGTATTGGTACAGGAGTTCCGTCTATTGGAATGCTCTCCTTAGGAATGGGAGTAGTTGCCGTTTTGTTCGGTCTAAACATAGCAGAACAGCTCGGCATAGGACTGCTGGGTGTTATCATTGCCCTGGTTTACTCGCTGATCTTCGGCTATGTCGTCGGGCTTATCGCCAATAAGGTCATGGGCTTCAATATTCCCGTCATGGAGGAAGGCTTGACCGACCTCTCGGGCGCTGGAACCCTGGCCATATTGGGCTGGTCCTTTGCCATATCAGGATCTCTGGCCTATACCGATATTGTCAACACCGTCATCAACACTGGATTCCTGGCGATTATCTTCATCTGCGGCGGTCTGGCCATATTGCATCCCTTCAACGCCAACCTGGGCCCGGATGAGAAGCAGGACAGGACTCTGGTGAACGGCGTCATGGTCGGTGGCATGTCCACCATAGCTACAGGCATTTGCGCCCTCATGACATTGGGCCTTGCCGCGGGCATGGTGCAGATTGTAGTGGGCTTTGCCGTCTGGTATTACTTCTTTGTATGGTACTTCAGGCTGGCAAAGAGAGATGCCTCAGCAGTGGTCGGAACTGGACTTCTGCCGCCAACGGTGCAGTAAGGAGGTCTAGGAAATGGGAATTGTTAGAATATCATCGGAACTGGGCCTGTCTTTCGATCCACTTAAGGGAATGGTAGCAGAGGAAAGAGACGACGTTATTCAGTACGCGCTCGATCCCATCATCCCCATGGTGGAAAGACTGGACCATATTGCAGATGACCTTGTGAACCAGTTGGGGCCGGACAGTGAGCTTATGGAGTCCTATGCCAACAGAGGCAAGGCATCCTACATTGGCGGCCTGTACACCAACATCTGGATGGGCTTTATCATCGGTCTGGTAGTGGCCTTTGTCATCCTCATCAGCACCGCCTTCACAAGCGAGGCAGGACTGAAGATAATAAGGGCAGCACTCGCGCCGGCAGGAGGTGCCTAAAATGGCCCTTAAAAGGAAGCCAACTGAGCCTTGGCCGATCATCACCGGCGAATATGAGGCAGGAAATCCGGAAAGTCCGGTGGCTGTCTGTTCCTGCGGATCTCACCTCAAGGGCTCGGAGGTGCTGGGAGCTGGCGCCGGTCTGGTGGGACCGTGCAAGACAGAGAACATCGGCATTGAGAAGATGGTGGCAAACCTCGTCTCCAATCCCAACATCAGATACCTGATCATCACGGGAATGGAGGTCAAGGGGCACATCACCGGTCAGGCCGTGGAAGCCTTCCTCAAAGACGGCATTGATAAGGAAGGAAGAATTGTCGGTGCCAAGGGAGCCATTCCCTTCATACAGAACCTGAACGAGGAGTCCATTGAGAGGGTTAAGCAGCAGGTTTCGCCCATCATGATGATAGACACCGAGGACATGGGCGTCATCAAGGCCAAGATTGCGGAGCTGATCTCCAAGGATCCGGGTGCCTTAGATGTCGAGCCCATGAGAATCGAGATCAAAGAGGGCGGGGAAGAAGAGGTAGTGACCGGCCCCAGACCCATGGCTGCAGAGGCTGTGGATATTCTGGGCAGAATGAGGTTGATGGATGCCGCAGTCACCAATAATGGTCTCCTCAACAAGTTCCAGGCAGGCATCTATGCAGGCAAGATCGAAGGCGTAGCCCTGGGCATGACGGTAGTCCTGATCTTCTTCGGCATAATCCTCAAGATGGTAGGAGGGCAATAAGATGGCTGAAGAACAAGAGGCAATCTACGGCCAGGGCATCCCCAAGGTCGTTGATCCTAGAGCACAGCATTTCCAGGACATTGTGGAAGACATCAAATACAAGGCCCAGCTCCTGGCCAGGGAGACGAAGCTCTCCTCAGGAGTATTGGCCACCGTATCCATGGGATTCGGCATCGGTTTCATCCTGGCAATATTACTGATGCTCGGGCCGTTCTTTATATTCCAAGGGGGGCTGTGAGCCATGGCAAATGATGGAAGAGAAGCGGTTCCAGTAGCCGTGGTTGATAAGGATCAGTTCAATGAGATCATGGCAAGGCTGGATAGGATCGATGAGAAGATTGAGTTCTACTCAGGCGAGAAATTCTTGCGCGCCGGCAAGTCCGTCGGCAGGGATCTAGGCACAGCCTACGGAGTTTGCGCAGGATTGATCATAATATTGGCGTATATACTGTTTGTATATGCCGGCCACTGGACAAGGGTGATTTGAATGTTTAAGTTTGATAGGAAGCAAGAGGTCTTCGAGTTCGGTAAGTTCAAGGTTGGGGGCCAGCCTGGAGAGTACCCCACATGCTGCATAGGCACCATGTTCTACGCCAGGCACAAGATTGTCTCCGATCCGGAGCATGGAGTCTTTGACGTGGCAGCCGCGGAGAGGCTCTGGAATGCACAGGTTGAGATGAGCGACATCACCGGCAACTCCTGCATGAACCAGATTGTTGCAGAGAGTGATGAGGCCATGAAGAAGGAGATCGACTGGTTTGTGGGCGTATCCGATTACCCGTTCCTCATCGATTCCTCTGCACCGTCGGTGCGCGCCTTCGGCGTCAAGTACGCCTCTGAGATAGGTGTAGCTGACAGGGCTGTGCATAACTCCATCAACGCCTCCATCACACCGGAGGAGCTGCTGGCCGTCAAGGAAAGCGACCTTGATGCCGCGATCGTCCTGGCATTCAACGCCATGGAGAAAGGAACCCTTGGAAAGATGAACATACTGACCAAGGCTGCCGGCGGCGCCAAGAAGGGCATGCTGGAGTACGCCAAGGAATGCGGCATCACGAGACCCCTCATCGACGTGGCCGCGATGCCACTGGGTGCAGGCTCCGGCGCGACTTATCGCGCAGTTATTGCTGTCAAGGCTCAGCTGGGCCTGCCAGTAGGGGCAGGATTCCATAACGGTGCCTCGGCCTGGGACTGGATGAAAAAGTGGAAGAAACAGCACAAGGAGGCCTTCGCTCCTGTTGATATCGGCTCCAACCTGGTGGCAGGAATCATAGGCGCTGACTACTACCTCTACGGTCCGATAGAGAACGCTCCCATGGTCTTCCCCGCCGCCGCGATGGTGGATATCATGAAGGCTGAATCAGCCGAGGAGTTGGGCCTGAAGGTCTTAACCGACGACCACCCCATTAAGAAGACGCTTTAAGCGCCTTCTCCTTTTTTTATTTTTCGAGGTTCTTCATTGCCGCGCGTTCTCATAAAAACGGCTTTTCATAATATCAGATTCAAATGCCGTAGATGCGGCACATGCTGCCATCACAAGCGGCCCGAGGAGTTTGCAGATCTAATCCCTCTGGAAAGGCTAAAGGAGTTCTGGGAGAATTCGAATCTAATCTATATGACCCGCGAGGATATCGAGAATATCAGTCGCGAGGCAGGCCTTGATCCCTCTGATTTTGTGGATACGCTTTACAGATATGACGGGAAATTGGTTCGCGTTGAAGATTCTGGAAAGAAGATAATCCTGGATTTTCCGGTCATGAAGAGCAAGGCAGATACTACCTGCGTTTTTTACGACAACGGCTGCACAATTTATTCCATTCGGCCCAAAGCCTGCCGCCTCTTTCCCTTTCGAGTAGAGGAAGAGACCACACTGCAAGGTGACATAATATTAAACATATCATGCAATAAGAGCTGCCCAGGAATAGGAACTGGCAAAATGGCTGATAAGAAGTCGCTGGAAAAATTGGTTTTAGATCAGTTTCGGGAGAGAAGCGAGGTCGTCGCGACAGAGGTGCGGATCCTGGCAGAGGAAGGCAAGATTTCGAGGGATGCCGGAGTTTATCGCAGCCATCCCGGCCCAAGATTCCCCCCCAAATAGATCTGATAAAAGTGCAATCCATGCGTCATTGGCTTAGGAAAGTTTTTCTCCTAAAGAGATCTATAGGCAAAGCGGCATGGGTTATCCCAGCGCCATGATTTGGGAGGTGAGATTCATGACAGTTGTAAAGAGCGATGCTATGTTGCAGTACGAGAAGGGAATCGGTGAGATAATCTCCAAGAGACCAAAGCGCAGCCATGACGAAATAATGCATATTGAGTGGAGAAATTACTTACTGGTAGCGGCGGCAGTTATTGTGGTGATAATAGCAGCAACATCTATGTGAATAAGGCTTCATGGCCGGCCAACCGGCTTTTATTTACATTTTTTATAAAATCCACGATTCGTTATCTGGATCAAAGCCGGATAGATATTTTGCAAGTGACTCACTAAGGAAACCAGCAATACCGTCCGGATAATAGACCTCCAAACAATCAAGTTCCGCCATCTTTCTTGGATCAATATGGTAGGGCTTGAGATAGCTCTTGAAACGGTTTTGGTCCTCCTTCGAATCTATATTGGCTTTGACCAGTGGAAGCAACCGATCTAGGACCTGTTCCGGTTTAAGGCCGATGCACTTCAATTTTATATCCCTGCTGCTCGTCGATGGCCCGGCCCTGGCAATCTTCGCCGCCAGATCCAGGCTAAAAAATGCGCCAGAGGGGCTCAGGTCGGACAGACAGAGGATGATAGTCGGATCGCGGCAGCGCTGATACAGGGCAGAAATTGCCTCATCCGATGCCTTGCCATTGACAGAGACCAGGGTTACGCCGTTTTTCTGGCAGATTGGATAAAGCAGCGGATTTAAGGCGGACTTAGCGATCCAAACCTCCAGGGAATAGGGCCGCTCCAAAACGCTCTCCGGCAGGAATATTTGCTCTGCCGCCGTCTCCTCGAGTATCGCATCTGCAGGAATGAATCCTAGCCTTCTTGCTTTGCTCATCCATTTGGAGAGCTTTTCACCATCATTCTCGTGGTAGGGCCTGGTGATCCTGATCTCACCCACGAATCCACCACAGATAGGATAATCTGTTGCCTTCATCTGCAGCGCGTAGTAGAATAATCCTCGTAGCGTGGTTCTTGATCTGCCTGTGTTTTTCACAAAATCCTGATACGTTCTTGCCACCCATTTGGATTTTGTTCTATCTGTCTCCGTGTATACAAATGCTTCGGTCATATCTGAATTTACTTGGATGATACAACGTATATAGAGTAGAATGTTTCTGCAAGGATACCTGCGAAAGGAGATTTACATGGAGGAAACGTGAGGTGCCACAAAGTTTATGTGGTATGCAGTAAATTGGGCTTTAGCTTAGTGTATTCATTGCAGAAAAGGAGGTGGAAATATAACGGATCAATTGATCGCCGTAGTAGTATTTGGCGTTTTAACATTCGTACTGCCATATGCATTAAATAAGTGGTCAGATAGCAGGGCTGGAGTTCGGTAAATCTTAATGTGGTTCTACGATCCTGGCTTATGCCGGGGTCGTTATTATTATCTTTATTTAGTTATGCATTTATTATTGCAGGGGAGGGACTTGGTATTTTGCGCAGACGTTATCCTTCACCGTCTCTTTAATCAATTTGATCGCAAAGCTGCCTTCGTAAATAATCATTTATATTTAAAAAAGTTTAGAGTTCGGCGATCCCTGCTATCTTCCTTTCTAGTTACATGAACTGAGCAATAAGTACAAAGACCAAAAATAGCCCAGTCAAAACAGCGACAATGTTCTTGGTATCGGGCCGTTTGATTCCATACGGTTTAGAATATTTTGGCTTATTCTTATAAATCACTTCAGTAGCTCTCTCATATTGGTACATTGAATCGGTTATTCCTGTCACAGCCATTTAATTCACCTCAGTCCAGTCTTGTTACTTACCTCTGCTCTTTCAACCTATTTTACCTTTTTGGCATAAAAGGGAAAAATGTAAATAGCACATCTCAAATGGTAGGTGATAAAAAATGGATTCTCACTCTGGCGATAATGCATCTCCTTTCCATAAGATCAAGCTCAATTCATGGCCAAATCTTCCATAGCTTTTAATACTGATGAAGGCAAATTAAAAGTTAAAAATGCCCAGCGTCAAATATACCCGAATAGAAATAACCCAGGAAGCGTACATGGCTTTAGAGGCGGAAGCCATTCTCCAAGGGAAGACCTTGAAGAAACTCGCGTCAGAAATGATATTGAAAGGGGCTTCCAAGAAGGCTCTGAATTTTGTCCAGGAATCTTCCGTTTCCATTGAAGCCAACTTGAACTTTAGCAGAGATAAACTATCCAAAGTAATAAACGATATCGGCACGACAAAGATAAACATCGATGAGGGAGTTATGGAGAACGTCCAGAAGAGCCTGGTTGAGGAAGGATATCAAGGAGCAATGTTATATGTGGCTCAACATATGGCATCGGTGCAACGCGACGAGCTCTTTAGGATATTGACAACCTGTCAGCTCAATAGAGTGCCTTCGGCCATGGCGGTGGAGATCATTAAGAGTTTGAAGAGAATGCAGGACGGCAAATAGATGGACGAACTGAGAATAGGGCAATTGTGCCTCGGAGGCCAAGGATATGAGCCGTAAATTTAGCGATCTAATCGCTAGCGATCTGGCCAGGTTGCCTGGTTTAACATATGATCACTCTTTTATTGGAGAAGAGAAAATTTATATGCACCTTTTTAATAAAAAGAATATGCACTGGTATCTGGCAGAGTATGGTCCCATTGGCAAGAAATTCTTCGGATTCTTCGAGAATAAAGCGGATGGACTGGCCTCGGGACAATGCTGCATCGAAGAAATACTCTATTGGGCGAAAAAAGGAGATGCTTGGGAGCCGATGGTCGATGAAGACTGGAAGCCGATGAAAGCCAGAGAGATTCCTATTCTAACAGAATATGTAAAACTGATGATTTGCCAGCCGGATTTAGTGTAAAAACGGGCCTGGCGGTCGTGAACAGTTATAGGTTAGAATTTGGATCTGCATTGGCAACTTTTTGCAAGACCATTTAGAAATTATGAGGTGGTCCGGCGAGAAAGTACATTGAGACTCTGGAGGTTGTGCATTTGGCGATAATCGTCCGCTTTGAAGCCTTTCTCGCCAAGGGGCTTTCTGACCATTCATGATATTTAGCCCTTTCGGGAAATACCATTTTTTTTTGGCTCCGAGACGCCCCTCATCTCATCTTGCATTTCTTATTATAATGGGGGCATTTGGTATTGCTGCAAACGTTCTCCTTCGCGATCTCTGTAAGCACCATTTGCATCATGTCAAGACGGTCGATCAACGAAGCGTCTGCAGATGCTGCCTCCGCCTCAAAGAGAGCTTTTGAAACTTTTTGTAGCATATTATGGGCTAACATTTTTTCTTTACGAGAAACGGCAAACTCAGCCTCAAGCTTTGCTAAATCTGCCTCATTCACATACCCCATAGTTCCTCCCTCTCCGACTATCTACAGGTCCACCTTCAGTCCCAGAATGCTCTTCGAGCCGTCAAATACGTCTTTGGCGATCCAGGCGCATCCAACGGCAGCCGCAGAGCCGTGCAGAGGCAGTACCGTCCGGCCCAGGAGATCGGATACGCGTCGGCTCAGCTTTGCGGCGGGGCTGCCGGCCAGGAATAGATCCGGATTCTCCACGCCCCGGTCGCGACAGAGGACGAGAAGGGCATTGATCTCCATGGCCGCGAATAATGATAGGGATTCGAGGACCAGGCTCTCTTCCTCGGGCAGGCATTGCTCCAGATTTGCCCGCCCCATCTTGGAGAGAATGCCGCCGCAATTGAATGCCTGGTTTGCCGTCATCTTTCCGGAATCGACATCTCTTATGGCCTCGACATCCAAGGGACCCTGCATCAGTCCGGGGGCAAAGATGGGCGCGTCAATAGCGGCGACGATCTTTCCCTGCAGCACGGCAAATGTTACGGTGTTGGAGCTGGCATCGCATACAATGAAGCTCTGGCTTTTGCCCCTAAAAACGCCGTAGGCCAGGCCCACCTTCTCCGGGCTCATGCCGTGGGAGAAGACCTTCAAGCGGGGATCGATATCGCTGGCGCGATGAATGCCGGGCAGAAGGATGGCCGGCCAGCCCGAGGCTTGGATGGCCTCAAAGACCCTGGTGCCGCCACCCACATGCAGCCCGGCTCCATCCTGCTGCACCAGGCCGCGGTTAGGTGCATCCTCTAGCCTCACAATCCTGGTTATGCCGTCTCCCATGGAGTAGCTGAGGGCTACCAGGTTGATGGTCTCGTGGCCTAAATGCTGAGCAATCCGCTCTACAATCTCTTCAGCAGAAAGGCGGCTGGCCTCTTGCCTGGCAAGCATCCAGCAGCGACCCTCGGGGGTGGCAAATCTTATGGCGGTGGTTCCGTGGTCTACTCCGATGAACATTAGATCAGCCCAATGCCTGGATTCCTGGCAGAAGGGTATTTTTGCTAGGCCTTGATAAGCGTATCCGGCCCGCGGAGATCAACCCAGAGATAGAGAAAAATGAGAGAACAAATCTCAATGCGGTCTGATTCCGATCTTGCTCTTTATCACTCGGATATCTTTTTCCATTCTGCTTAGCCGTTCTGTATTGCTGTGATGTACCACGTCATCGCGCAGGTCCCGGATCTCTGCGGTTGTTTCGTCTTGCTTATCCAGCATTTGATCCAGCTTGCCGATAGTCTGATCCTGCTTATCGAGCATCGAATCCATTTTATTATTCATACCTAAAAGAAGTGGAATTGCTTTATTCAACTGTGCAGAGGTATTTATTGCCGCATACGATTCCAGAAGCATAACCGCTCCTGTGTACTCTTCGGTCTCGATGCGATCTACCTCTGCAAACTGGGGCTTACTTGACCTTACCTGCTCTTCAAAGCAAGAAAGGCTCTCTTCATCACTCTCAACTAGGACTACGACCACAGAATTCTTTCCTTCGATGCGGTTGCCCGCATAAAATCCACGCAGGCCGGCATTCATGGCAACATCAGTAAGCCAAGGCCGATAGCCCACTCCATGCACTTTGCCGCCCGTAATTTTGATCTTTATTTTCATGCTGAACTGCCTTATTTAGTTTGAGGCATATATATCTATTTCCGTGGCTCTTCGCCGTAATCATTATTTAGCATCAAATCCATCTTGTCATTTATGCACTCTAATTTATCTATGCACCTACAAAGCTGAGAATTCATGCACAAAATGGATGTTCTCACAATAGAGGGCACGCGACCCTCAAAAGGCTCACTCCTGATGCCTGACACATCAGCCTTCTTGGGTTTCCTGGCTCTCACAGCATCAATGAACGCCCCTAATTGAGCATCCTCTGCATCTGCTTTGGCGATTACTATCTGTTTGCCGTCTTCTTCTGAATTATGAACCGAGAACTTTCCGATTTCGAATTCATCGGCCAGAGCGATCAAAAAGGGCCGATATCCTACGCCGTGGACTTTGGGACCAGCAATTACTATTTTTTGTTTCATAATCCGCTCTTGCTCGATTCAGGCCAGAGAGATGAGTTCCAGCAATTCCTTCGCCACCTTGCCGCTCTCCCTTCTCGTCCTCATGAGCGTGCTCATGCGCCGGCACTCTCCCTGGTAGCTGCTCTTTTTGTCCACCAGGAAGAGGTCCACCTTGCCAAGCATTGATCGCACGCCTTCATCATTAGCGGGAACACCCCTGGCCGTCATGAATTTAGCAGCAGGACCGCTCACCGGCTTATTTCCAATGAACGGACTCATGGCCACCACCATTTTGTCCGCCAGCCGTTCGCGCACGCCCTGCAGAGCCAAAATCGGGCCGATGCTGGTGACGGGATTGCTGGGACCGATGAGAATGGTGTCTTCCTTTTCCAGCAGATCCAGGAAAGCCTGGCAGGGAAGAGCGGCATCCAGACCCGCAAAAAAGAGGTCGCGAACCTCCGGCAATCCCCGGCGGCCCACCCAGAACTCCTGAAAGTGCATCACTCCTTCCGGGGTAGAAACGACCGTAGAGACAATGTCGTCCGTCATGGGAACGACCCGCTGCTTCACACCCAGAGATTCGGCCAGGGCTTGCGAGGCATGGCTGAGTTTGACCCCCCGGCGAAGCAACTCGGAGCGAAATATATGGACGGCTCGATCCCTGTCCCCTACCTGCAGCTTCTCTTTGATGCCCATCGCGATCAAGGAGTCATGGGTGAGGGTCTTGTCGCCCTTAATGCCCCACCATTTCTTCTCATCGATCATATCGGCCAGGGTGTAAAGCACAGAATCGAGATCTGGGGATATGTAGTTCCCGGAAATCCAGAGGTCCTCGGCCGTGTTCACCACCACCGAGAGCTCCTCTGGCCGCAAAAGCTCCTTCAGGCCCAGGAGAAGCTTGGGTGTGCCCGTGCCGCCGCTCAAAACCAGCATTTTGAATCCTATTCGACATCCACGATAATCATGCCCGTCTTGAGATGAGCCGCATCTTCATCAGGAAGTGTCGATTTCACGGCTTTTTCATAGTCAATTGCGCTGTTTCCCAGAGGGTCCTCGAGAATGAGGGTCAGAGGAAACCGGCCGGCTTTGGCAAGGTTGATCTTCTCTTGGATCTCTTCCCCCTTACTGATGCTTTCCAAACTTTCCGCCTCTCGCGCCGAGCGCGTGGCAAAGCCCACCACGCCCAGGATTCGGTCAAGGACGCCCTCCACATTGGATATGTACGACTCCGAGGAAAACCCTGGCTCGATGTCCACGCCAAGCTCCGGGATGCGAAGCGTGCCGCTGGAAGAACGAATCACTCTTGCATCCAGATCTTCAATGCTTGTCACCGGCAGAGTGAAGCGCACCGGCTCCTTTTGCGTTAAGAGAATGGTATCGCTGTGTCTAAAGCCGCAGTCACAGATCCCGGCAATGACCATGGTCTCTCCAAAATGAGGTATGTCTACCGTCTCCCAGCAAAACTGCATCTCTGCAGAGCATACGGGACAGGGCGCGTTTGTGGTTAGATTCAATCTTTGCTCCCGACCACCTTTTCACGGTCAATCTTTATGCCGCTGGGAACCAATACTATGAGATCATCGCCTACTCCCGCTATGTCTCCGGAGACGTCTTCCACTGCCTTTTTCAGTTCACCAATGGCCCGGTCTAAAGCAGCTTTATCCCGCTTCAGTCCGGCGATATCCACCAGGACAATATTGCCTGCATAAATCTCCTGTTTGATCTCGGGCAGAACCTCTACCCGTCCCAGCTCCGCTACCCTTAAGATTATCTCCGGGGAGCCGCCCCCTTCCTCGAACTGACCCAGATCGACCTCAGAGTAATCCTGCTCCTTAGACTTTCCTATGAGCTTGAGCTTTTCCAGAAATCCAGCCATCTAAAAACCCCGCAAAGGAAATGTGTATTATTATATTACAGGTCCACGAGTTTTAATCCTACCAGGCCCATGGCCACCATGAAGAGCAGGACGATCAGAGCAAAGCTCGAAGATCTCAGCTCGGCGGGAAGGGCTATTTGTGCCCCCAAAATGAGGACAACCATCAGAAATACGAGGCCAGTACTAAGGCCAATCTCAAGCCAATTCTTCTTCACAAGTGTACTGTCCACCCGCCTTAGAAGATATACTTTTTCGCCCGAAGACCGTCCTCGCCCGCCAGGAAATCCACCAACGATCGGGTTTCATGGCCATGCCAGCCCATAGCAATAAAACGGGGATAAACGGGCAGCCTCTCTCTCAGGTTATAATCCGAGAGACGGTGGTGCAGCTCTTCTTCATCCGGCCAGGGCCGATCAGGATTTATGCCGTCCACAGTAACCGGGCTAATTCCTCCCAGATCGGTTGCACCTGCGGCAAGCAGTGGACGCGGGTCCACCAGGTTGGGAGGGACCTGGATGGCCACATCAAGCGGAAGGATCTCGCGTGCCGCTTCTACCGTCCTGCAGAGATCCATTATCTCTGGCCGGGGTGCATTCTCCAGAGCCGTTCCCGATTTAGGATCCAGCGGCTGGATGATGACCTCCTGAATATGACCGAAGGCGCTATGCAGATGGGCAATCTTGCGGAGCGCGTCTATCCGGTCCTGCTGGCTTTCGCCTATGCCCACCATTATGCCTGTAGTGAAAGGGATACGCAGTCTTCCGGCCAGGGCCATGTACTGCAACCTTAAGTTTGGCCTCTTTCCCGGCGACTTTGCATGTGCATCCAGCAGGGCAGTCGTCTCCAGCATCAGCCCCATAGAGGCGTTATACGGCTGCAAGCGTCGCAGATCTTCTTCTCCCAGCAGGCCTGCATTGCTATGGGGCAAGAGTCCAAACTCCAGGGCAAGCTCGCATAGCTCCACCAAATAGTCCATCAAATCCGCGACGCCTGCATTGGCCAGGAGGCTCTCAAAGCCAAAGACGGACCCGGGGCTCTCTCCCATAGTAAAAAGCGCCTCGCTGCATCCACATAGAGCGCCCTGTTCCAGCAGCCGCAGCGCCTCCGATCTGGAAATCAAATGGGCGTCTTTTGGTTCCTTTCGAAAAGAGCAGTAGCCGCAGCGATTCCTACAGAGATTTGTCACGGGAAGAAAAATATTTTTGGAGTAGGTGAGTGTTTTCATTTTAAGATTCATAATCTAACGACGAAACTCCACCAGCTTCAAGACATTTCCCAGCGGGCAGTCCTCGGGAGCCTCGCCCACTATATCCACAATAGTGCATCTTTCCCCATCTTTCAGTCCCGATGGGTGGCACATATCATACATGCTGCATTCGGGATCATCGCATTTCATGGCTTCAAAGACGATTTTGGAACCGGGAAATGCTTTTCTGGCGTCAAAGGCGGCAATTATGGGGCTCTCCGCCACTTCAACCGCCCTCACTCCAGCCTCGTGTATGGGACACTCGTGAACCAGCTCCCCGCGGGTTCCCAATATTCTGTAGCGCCTGCTCGGCTCCAGGTTGATGCACGTGTTTCTAAGCTTACATGTCTCGCATTCCGGTGTGGGGCCCACGAAGGTGAACTCCAGGCCAATGCTGGCAAGTTTCGTTCCAATCAGCGTAATTTGTGTGGATGCCTCGGACATAGTTCATTCTCCTTTTTTCATGATTATTATTATTTTAGATTATTCCCGTAGCTTCAGCCGCTTTGGTCGCCGCCATTCTGTTCAGGCCAAAATCCAGGATGGTATAGCGTTCCGGTCGAATCTCGTGGGCACGAACCAGGGCAGAGATCACGCTATCTGCATCTAAACCCGCTTCTGCCGCGGAGATGGGGGCGCCTACCATTGCCAGTGCTCTTTTTATATTCTTCCAGTCCCCGCCATGCAAATACATCATCATAATGGTGCCCAGACCGCAAAGCTCGCCATGCAGAGCCTTTCCTGGAGCAATTTTGTTCATGGCATGAGCGAACTTGTGCTCCGAGCCGCTGGCTGGACGCGACGATCCGGCAATGCTCATGGCCACTCCGCTGGATATCAGGGCTTTGATTACAATCCTTGCCGATTCCTCCCGGCCGGGCCGAATATCTGCCGCAAGCTCAACGATCATGCGCGCCGTCATGCCGGAGAGGGCAGCGGCATATTCACTGTACTCCTCATTATGCAGGCGATGGGCTAGTTGCCAGTCCAAAATGGCAGTGTAGTTGGAGATGATGTCGCCGCATCCGGCAGCCAGTAGCCGCGCCGGAGCCTGGGATATTATCTTGCTGTCGGCAACAATGGCCAGCGGGGAATGCGCTTTGATGGAAGTGGTCTCCCCGTTGACCGTCAAAGAGGCCTGAGAGGAGCAGATGCCGTCATGCGAAGCGGCCGTGGGCACAGACAGAAAGGGTACATTTACTCCAAGTGATGCGAGCTTGGCAATGTCTATCGATCTGCCGCCGCCGGCCCCGATAAGAAAACCTGCCCCCATCTCCCGCGCCAAACGCTCTGCGCGACCTACCTCTTCCAACTTGGAGGCGCTGCAAATGAGGGTCTTTGGCTCGTATCCGCCGTCCTCTAAGAGCTCAAAGATGGCCTTTCCCACCACATCCTGGGTACGCGGACCGGTGATGATAAGAGCACGCCCTTGCAGCTGCAGGCTGGTGCAGATCTCGGATAGCTCCAGTATCACGCCACTACCTACCGCTACGATGCGCGGGAGTTCCATCCACCTAGATCCGACCATTGCCTTCTCACCAGCGAAAAACAGGCTAAGATGTAATTGGTCTATGGCGATATAAAATCATATCCTTTAACAGGTCGCGATCTCAGAGCGTAGGTCGCAGAGTATGCGATCCCTTATGATATTGACCTCGGAACTGGTTCGGTTGCGGGGGCGAGGAAGTGGGATCTTTATGATATCCTTAATTCTTCCCGGCCGGGCGGACATGATCACGATGCGATCCGCGAGGTATATGGCCTCGTCAACGCTGTGGGTGACAAAGACCACCGTCTTTCTCTCCTCATGCCAGATGCGCAGAAGTTCGGACTGCATGATGTTGCGCGTCTGGGCGTCCAGAGCTCCAAATGGCTCATCCATGAGCAGAGCCTTGGGATGATTGACCAGAGCACGAGCGATGGCCACCCGCTGTTTCATGCCCCCGGACAGCTCATGCGGATAGCGCGTCTCAAAACGCTCCAGTCCCACCATCTTTAGATACTGGCGGCCCTGGGCCAAGCGCTCGGCAGAGGGTATGCCTTTCAATTCCAGGCCGAAGACGATGTTATCGATGACCGTTCGCCAGGGAAATAACGAGTACTCCTGGAAGACCATGCCTCTCTCCGGTCCGGGGCCTATTATGGGTTCGCCATCAAGAGTTACGGTGCCCCTCGTCGCCTCCTCAAGGCCCGCCACTATGCGCAGCAGTGTGGTCTTGCCGCAGCCGGAGGGGCCGATGAAGCAGACGAACTCATTCTCCTCTATCTCCAGGTTGATATCCTGAAGGGCTACCATCTCTTTTCCGTCCGCGAAAAATTGCATGGATACGCCCTTGATCTCCAGCAGAGCCATTCAATGCGGGATATCGCGGCGGGTAGCTATAGATCTTTCCATTGCAGTAGCGAAGAAACCTGCCAGGCATTTGTGCTCATAAGATTAATATAATCCGATCTATAAATGGGGCGCTAGAATGAAGATCAAATCCACATTGTGGCGATTTCGATATGCTGGAATGGATTGTGCCGTGGATATGAGATTTGCGTGGGCTGCATCGGAGAAAGAGGCGAGGGCCGCGCTCACGAAGAAGTTAAAAGTCAGGAAATTACCTCAAGGAACGGAGCTTTGGCCCGAGGATGATCGATAATTGATTATTGGGCGTTTGCAAGTTACACGCACCGCCTTGCCCGGCCTTCCCGAGATGGCCAAGTTAGATCCCTGTGTTATTAGGGTGGCATCATCTAATTGACTTTTGCCTCCCTCCTTCTTATTCATCAACGCTTTCATGATGTCGTGTTAGCCTTCTCGAACTCCTCCAAGAAGCGCTCATTTTCCTCCGGCCTGCTCACAGTGACCCGCAAGCAATTCTCCCCGGAGCCGGGAACGGAGCTGCAATCCCGCACTACAATCCCCCGGCAGAGCAGCCGCTCCACTACCACCGTTGCTTTCTCCTCGGTATGGATATAGAGGAAATTACCCTCCGAGGGATTTGCAGAGGCCAAGCTTTGGCGCATTCTCTCTCGCTCCGCGACTATTTTGCCCACACACTCCCTCATCCAGCCCAGGTCCTGCAGCGCGGCCACGCCCGCCGCCAGAGAGAGACGGCTTATGCTAAACAGTGGTGCAACACGCCGGTACTGCCGGGCGATCCAGGGCGGCGCCACGGCATAGCCCAGGCGCAGCCCGGCCAGGCCGAAGGCTTTGGAAAGGGTGCGGCCCACTACCAGGTTATCGTACTCTTTCACCAGCTTTAGCAGGCTCTTTCCGGCAAACTCAGCATAGGCCTCGTCCAAAAAGACGATTGATTCGGTGCCTTCCACCACGGCCCGCACGTTTTCTTCTGAGAGGGCATTTCCCGTGGGGTTGTTGGGCGAGCAGAGAAATGTCATCTTGATTCCGTCCGGGATTTTCCTGTCCACAGCAAAGCCGGCAAGCCTTTGCTGATAGTGGGGCACAGCCCCGCATAGCTCCACTGCCAGGCCATAGAAATTGTAGGTGGGCACGGGAATGAGGGCCTTGTCCCCGGCCCCTAGGAAGATGCGGCAGATAGTAGTAATGATCTCATCCATGCCCGCTCCCGCCACCAGACACTCTTCTGGATAGCCCGTATAGCTGCTGAGGGCCGTTAAAAAGGACCGGGAATCAGGGTACCTGTGCACAGGTACATCGATCAAAGCCGCACGGACGCGGGGGCTCGCGCCGTAAGGATTCTCATTTCGGCTGAGCATAACGATGCGCTCTTGAGAGATGCCGTATCTTAGCGATATCTCCGCTGCATCGGCCCCTGCCTCATCCTCCTCCAGTTGGGCCAGATAGGGCAGGACATTCTTGGTAAAATCCGCCAGGTTTCTCACAGTTTTTCCCTGGCCGGGATGATATTTAGGTTCCCCGTTGTTTCGAGTGGGCAATAGAATAAAATCGAGTTCTCTGTGAGTCCTCCGTGCGCTCTGTGTGGTACGAAAATGGAGTCACCATCTAAGCAGAAGCTTTGGTCACTACATATCCCGATTTCTCCAGGAATCGGATAGCTGACTTCTGTCTGCCAGACGAAT
>Ga0247841_10004760_pt1 | contig 22846 bp, 18 predicted proteins | sample LaCruzMarch2015__2_FD_192410 | JGI IMG/M metagenome (GOLD analysis project Ga0247841, IMG submission 192410) | Freshwater microbial communities from meromictic Lake La Cruz, Castile-La Mancha, Spain - LaCruzMarch2015_18m | ecosystem: Environmental > Aquatic > Freshwater > Lake | place: Spain... | reverse complement strand
TAATCGGATCATTTACGACGGTGCGCACAGAAAAGCGCGTTAGAAAAAAAGCGCTCTTGGCAATGATTGCGGCGAAGGTGAGGAGTTTGAAATAGCCCTGATCAAAAAGAATCAAGTCTCCCGCTTGCAACAAATCCGGCAGGTGATCGGTGTAGCGGTTGTCCGGAACCGTCCCAGCGGTCATATCCAGAAAGGAGAGCTCTCCCCGCTTGTAGTTATAGAGCGCCTGCAACTTGCAATTGGCCGAGGAAGCCCCTCCGCCGGATCCGGGCAACACCGCACAAAGCTTCCCGTTCACGTCCCAGCTTGAGCTGTCGGCAATGAGCACACGGCCGAAAGGACGCAACAGGCTCGTATCAATCTGTCCGAGACGGCTGAACTTCTGCTGAAGGACAAAGCTCAGGCACTGGCGAAGAAAAGCCGCCGCCTCGGACGAAAAACGATAGTGCATGGCCACCCGGCTGATCCGCGATTCGATAGCCGCGACCATTCCGGCCAGCGACGGGTGTTTCATACCCAGCTGACCCAGCGTCATCAATACAAGGAATTCATACGGCGATATCTTGCCTTTGCGCTTCAGGAAGCCGGTCTGTCTGGCCCAGCAGTTCAGTTGCTTTTTTTTTAAACACGGCCATGAAGTCGTCCAGACAGGTCATGAGATCCTCCCGTCGAATCCGGTTTTACGGATTACGGCGATATGCGCATGAACCAGCTCCATGTTCAGCGTCTTGAACTGCTGATAGCGCTTCAGGCAACGGCGAACCTCCGGCAGATCGTCCTTTTTGACGAACATCGTTGAACTCTTTCCTCCCGCCGTGAAGCTGAGCTGGTAATACGGCCCATGCTTTACCGGACGGACGGGATCCTTGCACCGGCATCCCGGAGTTCCGCAGACGTTCCACTGCTCAGATAAGCTTCCGGGCAGTATCGGGCCGAGCTGAGTCAGCTTCTTCTTCAGCTGTTCGATCTTTTTCTTCTCCTTTGTCATAAACGGCTCCTTTGCAAACCGATAGCATTTATGCGGCTATCGGTAATATTGTAAAAAAAACCGCCAAAGGCAAGCCCTTTGGCGGAGTAATTATTTTCTTAACTTAACACCTATGGGCCGAAGCCCCCTTTCGTGTGATGCAATGTCACAGGGCTTAGATCAGACCCTGAGCGAGCATGGCATCGGCCACTTTGGTGAACCCGGCGATGTTGGCGCCGGCCACATAGTTGCCCGCACAGCCATATTCGGCGGCTGTTTCGAAGCAGTTTTTGTGGATGTTGACCATGATGGCGTTGAGTTTTTCGTCCACTTCTTCGCGGCTCCAGCTCATCCGCATCGAGTTCTGGCTCATTTCGAGACCGGAAGTCGCCACGCCGCCGGCGTTAGCCGCTTTGCCCGGACCGTACAGAATCTTCTTGGCCAGGAAACGCTCAACGGCTTCCGGCGTGCTCGGCATATTGGCACCTTCGCTGACGAGGAAGCATCCGTTATCGAGCAGGGTCTTGGCGTCGTTGCCGTCGATTTCGTTCTGCGTGGCGCTCGGGAAAGCGCAGTCGCACTTCACAGACCACGGGCGTTTGCCTTCAAGAAACTGTGCTTTGCTGAACTTCTTGGTGTATTCGCTGATGCGGCCGCGCTGTACGTTCTTGAGATCCATGACCCAGGCCAGTTTTTCGTCGGTGATACCGTCCATATCAACGATGGTGCCGGCGGAGTCAGACAGCGTGACGGCTTTGCCGCCGAGCTGATTGATCTTTTCGACCGTGTACTGAGCGACGTTGCCGGAACCGGAAACTGTACACACTTTGCCTTCGAGGCTGGTGCGCCGGGTTTTCAGCATTTCCTGCGCGAAGTAAACCGCGCCGTAGCCGGTGGCTTCCGGACGGATCAGCGAGCCGCCCCATTTCAGGCCTTTACCGGTCAGAACGCCGGTGAACTCGTTGCGGATGCGGCGGTACTGGCCGAACATGAAACCGATTTCACGTCCGCCTACGCCGATGTCGCCGGCCGGTACGTCGGTGTCTGGGCCGATGTGGCGCTGCAGTTCGGTCATGAACGACTGGCAGAAGCGCATGACTTCGCTGTCGGATTTGCCTTTCGGATCAAAGTCCGAGCCGCCTTTGCCGCCGCCCATCGGAAGCGTCGTCAGCGCGTTTTTGAAAATCTGCTCGAAGCCGAGGAACTTCAGAATGCTGGCGTTGACGCTGGGATGGAAGCGCAGTCCGCCTTTATACGGGCCGATGGCGCTGTTGAACTCAAAACGGAAACCGCGGTTGACCTGAACCTGGCCTTTATCATCCTGCCACGGCACGCGGAAGATGATCTGGCGTTCGGGTTCGACGAGACGGTGCAGAATTTTTGCATCGCACAGGTCTTTGCGGCGAGCCATAACCGGCTCCAGCGATTCAAGCACTTCGCGCACGGCCTGCAAGAATTCCGGCTCGCCCGCATTGCGGCGTTCGACGATCTCTAACACTTCTTTTACTACACTCATTTTCGTCTCCTGTTCAGGTTTACGGTTTACTCCTATACGGCATTCAAGCGGCGTATAAATTCAACAACAACAGCGCCATTTCATTTAAAACCCCTGCTTAGTCAACGGTTATTTTTTAAGCCGAAGTTGCATTAAAAAATTTATACGGCATTATTGCCGTATGTATAAAAACTAAGTCAGCCAAAGCCCCGCAATTCGGCGAAATGCCGCGCCGCGCGATGTCAGGTTATACGGCGGGTTTTAGAACGAACTTTTTTTGGTCAAACGGAGGTCAAAAACGATGAATGTCCGGAACGATAAAGCGCGCGCAGCAGTTTTGCGGGCGCTCAGCGAACTCGACGGACCGGCCGGCGCGGCGCGAATCGCCGAGCGGCTGCCCGGCATGGGCGTCCGGCTCCAGCCGCGCACCATCCGTTTATATCTGACCGAACTCGACCGCGACGGACTGACCGCCCTGAACAGCCGCCGGAAAGGCCGCGTAATCACCGAGCTGGGTCGCGCTGAACTGGAACGCTCCGATGTCGTCGCCAAAGTCGGCTTCGTTCGCGGAAGAATCGATACGCTCGGCTACCGGATGACTTTTCGCGGCGAACCCGGCACCGGAACGGTCATCGCCAACTTCGCGCTGGTTCCGTCGCGCGACCTGTCGCGGGTTTTCGCCGAAATCAAACCGGTCTATGCGCGCCGCCTCGGGCTAGGCGACCGGCTCTGCCTGATCCGCGCCAATGAAATGCTGGCCGGACGCGCCGTTCCCGGCGGTTATGCCGCGCTCGGAACCGTTTGCAGCGTCACCGTCAACGGCGTCCTGATGTCGGAAGGCATTCCGGTCACCTCGCGCTACGGCGGACTGATTGAAATGCGGCAGGGCCGGCCGGTACGCTTTGTCGAGCTGATGGAGTACTCCGGCGTCACGGTAGATCCGCTTGAAACGTTTATTCGCGCGGGTATGACTGACGTGCGCGAAAGCGCGCGCAGCGGCCACGGGGTCATCACCGCCAGCTTCCGCGAAATTCCTTCGGTCGCGCTCGACGATGCACGGCGCGTATTCGACCGGCTACAACGCGCCGGCATGGGCGGCGTTCTGATGATCGGCCGCCCCGGCCAGCCGCTACTGGATATTCCGGTGGCCGAGGGACGTACCGGCTTCATCGTGGTCGGCGGACTCAATCCGGTAGCAGCTGTCGTTGAGGCGGGAATTCTCTGCGAACTGAAATCGCTCTCCGGTCTCGAAGAATTCAGCCGCTTCAGCACCTTCGACGAAACCTTCCGCCGCTACATGGATGCATTGCGATAGCGTTCGAAAATCTCTGTACTGAACCGTCCCGCCGGTCCTGCGGCACCCGCAGTTCGAGTTTTCCGACACGAGTAACGAGGTTGCGTGTGTAATAGCCGTTGCGATATCCCTTGCGTCCCTCGGCCCGCTCGCCCTTGCCGGCACCCAGCGTGTCGTCCATCTCCGCCTCCAGCAACTCCTGAAGAACCGTCTGAACCAGTGGTTTAAGAAAGTCGCCGTCCTGCGCTAACAACTGTGTCAGGTCCTCTGCACTTATGATGGGCTTTGCCTTGGTCATGATATCTCCTTTCCGGCCCTATCGTCTCGCGTCGGATTCAGCATTCCTGATTCCATGCTATGGCTTTAACCGGAATAAAGACGGTCTGAAGAATTTTTTGGATTGTGCGCAGGATGGAGGGTCGAGTGGCAAATCGAAGGAATGAAAATGTAAAAACGGCTTGATTACCCGGGTTACTAAGGCTATTTTGCGGACATGCTTGGGAAATGGGCGGGTGAAGTCCGGCGAAGTTTGCGGCGGTGATTCCCGGGACGGCAGCGGAAAAACGGAGGCGGGTATGGTGACTCGGCTATTTGCTCTGATATTGACAGCGTTCATTTTATTTTCGGGAAATGCCAGGGCCGCTTCAATTCCAATTGAAAGCTCAACCGCCGCCGTTGGTAATGGCATATATTCTTCCTCTAACAATGGACTGATCCCTGATACGGGAACGCAGTTTTACGGCTTCAGCCAATCGTCCATAACAGGAAATCGCAACGGGATAACGTATGTTCGTTTTTCCAGCCTGGGTCTTGGCTCAGCGATTCAGGGAGGCACTTATACCTTGGTAATGAGGCTTGCCAGCAATGGCATGCAAAACTGGCCTGGCGCAAAAAATATGACCACGAATAATAGCGGCTCCGGCTATGCCTCCGGGTTTTTTAATACAGTGGGAAGCGGCTTTCCGACTCCGTCGGAAGACGGTAATGCAACGCTGAATAATATGGTCGGCTTCAACAATACCGCCGGAGTGGTTTATGTTGGAGATACTTCCGTTTTAGCAGCACCCAACCCGCTGCCTTTGAGCGATACCGGAATGGCTGAAGACAGATGGTATAGCGTAACGTCCAAGTGGGTCATTGCGGTTGGAAGCCCTGTTATAGGCACTGATCCGTATGTCGGATTGGGGTTTCAGGTTGGAAACAGCAACTCAGGCTCGGTCTGGGTGGATGACAGTGTGCTGACCTTGGATCTGCCGGCAATGACAGCGGCGCTTTCACTGTTTATCGTAAACTAATAGGCGGTGCTGGCGTTCTGCCTGATAAATGATGTCGATGTAAAACAAAGGAGATGAAATGAAAAAAGTAATTGCGGCTTTTGTAACGATTTTCTCTGCCCTGATTGTTTCGGCAATGGAGCCGGATGTCTGGTTTGCCAGCGTCGATAAGGATAAGGACGGGCGGGCGTCACCTGCCGAGTGGATTACTAAAAACAAAGCCGAAGCGGCTCGAACCGGACGGGAATTCAATGAAGTAAAGGCGCTGGAAAAGTTCAAAGAGCGCGATTTGGATAAAGACGGGTTCATATCCCTCAAAGAATTCTTAGCCACAAAAGGTCCGACCCTCGGATAGATTTACAACCTAAAGAAATTGAGAACCATGACGCGCAGCCTGACTTTCCTGTGTTTATTTCTATTGTCGTTAAACGCCAATGGAGAAACGGTTTTTACCAATTACACCTTTGGCGGGTTGGTATTTTCAGGCGTTGCATATACCAACGGAAGTCGTCATCTGAATTACCGGCTGCATACGCCGGATACATTTGAGGCCGGGAAGAAGTACCCGCTGATTATCTATCTGCACGGCGCAGGACAGCGCGGCACTGATAACGAAGCCATGTTTAAAGGGGCCAATCAAATGCTGAGCAGTATTTGCAGCCAGGTCGCTCAAGAACCTGCCGTAATTCTTGTTCCCCAGTGTCCGCTCGCACCGGCACAATGGGTGGACACTCCATGGGGACAAGGGAGTTATTCCGTCGATGGCGTTCCGGTCTCCGACCCGATGCTCAGCGTAAAAGAAATTATTCAGCAGTTGCGTGTGACCTACCCAATTGATGCCAAACGGATTTATGCGGTTGGTGTTTCGATGGGCGGATTCGGAACCTGGTATCTTTTAATGACCGAACCGGATCAATTTGCCGCCGCCGTACCCTGTTGCGGCGGAGCTGATCCTTCCAAGGCCAACGCCGTTAAAGGGATTCCGATAAAAACAGGGCATGGCGATGCCGATCCGACAGTTCCGGTTGCCGCGACGCGGGAAATGGTTGCGGCACTGCAATCAGCCGGAGCCGGATCGAATATTCAATACACGGAAATTGCGGGGGGCAACCATGCCGCCGGGTGGGAAGTTCCTGCCGCAGATCCGGAGCTGATGGGATGGCTCTTTTCGCAACTGAAGCAGTTTAATATCATTACGAGTCTCAAAACGGGGACTTTGCCTGTCGAAGGGTATGTGTCGGCGACGGGTAACGGTTTTTATGATGATTTTAATAACGGACTGGTTCCAAATGCGGGAACGAATTTTTATGGGTTCAGCCAAACCAGCATCGCTGGATATCGCACCGGAGTGGCATACGCCCGCTTTTCCAGTCTGGGGCTTGGATCGGATGCCGTACAGGCCGGAACCTATATGCTGGTTATGAAAGTCGCCAGCAACGGTGCACAGAACTGGCCCGGCGTAAAAGACATGACAACGACTAACCGAGGCTCCGGCTACGCGTGCGGTTTTTTCACCACCGTCGGCAGCGGTTCTACAAACCTTGCTGTAAACGGGAAAGCCACACTGGACAGCATGATCGCTTTCAATCAGACAGCAGGCGTTACCTATACTGCGGACAGTTCCATTCTTGCCGCCAGCGACCCTCTTCCGTTCAGCAGAATTGCGCAAGACACATGGTACAGTGTGACCTCAACGTGGATCATTGCAGAAGGAAGCGCTGTCGTCGGAACAGATCCGTATGTCGGTCTTGGTTTCGAGGTAGGGAACGGGAATTCCGGCACAGTCTGGGTTGATGACAGCACGTTGATTTTCATTCCAATGCCCGAATCCATTACATTGCGGAACCCTTCTGCCGGCCAACTAGCCGTGGAGTTTAATGCCGGTTCCGGACTTGGCTATCAGATCCAGTGGTGTTCCAGTTTGGCGACAGGAACATGGCAAAACGTCGGCGGGACAATTACAGGCGCAGACCATATTGTTACCTGGCTTGATGACGGCACCGAAACCGGAGCGCTTCCTCACGATTCAGATCAGCGGTTTTACCGTATTCGCCGCAACATCTTATCGAATCCTTAACGACACCCGCCCCTGCGGACCGGCAATACAGAAGAAGGTCGGAAATGATGGTGAAAAACTATGTGCTGAAAAGTTTCTCGGCCGTGGCACTCGGAACGTCGGCTGCCTTTGCGGCGGAAGCGCCGGTTAAACCGAATATTCTCATTATCTATCTTGATGACATGGGCTGGGGGCAGCCCAGCTGTTACGGCGGAAAGCTGGCGCCGACGCCGAACATGGATGCACTGGCGGCGCGCGGCATGCGCTTTACCAGCGCGTATGTTTCAGCGCCGGTTTGCGGCCCCAGCCGTGTCGGCTTAATGACTGGGCGCTATCAACAGCACACCGGCCACGATTCAAACGTAACCCCGAAACAAATCGGCAACGGAATGGATCTTAAGGAAGTGACCTTCGCACAACGGATGAAAGCGGCCGGTTACACCACTGGGATTGTCGGCAAGTGGCATCTAGGTGCCGGACTGGAATATTTGCCAGTTTCCCGCGGATTCGACGATTCATACGGCACGGTTGGCAATCCCGATGACTATGCCGATGGAACCCGTTTTTATCGCGGCGCAGAATTGGTGAAAGATCCGCCGGGCTTCCCGGTAACGGCACCGGTTTACCGTGACGAAGCCATTCGTTTTATTGAAACCAATCAGAAAAAGCCGTGGTTTCTCTATTTCGCCTTAAACTCCGTGCATGGCCCCGTCGTTGCGAGCGAAGCCGCACTCAAGCGTTTTGCGCATCTGCCGAAAAATGAGCAGGTTTACGCCGCGATGATCGCCGAAGCCGATGACGTCATCGGTAACGTGCTGGATAAAATCACAAAACTTAATCTCGATGAAAGCACACTGATTTTTCTTCTCAGCGATAACGGCGGCGCTTCTCCGCTGGCCGAAATGGGCGGCCTGAGCGGTAAAAAGTGGCTGGTCTGGGAGGGGGGAATCCGTATTCCGTGGATCACGGCGTGGAAGGGGCATATTCCGGCCGGACGCGTCTCGGACGAGCCGGTCATCCAGCTCGATATTCTTCCCACCGCGCTGACTGCGGCCGGAGCGGACGTGCGGCCGGAATGGAAACTTGACGGGGTGAACATCCTGCCGCTGCTCGAAGGCCGCGTGGAAAAGCTCGAACCCCGCACGCTCTATTGGCGTTTCGGTGTGCAGTATGCCCTGCGTCAGGGCGACTGGAAGCTGGTTAAGGCGGGGATTAACCTGCCGCCGATGCTGGTGAATCTGGCGAACGATCATGGAGAGCAGACTGATCTTACGGCACAGTATCCCGAGAAAAAATCCGACTTTCAGAATCAGTGGGATAAATGGAATGCAACAATGGTGCCGCCGCGCTGGAACGACTATCGGTGGAATAACAAAGCTTCCGAAAAATAGTCCCACAGTATTTGTTTCAAATCACAGAAAGAAACTATATGAAAAAGTATCCGGCAAAAAACATTTTTAAGCTTCTGTTCTTAGTGGCGACTTTTTCTGCTTTTAGTAGTAGGGCAGAGATAGTCTATAAGCCGTTTAAACTTGTCACCTACAAGCAGATCGGCGACGCCGACTTGATGCTGCACATTTTCACTCCGCCGGGACACAAACCCACCGACAAAACTCCGGCGATCATTTTGTTTTTCGGCGGCGGCTGGCAAACGGGAGCGCCTACCACGCTTTACAGCCAGAGTGAGTATCTGGCTTCGCGCGGCATGGTTGCGATCTGCGCAGACTACCGGACAGCCAATCGGAATGAGACGTCGCCTAAGGAATGTGTGAAGGACGGAAAGTCCGCCATACGCTGGCTTCGTGTACATGCCGCTGAACTTGGAATTGATCCGGAAAAAATCGCGGCGGGCGGCTGTTCTGCCGGTGGGCATATTGCCGCCGCGACGGCAACTCTGGACGGATTTAATGAAGAAGGGGAAGACACCTCCGTCAGTTGCCGTCCAGACGCCCTGATTCTGTTCAACCCGGTTTTTGACAACGGTCCGGGCGGCTACGGGTACGGCCAGGTCAAAGACTACTGGCGGGAATTTTCCCCTATGAACAACCTTCGCAAAGGTGTACCGCCGACGCTGGTCATGCTGGGAACGGCGGATAAATTTATTCCGGTCGCGACGGCTCAAAAATACAAAACACTCATGGAGCAGGTCGATGGACGCTGCGACTTACGTCTTTATGAAGGCGAGCCCCACGGCTTTTTCAGCAAATCGAAATATCGTGAGACGTTGCTGGATACAGATAGGTTCCTGGTGTCTCTTGGCTACCTCAAGGGCGAGCCGCCGCCCGGCAGGCCCTGATCGAAAAATCACACCTGTCCGGTGCATAAAACGATGAATTTTTTTCATGCATATTTACCCGAAAAATGTCTTGATTACCCGGGTTATCAAGGAGATTATCGACATGTTGGGTTGAGCTGATTCATGCGCCTGTTGTGTATGAGTCCTTTAGTAAAAACGGAAGAAACAGGGAGAGACAAAAATGAAAAAGAAAGTAGTTAGTATAATACTGCTGGTTGCGGGCATGTGTCTCGCGGCGCAGGCGCTTGATACGTCGTTTACAGGTGCTGGGGCTAATTGGACTAACAGCGCACTCTGGACGGCCGGAATACCGGCGGCAGGGGACATTGCTTATGTCACCAATAATCTTACCGCGAATCGTATCGCTACTATTTCGAGCGTGGTAACCAATGGCGCAGTCTATATCGGCACGATGAACGGTGCGTTCGCCAGAACGATCGGCGGGGCTTCGGGAACCATGGTTTTCGACAACGGCGGCAACGGCTCACATCTGACAATGATTGCACCCAGCACCAACAGCACCGTCAACGTCGCAAATATTACGCTTAACGATAATCTGGCCATAACAAACTTATCATCGACAGCGCCTTTGAGCATTGCGTCAGCCATTTCCGGAAACAAGGCTATTTCCGTGGCTGGCGGATATGGCGTCGCGCTGTCCGGCGTGAACACCTATAGCGGCGGAACGATTCTCAACAGCGGCAAGCTGAATATCAACAGCACCACAGCTCTGGGTACAGGTACCTTCACGATCAATGGCGGCAAGATTGGCACCACCGGCGGCGCAAACGTCACGATCGCCAATGCCAATCCAATAACCCTTGGCGGCGACTTTGAGTTTGTTGCCAGCGGCAATGGTTTGAATCTGGGCACGGGTGATGTTGATCTGGGAACAGGAAACCGGACGATTACGGCCAGCGGTACGGCCAATGCACTCACGATTGGCGGCACCATTACCAATTCCGGCAGTCTTACTAAAGCAGGTGCGCAGACGCTGACGCTGACTGGTGCAAATACCTACAGCGGAGGAACGACAATCAGTGAAGGCACGTTGTCGGTCGGCGCGGGTGCCAACACCGGCAACGGTCTGGGAACCGGAGGCGTCACCAATAATGCCGCACTGGTGTTTAACCATACGAATAATTTAACGGTGGCTAACAATATCAGCGGTACGGGTTCGCTGACCAAATCGGCGGCGGGCACACTGACGCTCAGCGGAAATAATACCTATTCCGGCGATACGGTTTTAAATAACGCGGCCAAAATTTCGGTGAGCAGTGATGCCAATTTAGGGTCCGGAACGAATATCACGATTAACCAGAATGCCACCTTGTATACAACGGCGTCTTTTGCCACCAGCAAGCAGATCACTCTCGCGGCGGCAGCGGGGAGTCAGGACATCAGCGTCGATACGGGCACCACGCTTACGCTCAACGGCAAGGTCACCGGAAGTGCCGCGGTCCCCCTGAGAATTGCCGGAGGGGGAACCGTCGTTTATGCTGCGGCCAACGACCATACCACCGGAACTACCGTTATCAATGGCTCGAAGTTGAAGATCTCCGGTGCCGGCATCCTCGGTGCTACCAGCAGCGCCCTTACCTTAAACTCCTCAAGCGCTGATCTGGGCGGCACAGCGCAGACCATCGGCGCATTGAAATTTATTGGTGTGAGCAGTCAGCTTTCGAACGGCAACATCACGGTCACCAGCATCGATGTTCAAAACACCGCTGGCAATGCCCGCATAGAAGCCAATCTGCACGGTATCGGCGCGGCCTTCACCAAGACTAATAATGGAATAGCGACCCTTACAGGAACCAATGACTACACTGGCGCGACGACGGTCAGCCTGGGAACATTGCTGATTAACGGCGATAACAGCGGAGCGACGGGTCTCGTGACCGTGGCCGCTGCCGCTATTCTGGGCGGTAACGGCACTGTCGGCGCAGACATTCAGTTTGCGGATGGTGCGAAGTTCCAATTTGATCCGGCCTCGACACTGACGGCGCTCGGCAATGTGACTTTCGCCAATTTCGGCGTGGTTGATGTGATCGGAGTCGATTCCAACACGGTGCTGGGAACCTACACGCTGATCAGCGGAACGGTTGATTTCGCGAATATCGCAAATACAAACCTTGCATCCGCCTTTGATCTGGGCGGCGGCAAGAGCGCCTATTTCCAGCAGGGCAGCCTCGACCTTGTGGTCGTTCCTGAACCGGCAACGATCGGGATGCTGGGCCTCGGCGCGCTGATTACGATCATGATCCGCCGCATGCGTACCCGCTAAACCGAACGGTGTGATTATGAAAAGCCCGGATTCGTCCGGGCTTTTTTTATAGCGACACATTCAAGAACGATGGTATTTAACGATGAGAGGGAGTCGAGAAAATGAAACGCTATCGATCATTTGCCACCCTTTTTGCATTGGAGTTTCTTCTGCTGTTTCCAGCGGGGCTATTTTCTAAAAACATCACCGAATCAAGGGGCAGTGAAATGGCCGTTCATCTTGTTCAAGATCGCGCAGGAATTTATACGCTGAAGGTGAAAGGCGCTCCGTTTGAAGTGAAAGGCACGGCTGGTGCGGAGGGGCTGGATAAAGCGGCGCAGGCTGGCGCGAACTCGTTCCGCACCTGGGGCATTGAAGATGTTGAGAGAACGATAGAAGGCAAACCGCTTCTGGATTATGCGGTCGATCATGGGTTATCGGTAACCGTTGGCCTGTGGGTCGAACATGAGAGGCATGGATTCAGCTATCAAAACAAGGCGCAAGTACAGCAACAGCGCGAACGGATCCGCAACAATGTCCGGACTTATAAAAACAACCCGGCCGTATTGATGTGGGGTCTGGGCAACGAGATGGAGGGTTTGAATTATACGGAGGCTAATGCGTATATCTGGAAGGAACTCAATATTTTGGCCGAAATTATCAAACAGGAAGATCCTGATCATCCAGTCATGACGGTAATCGCGTTGCCGATGGAGCAGAAAATAAAAGATATTCAGCTGTATTATCCTGCGCTGGATATTTTAGGGATTAATGCCTATGGAGGAGCCGTTACAATTCCGGAAACATTGGATGCAGAAAAATGGAGCCGCCCGATCATTCTTACGGAATTCGGCCCTTGCGGGCAGTGGGAGGTTGCCAAAACATCCTGGGGCGCTCCGGTTGAACCAACGAGCACCGGAAAAGCGGCGTTTTACCTCAGGGCCTATAATGCCGTGCGAGAAGGAACGCCCGGGCTTTTTCTGGGGTCTTATGCGTTCTTCTGGGGCAGCAAACATGAAGCGACGCCGACCTGGTATGGAATGTTTTTAGCATCGGGCGAAAAGCTGGCCGCAGTGGATGTTATGACAGAAGTTTGGTCCGGAGTGCCGCCAACAAACCGTTGTCCTGATATTTCATCCATAGAATGGATCGAAGCGCGCGCGCCCGTTGCTGCCGGATCAGTCCAGCGAGCCCGGGTAACAGCCTGCGACCCTGAAAAAAATACGTTGGAGTTTGAGTGGGTAATTATGGCGGAGAACTCTCAAAATAAAGCAGGCGGAGACAAGGAAGATATTCCGCCGGTTATTTCCAGACTGATCCTGAAAGAAGAACCGGGGCAAGTGACATTTACCGCCCCGCCCGTTCCCGGCGCGTATCGGCTCTATGTTTATGTCCGGGACGGCAGCGGCGGAGCGGCAACGGCCAATGTGCCGTTTCTAGTAGAGGCCCGACATTAGTTGATGGCAGGAATCCGATCCGGCAGGCGTGTAGAGCCGCCCGGCACAAAACTGGATTGGAATTCTACAACCTTGGCTTCGCCAGTCAGATTTTCCCGCCGGGCTTTAAGCAATTCCCAGGCAGCGTGACACATCTGGTCGTATGGATACACGACCGTTGTCAGGCGGGGGGTCATATAATCGCTCTCCGGAAGCCCGTCAAATCCGGAAACCGCAACGTCCGTCGGTATGCTGAATCCGGCATCCTGCACAGCGCGCTGAACTCCAATGGCGAGTTCGTCATTATAACAGAAAAACGCCTGCGGAGGTTTGTTGGAAGCAAGATGCTGCCGTACCGCAGAATAGGCCGCGGCGCGACTTCTCTCCGTGACAACCAGCTCCTCGGGATTTCGGCCGATTTTTTTCATGTGCTCCAGATACAGGGCGTAGCGTTCATTAATGTAATGGAGCGCCTTTTCGTCGGAGACGAAAATGATGTCAGTTCGCTTGTCTTCATCAAGGTGGTCAAAGATCGCCGAAATAGCCGGTTTGTGTTCGGAATAAACGGAATCGATTCCATCGATTTTTTCGCCGATATACACGATGGGTTTTTCGGTGTGAATTTTCCGTTTTTTCAAAAAGGCCGCCAGCTTCTTGCTGTAGCAAAGGATGTAGGCATCACAGGGCCAGTGAATCAGCCGCTCCATGAACTCATCCGCATTTTCGTCTTCATTAAAGTTGGCGGTGACGATGGGCGTTAAATGCGCCTCAAATGCAATTTGCTGGAAATGAGCAAGGAAGCGCGAGAAGAACGGATCGTTGATGTAAGGCACCACAATGTTGATCATGCCGGTTTTTCCGGTGGAAAGCGCCTGCGCCAGCGGATTGGGTTTGTAGCCCATTTTTTCCGCCATGTTTTTGACGCGTTGGCGCGTGGCCTCAGATATAACGATGTCATAGCGGTCGTTTAATGAGAAAACGGCCGTTGCCTTGGAAACATCTGCTGCTTGAGCTACATCAATAACACGCACTCTTTTTGGACTACCTGCCGCCATTTATTTGCCCCTGCCCTTATTTGAATATAAGCTCTTGGTATGGGTACTGATTAGCACTGGGAAAAGATAGCGGTCTGCTTGCAGGTAAGCAAGAAAACGTTCGGCGGCGACCTTTAGCACTACTCATCCAGCAGATCGTCGGGGCTCAGGGATACCCGGATCTCCCGGATCTTTCCGTCACGAAAGAATACAGGTGAACTCCACTCTTCCGGCAATGCAGCCGAATGGAACAACAAGGTGTCTTTGTTAGACGTTACGATTTCAATCTTCGTCCGACCTTTGGACAGCCGATAAACAACCGGGGTTTGGCAAAATGTAAAGGCCAGCTCGCCGGGACGAAGCAGCAGGGATTGTTTCCTGCCGTGCACATCATAAAACTCGAACGCAGTTTGTTCGGAAAGGAATTCACACCGGCGAAGCAGACCAGGGGTGAATTGCAGGGTGCCGTTTTGAATGCAAACTCCCAGCTCGCTGAAGCGCGTGAGAATTTCTTCTTTAACCTGACCGGTCATGCCGGGTTGCTTGGCGCCGCCCCTCGATGGTGTGTGCGAATAGGGATCGGTCGGAAAAGCGCCGTACTCCTGCGGGGTTTTATTGAAGCCAAGGCCCAGCCTGATCTGATAATAGCGATCAACCAGCATTTTAAATCCGGGCGTATTTTCATGCCGGAGGCAGGTTTCCTGAACAGCCAGCAGTAATTTAGCCACCATATGCCAGTAGGTACACCCAAGCCCCTCGTACCCGAACATGGTTCCGCTGCGGCCGGTAAATTCAGCGTGCTTGAAGACCTGCTCATAAAGGGCGATGACCCCTGCGCTTTCTTCATCGACCAGCCCGGCCAGCCGTGCATCGCTTTTAAGCAGATGCAGTGCTTTGCTCACGCTATCAACCGTTGACTGCTCCGGGTGGAAACGCACCGTCCCGGAGCCGTCGCATACGACGAGAGATCGGTCGTTCTGCTCCAGCAGGGCCGTCAGCAGCGGGGATTGCTTAACGTTATCGGCAGGGATAATGCCTTTATCAAGAAAGGCCGGCAGCTTGCGGTCCGGGTAAAGCAGATAGGTATTCAGGTCGGCTCGATACAACTTGCTTTTCCGCAGCGCGTGTAACAAGGCCTCCGATTCTTCGGCGCTTAGAAGCCCTGTGCTTAGAACAGCAACCTGCCCTTCCAGCATCTTGTAGAGATGTTGGACTTCAAAGCGGGTGTACCGGGAATCATATTGCAACACGTTATAGCTGTGATAGAGCCCATCGGCCCGGCGGGAGGTTCGGATAGAAGCATCCAGCCACTTCAGGCTGAGTGCAAAGAAGTCGGCGATTTCCAGTAGATCAACCGGCGTCTTTTCAAAGGAAGATTTGGCATATACCTGTTTACGGAACTCACTGCCAGCGTCCGCCAGTTGGAGCGTGGTACGGGATCTTTCCGAAGAATCTGTTCCTGCTGCGTCCACATTATCCCGGAAGGCGGACAGCGTGTTGTGAACGGACAGAAAGAGGTCTGCCACCGGAACGCTGACCATTTCTTTCTGTTTTACGCAGGTTCGCAATAACGGTTCGAGGAAAGCGAGGTGGCGGCGCAAATGGCATACGGTGATCATCGAGAGTCCATATCCGACCAGGGCATTGTTGGCATCGTTCCATTCCGGACGTTGCGTATTCATCCAAATACCGCCGCCGGGAACAAAGTTGGTCAGTTTAACCAGAACGGGAACCAGCAGTTTCTCTAGAAAAGTTACTCGGTATGGTTCGCCGGATGCATCCCGCAGCAGTGCGGCGTCGCTCCCAATGGAATTCCATTGGGATCTGATCCGGTCATTTTTTTCTTTGTCGAAGGTGATCGTTTTGCGGGGATTTTTAAGGATTTGCTCGAGTGGACTTATTTCATAAGGGACATCTGCATATACATAGTGTTCATTTTTGAACCAGCTGGTCAGTGATCCCGGAAAGAAGGCTTCCTGCCTCTCCAGCAATTTGGTCAGGTACACAATCTGATGGTCGCCCCAATACCCTATTCCCGCCCAAGGGTCGTTTGGATCCGGCTCCTCCCAGTCAATGCCGTCATTGGCAATACAGTACGGGTTGTAGCCGTCAATGGTTGATGCATTTACGAATTTCGCGATCATGTGCTCAAGAAAGCGGGGATAACTTAATGCCAGAGCTTCCCAGTTCTGAAAAATGTCCCGCCAGTTTCCCTGATAGGCAAAACGCGGACTTCCATCCGGCTGACGCACTTTAATGCAGAATTTATTCCAAGGGCGGCTGGGATCTCCGTGCCGGCGGCTGAAAGTCAACGGGAGATACTCCGTCAGCAGGCGCTCCAGCACCGGATCCTTGCAGGCTTGTACTTGTATTTTCAGTTCATCGTATGAGAGCCACCCGTTAAGAGTCTGTAACAAAGCGGCATGCCTGTTGGCAGCAGCCCGGTTTGAGTGGCAAACAAATTCAGCAAAATCGGCGGCGGGAATGTCGTAGTTTCTTACAGGCGTTCCGCCGCGCATCATATTGTAGGTCACGTTGGCGCAATGGTGCGCGTCCATTATGGCGTCGCCGGTTTTCTGAGCGGCATCGCAATCGGAAAGCAGCCGCAGAATATAGTCATTACCGGATCCCAGGTCTTTCAGCAGCCGGTCTGCGACCTCCGCTGGATCTGAAGAGAGTTCGTGATGGAGGTCTGCAATTTCTGAACCGCCCAACGGGCCGTTGATTACTATGATCCAAGAGGCTTTTTCCTCAGGAGCCAATGTGATTTCGGTTTGCAGAAAATAGCCGCCGCGCTCACCTCTTTGTTCCTGCTGAAAGATCAGCGGACGGCTTTTTACGAAATGTTCCGGCGCTGCATCCGAGAGCAGAACCGTTGCGGAAGGAAGTCCTGTGGACCAGGTGATATTGGCTTTCAAACTTTCCAAAGGGATAGGCTGATCAATAATGCCGGCACTCAACGCGTAGATGCCGATGCGCGAAGATTCAAGAAGTTCGTTTTTCCGGTATGCGTCCGAAAGACAGCTGAATTGCGCCTGCATAACGGTTCCGACGCCCGGCGCGGTCAGATTTCTGACTCCGTCGAGGAGTGAAAAAGAGACCGGTTTGGAACTCAGATTCTGTATGGCGGCCTGCCGCACGAGTCCGAACCGGTTTGAAATCTGCCAGCTGTAGAAAAAGGTGAGTCCGATATCTTTCCGTTCTTCCCCGAACCGCAAAATATTTCCGGCAACACTTTTATCAACATGCCGGGTTCCCTCAGAGTTTAGCGGAACTTTCGGGTTGAAAGGTTCCCACAATTCACCGTTATTCAGCCGGATAAATGTTACGGGGCCGGTGATGCCGTAGCTGTCATGAATTTTATCAACAGTGTAATAAGGGAAAAACGCCTCTTCCGGACTGCCGCGTCCTGCGCTGAGTGCGCCGGTGCTTGATACAAAGGCCCAGACATCGGAATCGCTGGTCAGCGAAATAAAAAATGGTTCCATTTCTTCCGCGCGGAGAATGCTCAGGAAATCATTTCCATTTGCGGTTTTAATCAAGTTTTTTTGTGACGGGGGGATAGAAGCGGCTGATCGGTGCATATAAATTTATATCCTTTTAAACTTTTGCCAGGAAACTAGTCTGCCGGAAGCAGGGGACCTCGCCGCTGTTCTAAAGCGAGGCGGATGTTGTGGGCTTTTTCTTCGGTAATAGAAAATGTTGCGATGGCTAATACAGCAAGCAGAGAGGTTGCTGCCGGGATCAATACGTCAAATAGGCGCATTAAAAAGAATGTTTTTTCTGTTTGCGCGCCGTTGAGGTTTACATCGAATCCGGTTGCGTTGAGTAGTCCTCCGGAAATGGCAAAGGCCAGTGCCATGCCGAGTTTTTAAACCCACCAGAAAATTGCTCCGAACATTCCTTCCCGCCGGTGGCCGGTTTCCAGTTCATCCAGATCGCAGACATCAGCGATCATGGAACCCATCAGCATAAACAGCGCGCCCATTCCGAAAGAAATCAGCGGGGCAGGAAGCAGAACGAGAATCGGGTGGGTCGGGTTATAGCAGGGCCATTTCAGAAGAGACCCGATCATGGTAATTGATGTGGCGATTATGAAAGTTTTCTTCTTCCCTATTTTTTTGGAAATGAATGCCACGAAAGGAATGACAAGGAAGATGGTGATGGACGATAACGTTCCGAAGAGGCCCATATATTTGGCGCCCATATCTTTGTCGCCGCCGCAGACGTAAAAGATGTTGATGTATGAGCCAAAACTTCCGACCAGCATAATCCCGTTGAACAGGAAGAATGTGGCAGCACAAAGTTTAAAAAACGGGCGGTATTTAATTACGGTGACGAATGTTTTTATGAACTCCAGCATGAAGCCGACAGGACTCTTTTTCGTGCGGCTTGCCGCCACCCTTGGACCGTTTGCACGTTCTTTACAGAAAATGGCAGGAAGAATTCCAAGGGTCGCCACGAGAACCCCCAGTATGATTGCCAACGTGCGAGCTCCCTGAATGCTGTCTTTGAACCAGCGGTCGTTTTCCATGATGGCATACAGCCAGGGAACGATAAAAAACCCGATCTGCCCCATGAAATTGCTGACACCCTGAACGCGGGTGCGCTCATGATAGTCCGAGGTCATTTCGTAACCGAAAGCGACCCACGGGGCCGCGAACACCGTGTAAGCCAGATAAAAAAGAAGGGAGCCCGCCAGAAAGGCCCAGAAATAAAAGGTATCCGAACATCCGCGCGGAAGCTGCCACATCAGGGCGAATACAATGCCGACGAGAATGGCACCGCAGAATATATACGGGCGGCGACGGCCGAAACGGGATACCGTATTGTCAGAAATAAATCCCATCACCGGATCGATGAGTGCATCCGTAAGACGGGGAATCGCAAGTAACAAGCCGATTACCGCGGGGTTCAGCCCGAAGCCAATATTGAGCACGATCGACATGTAGCCGAGCGCAGCACCCAGAATGTTGTTCGTGATGGCTCCACTGCCATAGGCAACCTTTTGCAGGAAAGAAATGCGGTCGCCCGGTCTGGTTTCATAATGAACCGGCTTGTTCACAGCGACTCTCCGTGATTTTTCATCAGCTTCATTTGCCGACGATGATAGTCAAGAACCCCTTTAAGATCCGGATGGCCGGCCAGATTGTTCCACTCATGGGGGTCTTTCTGGTGGTCATAAAGCTCTTCCTGCCCGTTCTTTGTTTTGATGTAACGGTATTTTATCGAGCGAATTGAATAATGAAAAACGTCCGGGTTCATTCGTTCGATAAACGGATTCCCATTCGGGTGCGGGCCGCCGGATATTTCGCTCAGCGCAACGGCCGGTCCGCTCCACTTTCCGGATTCCGGATTTTCCAGCAAGGGACGCAGACTGGAACCCTCTAAAGTAAACTCGGCGGTTTTTTTGTAGGGATTGTCGTGAATGTCCGCGTAGTCGAGAAATGTCGGGTAAAGATCAATCAGGGAAATGGGTTGATCACAGGACTTCCCTTGAGCAATTCCGGGGCCGGCCGCAATGAATGGTATGTTTAGAGCTTCCTCCCACAGTGTATTTTTGTGGATGTATTCTTTCTGCCCCATGTGGTACCCGTTGTCGCTCGTTACAATAACCAGCGTATTGCTGGCATACGGGCTGTTGTCCAGCGCCGTTAATATTTTTCCGATCTGATCATCGACAAAAGAAACATTGGCCAGATACGCCCGGACCCAGTCTTTCCAGCGATTCTTTCCGTCCCCATTACAATTGTTGCGATTGGTGATGTGGTCGTATTTGATAAACCCCCAGGCGCGGTTAGGCGCATCACGCAAAAGATCCGGGACGACGTCTGAAAGATCATTTTCAAGAACGTCCGGCAGCTCTATGGATTCCAACGGGAACATGTCGAAATATTTTTTCGGGGCATACATGGGCGCATGCGGACGGTTCATTCCCACCGAGATCATGAACGGTTCCTGAACGCTCCCGTTAAGCAGAGTTTCAGCCCACTCCGCATTTTGCTCATCCGGCATCAGATCGCGATCCTCCTCGCTGACGTAACGGAATGGGACATGCTGCTTTCCGTCCCGGTCAATAAACCAGCCGCTTGCACCGGCCACGCCGTTGCTCGGGTTCGCAGGAAATACAGGGATATCTGATAAGGGCGCGTAGTCGGAGTCGTGTGTAAATGTCGGAGGAAGATCCGGATGAGGTAGCGCCCAGGCCCAGTCTGTTTTCCCTTTCCTGCTGCCATCCCACGGCCAAGGGCCCCAGTTGGTTAGATGTCCGTAGTGATTACTTCCGTCAGCCCAGATAAAGGCGTCCTGTTTTTCCGAATGGTTATGAAAGATTTTACCCGTTCCATAGACTTTGTATCCGTGTTCTTTCATGAAATCCATGTAGGTTACAACACGATCTGAATTCGGCAGCTTGTTCCAAGCTACAGAAACATATTCATAAACGCCGAGCGTGTGCGGATACAGCCCGGAAATCAGACTGTAGCGTGAGGGTGCGCACAAAGGGGCGTTGCATTGGGCATTAACAAAAGTGACACCGCGACCGGCCAGTTTGGTTAGATTGGGTGTTTTCGCCTGAGGATGCGCTTTCGGCCCTATGGTTTGATTGTTCAGGTCGTCACAAATGATAAAAAGAACATTCATTTTGTGGGTTGATTTGTCCCCTTCTGCGGCGGCTGACGCATTCGTCTTTGCGGCACACAAGAGCAGAAAGGAAATAAGGCTGGACGGCCGCAGCACCCGTGTCTTCGCAACCCATTTCGCTACGCTTCGAGCGTTCAATTTCATCCGACCGTCCCCCTGTTTGTTTAAAACTAACCCGGAATAGTTGAAATAATATGTAGACAACAGCGCCTGTTGTCAAGTATTGGTTCCTGGCGGATACCGCCTCCAGAAAGCGATTTTGAGAACAGGCCGTTTGGTTGCCTCTCGAAGCGATGTTGTTATATTTACAAAATAATACGGAAAATTTAAACCCCCGTCATAATTCGAGGAGTTATCATGAAGTACGATGTGCTGCGCATTTTGATGCTTATATCCATAGGCTGTTGCATCGACAGCGTGTCTTTTGCCGCCAAAACAGAAAAAAGCCTCGCTAAAATTCTCGGAGAATACCCGGAGCTTAGTTCTCAAATGGGTGCCGCGTGGTATTACAACTGGCACGGATTCCCGGGCGATACGGCTGCGACAAATCTCGAATTTGTTCCTATGATCTGGGGTGCCAGAAAGGACGCGAAGGGTACAATTGATGAAGATGAATTGCGCCTGGCGGTTCGTGATGTGCTGACAGCGAACCCGGCGTGCAAAAATCTACTCACATTCAATGAACCTGATGCCGCCAAACAATCGAACTTGTCGGTCGAACAGGTGTTGCGCGTATGGCCAGTGTTTGAGCAGGAATTAGAAGGTAAAAACATTCGCCTGGGAAGTCCCGGTGTAGCCGGAATTAATTCTGATTGGCTCCATGCGTTTATGGCTAAGGCGGTAAAGCGCGGTTACAGAGTAGATTATCTTTGTGTACACAGAAGAGTTAATTTTCGAAATGATCCTGTCAATACGGTGTTAAACGAATGCCGCGACCTTTATAGAAAGTATAAAAAACCCATCTGGATCACCGAGCTGGAACTGGTCGGCGACGGACTGACAGAACAGCACGTCATTGGGTTCTACCAGAAACTGGCTGATCGGTTGGAAACCGACTCGTCTATCGCAGGTATGATCGAACGTTATGCGATAGCGTACGCGCCGCCGGACACGGATATCAACTACAAGATTGTTGCACGCCCCTATAAACCAGACGGAACGTTGACCGATTTTGGAAAAGTTTTTCAGCAACTGCACGAGGTATCCGGAAAGTAACCGTAATATCGTCCCGTTTTTGGGGAAGAGCCAGAGCCAAGAGCCAAAGGTGGAGCGGGTGAAGGGAATCGAACCCTCACAGCCAGCTTGGAAGTCTCTCTCCAAGTCTTTTAATCACGTTCAGGGAGTTGCATCCCGTTTCTTTATCTCTCTGACTGTGAGCAGGATAACAGATTTATTTTCTGGATCAAGGGAAATTGAAATAGTTCAGAACAGGATGCTTTTTGATGCCCCAAACCCGAAGTTTCCCCCGAAGTTTTCAGGACGTTTCACACCCCATTTTCTGATCCTTGCGATAAGATTCACGCGGGAGATGACGTATGAAAACAACCGCAGTTGAAGTGACGAGAGAGAATCTTTATGCAGAGGTGTGGGCCACGCCAATGATCAAGCTGGCAAAAAAATACAGCCTGTCGGATGTGGGTTTGCGCAAAGTGTGTAAACGAAACCATATCCCGACACCACCCGCCGGATACTGGGCTAAGCTGACGAACGGGAAAAAAGTGAAGAAGCCGAATTTGCCATCGATGGAGGATGCGCCACCGATCCACTTTGAGATGCCGGCATTAAACGATCTTGGACTTGAAGATTCGTCACTGGCCGACGAAACGGCCAAGCTACTCGCACTCGAATCTCTGGAAGAAAACCGGATCATCGTGCCGGAAGAAACGGGCAGACTTCATCCGTTCACCAAAGCAATCAAGACCGGCGAAAAGCTGGAAAACTATCGGACGACCCTTCGGATCGATGTAAGCAAACCGCTGATCACTCGCGCGTTCCGGGTGGCCGATTCACTGGTTCGGGCGCTGGATGCCCGCGGGTATCTGACGAAAGGGATCTTCGAACAGCGCCTCTCGCTCGGTATCAGCGAAAT
>Ga0247841_10004758_pt1 | contig 22846 bp, 22 predicted proteins | sample LaCruzMarch2015__2_FD_192410 | JGI IMG/M metagenome (GOLD analysis project Ga0247841, IMG submission 192410) | Freshwater microbial communities from meromictic Lake La Cruz, Castile-La Mancha, Spain - LaCruzMarch2015_18m | ecosystem: Environmental > Aquatic > Freshwater > Lake | place: Spain... | reverse complement strand
CTTCGGGCTCGGGCTGCCGCTACCTCGCCCTCCGGGCGTTTATGAACAAGCCTCGCTATCCGCCAAAGGAGACAAAACTATTTTACCCCAAAGTGTCTTTTTTCATTGAGGCAACACGCGGAATGCCCAAGCGCGCCCTGATCAAACCGGAAGCGGTTGCAGCGGGCGGATGGAACTCTCCGGTCAAAAACCACAAAGCCGCCAGGGGTTTTCCCAGGCGGCTTGTCGGAAAGCGACTCCCTATTTCTTGGCCGGGGCTTTCTTTTTCTTCGAGGGACGGACGATGACGAAGGAGCCTTTCGCGCCGGGGATTGCACCGGAGACGACGAGGACTCCCTCTTCGCCGCGGACCTGGAGAATGCGGAGATTTTGCAGGGTCACCCGCTCATCGCCCATGTGTCCGGGCATGCCCATGTTTTTCCAGACGCGTCCGGGAGTTGAGCGGTTTCCGATGGCTCCGTTCCGGCGGTGCATCGTCGAACCGTGGGTCATCGGCTGGCCGTGGAAGTTGTGCTTTTTGATCGTGCCTTGGAATCCCTTGCCTTTCGACTGGCCGATCACGTCCACGAACTGTCCGGCCTCGAAGATCGTCACCGCGAGGTCAACCGATTCCGGTGCGGACTCACCTCCGGCGAGGCGGAACTCGCGAAGGAATCGTTTCGGGGTGGACGAGGACCTGGCGAAGTGACCGGTCTGCGCTTTCGACACGCGCTGCGGCTTCTGGTCGCCGTAGCCGACCTGGACGGACGTGTAGCCGTCCTTGTCGGCGGTCTTGGTTTGAAGAATGCGATTGCCACCGGCTTCGATGACGGTCGCTGGCGTGCTGCGGCCCTTGTCGTCATAGACGCGGGTCATGCCGATTTTTTTTCCGAGAATTCCGATGCTCATGGCGGTCAAATTTTGATGGTGATGTCCACTCCGGCGGGGAGGTTGAGTTTGCGGAGCTCGTCCACCGTCTTGGCGGTCGGCTCGACGATGTCCAGCAGGCGTTTGTGCGTGCGGATCTCGAACTGCTCCATGGACTTTTTGTCCACATGGGGCGAGCGGTTGACGGTGAATTTCTCGATGCGGGTCGGGAGCGGGATCGGGCCGGTGACTTTCGATCCCGTGCGCTTCGCGGTTTCAACGATCTCGTGCGCGGAGGCATCGAGAATGCGATAGTCGAATCCTTTGAGGCGGATTCGGATTTTTTGGCCTGCTGGTGCTGACATAGTGTATAAAGAACTTTTGAATGTTTGGTTCCCGACATTGAGCGGGACGGAAAGATTAGGGGCGCTCGCGCTGGTGGCAAGGCAATTTTATAGAAAATGTTCGGCGCCCCGCGCCGACAGGTTTGTTTGGAAGACCCTTTGTGAACGCCGTCCAGATCTTCCGGGCCGCACTACGGGGCAACCCACGCGGCCGGGTCCGCAGGAATTGCCTCCAGGAGTGCCGCGCCGGTGAATGTCACATCGGGAGCTCCTTGGACATGGACCGGCAGATCGCCCGCCTGCGAGCCAAAATGAAATGCGGCAATCAAGTGCTCGCCAGCCAGAATTTCCGGCGTGTTCTCCGAGACCACGGAATAAAAACCGACCGAGAGCGGCGGTTTGGCCAGGCCCGCCCTCGCCAGCACCGCATCGGTCGCGGGTTCATAGCGGGAGGCTTTCGCAAGAGTCAGCGCATCGAGCATCCGTTGGACAGCCGCTTTGCTGGCTTTTTTGTCTCCGATTTTCCAGCCCTCGCCATCCCTTCGGATTTCAAAACTTTTGTCCGGGGACGAAATCCGGATCAGGTCCACGAGATCGGGATTGATCCGCGCGAGCGAGGAATCCCGGAACGACGCCGGGTCCACGGAGAGCAGGTCCATGAGCGATGCCGGCAGGCGCACGGCCACATTGCGCGGGACCAGCCGCGCGTAGTAACCGCCGCCGGCAACGCTCGCCCCCACACGGATGATCTCCGGATAGAGATCTCCCTCGCCGAACGCACGGACCTCGGCGACCGGCTCGGCAAGCCCGAAGGCTGCGGGATCGGCGGCCACCTCGAATCCCTCGATGCGCGTGCGGAAAAGTTTTTCCAGGAAGCCTTCCACGGCAGGCTCGGAGGCCCGTGCGGAAAGCGGCTTGACGAGCACCCAGCTTCCCGCCTCGCGCTTCATCTCGATCTCGCCCGCCGGCCGCCGGATCACAAGCCGGTCCACACGGTCCGGACGCAGACGGAGCGGCCTCCGGTCTCGGTAATCCTGCGCCGGGCTGAGCACCATGCGCACCAGATCGTCCGGGATCAAATACACATCGTGCGAATCCTCGAAGCGCACGTAAACCAGGCGCTCGTCCGCGGCATCCTTGCCGAAAAGAAGCGAGAGGTCGCGGTCTCCTTTGAAATCAAGTTTCAAGCTGCTTCTCTTGAGCCCGTATTCGGAAAGCTGGGAGCGGTCCGGGATCTCATTCCCGGGAATCCTGTCCAGCACCGGCGTGCCCTGCGCGGTCTCGATCAGGAGCTTGACGGCATCCACCGAAGCCCGGTCCTCGGGCTCCGGGCCAATCATCCAGCCGTCCTCCGACTTTTTTAATTCGAAGGTTTTGTCACCGTTGGTGATTTTGATGACGCGAACTTCGCCCGGGTCGAACTCGAAAAGCGGGGAGCCCGCGGGTTTGCCCGATCCGCCTTGCAAGGGAAGGTAAATGGCGGAAAAAATCGCGACCGCGACGGCGGTCGCGACGAGAAAGATGGTGGCACCCCGGCTCATGACCTGCGCTTCCACCAAACGAGCAGCCCCGTCAGCGCGGCGAACCCGGGAAGCACGAGCATCGCAAAGAATGCGATCTGCCCGAGCTGCGCGTCTGTCAGATTCAAAGCGAAATGCGAGACCGACTTCGGGGTCACTCCGGTCAGCCTGTTGCGGTCGAGGAGGGAGTTGAGGGCCGAAATCAGGAAGTCGAGCCCCTGGGGCGACGCCGAGGCATCGTAGGCGAACTGCGCGCTGCCGATGACGATGAGCTTCGATGTCTGGACCTCGACGAGGTCGTCCTCGACGCCGCCGCGGTCGGACGCGGCCGCGATGGTGAGCGGCTGGCCGTTGTCCCGCCCGTCGTCGTACCGGACCCCGCCGGCCTGGTTGGGCGTGTAGTCCTTTTCGCCCCAGAATTCCTCGGCGGCCTGTATCAGGGGGCGCAATTGGAGCGTTTCCTTTTTTCCCAGCCCCTGATCGAGCAGGAGGGATTGGGTGGCTCCGGAGAAAAGAACCGTCATGCCGACGAGCCGCCGCGTGAATTCTGTCGTCGGCAGGAGTTCCCCGGTCACCTCGCGCAAAATCCCCGTGGCAAACGTCAGCCGCACGGTCCGGAGCACGCGGTCGTCCTGGGGAACAATCCCGTTCGCCGCGAGGATCCCGTGCAGGCGCGGAGTGCCGGCATTTGGATCCAAGAGGACGAGCGCCCGCCCGCGCTGGCGGAGCCAGGCCGAGATCACCGCCTCTTCCCGCACTTCCAGATCAAACTTTGGAGAAAGGATCACCAGAGCGGCCGCATCGGCGGGGATCGCATCGAGCGACGCCAGAGACAGGACCGCAACCCGCACATTTTGCTTTTGAAGCGAGTCGGAGAGAATCGAGATCGGCGACGCCGCGCCCGGCGCCGGTTCGCCGTGCCCCTGAAGGAAATACACGACCGGAAGTTCCGGTTTGACGAGGGCGATCATCGCGCCCGTGAGCACCTGTTCGCCGCGGAAGGCGAGCAATTGCGGCGGCTCTCCCTGCGCGACCGGCCGCATGTCAAATTCGCCCATCTCCCCGATGTTCAAAAACCGGGTGCGGCCATCGCAGCTGAGAATGATCAGGTTGTCGGCGTTGGTGAATTTGTATTTCGCCTGGAGCTCGCGCATGCGGGTCAGGTTGCGGGTCGGGTCCACATACTCGATGCGCACGCTGCTGCGCCCGGCAAACTGGATTTCACCCAGCAGCCCCTGCACGTCCCCGAGGATCTGCGCGGCCGGACCGAACATCGTCGAGGAGCAAATCATCGTGAGGCTCAGCGGCTTGGCCTCGGAGAACTCGCGGAGAACCCGCCGGGTCTGTGTGGACAGCGAAAAATTCTGGGACCGCGACAGATCCACGCGCGAGTAGTTTTCGAAGCTGAAGAAGTTGACGGCCACGAAAAGGACGAGCATCGCGGCGGCCTGGAGGCCGATGTTCAGGCGGATTCCGGTGCGCGGGATGCGGATCACGACTTCCACCTCCGGTATTGGAAAACATGGAACGTGGCGAAGAGCACCACCGCCGTCGCACTCAGGTAAAAAACCACCGGGCGCGTGTCAAAAATTCCGCGCGAAAAATCCATCATGTGCTGGACCGGCGAGAAATAATACGTGATCTCCCGCATGGCCGGTCCCGTGGCCGGCAGGAAAAGCGACAGAAGCCCGAAGAAGAACAGCGCGAGGATCCCCGCAAAGGCCATCACGGCCGCCACGATCTGGTTGTCGGTCAGCGCGGAGGCCAGGCACCCCAGCGCGGTATAGAGCATGCCGATCAGCAAGAGCATGGCATAGGCCCCGAGATACGATCCCGCCGCCCCGGCCGCACTCCTGTCCGTCACCTCCTGGAACATCACGAAATACAGGAGGCTCGGCATCCAGAGGATCAGGTAAAAAATCAGGGCGCCGGCATACTTGGCGAAGACGACCTGTCCGTCGCGCACCGGCGCGGTCATCAGCGTCTCGATCGTCCCGAGTTTTGCCTCCTCGGCAAACACGCGCATCGTGATCAGCGGGAACACGAGCACGAACGGAAACCAGAAATACACGGTGTTGAAAAAGGCCTCGACCATCGTCGTCGATCCCGCCGACCGGTTCAAAAGCGAGACGCCCGCGTGAAAATTAAACCCGGTGATGACCAGGAAAAAAAACAGGACGACATACGCGAGCGGCTGGTGGAATGCGGCGGCCAGTTCGCGGCCCAGAAGCGTGCAGAACCTTCTCATCGGTCAATGTTCCTCCGCATGGGTGACCGAGGCAAAGACCTGTTCGAGCGACACGTGCGACCGGCTCAACTCCCGGACCGGCCACTTTTGCTCCACCGCATGGCGGTGGATTTCCTCACGGGGGTCCCGGCCTGCGGATGACTGGATCGTGAATATTGTCCAGTCGCCGTCGGAACGCACCGAGACGGATCCGACTCCGGGCACCTTGCGCAGCCCTGCTGCCGCGGCCCGCGGATCCTGGGCCTTCGCATCGAGCAGGATGTGCCCCGCCGCCCCGAGCCGCGCGCGAAGATTCTGCGGCGTGTCCATCGCCTCGATCCGGCCCTTGTTGATGATGAGGACCCGCGAACACAGCATCTCGACTTCGGGCAGGATGTGGGTCGAGAGGAGGATTGTGTGGTGGCGCTTCAAATTCCGGATCAGGTCGCGGACCTGGCGGATTTGGTTTGGGTCAAGCCCGATCGTCGGTTCGTCGAGAATCAGAAGATCCGGCTCGTGGATCATTGCGTCCGCAAGCCCGACCCGCTGGCGGTATCCCTTCGAGAGGCGTCCGATGATCGCCTTTCCCTCCTCATGCAGCCCGCAGAGTTCCAGGACATCCTCCACCCGCTCCTTCATCCGGCGGCCCGGCACCCCCTTCAGCGCGGCCCGGTAACGCAGATACTCGGCCACCCGCATGTCCGGATAAAGCGGGACGTTTTCCGGCATGTACCCGATGTGCTCCCGCGCCCGCAGCGATTCCCGGAAGACATCGCGCCCGGCCACTTCGATGGTTCCGGACGTGGGGGGGAGAAACCCCGCAATCATCTTCATCGTCGTGCTTTTTCCGGCCCCGTTCGGGCCCAAAAACCCGACGATCTCGCCTTTTTCGACCGTGAAGCCAATGCCATCCACGGCCTTTACGGATCCGTAGCACTTGGTGAGTTGTTCCACTTTAATCATCGGGCAAGCCCTTCTGTATAGTCTCTCCGCCGTCCCGCTGCAAGGCCGCAACGCCGGGTCACCTTCGCGGCGTCCGCTTTCGGCCTGCTCTTCGATCCGGTGTTCGACGGCTTCGACCGACGCCTCCATTTCTCCAATGCGGGCCGACGAGCGGTAGAGCAGGTAAACCACGCCGCCCACAAGGCTCCAGAAGACGACCATCAGGAAGCCGGAAATGGAGATCGTCATGGCGATCGCCTCCGGGGTTTTGTAGAGTGCGCCCAGCAGCTTGATAAAAAGCCCTTCGCGCACTCCCGCCCCGCCGACGCTGATCGGCAGCGCGGTCACGGTCGAGACGATCGGCATCACGCAAAAAATGCTGATCAGGCCGAGTCCGGCGCTGAACGCCTTTGCGGCGAAGTAGAATGTGGAGAAGAGCAGCAGATGGGCCGGCAGCGAAAGCAGGAACGCCGTGCCGACCGCGCCGCCGGCTTTGGCATACATCGAAAATGCGGCGGCCGCCTCCGCGATTTTTGCATGCATGGGCAGCCAGTGCGGCAGTTTCGAGGTGAGGTTGAGCCGGTCCACGAGCCAGGCCACGGCGATGAACCCGATCGATCCGCCCAGGATGAGCGCCACCGTGAGGACGCCCATGCGGGCGGAATGCCAGAGGTCGTTCCACCGCGCCAGGATGACAACCGCCGAGACGGTTGCGAGCGCGAGCACCCCGACCACGCGATCGATGAAAACGCTGAGGAGGGCCCCGGCTTTTTTGTCCGGCACCTCGCGCATGATAAAAAAGATCTTGATCACGTCTCCCCCGGTCGAGCCGAGAAGAAAGAGGTTGAAAAACATGCCCGAGAGAAGGATCCGCAGCGCCCGCCAGTAGGAAATCGAAATATTCTGGACGCGCAGCAGCACGATCCAACGCTGGGTCTGGAGCAGAAGCGCGGCTCCGAGCGCGGCGATCCCCGGAAGAAACCACCAGAGCCCGCCCTCGGATTCGGCCTTCGCGATGGCGGCGAGCATGTTTTTGTTCTGCTCCGGATTGCGAAAAATCCACCAGAGCAGGCCGGCGGTGATCAGGACCTGGATCGCTGGGAGCAGATATTTTTTCATTCGGGAAACGATTGTGTCCAGCGGCCGACCGATGCGCGGAGGTCGTCGGCGGAGGCGCGCGGGGACAGCTCAAATACCATGGCGCAGGATTTTGGAAAGAGCGGAAGCAGGGAGGAAAAATCCACCTCGCCGCTGAACGGGGCGCAGTGGTCGCGGAACGGCCACTTCACGTCGTGAACATGGCACCCGAGGGTCAGGGGAGCGGCGGTCTCCAGCCACTGCCGGTGGTCCAGCAGCCCGAGGTTGTGCTTGATCTGCGCGTGGCCGAAATCGTGCCAGTAGCCGGCGTTCGCGGAATCGAGCCGCCGAATGAAGCCCGCCAGTTCGCGCTCGGTCGGCACCGCCTCGTAATGCTCGCGGTTCTCGATGCCGATCCGCACGCCCTTCGATCCCGCGTAGTCCGCGATATCGGTCAGGCACTCGAGGACGCGCTGCAGATAAATCTCGGCAACCTGCTCGCGCTTGCGCACCGCCGCGAGCTTCGCGGCCGCGTATTCCCGGCCGGGGGATTTTCCTTCGCCGACCAGAGCCCGCAACCCGGCGGTGAGATCGAGCGAGCGGATCCTCCCGCAGTGGACGACCACAAACGGCGCTTCGAGCCGCGCCGCCCAGTCAATCGTCGTCCGCGTCAGCCGCACTGCCCGATCACGGTCGGACGGACGGTGGGAGGTGAACTCGTAGCAATCCGGGTTGTCGGCGAGGACCTCGACCGGGGAGGGGAGGAAATTGTGGACGCTGCTGATTTGGAAACGGTGTTTTTTTCTGGCCTCGAGAACGCCTTCGAGAAGTGTGGAGCGCATGCCGTGGCTTAACTCGATGCTGTGGAACCCGAAGCCGAGGATTTCCTCGATCATCGCCAGTCCGCATTTGTGCCGCGAAGCATTCCAGCACGTCGAAAGTGAGACGGAAGTTTTCAGTGTTTCAGTGTTTCAGTGTTTCGGCTTCTGGTGTGGAAAGTCTTCGATGGACAATGTCTCCCTGAACACGGAATCACCGGAAGCCCAACACGCTTTCAGCACTCATCGCGCCCATGTGATCAGCCGCAACTCGTGGTCCTGCGTCAGGTGCGCGTGGGTCGGGATCACCCGCACGTTGAGGCCGTAGCTCCCGCTCTCGCTGGCCGGGATCGTTCCCGAGAAAACGCAGGTGCCGTCGTCGGCCTGCTTCTCCAGCGGCAGGTCTGAGACCGTGGCCGAAGTGATCGTGTTGTCGAATGCCGGACCGTAGTAGGCCTGCACACGGACGTTCGCGGGCTTGACTGCGCCGAGATGGACACGGGCGGTGACCTTCATCTGCTCCCCCACGTAAAAGGCTTCGCGGGCGACTTTTCCGTCGGGAATTTCGCAGGAGATCGCATAATCCTGGATCCGGATCTGCGGCCACTGCGCGCGGATCGCGGATTTCCATCCGCTGAGCGCCGCCGCGCTCGCGCAGTGGTTCGAGCTCAACGCGGTGAACGCCGCCGCCGCCGGTTCGTAAAGGCGCTCGTTGTATTCCGATACCATCCGGTGCGTGTTGAAGACCGGCACAACCGTGCGCATCGACTCGCGCATGAGTTGGATCCAGGCGAGCGGAAGCACGCCATCCGGCTTCGCGTAGTAAAGGGGAATAATCTGGTTTTCGAGGACATGAAACAGGCTCTGGATATCCACCTCGTCCTGCAAGGCCTCGGATCCTCCGGTGATGTCGGCGCCGATCGCCCATCCGTTCTTGCCGTTCCAGCTCTCGAGCCACCAGCCGTCGAGCACGCTGAAATTCAGCCCCCCGTTCGGCGGGAGCTTCATCCCGCTCGTCCCGCTCGCCTCGAGCGGACGCAGCGGGTTGTTGAGCCACAAATCCACCCCCTGGCAGAGCCTCCGGCCGACGTTCGTATCGTAGTCCTCGACGAAAACAATCCGGCCCTCGAACCGCGGATCGCGCGAGATTTTATAGATTTCCTGGATGAGCTTCTTTCCCCCGTCGTCCGCGGGGTGGGATTTTCCGGCAAAGATGAACTGGACCGGCCGCTCTTTGCAGGTGACGAGCTTCAGCAGGCGCTCGGGGTCGCGGAAGAGGAGGGTCCCGCGCTTGTAGGTTGCGAACCGCCGGGCGAACCCGATCGTGAGCACCTCGCTGTTGAGCAGGCGGTTCGCGTGCCGGACCTCATTCGGCGGCTCGCCGTTGCGCGCCCGCTGCCGGTGGACCCGCTCGCGGAGGAACTCGATGGACCGCTGCTTGAGGAGCTGGTGGAGATTCCAGAGTTCGTCATCCGGAATGTCGATGACCCCGCGCCAGAAGTCGCTGTTCGAGAGCTGGTCCTCCCAGTCGGCCCCGAGGTATTTGGCATAAAGATCCTGGAACTCGGCCGCCGCCCAGGTCTTGATATGGACGCCGTTCGTGATGCTCGTGATCGGAACCTCGTTGCCCGGCACGTCCTTCCAGACGTCCTTCCAAAGCCGGCGGCTCACCTCGCCGTGGAGCCGGCTGACACCGTTTGCAAACCGGCTCGTGCGCAGCGCGAGGATCGTCATGTTGAACGTGTTCTCCGGCGTGACCGTCGCCTGCCCGAGCGCGAAAAAGTTTTCGAACGGGATCCCGGCCTGGGCGGAGTAATCCTTGAAATACTTCGCCACGAGCTCATGGGAAAACGCGTCGTTTCCGGCCGGCACCGGCGTGTGGGTGGTGAAGATGCTCGACGCGGCGACGACCTGAAGCGCGGCGCTGAAGTCGAGCCCCTCGTTCCGGACATATTCGCGGATCCGCTCGATCCCGAGAAATGCGGAATGCCCCTCGTTCATGTGGAAGACCTGCGGGGTGATTCCCATGGCGTGCAATGCGCGGAAGCCGCCAATCCCGAGCATGATCTCCTGGCGCAGCCGGAACTCGTGGTCCCCTCCGTAGAGCTGCGCGGTGATCGCCTGGTCGGCCGGAGAATTCTCGGGCAACAACGTATCGAGCAGGTAGAGGTTGATCCTGCCGACCGCCAGCCGCCAGACCTTCGCGAAAACCTCGCGCCCGAGGAACGTCACCGCCACCTTCAACGGCACGCCGTCGAGCTTCACCTCCTGCACCGGCAGATGGTGGAAATTCTGGTTCAGACTCACCGCTTCCTGCCATCCGTCCTTGTTGATCTGCTGCTTGAAATACCCGTCGCGGTACAGGAGCCCGACCGCAACAAAATTGAGATCGAGATCGGAGGCGGATTTGCAGTGGTCGCCGGAGAGGATGCCGAGCCCGCCGGAGTAGTTGGGGAAGGATTCGTGGAATCCGTATTCCGCCGAGAAGTAGGCGACGGGATTCTGGAGCGGGGAGGTCTCGCGGCGGAGCTTCCCGTAGGTGTCCTTGCGCTCCATGTAGGCGTGGAAGCGCGAGGAAACCGCCTGCAGGTCTTTCAGAAAATGCTCGTCGCCCGCGACCTCGGTGAGGCGCGACTGGCGGCAGGTCTGCAGCATGCGAAGCGGGCTGTGGTTCGTTTCATCCCACAGCGGGATATCGAGAAACCGAAACAGCCGCCGCGCCGTCGGCTCCCAGGTCCACCAAAGATTGTAAACCATCTCGCGCATCGGTTCGAGCGCAGGGGGGAGTTTCGGAATGACATTGTAAGTGATGATCTGTTCCATGAAAAAATGCGTGTCTCGCCCTGAAGGCATACCACCTCACCCGGCGCCGGGCGAGCGGGGATTTCAGCGGCCTGCGAGGAAGGTGGGGTCCAGCGGCACGCGGGCCGATTTTCCCGAACGCGAAACCAGTTCGACTCCCTTTCCTGCGGCGCGGGTCTTCAGCGAAAAGTGCAACGTCAGATTGTCCGCTGCCGCCTCGGCTTTCCACCTCCTGTTGGCCGTCTCGCCATGAACGGGATGCCGCTCGCCGCGATGCACGGTTGCATTCCCACCGAACGGCATGCAGAAAAAGTCCCCGCGAAGCACCTTGAGGATTTCCGGCGTCGACCGGTCGAGCGGTTCGATCGCCCAAGGGGCTGCCGAAAGCGGGGAAACCCAGCGGCTGCCGACGAGAAATTTCGCCGGCCAGAGGTGGCCTCCGGTGGTTGTCACACCCGCCTCCACGGAACGGGTTTTGATCACGCGCGTCTCTTGTCCAAGGATGGTGTTCATGGTCTGTAAACTGTGACAAGCTCTGCGCCGCTCCGCAACTCTCCGGATGTTTTTCTTTTCCAATCCCGATCCGGCGGCTAGTCAGAGGGAAGGTCCGGATGAACAAGTTCCCCCGTTATCTCTGCCTTCTTGCCGTGTTCCTGTCGGGATGCGCGACCCCGCGCCAACTCATCACCGACCCCGCCCCCTCGCCGAAGGCCGGTGACACCGAGCAACTGCCTTCGCTCTACCAACCCCAACCGGTCTCCGTCCTCCACGGAAAAGCGTCCTACTACTGGAAGCCCCAGCCAACCGCGAGCGGAGAACGTTTCAACCCTCAAAAGCTCACCGCCGCCCACAAGTCCCTGCCGCTGCACACGGTCGTCCGGGTCGTCAACCTCCGGAACGGCAAAAGCGTCATCGTCCGGATCAACGACCGCGGGCCCTACATACGCGGCCGGATCATCGACCTCAGCAAGACCGCGGCCGAACGCATCGACATGATCAAAGCCGGAGTCGTTTCCGTGAAGGTGGAAGTCCTGAAGAAAATTGACGTGATCAAGAGGCCGAACAGAAAAGTCAAGGCAGCAAAGCCGTAACACAACGGCGACGGGTTGCCCTGAAAACCCGCTCTTTCGGGTCACCCCGCCGGGTTACCCGAACGTTGACCGGCAACCAAGGCATTGAGGCGCATCCAGCTCCAAAGGAAGAGCACCAAAAAAACCAGATCGGCGGCGGCAAACTCTTTCCAAAGCATGGGGATGCCATCATGAAACGCGTGCCAGAGGACCGTTGCGACGTAGCAGGCTTTCAGGAGCACGCCGTAAATCACGAGGTTGCGGTTCTCCACCGGCCTCAGCGCAATTCTCAGGAACATCCAGCCAAAAATGACCAGTGTGCCGGCGGCGAAATGGACATAGCCCCAGTGGTTGGGGGAAGTGATTCCCGCCAGATTGAAAATTTGGGGTGCGGCGAAAATGAAGGCGAGACCGAGCAGGCCGTCATAGGCGGCCGAGAGGGAATACAGGATGCGAATGGGAAGCAGCGATTTCATCACGAGTGCATATTGGGGTTGAATTGACTGAAAAACTCTTTGCGCCGCTTCCGCGTCGCCTCAGCGCTGTAGAGGCGTTCGCTGAGCCAGTAGATGCCCGCACGGAGCTCTTCGGGCGTCATGCCTGACGGGCGGAAGTTCACGTCGAACAATGTGCAAAGGTTCCACGCGTGCGGGTGCAGAAGGCGCCCCTCTGCAGCCAGGCGCTCATACAACGCCGTGCCGGGAAACGGCGTGAGCAACGTGATCTGCACATCAAACGGCCGCGCTTCTTCCGCAAAGCGAAGGACTTCTTCAAAAATCGCGGGCGTGTGTCCGTCCATCCCCAAAATGAAGCAGGTGTTCACCGTTACCCCGTGGGACTGGATCTCGCGGACCGCGTTGCGGTAATCAGCCGCCCATTTGGCCTTGATATCCGCCCGCTCTTCGACACCCGTGAGCGCGTCGGCGGACGGGCTTTCCAGCCCGATGAGAACTTGCCGGCAACCGGATTGCCTCATCAGGTCCAGCAACTCGGGATCGTCTGCCACGGTGATGTCCGTTTCGGTGAACCATTTGATTTTCAGCGGCAAGAGGGCGCGGCAAAGCGCCTTGCCCCACGGCTTGTCAACAAACGTGTTGTCGTCGGCGAATTCTATGAACGCCGTCGGATGAAGTTTGACGATCGCCAGGATGTCCCGCACGACATGTTCCACCGGACGGCGGCGGTAAGGCCTTTGCAGCATCACGCTGGATGCGCAAAAATCACACCGCCACGGGCATCCGCGGGTCGCTTGGACCGTGTATCTGTTGTAAGGCCGGTCGCCAAGCAGATCGTAGCGGGGCACGGGCAGCTCCGCCACATCGACCGGCGCGTAATCGGCCGATTCAAAGATCCCGCCTCCCTCGCCGTCCCGCGCCGCCTGCACCACAGCGGGCCAGGTGGACTCCCCCTCGCCAACCACGACATAGTCGGCGTGCCGCCGCGCCTCGGACGGGAGCACCGAAACGTGAAGCCCGCCCATGGCGACCTTCACGCCTTTTTGTCGCAAACGATCCGCAATCTCATACGCCTCGAAAATCTGCGCGGTGAACGTGCTGATGGCGACCAAATCGCATGTGTAGATTTCGGGAGGCTCCGTGCTGCCCGACTCCGCCTCGAAATAATGCAGGTCATGGCCGTCCGGAGTGCAGGCTGCCAGATAGAGCAGCCCGAGACTGGGCAAAGAGGCGATGGCCCGGCTGCGTTCCACAAACCCCGGCAACGTGAGCCCCAGCTCCAACAATTTCTTGTCGTGAGCCCGTATCCCGCTCATGGCGAGGAATCCAATTTTCATGATTGTTCAGCGTTCCATTCCGGCGAAGGAGGAGGCAGAGCTTCCATTGAGGGAGAGCCCGGTTTTGGGCGTGAGATAAATGACGAGCCCCACGCCGGACACGAGAAGCACGACGGGAATAAAGAAAAGATGCCGGAAGACAGCCTTCCATGCCGATAAAAAGCAGACAACCGGCATGGCGATTCCCCCGGCCAACAGAAACCAGCCGGGCATTGCGCCGACAGGCACCGGAGCCAGTCCGTAGAGGACGTTCAACCCGCCAAGGGCCGCGAGCGAAATATGACCGAGGCGCGCAAGACGCCGGCGGAATGATCCGTAACCGCCAAGAAAATCCTCGCGATGGAACCCCAGCCCGATTCCAGCCCCGGTTGCAAAGGCCGCCAGAATCAAATACCACCCGGCGGTAAAATTAAGCGAGTGAGTCACGGGAACATGGAGAAAACCTGCTTGGCGCGTTTCTCATAAGTTTGGAGATGGGGCTTCTTCTCCCAGAAAAAGTCCCGCATGGCAATAAAGCACAACGGGAATTCAGCCACGCGAGAAGCCGCCGCCACCGGGATGCCCCTCCGTAATGCCGCAGCCCCTTGCTTCCAGCTTGGGGAATCAGGGGGTTTTTGCGATATTGCCAACCATGACGGCAACCACGCTGGAAAATGAATTTCGAGCGGTTCCCGACCCCCTGCGCGGAGAGGTGATGGGGGCGGCATTACGTGCCATCGACCCCGCGAGCGGGAAGAGCATTGAACCCGAATCCGGCGATTGCTCACACGGAGGACACGGAAAGCACCGAGTGAAGAGGAGAAAAGGGCAGGTGGCATCGGGACAAAAAGAGGACGCTTGATTTTTTGTTTCTCCTCCGTGTTCTCCTGTCCTCCGTGGTTCAAAACCGTTTTTCGGGTTGAACGGTTGATCCGCCGGCAGAATGGAACGCGGGAGGGAGGGCGAAACTTTGGATGCTTCGCTCTTTCCTTCGGAAAGCCTGTCTCCCTCCGGTCGGCTGTCCGAACCCTGAACAGTCGGCTTACATGGAGGTTCACCCTCCCATCGTTGGCGTTATGCGCGCGTGATCCCTGCGCGTCGCAATGGTTGTCAAAGCTTCTAAAAACGGATAGCTTCTCTGTTTGGCCGCACAGGGATGGGTGGCAGAGTGGTCGATTGCGCACGCCTGGAAAGCGTGTGTTCCGAAAGGAACCGCGGGTTCGAATCCCGCCCCATCCGATCCTCCCCCCATCCCCATTGTTTGATGGAGAGCCTGGAGAGCCCTTTTCAGAGCATCTCGTAGAGGTCGCGGGTCTGGCGGGCGATTGCGCTCCAGGAAAAGACATCGAGAGCGCGCTGGCGGCCGGCTTTTCCAAAGGCGATCCGCTTCATGGGATCGGCCATGAGCTCGTTGATGCGGGCGGCGAGATCCTTGGCGAAGCGGTTCGGATGGAGCGGCTCGAACGGCGATTTTTTCATCTGCTCGACCGCGACAAGGTATCCGGTCTCGCCCTGGCGGACGACCTCGCGGATTCCGCCCACCGCGCTGGCCACGACCGCCGTGCCGCAGGCCATGGCCTCGAGGTTGATGATCCCAAACGGCTCATAAATCGACGGACAGACAAAGACGTCCGCGTGGGTGTAAAATTCGATTTTCGAGCGGTTGTCGAGGATTTCCTCGATCCAGATGACTCCCGGCCGGGAGCGCTGCGCGGCAGCGACCGCCTGCTTCACCTCGGCGGCGATCTCCGGCGTGTCGGGAGCTCCGGCGCAGAGCACGACCTGAAACCCGGGGTCAAGGTTCTTGATCGCGTTGATCAGGTGGATGATTCCTTTCTGCCGCGTGATCCTGCCGACGAAGAGAATATACGGCTCGTGCGGATTCACCCCAAACCGGCGGAGCGCGGCGTGCGATGCGGCAGGCCGGTACTCCTCGGGATCAATTCCATTGTAAATGATATGGATCCTGGCCGGATCCACGTTGAAAAGGCGCTCGATATCGCGCCGGGTCTCGTCGGAAACCGCGATCACGGCATCCGCCATCTCGATGGCGGTTTTTTCCAGCCAGCAGGTGAAGTCATACCCTCCGCCGAGCTGCTCGCGCTTCCACGGACGCAGCGGTTCAAGGGAATGGACGGTGAGCACAAGCGGGATTCCGTAGTTGAGTTTCGCCAGGATCCCGCCGAAGTGCGAATACCATGTGTGGCAATGCACGACATCCGCCTCGATCCTGGTGGTGTTGAAATCCAGGCAGCGCTGGAGCGCTCCAAAGACCGGGGTGAGCGGCTTCGGGCAGGTGTAGGCGGAGGAGTCGAGCCCGAAGCCTGCGGCGGAAAGATTGCCGGCGGCCATTTCCTGATCGCCGAAACACCGCACCTCGACCGGCATGAGCTTCGCGAGCTCGCGGCTGAGATACTGCACATGGACCCCCGCCCCCCCATAGGTGCGTGGCGGATACTCGTTGGTAAGAAACAATGCTTTCATAGAAAGGCTCAGGCTCCGCCGCCGAGCAGCCAGGTCACGTTGCCATCAACGGGGGCGACCGCGGCGCACGGGTAGTCGGAGGACCCGCTGAAAACGCCCTTGAGGACCGGCTCCTTCCCCGCGCTGCTCACCAGAAAACAGACGTGACGGGCGGCATTCAGGAGCGGGAAGGTGAACGTGAGCCGCCAGGAGGAAAACTTCGGAACGAAATTTGCGACGACCAGCCGGTCGGTGACGCGGAGGGCTTCCGTGCCGGGAAAAAGCGATGCCGTGTGTCCGTCGTCGCCCATGCCAAGCAGGATCAGGTCGTGCCGGTAGGGATTGGCGCGGGCGAGCAGTTTGTGTTCGTAATTTTCCGCCGCGGCCTGCGGATCCCCCTCGCCTTCCATGCGGAGGATATTTGCCGCCGGGATCGCGGCGTGGTCGAAGAGCGACAGCCTGGCCATTTTGTAATTGCTCTGGTCACTGTCCGGCGGCACGCAGCGCTCGTCGCTGAACGTGACCTCCCACTTGTCCCATGGCAGGCCGACCAGCGCCTCATAGACCGGACGCGGCGTATTGCCCCCGCTCAGGGCGATGCGGAAAACCCCGCGCGCCGCGATCGCGGACTCCGACTCGCCAGCGATCAATTTCACGGCATCGGAGACAAACGAGCGGGTATGGAGGATCGGCATCGCTACATCAAACGCACGGGAACCGAAAATTGCAACTGTCCGCAGCCGGCTTGAAAAGTCTCCATCTCCACAGCCGTCAGCGAGGCTTTCCGAATATTCAGCGCGGATGCATCCGGAAGGCCGATCAAATGGGCAATCGCATGGCTGAAATCCGGCTCGTGCCCGACAACCATTACCGAGCGCATGGCCGGTCGGGCGGAGAGTTGCTTGAGACAGACCTCCGGGTCCATCCCGCAGGCGAGCCAAGGCTCCTCGACAAGATTCACCCCAAGCGATTTGGACACAATCTCCGCCGTCTTTCGCGCCCGCACGAGCGGGCTGGTGATGATGAGATCCGGCAGGAGGCCGCTGCGCAGGCAGAACTTTGCAGCCTTCTCCGCCTGGTCGACTCCCTTGGGTGTGAGTCGCCGGTTGAAATCCGAGGACGCAAGTCCCTCGGCCTCGGCGTGTCTGAGGAAGAAGATCAGCATCACATCGACATCCCGCCGTCCACCGCGAGGACCTGGCCGGTGATAAACGAGGCCTCCGGGCTTGCCAGGAAGGCGACGGCCGCCGCGATGTCGGCTCCCTCTCCAAATTTTGAGAGCGGGATCAGCGCGAGCGCGCCCTTGCGCACATCCTCGCCGAGCACCGACGTCATGTCGGTTTCGATGAAACCGGGAGCAACCACGTTTACCGTGATCCCGCGGCTGGCGAGCTCGCGGGCGATGCTCTTGCTCATGCCGATGAGCCCGGCCTTGCTGGCGGCGTAATTCGCCTGCCCGGCCAGCCCGATGAGCCCGCTCACCGAGCTGATGTTGATGATCCGCCCGGAGCGCTGTTTCACCATCGCCCGCATGACCGCGCGCGAGAAATTGAAGGCCCCCTTGAGATTCGTCTGGAGCACAACATCCCAGTCCTCGCTCGACATCCGCATCGCCAGCGTGTCGCGCGTGATCCCCGCGTTGTTCACCAGCACATCGCAGCGCCCGAAGTCCGCAAGGATCTGCTCGCCCGTCTTTTGGACGGCATCGAAATCCGCCACATCCACCGCATACGGGCGCGCCGTCCCCGATGCCAGCCCGTTGATCGCATCCGCCGTCCGCACGGAGTTGGCTTCCGTGCGGCTCACGACCGCAATCTTCGCTCCCTCGGCGGCAAGACGTTTCGCAATGGCTTCCCCGATCCCGCGCCCGGCACCGGTGACAATGGCAACTTGGTTTTCAAATCGTTTCATAGGCAACAGGAAGAGGACACCGGGGCGCGGCGGATGGAAATCTCTTTTTTTAGAAAAGCGCTTCCCGGATGAAAAGAGGCACGCGCGCCCGCCCTCAGGAGCGGGTCTTCACAGGATCCGGCTGACGAAGCTCTCGCGGTCGAAGGGGGCGAAGTCGCCGGGTTTTTCTCCGGTGCCGATAAAGCGGGTCGGGATGCCGAGCTCGTGCTGGATGGCGACGGCGACGCCGCCTTTGCCGCTGCCGTCGAGTTTGGTGAGGAGGATCCCGGTGAGGCCGATCGCCTTGTGGAATTCTTTTGCCTGGACGAGGGCGTTTGATCCGGTGGTGGCATCCACGACGAGCCATTTTTCGTGCGGGGCGGCGGCGTCATGCTTGGCGAGCGTACGGGAAACTTTTGCGAGCTCCTGCATGAGATTGTTTTTTGTGTGGAGGCGTCCGGCGGTGTCGCAGATGAGGAACTCGATATTCCGGCGGTGCGCGCTCGTCCAAGCATCGTAACAGAGGGCGGCGGAATCGCCCTGATACTGGCTCTTGAGGACCTCGATGCCGAGGCGTCCGCCCCAGACAACGAGCTGCTCGATCGCCGCGGCACGGAAGGTGTCCGCCGCCACAAGAATGCACGAGTGGCCGTTGGCCTTGAGCCAATGGGCGAGCTTGGCGGAGGAAGTGGTCTTGCCGGTGCCGTTCACTCCCACAACGAGGATCGCCTTGGGTTTCGAGGCCAGCGGACGGAGCGGCGGGATCGATCGGGGCAGGACGTCGAGGATCTCTTCGCGGGCCACCTCGGCCGCCGTCCCGCCCGTCACGGCACTCCCCCGCGCACGCAGCGATTCAAGAATTTTCAGGGTCATCGGAACCCCGAGGTCCGCGCGGATCAGCGCCTCCTCAAGCTGGTCCCAGTCCACCGGGGAGGAAGCAAACTTCGCGACAAACGACTTGAGGAATCCGATCGGCATGAGGCGGTCAGGGAGCGCGGCGGGAACGCCGGATGTTGTCCAGGACGCCGTTGACAAATTTTCCGGATTCCGCCGTGCTGAATTTCTTGGCGATTTCGATCGCCTCGTTGATCGCGACGGCGGCCGGGATGTCGTCGCAAAACAGGACCTCCTGACAGGCGATGCGCAGGATGTTCCGGTCCACCGCGGAAAGGCGGGAAAACTCGTAATTCCGCGCATGCTCGCGGATCGCCGTGTCGATTTCCACGCGGTGGGACATCCAGCCTTTGAGGAGGGATTCGCAGAACCGCCGGGCGCTCGGGCTGAGCCCGCGGAGGTGGTAAAATTCCTCGAGCAGAGAGTCGCTGTCGTCTCCTTGCAACTCGCGCTGATACAGATACTGGACCGCGGCTTCGCGGGCGTCTCGTCGAACTCCCATGGGGTTATTTGATATCGCGGAGTGCCCGGGCCGCCGCCACCGCCGCGCGGGCCGCCTCCACTCCCCGGTTGAATTCCGGTTCAACACACCTCGCCCGTGCCTGCTCGTCGTTTTCGAGGAACAGAACTCCGTGTATCACGGGGATCCGGTTGGCGAGGGAGATATCCATGAGCGCATTGGTGACGCATTGGGCCACCAGCGCGGCGTGGGCCGTCTCGCCTTGGAGGAGGACCCCCAGGGCGATGATCGCCTGGTAGCGCTCTGTCTCGGCGAGCATCTGAACCATCAGGGGAATTTCAAACGAACCCGGAGGCGAAAAGAGGCTGACCCCCGCACCCGGTTCCAGGACGTTGAGCTCGCGATAGGCGTTGTCCACGAGCGCCTGCGTGTATTGCGCATTATACTGGCTTGCAACAATCGCAAACGAAAGCGTCGCCTTGTGGGCTTGCCTCGGCCGCATCGGAACAAATTTTGACATGGGTCCGATGTTGGCCGATTTCCGCCCACAGGCAACAACAACCTCAAAAACTCCGGATCCTTTCCAAAAAATCGCCGGTCTTCGCGGTCATCCCCCGCGCGCCCCGCGCCCTTTGCAGGCATCGTCTCCGCAAACTTCCAGGATCGCCCGGCGGATCGCTTCCACCGCGGCTTTCAGTTGGGCTTTGGTGATGCAGAGCGGGGGCATGAGGACGACGGTGTCGAGGACCGGGCGGGTGAGGAGGCCATGGTTCCTGGCGGCCTCGCAGATCCGTCCGCCGGTGCGTTCCTGCCATGGGAAAGGCTCGCCATCCGGCTGGCGGACTTCAATGCCGGCCAGGAACCCGCATTGGCGGATCTCGAAGACGAGTTCTCTCAGCTCCCCGAGCAGGCGGGTCATGGCCGCGATTTTCGGCTGAAGATTTTCCAGCACGCTCTCGTCACGAAAAACGTCGAGGCTCGCGAGCGCGGCCGCGCAGCCAAGCGCGTTGCCGGTGAAGCTGTGCCCGTAAAAAAATGTCTTCTGCTCGGAAAATTCCCCGAGAAACGCGGAAAAGATTTTGTCGTTTGTGAGGGTTGCCGCGAGCGGGAGGTATCCGCCGGTGAGCCCCTTCGCGAGGCAGAGAAAATCCGGGATCACGTCCTCGTGCTCGCACGCAAACATCCGGCCCGTTCGCCCGAACCCGGTCAGGACTTCGTCGAGAATCAGGAGCGCGCCGATGGCATCGCATTTTTCGCGCAGCCTGCGGAGCATCCCGCGCGGCCAGACGCGCATGCCAGCAGCCCCTTGAACCAGCGGTTCGATCACGACCGCCGCAATCTCTCCGGCAGGAAGCCCGTCGAGATCATCGGGATCGGAAATCCGATCCGCCGGGAACTGGTGGCCGGTGAACCTCGCGTGGAATGTCCCGATGCCGCCCAAACTCGCGGCACCGGCCGTGTCCCCGTGGTAGGCGTGATCAAAAGCGACGAAGCGGGTGCGTTGCGGGCTGCCGCTGAGCTGCCAGAACTGCAAGGCCATCTTCATGGCGGATTCGAGCGCCGTCGAACCGTCGTCGCTGAAGAAAACGCGCGTGAGGGTCTGCGGCGGAAAGAGCGCGACAAGGCGTGCGGCGAGTTCCACGGCAGGCGCGTTGGTGGTTCCGAGAAACGAGACGTGGGCGACGCGGTCGAGTTGCTCGTGGATCGCACGGGTTATCGCCGGATGCCTGTGCCCGTGGATGTTTGTCCAGATCGAGGAATTCCCATCGAGGTATTCGCGCCCGCGGCTGTCGCGCAGGATCGCTCCCTCGCCCCCGATCAAAACAAGCGGTTCGTGGCCGTCCGCGCACCAGTCGCGCATCTGGGTAAAGGGATGCCAGCAATGGGCTTTGTCCAAAGCGGCCAGGGATTCGGTATTCCAAACGTCTCGCATCTCAATTCAAGGCATCAGGCCAGACCAACTCGTCGTATTGGGGAATCGTCATGGATCAGAAAGTTTCCCCTTTGCATTGAACGAACGAGAAACGGATAGCGGCATAAAGTTTGTTCGCAGGAAACTGGGGAATTGGCGAGAAAAAGCAGGAGACGCGGCTCTACCGGTGCCTCTTCCACCATTCCGCCCAGCCACCTTCAAAGACCAGGACACTCTCGTAACCCAGTTGCGAGAGTCTTGTCGCCACAATGCTGCTGTCTTCGCATTGCCGGCTTGTGCAATAGACCACGAGCGTGTCGGCGGCTTTGAGCCGGGCCTCCATGGCAGGGTAGTCGGCTTCGAAACTGGATCGTCCGAGGTGCAGCGCCTCCGGAATGTGTCCGTGTTTAAATTCTCCTGCTTTTCTTGCGTCGATGAAGACAACATGCGGCTGCTCGTGAAGCTGCTCGGCTTCGCCAACGCTGATGAATCGCACCCCGGGTGCCTTCGCCAGCGCCCCCGCGCCTTGCTCGGTCCATTCCTTTTCCACCTTGCCCCCGGCGTCATAGGTCAGAAGCCGCGAGGAAACGAGCGCCTGATCTTTCGAGAGCGTGTCCATCCGAAAGCACTTCATGTGGGTGGGGCCGGGCTCGACATGATACCAGCTCATGACCCGGCTCCCGTCCTGGCGCTTGTAGGTAGCCAGTCCCCGCGCCGTGTCGAATGTATACCACTCGGTCCTGCCCTTCCGGTCCACCCGGTGAAGGACCTCTTCTCCGGTGTCGGCGCGGCGGATTTCGTAGGTGAAATCATTGTCGGACAACAACGCACCAGCCTTCCATCGAAACACCTGTTCGCTTGCATCCGTCACTGTCATTTTCGATATACCCGGACCATCCGGAACGATTTCGATGCGCATTTCCCTTCCGTCTGGAAATTTCAGGAACCACCTTGCCTCGTTGGAAGGCGGCTCGGCTCGGAATACAAACTCACCAAGCAAACCATGGATTTTGATGCTGTCCGATGTCCGGCTGACGCGCAACAAATCCGCTCCGTCGCTCTCGCGGCTGATCGCCGTGGGAAAACCGTCCTGATATTGCCAAATCAAGCGTTTCCCATCCGGCATGCCCGCCTCCACGATTTTTCCATCTTGGTATTGGTAGCGCCACCCCCCGGATGTGATTTCGCAAGTTCCGCCAACTTCATGGGCCGAAGTTCCCCGGTCTTTCGAGCGAAAATCCGATTCCCAGGATTTCAGGAGAAACTTCTTCCCTCCCCCCAGAGTCGTCCACTCAATATAATTCTCCGACTGCCCTCCCTCACTCTCCAGAAGCGGACACCACCAGTGATCTCCGAAAAGAGAATTCTCCCGAGTCACGTCGCTGGCAAATCGTAACCGCAATGGCAGTCCATCCCCGACAGGAACCTCGCCCACCTCAATCCACAACTCCAATCCCCCGCTCCAACCCGCATTCCCGATGAACGAATTCGGATGCTCGAAATCCCCGGCGGCCAAAAAACAGCCTGCCGTCGAAAGTAAAACTGCAAGCGCCCCCAGCAACTGTGAAAAGGGACTCTCCTTATGCTTTCTGCCTCCGGTCATCCGGCAATCGTGCTTGATATTCGGATTTTGAAAAGCAATCAGTTGACGACTCTGGCCCATGATGAGAAACCATCTTTTGACATAGGCGGCGTCAATAAATAAAGGTAGCAAGTCATGGTTTAGGCTGAGGCATGATTGCATAGTTCCATTCTCCATGAAACTTATGCCGTTCGATGTGAACTCCACGCATCTCTTCATCGGAAACTT
>Ga0247841_10004757_pt1 | contig 22847 bp, 16 predicted proteins | sample LaCruzMarch2015__2_FD_192410 | JGI IMG/M metagenome (GOLD analysis project Ga0247841, IMG submission 192410) | Freshwater microbial communities from meromictic Lake La Cruz, Castile-La Mancha, Spain - LaCruzMarch2015_18m | ecosystem: Environmental > Aquatic > Freshwater > Lake | place: Spain... | reverse complement strand
GCCCGTGCGCGCGGCCGCCGTCACGCCCGCGAGGCCCGCCGCCATGGCCGGCACATGCGTCGTCAAGGCGGCCAGCATGTCGGCCACGCGGAAGACAAACATGCCGGCGTTCCAGAAGGCGTGCCCGGTCGCGATCAGCTCTTCCGCGCGTGCCTGCGGCGGTTTTTCAATAAACTGCGCCACGCGCGAAAACCGGGTTGCGCCGGCAAACGCAACCGGCGCATCGGCCAGAATATAGCCGTAGCCCGTCTCGGGAAATGTCGGCTGAATGCCGATGGTCAGCAAGGCCCGCTCGCGCCGCGCCACGGCGGCCGCATCGCGCAGGGTCTGCGCATACAGGGCTGCGTCCGGAATGCAATGGTCGGCCGGCACGACCGCCAGCACGGCTTCCGCGTCGCGCGCCGCCAGCAAGGCGCAGATCAGGCCGATGCACGGCGCGGTGTTCTTGCCGCACGGCTCGCCAATAATATTCGCGCGCACCAATTCCGGGGCCGCCACGGCCACCGCTGCGGCTTGCGCCTGGGTCGTCACCACATACACCTGCGCCAACGACGTCACCTGTTGATTGCGCACGACGGTTTCCGCAATCATGCTGCGGGTGCCGACGATGTTCATCAATTGCTTTGGCTGGGTTGCGCGGCTGACCGGCCAAAAGCGCTCGCCTTTGCCGCCCGCCATGATGCAAACATTGAGGGTATCGTTGCTCATGCGTGTCCTGTGGTTAATGCGGCGCGCAGGCTGCGTACAAAAGCGGTGACGTCGGCCACCATGGCGTCACGGTCGCCGCCGTCGCCGATGCGCCGCACAATCGCGCTGCCGACCACGACGCCGTCGGCCACCTGGGCGATTTCGGCCACGTGCGCCGGGGTCGAGACGCCAAAGCCGACCACGATCGGCAGCGTGGTGCAGGCGCGGATCTGCGCGATCTGCGCGGGCATGTCGCCGGCCACGTCCGTGCGCTCGCCGGTCACGCCGGTGCGCGAGACATAATAGACAAAGCCGCTGGCCTGGGCGGTGATCATGCGGATGCGCGCCGGCGTGCTGGTCGGCGCAATCAAAAAAATCATGCGGACATCCGCGGCGTGCAAGGCGGCATGCAGTTCACCGGCTTCTTCCGGCGGCATATCGAGCACCAGCACGCCGTCCACGCCGGCCGCTGCGGCGTCCTTGGCAAAGCGTGCAAAGCCGTATTGGAAAATCAGGTTGAGGTAGCTGTAGAAAACAATCGGGGTCTGGGTTTCGCGCCGCACGTCGGCCACCAGCGCGATGATCTGCGCCAGGGTCACATGGTTGCGCAGGGCGCGCTCGGCGGCTTCCTGGTTGGCCTTGCCGTCCGCCAGCGGGTCGGAAAAGGGGATGCCCAGCTCGATCACGTCCGCGCCGGCATCCGCCAGCGCCAGGATCAGCTGTCGCGTGCGCGCCAAGGTCGGATCACCGGCCGTGATAAACGGCACCAATGCTTTCCGCCCCGCCGCGCGCACTTGGGAAAATTGTGCATCAATTCGATTCATTGCAAACCGCGTAAACAGCAAAGGCACGAAGCGTGCCCGCCGCATGAGTATACCATTTCAGCCTGCTTTTTGCCACGGCTTCGGGCTGTGCGCGTTTGGAAGAATGGAAGGGTGGAAGAATGGAAGAATGGAAGAATGGAAAAATGGAGGGATGGAGGGATGAAAGCTGGAAACCGAAAACTGAAAACTGGGAACCGCTGCATTTTCGCGCGGCGCGGGAATTTGTGACCTGACGGCGTAGTGTCAGACGGCCAGCCAGTGTTCCACCGGCTTCGACAGAAAGTCGGCGAGCGGAACCCCGTCGCCACCCACCAGCAAAGGGCGGGCCGAGGGATGGGTTACGGTAAACGCAGCGAGGCCCGGCAGCGTTGCCGACGCGCGCCGCGCGCCAACGTCACCGTCAGGGTGTGGCCGTGCCGCGTGACCTTCATTAAAAGTGACGATGGGCAGCAGCCCGGCGTGGCCGGTCAGATCGTCGGCGCCGGTGGCGACCGTGAGCGTGTCGATCCGCCGGTGGTTGTCACGCGCCATGACGCGGCTCCGGCTCGGCGCGCACTTTGCGCAGGTACCCTTGCCGCACGGCCTGCGGCGCGTAGTCGTAGAGCCGCGCCAGGCGAATCTGCCCGGCCAGTTGCAGCACCTGCGCATGCACCACGTGCTTGCGCGTGACGACCGGGTTGTTCGCGGCGAACAAATTAATGCAAAACCCTTCGCCGCGAAAGAATTACCCGGCCGGCAGGGTGCGCGCGACGGGCGTGATCGCCACGGCGCGGCCAGTGGTTTCGTCAATCTCGACCAGCGCGCCGTGCAGTTGGACGTCGCCCTCGGCCAGCTCGAATTTATGCGGGGTGCCGGTGTAAAAATGGGCCACGACGGCGTGCGTGACGCGCCCGAGCACGGAGGCGTGCGCGCCGGTCATGCCGACATCGGTCATGCACGCCGTGCCGTGCGGCAGAATGCGCGCGTCGGCGGTCGGCACATGCGTATGGGTGCCGAGCACGGCGCTGACGCGGCCGTCAAAGGCCCAGCCCATGGCGATTTTCTCGCTGGTGGCCTCGGCGTGGATGTCCACCAGAATGCAGGGCGTGCGCCCGGCCAGTTCGGCCAGGATCGCCTCCAGGGCGCGGAACGGACAGTCGGCCGGCTTCATGAAGACGCGCCCCAACACGTTGACCACCGCCAGCGCCGGCGCGCCCGGGTGTTCAAGCAGGAACCAGCCGGCGCCCGGCGTGCCGGGCGGGAAATTCGCCGGCCGCAGCACGCGCGGATTCTCGAGTGCTTGCATCGCGGTGCGCTGGTCAAACACATGGTCCCCGGTCGTAATGACATCCACGCCATTGGCCAGCAGTTCCGTCATGGTCTCGGGCGTGATGCCCTTGCCGCCCGCCACGTTTTCGGCGTTGGCAATCACCACATCCAGCTGCAGTTCCGCGCGCAAGGCCGGCACCAGCTGCTTCACCGCCGTGCGCCCGGGCCGCCCCACCAGATCGCCTATCAATAAAATTCGCATGCCACAGTGTAGCATTATTGGCGTTTTTATAGTATGATGGGCGCATCATGACACTGCCGTTGCATCACCTGCATGCCGACTGGACCGCCGCGTTGGTGCGCGAGACGCACGCGCACGGCGGCCTCGCGCCGCTCGACCTCGAACGCTTCTGGGCCGACCAGGCACACGCCAGCAGCGCGCCGTTCAACCCGGCTTGCCCGCAACTGCCGCTGGGCGTGCTGATGAGTTGGGACTGTGTCTTTGACGAATTGGGCGTGCCCGAGGATCGTTGGCGTTTTCTCAATGACCAGGTCTGGGCGTGCGCGCTGAAGAAGACCTACAACGACAAGGCCGAGCGCATCGTCGGCCGGCGTCTCTTGGATGAAACACCGCTGGACCCGGCACGCTGCTATCCGCCCTACAAAAGCCTGCCCGATATCTTTGAAATGAAGAGCACGTGGGAATCCGGCTCGTGGTGGCTGCATCAGGCGGCGCACACCGAAGACGACCTGGCGGCGCTGTTGGATCGCGTCGACGACCGCGACCTGCGCACGTTCATTCTGCCGCCGAACTGGGCTGAAGAGCATGCGCGCCTGCGCGCACTGGGCGTGCCGCCGCCGCTGTACCGCGGGCAGCGCGGGCCGGTCACGTTTGCCATGTCCGTCTTTGGCGTTGAAAATCTCATTTTTCTGATCATGGACAATCCGGCCTTGGCCGCGCGCCTGCGTGACACCCTGCTGCGCGTCATGCTGGAGATCGCGCGCCTGCTCGACGAGGCGGCCGGCTTCACGCCCGCCACGGCGCCGCACGGCTTTTATTTTGCGGATGACAATTGCGCCTTGCTCAACGCCGACATGTACGCGTTTTTTGGCTGGCCGATTTTGCAGGGCATGTTCGCGCGCTACAGTCCGGATGCCGGCGATTTGCGCGGCCAGCATTCCGACTCGGCCATGGGGCATCTGTTGCCGCTGCTCGGCCGGCTGGGCATGACCAACGTGAATCTCGGGCCGACCCTGACGGTCAGCGAGATTCGTGCGCACCTGCCGCAGGCGGTGATCTACGGGCAACTCGCGCCGTTCACCTTCAGTCGCAACGAAGAGCACGCCATGCTGCTGGAGTTGTTCCGCGATGCCGCAATGGCGCAGGCGGCGCGCGGCGTGGTGTTCAGCACGGCCGGCTCGATCAACAACGGCTCGCGCCTGACCGGCATGCGCCTGCTGATGGCCGGCATCCAGCGCCATTGCGCCTGGCGCTGACCACGCGCCCACTTGCACGCAGAGCGCTCAAGCGTGACTGCGGTCGAGGGCCTGGCGGTCTTTTCGACAAAATAACCCGTGCGATTGATCATCTGCGCGCCTGCCTGCCGCGACTGCGGCGCAGGCAGGTATTGCTGCCGGACGTGCTCGACTAGTATATCGGCGCGAAAAGGCCGCGCGATCCACTCTTCCCTTGACTAATCGTCAACAAAACGCTACCATTTACCTGCCATTACTTTAAGGAATGACAACAACAAGCGTTGATTGTGGCGACTGGTAAACCGAACAACCAAGTGGCGGACGTGGCGCTGGCCCAGCCCGCGCGCGTGGCGGCCATTGATATTGGCTCGAACGCGCTGCGCTTCATGGCGGCGGCGCGCACGCATGCCATGGCGTTCAGCGTGCTGGCCTCGGAACGCGTGGCCGTGCGCCTGGGCGCCAGCGTGTTTGCCCACGGCGCCATCGCGGCAGAGGCGCTGGACGCGGCGTGCGTGGCGCTGCTGGGCTTTTGCCGGCACATGCAGCAGCTCAACATCGAAACCTATCGCGCGGTCGCCACCAGTGCGGTGCGCGACAGCAGCAATGCCGCGCACCTGATTGCCCGCGCCCACGCGGAGGCCGGCATCACCGTCGAAATCATTGACCCCGCCGAAGAGGCGCGCCTGGTCTACCGCGCGGTCGCGCAGGCCGTCCCGCTGGGCGAGACCACCTGGGCCTTGGTTGACCTTGGCGGCGGCAGCGTGCAGCTGGCGCTGCTGGATGCGCACACCTTGCGCTGGAGCGCCTCGCGCACGCTGGGTGCCGTGCGCTTGCTGGAGCACACGCGCAATCAGCAGGAACGCGCGCAGCAGTGGGACACGTATGTCGCCGACGCCGTGCGCACACTCGACACCGTGCTCGCGCCGCTGCGCGACCACGCCCATGGCTTGATCGCCGTGGGCGGCGGCATTGAAGTGCTGGCCGGGCTCGCCGGCGCGCCACCGCATGCCGGCGCACCGCTGCACCTCGGCGCCGCGGCCTTGCACGAGTTGCGCGCCAAACTGGCCGGCCTCTTGCCCGACCAAGTGCAGCAACGCTTCAACGTCGCGCCCGATCGCGCCGACATCCTCGGCCCGGCCGCGCTGGTCTATGACTATATCGCGCAACAACTGGGGGTGACCGAACTGGTTGTGCCGCGCGTCGGCGTGCGCGAGGGCATCATCGCGGATTTGTTGCAGGGCGCCCCGGGTGCGTCGGCGTTCACCGCCAGTGATGACGCGCTGTATCAAGCAGCGCTGCGGGCTGGCCGCGCGCACGCCTTCGAGGAAGGCCATGCGCGCCAGGTCACGCGCCTGGCGCTGCAATTGTTTGACCAACTGCACCGGCTGCATCAATTGGGCCACGCGGATCGCCGCATTATGTTGGTGGCCGGGCTGCTGCACGACATCGGCCAGTCGGTCAGCTACGATGATCACCACAAGCACTCGCTGCAGTTGATCGAGCAGACTGCGCTGCCGGGCATGACCGGCAACGAGCTGACCATGGCCGCCAACGTGGCGCGCTATCATCGCAAAAAAACACCGCGCGAGAAGCACGCGGCGTTTGCCGACCTCGGCCCGCACGACCGCGAGCGGGTCAAAAAGCTGGCGGCATTGTTGCGCATCGCCGACGGCCTTGACCGCCGCCATTGCGATGCCGTCCGCAGCGTGCAGGTGCTGCTGCAGAACGGCCAGGCGCTGATCCGTGCCGAAGGCATGGACGGCCTCGAGGTCGAGCAAGCCGTCCTGCCCAAAAAAGCGGATTTGTTTGAAGATGTCTATGGGCTGCGCCTCCGGCTGGAACCAGTCGCGGCGCGCCATTAACCTAGGAGTTCCCATGCCGAATCACGTGACCATCCCCGCCGCGCCGCCGCCCGAAGTGCTGCCCGGCAAACTGATTGCCGTCGAAGGGCTCGACGGGTCGGGCAAGTCGACCCAGATTCATCTGTTGCATCAATGGCTGAGCGGCCTGGGCTGCAAAGTGTTTTTCTCGGAGTGGAATTCCAGCGCGATTGTCAAGGAAGCCACGCGCAAGGGCAAGAAAAAGAAAATGCTGACGCCGACCACCTTCAGCCTGATTCACGCGACGGATTTTGCCGACCGCTACGAGCGCCAGATCCTGCCCATGCTGAAAGGCGGCTTCCTGGTCCTGTGCGACCGCTACATGTTCACCTCGTTCGCGCGCGACGGCGTGCGCGGCTGCGCGCCGGACTGGCTGCGCAAATTGTACGGCTTTGCGCGCACGCCCGACATCACCTTCTATTTCCGCCTGCCGCTCGAAGTGGCACTCGGCCGCATTCTTGAAGGCCGCCCGCAATTGAAATATTTCGAGGCCGGCATGGACATGGACTTTTCCGACGACATTCAAGAAAGCTTCCGCATCTTCCAGGGACGCGTCATGGAAAACTATGACGAGATGCTCGCGGAATTCGGCTTCACCCAGGTGGATGCCACGCGCCCCATCCCGGAACAGCAGGAGCATGTGCGCGACCACATTCAACAGCAGATCGACCTGGCCTGCTACAAACAAAAGGCGAAAAAATGAGCGCGATCAAAGTCCCCACCACGACGCCGCGCGGCAAATCCAGCTTTGGCCAAGCCTTGACCGGCCAGGATCTCAGCACCTTGACCGGCGTGCTGATTGTGCTCGAAGGCTCGGATGCGTCCGGGCGCACGACCCAGATGAACATGCTCACGGAGTGGCTCGAGCAAAAAGGCTATGCCGTCGCGCGCACCGGCCTGACGCGCTCGGTGCTGGTCGGCGAGGCACTCGACCAGGCCAAGCTCGGCAACGTCCTCAGCCCGCGCACGATGTCCTTGTTTTATGCGACGGATTTTTATGACCAGCTCGAAAACACGATCGTGCCGGCCCTGCGCGCCGGGTATATCGTGCTGGCCGACCGCTATATTTTCACGTTGATGGCGCGCGACCTGGTGCGCGGCGCGAATCTGGAATGGCTCGAATCCTTGTATGCCAAGGCGATTGTGCCCGATGCCGTCTTCTTGCTGAACGCCTCGCCGGCCAACCTGGTTGATCGCACGCTCAACGCGCATCACGAACTGGACTATTGGGAATCCGGCATGGACATCGGCCTGTCGCGCGACTGGTATGACAGCTTTGTCAAGTACCAGCATCGCGTGCGCGCCGAGTTCCTGCGCCTGCAACGCAAATATCATTTCGACACCATCAATGCCAATCACGGCATCAAGGCCATGCAAAAAGAATTGCGCGGCCGGATTGAGATGGTGCTCGATCGTGCCTATCACCACAGCCCAGCGAGGCCCGCATGAAAGTTCGCGTCGACCATCATTTGCGCCTGAACCAGGCGCTGCACAGCTTGCGCGATGACGCGGAGACGGCCATCCAGCATTACGCCCTGCGCACCCAGGCGGCCTTGGCCGACATGATCGCCCGCCTCGATGCACCGCAGGAGCCGGCGCCCCTGCCGGCGCGCGACATGAAAGCGCTCCTGGCGTGCATCCAGAACCTTGCGATCAAGCCCAAGAAAGGCCGCGCCAAAGACCTCAAACGCATCGAGGCCCTGATCGAACAGCTCACCGCCGTCTTTGCACCACCCGCCTGAGCATGCCACCCGTGCCGGCTGAACAACCCGCCGCCGCGCCGGCGGCCAGCCGCGGCGTGCCGACCATCGCCGCCGTCGCGCGGGCCGTCTTGGCTACCCAGTATGCGCGCATCCGCAAGCACGCCCCCGGCGTGCTGCAGGATACCGACCCGGAGCATGTCCACGACATGCGCGTGGCCATTCGCCGCGCGCGCTGCGCCTTGAAATTGTTCGGGCCGTGGCTGGATGACGCAGCCTGCCGGCCGGTGCGCCGCGAGCTGTCCTGGCTGGCCGGCCTGCTGGGCGGCGTCCGTGACATGGATGTGATGCTGGTGCATTTGCGCCAGCAATTCAAGGCGGTGGCCGCGGACAAAAAAAGCCGGGATGCCTTGCGCGCCTGCTGCCTGGCGGCGCGCGCGCCGGCGTTTGTGCGCCTGCAGGACGGCATGCTGTCCATCCGCTATGCCCACACGCTCAAGGCGCTGGCACATGTGCTGCAGCCGCCGCATCCGGCCGCCGCGGATACCAGCGGACCGGCGCCGCGCGAAGGCGCGCGGATCCTGCGCACGCTGATCAAGAGCACGCTCAAAACAGCGCCCGCGCACGTCACACCGCATGCCTTGCACGGCATGCGCATCCAGTGCAAGAAATTGCGCTATGCCTGTGAGTTTCTTGCGCCGCAGGTTGGCGAGGAGGTGCGCGATTTGGCCAAGCAGTTGGCGCGCGTGCAGGATTGCCTGGGCCGGCATCAGGATGCGCAGGTGACGCAGGCGTTTCTGCGGCGCTGCGCCGCCATGCTTATGCACCACGGCGAAATGGCACCGGAGCCGTTGTTGCTGATCGGCGCGCTGGTGCAATGCGAGCGCGAAGTCGCCGCGCAACGCCGCGCCGCGTTTGGCAGCCTGTGCGAGGCGTTCGTGCGCCAAGCCAAACGCGTGCGCGCACGCCTTGGCGAACGCCGCCACGACGAGCACGCGCCGCCGTCATCGCCGCAGAATGCGCCGGATGATAACGACCCGCGCGGTCTTGAATAAGGAAACGGGAATGAAAACGCCCCTTCGTATACTGCTGCTCAGCCCGGTCGTCCTTGGTCTCGCCCTGCTGGCGGGGTGCTCAACCGTGCGTCAAGATGCCCCCGACTATTGGACCCCGTGCGCGAGCCAACCCGCGGTGGAAATGCCGGCGGTGCCGCCCGCGACGGCCACGCCGGCGGCGTATCCTGTGCCCGCGGCACTGTTTGCCTTGACCAACATCTTCCGTGCGGACGGCCTGCCCGTGCTGGACAACCCACAAATACTGCTGTTTGACGGCACGCGTGCCGTGGCCCAATCCGCGCCCGACACGCAACAATGGGCGGCTAATTGCCCGGTCATGCTGCTCGTGCTCGACATTAACGCGCCCGGGCTTGAAGACCCCGTCTTTGGTGACGATGACTGGTATTCCTGCGGCTTTCTCCTGCGCAACTGTGTTTATCGCAACGGCCGGCTGGTGGTTACCGACACATTTTCCAGCGATGATATCAATGTCATTGATGCCACACCCGGCGGCCTGCCGGATATGCCCAACAGCGATTTCGCCGGCCCGCGCGACGAAAATCTGCCGGCCAATCTCACGCCGACGCTGGACGCAATCAAGACCGCGGTGGTTACGCTGCTACGCGAGGCGTGCTCCGCTGGCGCCTGCGCGAATGACGCGCCCGCCGCCGCAGAATGCCGCTGATTATCTAGCGCATGAAAATCATCTTGTGCACGCTGTTCTGAATTTCCAATATAAGGAAGTGCGTCGCAGCCGTGGCGCGGATGACCCCTTCGCTCGGCGCAGCCGAACCTTGGAGTGCGGGAGCCGTGCTCCCGCTTTTCATAGCCGAGCCGTGCTCGGCGTAGGATGGTCAGCGCTAACGGCAGCATGGCTGCCGCACCGAAAGCGGGAGCATGGCTCCCGCACTCCAAAGCGCCTCCGGCGCACCCGCGTGGCGAGCAACCACGCCATGGCCTCAACATCACATTCCAACTGTTGTCCTTACATCGGAATTTCAGACGCTGCTGCCCGGTCTTGCTTTTTACCGCGCCATTTGTTGAGTGCAGCATGCGCCATGCAATGAACATCATCCAGCGCGCGGTCGACCTGCACGCCGGGCGGGTCGCGATCATCGCCGCGGGAGAACACCATACCTACGCCGCGCTGCTGGAATCCGCGGCCCGGGTGGCGAGCTTGCTCCTGGACGGGCGTCCGGATCTTGCCGAGGCGCGCGTGGCGTTTCTCGTGCCGCCATCCTTCACCTACGCTGCCGTCCTCTGGGGCATTTGGCGGGCCGGGGGCATTGCCGTGCCGCTGTGCATCCAGCATCCAGCCCAGGAACTTTCCCATGTGATTGAAGATTCCGGCGCGGATATCGTCGTCGCCCATCCGGAATACGAAGCCCTTGTGCGGCCGGTGGCGGAGGCGCGGGGCCGGCGCTTTGTGTTGACGACGGAGATCACGTGCTGCGCCCCGAAGCATCTGCCCGTCGTCGTGGGTGCGCGGGGCGCCCTGATCATCTACACCAGCGGCACGACGGGCAAGCCCAAGGGTGCGCTCAGCACCCACGCGTCGCTTACGGCGCAAATCGAAAGCCTGATCACCGCTTGGGAATGGTCGGCGGCGGATCGCATCGCCCTCTTCCTGCCGCTTCACCACATTCACGGCATTCTGAATGTTCTGAGCTGCGCGCTCTGGTCCGGCGCTTCCTGCGAAATGCTGCGCGGGTTCGATCCTGCGGCCGTCTGGAACCGCATCGCCGACGATCAACTTACCGTCTTCATGGCCGTGCCGACGATCTACACGCGGCTGATCGCCTATTGGGAGGCCGCGCCGGATAAGGAACAGCAGCGGCTCAGTGACGGCTGCCGCCGCCTGCGCCTGATGGTCAGCGGGTCTGCCGCGCTGCCGGTGTCGGTCTTCGAAAAATGGCGCAGCATCAGCGGGCACGCGTTGCTCGAACGCTATGGCATGACCGAGATCGGCATGGCTCTCTCCAACCCGCTCCGCGGCGAACGCCGGCCGGGGCATGTCGGCGCGCCGCTGCCGGGGGTCAAGGCGCGCCTGGTGGATGAAGCCGGCCACCCGGTTCCCGACGGCACGCCGGGCGAAATCCAGATTCACGGCCCCGCTGTCTTCCGCGAATACTGGGGCAAGCCGGAAGCCACGGCCGCCACGTTCACAAGCGATGGCTGGTTCCGCACCGGCGATGTGGCCGTGCGGCAGAACACCGTCTATCGTATTCTCGGCCGCAGTTCGGTCGATATCATCAAGACCGGCGGCTACAAGGTCTCCGCCCTCGAGATCGAAGAGGAACTCCGCAACCATCCGGCCATCGCCCAGTGCGCCGTCGTCGGCATTCCTGATCCTGAGTGGGGCGAACGCGTCGCCGCCGCCGCAGTGCTGCATCCCGGGGTCACGCTCGACCTCAAAACTCTCCGTGCCTGGGCCAAGGACATGCTCGCCACGTACAAGATTCCGTCACGCCTCGTTATCGTTCCCGACCTCCCGCGCAACACGATGGGCAAGGTCGTCAAACCCGAGGTCGCCAAGTTTTTCCAGAAGTCCAGAACTCCTGACATAGGGGTGTTCTAAATGTTCACTTTATTTCATCAGGATGGGTCGTGGATGGCGTATGCACATGTGTTGCGGGTGGGTGTGCTGAGACCCCCACGACCTTGCGTCGTGGGTGAATAAGATTGAGTAAAAAGGTGCGCCGGCATTCTTTTTTCAATCTTTGCTTCCACCGATCCCGCCACCGGCGTGGATCGGTGGGGAGCCACAACACATACCAGCTGCCAGATATGTGCCATACTTTCCTATGCTACCAGATTCCTAAAAAAGCGGTGGCAGCAGGTAGAATCGCGGCACGGAGGCCGCTCCCGCCTTGCAGAGGTGCGGCGGTGCGTCAGTCGTCGGTACGTCGGTGGCAGCAGGCAGAATCGCGGCACGGAGGCCGCTCCCACTTTGCAGAGGTGCGGCGGTGCGTCAGTCGTCGGTACGTCGGTGGCAGCAGGCAGAATCGCGGCACGGAGGCCGCTCCCACCTTGCAGAGGTGCGGCGGTGCGTCAGTCGTCGGTACGTCGATGGCAGCAGGAAGAATCGCGGCACGGAGGCCGCTCCCACTTTGCAGAGGTTTTCAGTTTTCGGTTTTCGGTGCAGCATCCAGGATTCAGGGCAGAAGCAGAAGTATTTGCCACGAAGGCATCCACGCCGCAGGGCGGGACTATCAGACGCCAGCGCAGACACGAAGGTGAAGCAGCAACAGTAAAGATGGTGATCGTCGTCAAAGCGCAGCAGGCTGCGGTTGCAGAATAACCAAGGCCTGGTGCTGTGATTTCTTCGTGTCTTCGTGCCTTCGTGGCAATTTCATGCTGAATCGGCGAATACATTTGCCTGCGAGACGCCGGCTTTGCCACAAGCGTGGCACTGACCATCGAAACAAAAAAGGCCATTTCGCGCGGATGACCAAATGGATAATATGGCACAATCGGAAAAAACAGCGCCGTGCGCTGAAGGTGCCGTGCGCGATGCGGCCATGCGCGTAATTTTGCATAATTCCGCATATTGCTTGCATTAACACGGCGTATTAAGTACAATGCTCATGCATGCAGGCCGCCGGTCGCGCCGGAATGGGTGACCCGTCGGTCTGCACGATTATGCCATGAAAATAACCGCCACGCCATCAAGACCATGACCCCACGCGAGCGCATCCTCAACACGCTCAACCGCAAACCCGTTGACCGGCCGCCGGTTGATATCTGGTACGTCGGCGAAGTGCTGCAGGCGTTGTATCAGCACACCGGCACGGATAATGAACAGGCGCTCTGGCGCGCGCTGGGCCTTGACAAATGGGCGTGGGTGAATCCGGCGTACACCGGCGCGCTGGTGCCGAAAACGCCGGAGGCGACCTATGTCAATCATTGGGGCCAGCAATTCAAGACGATCCAATCCGGCCCGGCAATGTATCTGGAGCAACTTGCGGCGCCCCTGGCCGGCTACACGCTCGAGACCTTGGCCGATTACCCGTATTGGCCCGATCCCGCCAAGTTCGACTATGCGGCCATGGGCGCGCAGACAAAGCAGCTGGCACAGGAATTCGCCACACTCGGCGCATGGATTTCCTTGTTCGAAATCTACTGCGGCTTGCGCGGCCTCGAACAGGCCATGATGGACTTGGTGCTCGAACCGGAGTTTGTCGCTGCCGCACTCGACCGCATCGACGCCATCCAGACCGCCATGCTTGAAAACATCTTTGCGCACACCGGTGATGCGCTCGATGCCGTCTTCATCAGCGACGACATGGGCAGTCAACAAGGTTTGTTGATTTCACCCGCGACGTGGGAGGAGTTCTTTCAGCCGCGCTTCAAACGCTGGTGCGACCTGATTCACGCCCATGGCGCCAAGGTCTTTCACCACACCGACGGCGCGGTCCGCCCGCTGATTCCGCGCTACATCGAGATTGGCGTGGATGTGCTCAACCCCATCCAGCACATTTGCCCGGGCATGGATATGGCCGCACTCAAGCGCGACTTCGGCGCGCAACTTGTCTTTCACGGCGGGGTCGACACGCAGGATGTCCTGCCGTTCCGCGACCCGGCCGCCGTCCGCGCCGAAACGCGCGCCTGCCTCGAAGCGCTTGGCGCCGGCTTCATCTGCTGCTCATGCCATAATATTCAAGCCGGCACCCCGGTCGAAAATATCCTGGCGATGATCGACACGGTGCAAACCCAGTAAACACGGCGAACGCAAGCGTGCCCGCGGGTTGGGCGGGTGCGCAGAGACCCCCACGACCTCGCGTCGTGGGTGAATAAGATTGAGTGAAAAGGCGAGCCGGCGCCCTTTTCTCAATCTCTGCTTCCACCGAGGCAAGCTCGGTGGGGAGCTTCTAAGAAGACCCCCCACGATCCCGCCGCTGACGGGATCGTGGGTGAATAAGATTTGAGTAACAAGACGCGCGTGCTGCGCCGTATAATCAAAAAGCAGGTACTGCACATGAAGAAACTGATTGTCACTCTTGCGGCCTTGGCCATCAGCACTGCCTGCGGGCACGGTGCGCCGCCGCGCGCGGCGCAGACCTGGGATTTTTCGAAACCGGGCCGGATGCCGGCCGCGGCCTTTGGCTGTACCCTGACCAACCTGGCCGGCGTGTTGCACGGGGTCATTCCAACCAAACCGCCGGCGGTCTACTTCATTATGGAAACCCAGCCGCTGCGCGGCCCGGCACGCCTGGTCATGCGCGTGCGCACCTGCACGAATGTCTATGGGCGCGGCGAACTGTACTGGAGCACGCGGGAACGCCCGCGCATGGGCATGGAGCGCTTCATCCGCTTCCCGCTGCGTCACGACGGCGCCTGGCAGGACATCACGGTGAACATTCCCGAGCGCGGAACCTTGCAGCAAGTGCGGATCTGCCCGGGGTGGACCCAGGGCACATTCGACGTGGCGTGGCTGCGCCTCGAGCCGGCGACGTATCCCGCAGCGGTGACGGCGGGGGCACGCCGGCTGCCGGCCTCGCTGGTGCTGGAGGATGCGCAGTTGCGCGTCGAGCTGCAGGCGCGGCGGCATCGCTACCTGGTGCAGGATCGGCGGACTGGGCGCACATGGAGCGCCGACGGCGCGGCGGGCAAGGCAAAACTGTACGGCGCGCGCCAGATCAGCGCGCGGGTGCTGGAACTTGACCTGTATGACTTCGTCGCCGACACAACCGGCACATGCCGCGTGACGTTGGCGGCCGACGCGGCGCTGGCGTTTGACCTCGCGTGTGCCGATCCGTCGGCCGCGTTGTATGCGCTTAACAATTATCCGCCGGCGTTCACGGCCGCGCTGCAGCAGGGCAAATTGCTCTTCTGCGACCGGTCGTCCGGCACCTACATTGACCAGACGGACACCACTTACGGCGGGCAGGCGCTCGGCATCTGGGGCAACACGCAGACGGCCAACATGCCTTGGGTGGGCGTGGTGGACGAGACCCGCGGCGATGGCGTGATCACGCTGGTGGATACGCCCACGGACGCACTGATGCATCTGCTGCCGGATGCCGCGGGGCGGCACTGGCCGCAGATTTACTGGGAAGAGGCGCGGCTGTGCTTTGGGTATGCGCGCCGGCTGCGGCTGCTGTTCACCGCGACGGGCGGGTATGTGGGCATGGCGGCGCGTTACCGTACGGAAGCGGCGGCGGCGGGGCGCGTGGTACCGCTGGCGGAGAAGGTGCGCAAAAAACCGGCCGTGCGCCTGTTGCCGGGCGCGGTGATCGTGTGGGGTGCCAGTGACGCGCTGCAATTCGTGCGCGAGGCGCGGACGGAAGGCATGCTGCGCGCCGCCATCTGCAATGCGCACCACGGCTTGCGCACGCCGGCGTCGCTGGAGCAGGTGCGCGCACTGGGCTATCTGACGCTCGAGTATGAGAACGTGCAGGACGTCATGGAAGGCGCCACGGCGGGCAAGAACACGGACAGCATTGCGGAAGTGGGCGCACGAGTACTGCCGGGCCTGCCGGCAATGACGGGCTGGTCGGATCCGCTCGTGACGCGCTATGTGCGCGCATCGTCCTTTGGGCTGCGCGCGATAACCAATTACCTGCCCGAACGCCTGCAGGCCTACGGGTTCAACGGCTTGTTCCTGGATGTCTCAATGGCGGACAACCTCAGGGCACACTATGGCCAGCGGCCGTACGACAACCGTGCGGATCTGGCCTACCGCCGCGAAATTTATGAGTATTTCAACCGCTTGGGCTTGGTGGTGGGCACGGAGCACGGCAACGACTGGGGCTGCGATTTGGTGGACTGGACTGAGGGCGCGTTGGGCGGGCCATTCCATTGGCTGCAGGATGTTTCCGGCGGCTGGTCGACGCCGCAAATCCGGCGCGCAGCCGCGCGCACGGACTACACGCAACAATGGCTGCGCTACGGCAATGCCTACGACACGAAAATCCCGCTGTGGCAATTGGTGTATCACGACTGCGTGGTGTCAACCTGGTACTGGTCCGACACGCCGGGCATGCATTACTGGGCGGCGCCGGAGATCAGCGAGCGCAAAGACCTGTTTGCGATTTTGTATGCCGGCGTCCCGCTGCTGTGGCGGGATAATCGTGATTATGACTGGAACGTGCATCGCGAGCGCTGGATGCGCTCCTATCACGAGGCGTGCCCGCTGGCCGCCCAATTGGCGTTCAGTCGCATGACCCAGCATGCGTTTGTCACGCGCGACTGCGCGGTGCAGCGCACGCTGTTTGACAACGGCACCGAAATCGTCGTCAACTTTGGCGAGACGGCCCAGGCGTGGCAAACATCCGCCACCGCCGCGGTAACGCTGGCGCCGCGCGGCTATCTGGCGCGCGGCCCGGGCATCTGGCAGTCGCGGTTGCTGGAAGGCGGCGCCGAGGTAGCGCGGGCCGAACTTGACGGCTATTGGCGCTATGAAACGGCGACGCCCCGCGCGTTTGCGCCCGGCAATGTGCGCGGGCGATTGATCGCCTTTCGCGTCGCACCAGATCGTTGGCAAGTGGCGCTGGGGACGGACAGCGTCTGCCGCGTCAATGTGGCTGCGCTGACGGGTTGGGCGCAGGATGAGGTTGTCACCGTGGCCGCGCTCGATTCAATGGGTGAAACGCGCCGCGTCAGTGCCGCAGGCACGGCCGCCACGCCGCTGCAGTTGGATGCCCGGCGCGACGGGCGGTTTCACGCGCTGATGCGCGGCGTGCCGGCGCCCCAAGTTGTCCTGTACCCGGCCGGCGGACGCGTGGCGGAAGGCACGCCCGTGCTGGCCAGTTGCGCAGTGTCGGGCAGCGTGCTGCGTTACACGGTTGATGGTACGTCGCCGGGCGCGAACGCGCCGGCTGTCATGAATGGAACTCTCGCAATTAGCACGGCCACCACGGTGACCGTGGCGGCATTTCTCGGTGATCGCGCGTTGGCGCCGGCGCAAGTGATACGCTATGTTCCCTATCGGCAATTGCTGGCGACGGGCCTGCTGCGCGGGCGCACACCAGCCCGGGCCGTGCGCCTTGACGTGACCGGCCTTGCGGCGCTGCGCGTCGTGGTTGGCCAGGGTGGCGACCACCCCTTCAATGATTGGGCCACCTTGGGCGAGCCGGTGGTGCGCCTGGCAGACGGGCGCGCGGTGCCGCTGGCCGCCTGCACACGCCTGCGGACGTGGCAGTCTGACAACCGTTGGGCGTTTGACCAGCATCCCGAGGCCGGGAGCAAGCCGGCCATTGCGGAGCGTACTTTCAGCACCGGGCTTGTGCTGCAAGCCGAGGCGGATTTTATATTTGTGCTGCCGGCCGGCGCGGCGTGGTTCGAAACCTGGGTGGGAGTCGATGACGGCACCATTCAGGCGCCACAGACGCCGGCCGACCTACTCGGCGCGCTGACCATCACGTTCGAGGGCACGCGCGGCCTGCCGGATGCCCGCGAGGATTTCTTGCGCTACGGCATGGCGCCGTGAATGCGATTATAGGGAATGCAAATATCGAATAATTTGTTCGCGGCGAACAAATTAATAATAAATCATCATTGGAGATTGAGTGTTGGATGTTGGATATTCAGCAGCAATCAGGGTTCAGGGTTCAGGGTTCAGGGTTCAGGGTTCAGGGTTCAGGGTTCAGGGTTCAGGGTTCAGTGGGGAGATGCAGCGACACATCCAATAAATGAACATTCAAAGAGTAACCGCGAATGCTCGCGAATACTCGCCAATATCTTTGGCTGATTCGCGTTCATTCGCGTTCATTCGGCGCGGTTCCTCGTCCTTTGCCGTGGTCTTTCCTTCATTATTGGATATTGAGTGTTCGATATTGGATGTTCAGCATCTCTTCTGCCAGACCCCGCCGCTGCCCCATCCTTCCTTTTCATCCATCTTTCCATCCTTCCAGTTCCGCCAGCCATATGGCACAATTGGACAATATGTGTTTTGGCCGCGCCAGCCGCCATGCGCCGCGCACCACCATTGTTCACGCCGCACGGAAATTGTGCGCGCGGCCTGTGTGTTGCATTATTAACGCGTCTTTGCTACAATGGCAAGAACACGCCGCATGCCGGCGGTGACCTGCAGCCGTCCCATTGATATGAACGTTTATGCCAAATGCGAGCGCACGCGGCATCAGCGGGAGAGGCAGCCACCGCCGGGCCGGCACTACCCAACGGAGTACATGCCATGAAGGTTATCGCAACGCAGTTGCGTGCGGACGGGACGCGCGAGAAAGGTTTGCTGACGTTCCCCGAGCCCGCGCCACCGACCGGCAAGCAAGTCAAGACGCGCACCTTGTTTTCCGGCGTCACCAACGGCACGGAACGCAACGACTTGATTCGCGGCAATTATGCGCACACCGACGAGCAGTTGCCCGCGCCATGGGGCTATCAGAATGTCGGCGAAGTCATCGCCATCGGCCCGGACGCGACTAAACTAAAAGTCGGGGACGTGATCTTCTCAAGCTGTGATCACCTTGAATACGCCGTGCTGGACGAGGACTGGCTGAATGTGAAATTGCCGGCGGAAGTGGATCGGCGCGAGGCGGCCTTGTTCGGCATGACCAGTGTGGCGATGCGCACTTGCCGGCATGCCGAGATTCGCATGGGCGAACGCGTGCTGGTGGTGGGCGCGGGCATCATCGGCCAGGTGGCGGCGCAGATTGCGGACGCGATGGGCGCACGGGTGGATATTTGCGATGTGAACGAGGAGCGGCTGGCGATGGCACGCGCGATCGGCGCCGCCGAGCGCGCGGTGAACACGGCCGGCGATGGCTGGCAACGCGAGATTCAAGATGCAACATATGCCGTCGTAATCGACCTGGCCGGCGTGCCGGGCATGGAAGACAAGTTGATCGCGGCGGCCCAGACGCGCGGGCGCGTGGTCTGGATCGCCGGGCGCCATGAGGTGAAATACACGTTCAACTGGGGCCAGGGCCGCGAGATCACCATGATGCAGAACAGCCACTTTGACAACGACGACCTGGCGAATCTCTGCCGGCTGGTGGCGCGCGGCAAGGTGCGAATCAAACCGTTGCTGAAAGATGTCGTGCCGGTGGCCGACTGCAAACCCATTTATGATATGTTGCGTGACACGCCCGAGCGGTTGTTGGGCACCGTCTTTGCCTGGTGACAGGCAGAGCCTTGCTGGCGTATCCCGAGGATGCGACGTGGTCGGCTGTGGTCGGCATCCGCCCGCGCACCCGAAAAGCATGCAAGCCATGGGCTGGGTGCGCACCTACAAACAAGCGCGCGTCTTTTGCTTCCAGCCGGGGCACGATCAACTCGCGTGGGAGAATCCGGCGTTTCGCGAGATCCTGCTGCGCGGCATCCGCTGGAGCGCCAAGCAGCTCTGACAGAACGGCGACGCAACCCAGCAGCGAAACGTTGAACATTCAACATCGAACGTTCAACATTGGTGGTGTTGCGGCATGGCGGCGGGCCGGGCGAGTGCGACAGGCCGGGCGTGACTTTGCACTGCAAGCCGACGAAGGGATATGTCACGGTACATGGATGCGTTGCGGCGGGCGGAGCAGCCGGGAGCCGCCTGCTGTTCACCATCCAAGGAGACGCCGCGCCGCGCGTTTCGCTGGCATGGTTCAGTTTCAACCCGGCCGCGCCGGCGCCGCGCCTGCCCGTCAAGGAATGGGACTTTTCCACTTCGAACCAAGGATGGACGGCTATCCGGGACACCACCCTGGAATGGCGGCCGCCCGGTTACCTGTGCGGTGCGCTGCACGGCCCACACGCCCTGATTCAAGGCCCTGTTTTTTCCATCGCGGATTTGGATGCAAATAAATCCCTGATCATCCGGCTGTGCAATCAAAGCCCGGCCACGCACGCATGCCTCTGGTGGGCGCGGCGGGGCTCAGCGATCCACACGCAGCCTGGGACGAAAGGCGCAGCGTGACCGTTGATCTTGTGGCCCGGGACACCCACATCCGAGAGTACTGCATCAGCCTTGCGCAGGCGCGCACGTGGACAGGCTTGCTGAAACAGCTCCGGCTGGAACTGCGGTCGGACAGCGCTGCCGGCAGTTGGATGCTTGATTCAATCTGCCTTCTGCCATGATGGCGTGGCGCGCGGCCGCGCCGCGCCCATCCACCTACTACAAATATCGAATATCGAATCCCGCCGCTGCCACTGCCACAGCCTTCCAGCTCCGGCAGCCGCCACGGCTCTCGCCACGGAAGATGCTGCACTCCAAGCCGTGCGGCTTGGCCACACCGGCAGCACTCATGCGGGCATTCCGGAATGTGGCCGCGGGGCACGCCGCGGATGCTGCGGCTGCCGCTGCACCCTCCATCTCTTGTCAATTATCAATTATCCATTATCAATTGTCCATTATCCCCTCCATCCTTCCAGTTCCGGCAGCATCATTCATCATTCGCTTGTCGCACCGTGCCGTCGTCGCGGGCGTCTTCCTTGATCGCGGACAGCCGGCGCAGCAGCGCGCCCATGTCCTTGAAGCCGCACCACAGGAACCAGAACAACGTCACCGTGCCGATCACAATGCCCTGCGCCGTGGCAAAGGCCCACCACCAAGACCAACTGTCATCCGTGGTCTTGATCAACAGGCCGATTAGCGTGCCCACCACAAAGGTGCCGAAACCATACATGGAGATCAGGAAGACCGACCATGCCACGAGCCGGTCGCCGCGCGTGTATTCCTCGTCAATGCCGAGCAGTTTTTTGAACCACGATTGCCGCACGGTGCTGACGACCGCGTGCTCGCCGGCGATGGCGTATGCACCGCGATTAAGGATACGATCCATCGAGAAATCCGGGTGCGGCTTCGTCAGCAGACTGGTGATAATGTACACCGTGGCCGCCGCCACGCATGCGAAGAAAAAGAGCTGCATGCCGTTGAACCAAAATTCCACCGGCAGGCGCTGGATCCACGCCGCGGCCGGATAGTTGCGCTGCAGTACCGGCACCAGCCACGGCCAGATCAGATTGTTGTTCAGCGTGCCAAGCGCGCCAAGCACCGAGCCGGTGATCATGCCGGCCCACGCGCCAGCCGTGGTGCCGCGCTTCCAGTAAAACCCGCCAATGATGGCCGCACCCGCACCGCCGGTGTAGATCGCGCCGGTGATGGCCCAGTACATGAAAATATATTCGCGCAGCTTGAAGAGCATGCCGAACACCCAGGCGAAGACGGCCACGCCGACAATCGACCAGCGCAACAGCCGCATGTGCTGCTGCGGCGCGAACGGCGTGCGGCGAAACGGCAGGATGACATCCTGAATCAGAATGCTGCCCCACGAATGCAGATAGGCGTCGTCAGTGGAAATGGCGCAGGCAATCATGGCGGCGACAAACAGGCCCAGCAGGCCGGTGGGCATGATCTGCTTGAGGGCCAGCGGGACGAGGACTTGTTTCTGGATGGTGCTGTCGCCGATGGCGTTCAGCGCAGCGTTGGTGGCGGCCGCTTCCGGCGCGCAGTTGGCCGCATGCATCAGCACAAACGCGCAGATCGGCAGCAAGCCGATCACCGACCAGGTCACGCCCGAGCGCCAGACCGCCAGCACGCGCGCCATTTTCGCGTCGTGCGGCGTGCGGGCCGAGCAATTGAAGGCTTGGTTGCCCTGCCAGGCCATGCAGGTGTACACGACATTGAACGCGCCGATGGCGAAGAACCAAATGCTGAAATCACCCATGTTGCTCTGGTCAAACGGATTCAGCATGGAGGCGCCCTTAGGCGCGTGCTGCTGCAACGTCGTGACAATATCGCTCCAGCCAAAGTACAGGAAAAGCATGGCCAGGATGGCCAGAAACACGACATTAACGAATTGCGCCTGCAAAAAATCGGTGACCATCACGACCACTTGGCCGCCCATTAGCGTGGCCACCAGCGCCGTGCCGAGCAGCACGGCCATCACGGCGCCCAGCGTCAGGTCGAGTTGCAGCGGGCCGAGTTGCACCAGGTACACCGGCAGATTGCAGAAATAAATGATGAACCGCGCCGTGACGGCCGGAAAGACGCCGTAATTCAGCACGCCGGCCACCCACGCCAGGATGCCGGAAAATATGCGGAAGCGCTTGCTATAGCGCATCTCGAAAAACTGGCCCATGGTCATCGCGCGCGACTCGCGAAAACGATAGATGATAAAGCCCATCAACGTGACTGCCATTCCGACCGGCCCCAGCATTGCGCCCCACCAGCCGCCGCCAAAGCCCGTGTGGTACTGCTGCTGGAACACGCCGATAATGCCAATCGCGCTCAAGCCGGCCATACCGTCGGCCAGCGTCAGCAGGTAGCGTCCGGCGCTGCGATCGGCCGCCAGAAACCCGCTCACGCCCTTGACGTAACGCCGCAGCCACACGGCTATCACCAGCACGGCAACAATACTTGCGGCGACAATGCACCAATCAAGAAACGGCATGGCGGGTCTCCCGGGCGGAACAATCGTTATGGCACAAAACTACAAGCATGGTACAGAGTATAGCAAAGCCGCGCCGCTGCGTCAAAGCAGAATGGAGGAATAAGGAATGTGCCGGAGTTCTGGCAGGAAGAGTGGAGCGGCTTCCATGCCGCGTCTATGCCGCAGCCGCTGATGCCGGACTTGGATCAGTCCCGCCATCGGCGTGGATGACCACGTTGCCTGCTTGGAGTCCAGAATTCCTGACATAGGGGTGTTTAAATGTCCGCTTTATTTCGTCATAAAGCCGGCGACGTGTGTGGGAAGCCGCGTTGCGTTGACCGGGCGTGAAGGCTGCTGCCGCACCAACGGTGCGGAGGATGATAGCCCAGGGCGACGCCCTGGGAAATGAGCGGGATGATCAGTGCGCCCTGTCGGGGCGCAGGTAGGACGGGCGTTTCTCCGTCTCACCACCTTGATTACCCCTGCCCCGTCAGGGCGGGAATGGATGGGCATGGGCCGTTACCCAGGGCGTTGCCCTGGGCTATATTCCTTTGCCCCGTCGGGGCACCACGGCAGCCCGCACTCCGCCGGCCGCACGGCACGCAAACTACCATGTACCATCAAGCATCTGCGTTCTGAAATCCCGCGCGATGCCGCCGTGCGC
>Ga0247841_10004755_pt1 | contig 22853 bp, 20 predicted proteins | sample LaCruzMarch2015__2_FD_192410 | JGI IMG/M metagenome (GOLD analysis project Ga0247841, IMG submission 192410) | Freshwater microbial communities from meromictic Lake La Cruz, Castile-La Mancha, Spain - LaCruzMarch2015_18m | ecosystem: Environmental > Aquatic > Freshwater > Lake | place: Spain... | reverse complement strand
TGAAGGCGATCTGCTGAGGAGAGTGCTTCAGGGCCGTGGCAATGGGAATGACCGACCGCACCCGTTCCGGATAGGAAGCCGCCCATTGGAGGGCCTGCATCCCCCCCATGGAACCGCCGGCGACGCATAGGAGTCTCTCGATGCCGAGGTGATCGATGAGATGGCGCTGGGAGTTCACCATGTCGGCCAAGGTAAGGAACGGGAAATCCAGCGCATAGGGCCGGTCCGTTTTCGGATTCAGAGACGCGGGACCAGTCGAGCCCTTGCAACCGCCGATGATATTGGAACAGATCACGAAATACTCGTTTGTGTCAAAGCCCTTGCCCGGGCCGATCATCTCGTTCCACCAACCCGGATCATCCTCCCCTGCATGAAAACCGGCGGCATGGGCATCTCCGGACAGGGCGTGGAGGACAAGAATGGCGTTGGACCGCTCCGCATTGAGACGGCCACAGGTCTCATAGGCCAGGGTGATTGGACCCAGGTTTTCGCCGCACTCGAGCAGGAGTTCGTGCGGGGGGTGGGCGAAGGTGAAATATTGGGTCTCCACTACCTCTGTCTCCGGCTCGGGCTGCGTCTGTCTTGTATTTATTGTTTTCATATTCGGTGACACCATGTCAAATTTCCATTGTTAACGCCATCACAACCTATTGAATTAATTATGCTCCGTCGTATGACCCATCCCCCTCCTAACCTCCCCCTTGAAGGGGGAGGAAGAAAACGCGACTCCCGCCCTATAGAAGAAAGAGGAATAGAAACCTCACCCTATTCGGGCAAGATATCCCCCTCCCCTTCAAGGGGAGGGCCGGGGTGGGGATGGGGTTGAGTTTTTCCCCCTCAGCCTTCCCGAAACAGCCAGGTGGTCAGATATCTTTCCCCTGTGTCGGGGAGGATGGCGACCACTAACTTGCCCTCGTTTTCTGGTCTTTTTGCGACCTCCAGGGCGGCCCACACAGCGGCGCCGCAGGATATTCCCGCGAGAATGCCCTCTTCCCTGGCCAGACGGCGGGCGATGATCCCGGCGTTTTCGTTCGTAACCTTTATAATTTCATCGATAACATCTTTATTGAGCACCTGGGGCACAAAGCCCGCGCCAATACCCTGAATCTTGTGCGGTCCCGCCTGCCCTCCCGAAAGGACGGGCGAATCGGCGGGCTCTACGGCGACCACTTTGAATCCCGGTTTCCTGGCCTTAATTACTTCCCCAATCCCCGTAATGGTACCACCCGTGCCGACGCCGGCCACCAGGATGTCCACCTGCCCGTCCGTGTCGTTCCAGATTTCCTCCGCCGTTGTCCGGCGGTGAATCTCGGGATTAGCGGGGTTATTGAACTGCTGGAGCATCAAAGCGCCGGGAATCGTCGCTGCCAATTCTTCCGCTTTCCTGATGGCCCCCTTCATCCCTTCCGCCCCCGGGGTGAGCACAAGCTCCGCCCCAAAAATTTCCAGAAGTTGCCGTCTTTCCACGCTCATCGTATCCGGCATGGTCAGGATCAGCCGGTAACCCCGGGAAGCCGCCACAAAGGCCAGGGCGATGCCGGTGTTGCCGCTGGTGGGCTCCACCAGGACAGCGCCGGGCTTCAGGAGTCCCCGTTTCTCCGCATCCGTGATCATAGCGGCGCCGATGCGATCCTTGACACTGGACAGGGGATTGAAAGACTCCAGCTTCGCCACGATTTGAGCCTTGCTCCCGTTGGCAATGCGATGCAGCCGTACCAGGGGTGTATAGCCGATGGTTTCAGTAATATCATTATATATTTTCATTTTTTCTCCTAAATCGCCTAAGTATCATAACCCCATCCCCACCCTACCCTCCCCTTGAAGGGGAGGGAACTTTTTTCCCCTTTGTTTATGGGACGTGCTCCATAATAATCAGCACCCCCACTTCAAGGGGGGTCGGCGTGAGATGGGTCATAATTATTATCCGCCGGCTTTGTCCCAGGCCTTTATGACCGGGCGGCTTTTCTCAACGCCTGATCGATGTCCTCTTTAATATCCTCGACATCCTCGATGCCGATGGATAAACGAATGAAGTCTTCCGTTACCCCCGTCGCCTCCTGCTCCTCCCTGCTCAACTGCTGGTGGGTCGTTGAGGCGGGATGGATGACCAGGCTCTTGGCGTCGCCGATATTCGCTAAATGGGAGAGCAGCTCCACGGCTTCGATAAACCGCTTGCCCGCCTCCAGGCCCCCCTTGATGCCAAAGCCTACCAGGGCGCCGTAACGACCGTCCAGGTATTTCCGGGCTGTGGCGTGGCTGGGATGCTCCGGCAAGCCGGGATAGTTCACCCATTTCACCAGTGGGTGCTCTTTGAGAAATCCCGCCACGGCGAGGGCATTTTCCGAGTGCTTCTTCTGCCGCAGGGTGAGGGTTTCCAGCCCCTGGAGGAAAAGAAAGGAGTTGAAGGGACTCAGACAGGCCCCAAGATCCCGGAGCAATTCCACCCTGGTCTTGATGATGAAGGCGATGTTGCCCACTTCGGGGAAGGCGCCGAAGACCTCCCAAAATTTCAGACCATGGTAGCTGGGATCGGGTTCCGTGAATTCGGGAAACTTGCCGTTCCCCCAATTGAAAGTTCCTCCATCCACGATAACTCCGCCGATGGAGGTCCCGTGGCCACCGATAAACTTGGTGGCAGAGGAAACGATTATATCGGCCCCATAGGCCAGGGGCTGCACCAGTCCCACACCGCACGTATTATCAACGATAAAGGGAACCCCGGCGTTCCGGGCAATGGCGGCGATGGCTTCAAAATCCGGGACGTCCAGTTTGGGATTCCCGATGGTTTCCGAGTAGATAGCCCTGGTTTTGTCCGTTACGGCCTGCCGGAATGCCTCCGGCGCCTGGGAATTGACAAATCTCACCGTCCGGCCAAGCCGGGGAAGGGTATGATGGAAAAGCTGATAGGTACCCCCGTAGAGATTGTCGGCGGCAACGATCTCGTCACCCAACCGGGTGACGGCAAGGATGGCCATAGTGATCGCCGCCTGACCGGAAGCGACGGCCAACGCCCCACTGCCCCCTTCGATGGCCGCAATCCGGCGTTCGAAGACATCCGTCGTGGGATTCATGATCCGGGTGTAGATGTTGCCGAATTGCTGGAGGGCAAAGAGGCTGGCCGCGTGGGCCGTATCCTTGAAGACATAAGACGAGGTCTGATAAATGGGCACGGCCCGGGCGCCGGTAGCGGGATCAGGAGTTTCCTGGCCGGCATGAACGACTAAGGTATCCAATCTTTTCTTTGACATGATTTCTTCACTCCTTTATTTTTACCGCAAAAAGAAAACCCACTAAAAATGCCTTTATCTCGGCTTAGTGGGCCTTTGTTCCATCGCTGATCGGGAAAGGTCAGCTCATGCTCACCCCTCCCGGTTGAACGGACAACACGCCCCGGTGCAACAACACATTATCATAAGGATAATCAACATCTTACTGTTTTTTCTCCGCAATTTAATTTTCAAACCTCTCAGATGAACATGGCCGCATCGGGCGTCTTGCTGCGCTGCCTCTCCATAAGATTCTCCAGGGTGATCCCCGAAAGGATCTCATCGACTTTATGGGATACCTCTCCCCATACCTCCCGGGAAATACAGCTATCCGCCCGGTCACAAAGGGAAGAGTTATCTACACAATCGACGAAGCAGATCGGACCTTCCAGGACCTTGACGACATCCATCAGATTAATATCCTGAGGAGACCGGGAAAGATAATAACCTCCCTTCGCCCCCCGGACGGTGGTGATCAAGCCGGCCGCTTTCAAAGGTGTCACGAGATGCCAGAGATACTTTTCCGAGATCCCCTGACGTTGGGCAATATCCTTAAGAAAGATTGGCCCTTCCCCATAATGGGCGGCAAGATCGAACATGAACCGGACCCCGTATCTGCCTCTGGTTGACAATTTCACTTCTCTACAATCTCTATCTTTTTAGTGGAAATTAAAGCATGGAAATGAAATTGTCAAGAATTTTTTTTCCGCCTGGTCAAGAATAATGTTCCTTTTGATAAATCTTGACAATTTGGCACTGATATTTAATGTCATGGTCATTCAGGCAGAGGCAAGCATGCCCTTTTGCAAATGCTGCATCGTATCGACATTCGGGAGATATCTCTCCGAACAGGGGCAACGATATAAATTACCGGGAGGTTCAAAAATGTCTAAAAGACGGGGCAATTTTTATTTGGCGGGACTTTTACTGGCCTTGGCAGGGGTCTTGGGCGGCTGCGTCGCCACGATGTTTGTGGCTGTGGAAACGGTGGTGTACGTGAAGACAGACCGCCAGACGTCGGCAACGGTGAACCTGGATGCCGATGCGGACAAGGTCTATCAAACGGCGCTAAACATGATCAACAAAAATCCGAAGTTGCTCATCACGAGTCAAGCCGATGCAAGTCGTTACGTCGAATTTGCCGAGGCAGAGAAATCGGCCAGCCTGAGAATCGTCCCGATATCCGAGGGCAAAAGTCAGCTTACGATTACCTCCGCCAGCCCGATCGTGAAGCAGAGTACCACGAATATGGTGCTCATGGCCGTAGAAAAGATATGCAATGAAATGAATGTCTCTTATCGGGTCGTTAATGAATGATATAGAGGCTGTTTAGTCCAGCCGGGAAGGACAGCCTGGGATGTTCATATTGAAAACAGCCGGATGTTCTGTTAATGGTGGCCTCAATATTAATGGTTCGACTTAAAAAACGGAGGAGGAAGATCATGTTGAAAAAAATAACATTTTTACTGCCTGTTTTAATCCTGGCACTGATAATCGGCGGTTGCGGCGGCGGACAGGACAAGGCGCCCCCCAAGGGGGAAGGCAAAATCACCTTCAAACTGGCGTCGCTGACGGCAATGGACCACACCTATAACCAGGGAGCGGCCAGGTTTGCCGAACTGGTCAAGGAACGGAGCAAGGGCCGCATTGAGATCACCATTTATCCCAACGGACAGCTTGGCAAGGGGGAGCGGGAGCTCCTGGAAGCGATCCAGCAGGGGACCATCGACTTTTATGTCGGCTCCACCGGCCCGGTCGGCGGCTTCAGTCCCTCCATCGGCATTCTGGATCTGCCGTTCCTCTTCCGTGATTACGCCCATGTGGACAAGGTCCTCGACGGCCCCCTCGGCCGTCAACTCCTCGATGATCTGGGCAAGGCCAATCTCAAGGGATTGGCCTTCTGGGAAAACGGTTTCCGGAACCTCACCAACTCCAAGAAGGATGTGAAAGCCCCTGCCGACGCCAAGGGCCTGAAGATCAGGACGATGGAAAACAAGATCCATCTCGCCGCCTGGAAGGCCGTCGGCGTCAATCCCGTCCCCATGGCCTACGGCGAGGTCTATGGCGCCCTGCAGCAGAAAACCATCGACGGCCAGGAAAATCCCGTTGCCGTCATTTACACGTCGAAATTGAACGAGGTCCAGAAATACCTCTCCCTGACCCAGCATGTCTATTCCCCGGCCCTGATCGTCGTCAGCCCCAAGACCTGGCAGGCCCTCGCGAAGGAAGATCAGGACCTGCTGTTGAAGACGGCCCGGGAGGTCGCCCCCTACCAGCGCAAACTCGGGCGGGAAAACGAGGAAAAACAAATCGCCGAGCTGGCTGCCAAGGGGATGACCGTTACCAAAGACATCAACAAGGGGGCCTGGTACAAGCTCATGGAAGGGGCGATGGGGGAATTCATCCAGTCCTTCGGCAAGGACAAAGTGGAAACGATCATCAATACCAAATAATGAAGGAAAACGAAGCAGCACCGGGGGTTTTCACGAAGGCGTCGTCATTGTATGTCCTATCCGGAGTCAATGGGGTCCTGATAAAATTTGCTCAAGGGATCACGATCCTTACCATGGCGATCATGGCCGTGGTCATCCCCTACGAAGTGGCGGGGCGTTATCTCCTCGAGGCCATGCCGAGCTGGTCCGGGGAAGCGGCAACCTTTTCCCTGGTCTGGCTCTCCATGATGGGGGCAGCGATCGGGCTCAGGAAGGGTTATCAGATCAGCCTGACCACCGTCATCGACAGGCTCCCCTACCGGGCGGCCCGGATCGCCCGGGGAGGATCGTTGTGCCTGATGCTTGCCCTGCTCCTGATCATGACCTGGTACGGCCTGCAGCAGACGCTGATCAACCTTAGCCAGACCTCGCCGGCCCTGGAGATTTCCATGGCCCTGCCCTATGCCGCCCTGCCCGCCGGTTTTGGCCTGATGCTGCTGATCACCATCGAGGATCTGGCCGGGATGTTTTTGTCACCGGAAGATAATCGCAAAACATCGGGCAAGGAGGGTATCTGTTAACGCTCTTTCTGACCTCCTTTATAGTGCTGATGGCCATCGGCCTGCCCATCGCCCTGGTCCTCGGCGGCGCCTCCCTGGCCTATGTACTTCTTAAAGACGGCCTTTCCCCGACCATAATCATCCAGACCACCTTCGCCGGTCTTTCCTCTTTTCCCCTCCTCGCCATTCCCCTGTTTATTCTCGCGGGGAACCTGATGAAGGAAGGGGGCATCACCGCCGATCTGGTCCGTTTCTCCCGTCTCCTCATGGGTCACATCCGGGGCGGTCTGGGCCTGGCCATGATCCTGGCCAGCGCTCTGTTTGCCGCAATTACCGGCTCCGCCGTGGCCACGGCCGTAGCCATCGGTTCGCTCCTCCTGCCCGCCATGAGCAGCGCCGGATACGACGACGAAGTCTCCGCCGCCCTGACGGCTACCGCCGCCTGCATGGGCCCCATTATTCCCCCCAGCATCCCCTTCATCATCTACGGGGTCATTGCCAATGTCTCCATCGCCTCGCTTTTTTTAGCGGGTATCGTCCCGGGTATCCTCCTGGGGTTGGCCCTCATGGTTTATGCCGTTTGGATTGCCCGTAAGCGCGGCTACCCGCGGGAAGAACAGGCGAGCCTGCCGGCAATCCTTAAGGGAACCGTCAGGGCGCTGCCGGCCCTGACCCTGCCCGTAATCATCATTGGCGGCATTCTCGGCGGTGTCTTCACCCCCACGGAGGCGGCGGGCATCGCCGTCGCTTACGCCCTGGTCGCCGGTTTCTTCTTTTACGGCCGCCTGCGGATCTCCAGGCTTCCCGGCATCTTCCTCACCGCCGGCGTCGAATCGGCAGTGGTTATGCTCCTTATCGGCCTCTCCGAACCCTTCGCCTGGATCGTGGCGGCGGAGCAACTCCCCGTCCGGATCATGGAAGCCATCGTCAATGTCTCTTCGTCTCCCTGGGTCTTTCTGATCCTCGTAAATATCCTCCTGCTCCTCATCGGCATCCCCCTGGAAACGGCCCCGGCCCTGACGATCCTCACGCCGGTTATCGCCCCCGTCGCTGCGAAAATGGGCATCGACCCCGTCCATTTCGGCGTCGTCGTCTGCTTCAATCTCGTCCTGGGGCTGATCACCCCGCCCGTGGGGGCGGTCCTGTTTTCCATCTGCAGCATCTCCGGCCTCTCCCTGGAAAGGTTGAGCCGGGGTATATGGGTGCCCTTTCTCATCGCCGTGGGGGTCCTGATGCTCGTCACCTTCATCCCCGCCCTGAGCACCTTCCTGCCCCAATTATTCGCCAAACCATCGCCATAAGAAAACTATCCATGTAAAAAACATCGGATATCGAGGCCGGACCCCTGAATCAGTGGCCATTATCCCTTTGCTATTTAGGGATGACAAAGACTACGAAATAATCTATATTTCGGGGGGAATGTGATTGACCTTGGCGGGAGTTGCCAGCGTACGCATTACCGTTGTAAATATCGGTTATTACTTACAAAAAAGCGCCTATTATAGAGGTATCCTTAAATGAGAATTATTTATGCCGCTGATATTCACGGCGCCTTTGAGCGGGTCAAGACCCTTCTGTCGGAGACCCTTGCCGATATGTACGTCATTTCCGGAGATCTTATTGACATTCCCTTCTACCACATGAACACGGCCATCAACTACCACGAGCTGCAATCATTCTTCCACGGCCTGCGCATCAGGATGGGCAAGGAGGAGATGCTGATTGAGGATTTTGTGGACGAGCTTCTGGAAATGCCGGACATTTCCATAAACATCGAAGAGCAGGGGACAAGATACCAGCAGTATACCATCCGCGCCCGCCGGGTTTTGCAGCAGAAATACAAGGTTCTGGAAAACATCATGGCTATCAAGCAGAAGACCCCCGTCTTCTGTCTGCCGGGAAACTATGACATGGATCTCAAATACACATCCCTCCACGACCGGGACCTGCACCTGCACAGCTACGACGTCGAAGGTCTGAAAATAGCCGGTTACGGCGGGGCGGATACCTGGACGCCCGGCATTCCCCAGCGTTATGTAGTGCGCTACCGCGGCGGCATCGGCATTCCGGACAACCGGAATGAGATGTTCAACTTTTTCAAAGGCGCGAACCCGGATATCATTGTGACCCACCAGCCGGCCCATGGCATCCATGACCGGGTTACCCAGTTCGGCACCTCCGGTTCTCCGGCCTTACGCAATTTCTGCGACAATCATCCCGTTATGGCCTGCCTGACCGGCCATATTCACGGAGACTGGGGATTCCAGGTCAGCGAGAGGACGATTCACCTTAATCCCTCCAACTTCGGCGAGGTGACCCTCCTGACCGGCGGGGTGGCGGAGGGCGGTTGCTTCTATGTCCTGGAAATCGAGGACCGGGCAATTCGGAAGGTCATCTTTAAAAAGCTGGTGGAAGACCGGGTCTACGATATCGCTGATTATTACCGGGAGCAGGAGCGATGGGTCGAAAAGGTCATCGATCGGGAGCGGTACAATGCCATGAAGGCGGGCGAGAATTTCGATATGAAGGTCAAAAAGTTCTCCCACATCCCGGAAATCCAGCTCTACAAAGACATCAAGCAGTTCTATCGGATGTTCCAGACAGAGGAAACGGAAGATCGCCTGGACAAGATGGAGGAGGTGGCGCGCCTCATTGAAGACCGGATCGAGGACGACATCGGCATGGACGTCGTGGGCTCCACCAATATGGGCCTCTGCCAGACCGGTTCGGACATTGATTTTGTCCTCTACATCCGTTGCGATCCCGAGGGTGAGGCCGATCTTAACCAGTGCGAACAATACCGGAAGGCCCAGGTTATCCTGGAGGAGGTCCTGCGGCCTGAATACGCCTTTCAGATCATGGACTGCATTGACCTGGGGGTGGTGGAAAAATCCATTCGGGAAAAGAATTACGAATGCGATATGACTCAGCGTTTCGTGGCCTACCGGGCCATTTGCCGCCCCATCAATTACCGGGTAATCGCCCCGGTGGAGGATCTCCTCAACGAAGACATGGAATTCCGGTCCGAGCTGGAGGGGAGTATCCGTTCCTACTTCAAGATCTTCATCAACACCTCCCAGCACACCCGCTCTTTCGAGAAATACGAAAGCCGTATCAAGGCCATTGGCATTAAACTCCCCGAAGCCATGCGCCAGAAGATCCGGTCCTATCTCCAGCGGGACGACGAATAAATAGCACAGAAAAAATGCTTGACAGAAAGGCGGGGCTGATATAGAGCCAGCAAAATGAATGAACGTTCATTCGCTATCCTAAGGATTGAATCTTGCAAAGTTTAGATAAGCGCACCGAAATCATGGCCGTGGCAATGGAACTCTTGGCGGAGAACGGTTTTCATGGGGTTCCCATGTCCATGATCGCCACCCGGGCTAACGTGGCGGTGGGAACGATTTATCTCTACTTTGCCGGCAAGGATGAGCTGATCACCGAGCTTTTTAAAGAACTGGAAAATAAAATTGTCGCAAATGTTCGGGAAGGCTTTCCGATTGAGGGACCCATCCGGGAACGGTTTCTGTACCTCACCGGGAAGATCCTCCGGTTTCTTATAGAAAATCCTCTTAGTTTTCGCTACATTGAACAGTTTATGAATTCTCCGTACGGCATCTCCATGCGGAGGGACAGGTTTTTGGGCAAAAAGGGCCATAACGAAATCTTCATGTCCCTTTTTGAAGAGGCCATCGCCGACCATGTTGTCAAAGACATACCCGTCATTGCTCTTTTTGCCCTCACCATCGCCCCGTTGATCTTCCTGGCGCGGGACCATATTCTCGGCTTCGTCACTCTGGATGAAGTCCTGATCCGGCAGACTGCCGAAGCCTGCTGGGACGCCGTCAAAAAGTGATCTCTATGTCCTATATTTCTATTATTTCTATGATTGAGGTGCCGCATGCAAATCAATAACAAGACCAAGCAAATCGCCTCCGCTGTGTTGCTTTCCGGATTCCTGATTCTGGGCGGTTGCGGACAATCATCCAATACCGGTAAAGGGCCGACCGGCGGACCTCCCGAAGTCGCCGTGATGACGATGAAACCACAGCAGTTGGTGATCACGACGGAATTGTCCGGTCGGACGTCCGCCAATCTCGTCGCGGAAGTGCGTCCCCAAGTGAGTGGCATCATCCAGAAGCGCCTGTTTACAGAAGGCGCCGATGTCAAGGCCGGTCAGGTCCTCTTTCAGATCGACACCGCTCACTTTCAGGCCGTCCATGACAATGCCCGGGCCGCCCTCGGCAGGTCCGAAGCCAATTTGTCGGCGATCCGGCTGAAGGCCGATCGCATGCGGGAACTGATAGCCGATAAAGCGGTTAGCCAGCAGGAATACGATGATGCGAAGGCCGCCCTTAATCAGAACCAGGCGGACATCCAATTCTGGAAGGCGACAGTCGAGACAGCCAGCATAAACCTGAGATACGCCTCTGTCACGGCCCCCATCTCGGGACGCATCGGCAAATCCAACGTCACGGCAGGTACCCTGGTGACAGCCCAGCAACCATTGCCCCTAGCGACCATTCAACAACTGGATCCCATGTACGTCGATGTGCCCCAATCTACAACGGAACTGCTCCGCCTGCAGCGACGCCTTGCCGAAGGCCGTCTCCATCGCAACGGACAAGTCCGGAACAAGGTCCGCCTCATCCTGGAAGACAATACCAGCTATCCCTGGGAGGGGGCCTTGCAATTCCGGGACGTCACTGTCGACCCGACCACCGGGTCTGTGATCTTACGGGTTGTCTTTCCCAATCCCAAGGGTGTGCTCCTGCCCGGAATGTTCGTCCGAGCCATAGTGGAAGAAGGGGTCAGCAAGGATGCCCTCCTGGTCCCCCAACAGGCCGTATCCCGGGATCCCAAGGGGAAACCCCTCACCTTGATCGTCGATGCTGCGGGCAAGGTCCAGCAACGCATGCTCACCATCGATCGCGCTGTCGGCAATCAATGGCTTGTTTCCGAGGGGTTGGCGCCCGGCGAACAGGTGATCGTCGAGGGGACGCAGAAGGTAAAACCCGGAGCCTCCGTAAAGGTTGTTCCATTTGTCGAAAATGCCGGGAAAACAGGCGGGGAAGTCAAATCGGCGGCCCCGCCGGCGTCAAAAGCAAACTGACGGAGGCCCGTGATGCTATCGAAATTCTTTCTGGAGCGTCCGGTTTTCGCATGGGTCATCGCCATTGTCATGATGGTCCTGGGGGGACTAGCCATCTATAACCTCCCCATCTCCCAGTACCCTCCCATCGCCCCACCGTCCATCGCCATCGACGCCTTTTACCCGGGCGCCTCGGCCGAGACCGTTGAAAACAGCGTCACCCAGATCATCGAGCAGAAGATGACGGGCTTCGACGACATGCTCTATCTATCCGGCACGAGCGATTCCGCCGGGGCCGCCCGGATCGAATTGACCTTCAAACCGGGCACCGATCCCGATCTGGCCTGGGCCAAGGTGCAAAACAAACTCCAACTCGCCATGACGAGCCTGCCCGAGGCGGTGCAGCGCGCGGGGGTCACGGTCAGTAAATCCACGCGTAATTACCTGATCATCGTGGGTCTTATCTCCGAAGACGGCAGCATGGACGGCAACGACCTCCGGGACTATGCCCAGTCCAATTTGGAAAAGGTCCTGGCCCGCGTCCCCGGCGTCGGCGAGGTCCAGAATTTCGGCACCCAATACGCCATGCGCGTCTGGCTCAATCCCGAAAAGCTCACCGATTACCGCCTGACCGTAGAGGATGTGATCGCGGCGCTCAAGACCTACAACATGGAGGTTTCCGCCGGACAGTTCGGCGGCGCGCCGGCGGTGAAGGGGCAGCGGTTGAACGCCTCCATCATCGTCCAGAACATGCTCAAGACCCCGGAAGAGTTTGCCGCCATCCCCATCCGCACCAATCCCGACGGTGGTGTCGTCCGCGTCCGGGACGTGGGCCGGACGGAGCTGGGAACGGAGTTCTACGATGTAGAGGTTCTTTATAACGGCAAACCTGCCGCCGGCATCGCCATCCGGCAGGCCCCCGGCGCCAACGCCCTGGATACGGCCGACGCCGTCAAGAAGAAACTGGCGGAGATGAGCCGTTATTTTCCGCCGGGTATGAAGGCCGTTTATCCCTACGATACCACCCCCTTTGTCAGGGTGGCCATCAATGAAGTGGTAAAGACCCTCTTCGAGGCAATCTTTCTAGTCTTCGTGGTCATGTGGCTGTTCATGGGCAATCTCCGGGCCACGCTCATCCCGACCATCGCCGTGCCCATCGTGATCCTGGGAACCTTCGCCGTCCTGGGGGCATTCGGGTTTTCCATCAATATGCTCACCATGTTTGCCATGGTCCTGGCCATCGGCCTGTTGGTGGATGACGCCATCGTGGTCGTGGAAAACGTGGAGCGGATCATGTGCGACGAGGGGCTTTCTCCTCGGGAGGCAACGGCCAAGTCCATGGAGCAGATCACGCCGGCCCTGATCGGCATCGGTCTGGTCCTCGCGGCCGTCTTCGCCCCCATGGCTTTTTTCCCCGGCTCGACGGGGGTCATCTACCGTCAGTTCTCCATCACCATCGCCACGTCCATGATCCTGTCCGTGGTCGTGGCCCTGATTCTGACCCCGGTGCTTTGCGCCTCCCTCCTCAAGCCGGTGGCCTGCGGACACCAGGCCTCCGATCATGCGGTGTTTTTTCTGCGCCCCTTCTTTCAGTGGTTCGACCGTGCCTTTTTCGGGCTGCGGGACCGCTATGTGCGCCTCGTCGGCAGCGTCCTTTCCCGGAAAAAGCGTTACCTGGCGGTTTTCACTGTTATTGCGATTTTACTGGGATTTCTTTTTATGCGGATGCCCACGGGCTACCTTCCCGATGAAGACCAGGGAATCCTGCTTGCCCAGATTCTCATGCCCACAGGCGCCACCCTGGAGCAGACCCAGGGGGTCGCCAACGAGGTCCAGCGCCATTTTCAGGAAAAAGAAAAAGATGCGGTGGAATCCTGCATGACCATCGTCGGCATGGGCTTTTCCGGCCGGGGGCAGAACAACGGCATGGTGTTCGCGAAGTTGAAGGACTGGCACCTGCGCAACCGACCGGACTTGCGGGTAAAGGCCATTGCCGGCCGGGCCATGGGGGCCTTCTCCCGGATCCGCGGCGCCCTGGTCTTCGCCTTTCCGCCTCCGGCCGTCGTCGAAATGGGAAACGCCCGGGGGGTGGATTTCCAGTTGCTGGACCGGGGCGGCCTCGGTCATGCCGCCCTGATGAACGCCCGCAATCAGCTCCTGGGCATGGCGGCGAAGGACCCGCGGCTGGCGAATGTCCGACCCAATGGGATGGAGGATGTCCCCCAGTTCCGGATCGACGTGGACTGGGAAAAGACCGGAGCCATGGGAATCCCCTTATCTTCCATTCACAATACCATCGCGGCGTCCTTCGGAGGCGCCTACATCAATAATTTCATCCAGGCCGGCCGGGTTAAGAAGGTTTACATTCAGGCCGACGCCCCCTACCGGATGCTTCCGCAGCACCTGGAAAAACTTTACGTCCGCAATGCCGCCGGGCAAATGACGCCTTTTTCCTCCTTTGCCTCCACCCGCTGGGCAACCGGTTCACCCCGGCTGGAACGCTTCAACGGCTTTCCGTCCCTGAACATCTGGGGTGAGCCGGCGCCGGGGAGAAGTTCCGGCGAGGCCATGGCCGCCATGGAAGAGATCACGGCCAAGTTGCCCCCGGGAATCGGATTTGACTGGTCCGGCCTCTCCTACCAGGAGCGGATGGCCAAGTCTCAGGCGCCCCTCCTCTACGCCTTTTCCATCCTCGTCATCTTCCTATGCCTGGCGGCCCTTTATGAAAGCTGGCCGATCCCCATCGCCATCCTCCTCGCCCTGCCTCTGGGGGCCATCGGCGGCGTCATCGCTTCGAGTATGCGGGGGATGTCCAATGACGTCTATTTCCAGATCGGCCTTTTGACGACCCTCGGATTGACCACCAAGAACGCCATCCTCATCGTCCAGTTCGCCAAGGCCCGGGTGGAAGAAGGGATGGGCCTCGTCGAGGCGACACTGGAAGGGGCAAAACTACGCTTACGTCCCATCGTCATGACGTCCCTGGCCTTCGGGTTCGGCGTTCTGCCCCTCGCCTTGGCCACCGGCGCCGGTGCCGGGGCCATGACCGCCATCGGCACGGGGGTATTGGGAGGGATGATCACCGGCACCATCCTGGTGGTTATTTTTGCACCTCTCTTCTATGTGCTGATCGAAAAGCTCTTCGGCAAACGAAGGAAACATGAAGCAGCCGGGGCAGAAGGCGCCAAGTCATTCTTCCAGGTGTTGAAGGAAAAACTGACCGGAAAACGACGGGAAGATGAAAACACCGGCACTGCGGACACAACTCCAACGGGAGAGGCATGATATGAAAAGAATCTCCTTGTATATTATTTGCGCTATTGTCCTCTTGGTGGGCGGTTGCACGATGGCCCCGAAATATGAGCGCCCGGCGGCTCCCGTTCCCAACCAATGGCCGACCGGTGCGGCCTACAAGGGAATGAAGGCTGACGCGGCAGCGCCTACAATGCAGGATTTGCCGTGGCAAAAGTTCTTCACTGATGAACGCCTGCAAAAGATCATTCAGACGGCCCTGAAGAATAACCGCGATCTGCGGCTGGCGGCCTTAAATGTCGAGAAGGCCCGGGCCCTTTACGGCATTCAGCGGGCCGAACTGTTTCCGACCGCAAACGCTGTCGGCTACGGGACCAAAGGACGGGTGCCGGCGGACCTTTCCTACACGGGCCAAGAAACGACCGCCCAGCAGTACAGTGTCAATTTTGGCGTCACCGCCTGGGAAATAGATTTCTTCGGCCGGATCCGGAGTCTGAAGGATCGGGCGCTGGAGGAATACTTTGCCACAGACCAAGCTCGCCGTAGCGCCCAGATTCTCCTGGTGTCCGCCGTGGCCAACGCCTACCTTACCCTGGCGGCGGACCGGGAAAGTTTAAAACTGACCACCTCCACTCTCGAGGCACAGGAGCATGCCTATAAACTTATCCGGAGGCGACACGAAGTGGGGATCGCCTCCGAACTGGATCTCCGGCGCGCCCAAAGCCAAGTCGATACGGCCCGGGGAGACGTCGCCCGCTACACCCAACTGATCGCCCTGGAAGAAAACGTCTTGCAGCTTATTGTCGGTTCTCCCGTACCACCGGAGCTCCTGCCGCCGGAATTGGGCAAAATCAGTCCGCTCCGGGATATTTCCCCCGGCTTGTCCTCGGAACTGCTCTTGGGCCGTCCCGACATCCTGGCAGCGGAACACCGGCTCAAGGCAGCCAATGCCAATATCGGCGCCGCCCGCGCCGCTTTCTTTCCCCGCATCTCCCTGACGTCTACCTTCGGCACAGCCAGCGCCGATCTGTCGGGACTCTTCCGAAGCGGCTCCAGTACGTGGAATTTCGCACCCCAGATCGTCATGCCGATTTTCGACGCCCGCTTGTGGTCGTTATACGATCTCACGAAAGTGGAAAAGGAAATAACTATCGCCCAGTACGAAAAGGCAATCCAGGCGGCCTTTCGGGAAACGGCGGACTCCCTGGCCGTCCAGGGCACGGTGAACCTCCAGATCGAAGCCCAGGAATCACTGGTCAACGCTAATGCCGAAACCTACCGCCTCTCCACAATCCGTTATACGAAGGGTGTCGACAACTATCTGAGCGTCCTCGATGCGCAACGCTCTCTCTACGGATCTCAAAAGGGGCTGATCAGCCTTTATCTTTTCCGCCTTGTCAATGAAGTTACCCTCTACAAGGCCTTGGGCGGGGGGGCATGAAACCAAGCCAACGAAGATAGCGCTTTGATCTGGAATCGGAATTACTTGCCGCAGCACTTCTTGTATTTCTTGCCGCTCCCGCAGGAACAGGGGTCATTTCTGCCGATCTTGGGAGCTTCCCTCTTTACCTGTTTCGGCTTTACCATTTCACCGTCTTTGAAATACCATCTGTCCGCCATCTTTTCAAAAACGGCCAGTTCATGATGCTGAAGACGATCATCCCCTATGGAAAAACTTGCGATGAATTCAACCGTTCCCTGATCATCTCCGGGGCCTCCCGCCTCGGTTTGAATAATCTCCAGCCCGCTCCATACAGAGGATTTCGACCATTTTAATGCGCCCTCTTCATCCCAATCCCCTCTGGAATCGGGGTGGATGGTATCGTGTATATAGGGTATTTCTTGTAACGTGTAGGCGCTGTATCGCGAACGCATCAACTGCTCTGCCGTTTCCGGATGCCCCTCCCCTTTTATGAAGGGCGCACAGCATTTTTCGTAAGTATTACCTGATCCGCATGGACAATCCATTTATTCCTCCTTCCGATATTTTTATAAAATTGGCTTAAATATATTTATAAATCAAGCATCTACCTTACAGATCCTTATCAATTTTTGTAAGATAAATTAGCATCTTTTTCTTACAAAAACAAGGTGCAGGGAAGTATGGACATGACAGTACTACCGGAGCCTTTGGACAAAAATTGTGGTCGTGCCCCTGTGCGTTTCCGGAAGAATCCGGAATTTTGTGGAAATGAAGGAGGTGTCATTGATCCATACAGAATATTACGTAACGACTTGTTATTGAACGAATTATGGTGACTTACACTCGCATCGCGAAAACCATAAGTCGGAAGAATCCGGAAATTTGTGGAGATGCCATCGCCATATCGTTCGAACAGCCGGCCTCTTTACAATTACATGGATAGGGCTTCCTGAAGCGTAGCTTCAAGAAGTTGGCGTCGTGTGGTAGCAGTGATAGTGATCCGGTTTTTTAATTTGTCGCACATCGCCATTAGTTCGTCCACTTTTGCCACGATCCGGTGTTGTTCAGCAAGGGATGGAAGGGGGAATGGCGCCAGTACGGCATCCTCCGTTCTTAACCGTGGCATCTTGGTGCCTTGTCCAAGCCGGGCAACATAATCAACAAAGTCGGGTCGGCGTAACGCCAAGTAGGTGTAATGCGGCATTGACTCACCATAACACCGCAAAGCAACAATCTCAGTGGTCGAGAATCCAGGACAATCTTCCACAACCGTCTTATTGAGATAAGGGCGGAGTTTTCCGTATAAAACATCGCCCGATTGGAATCCAGATTTTGTGCTTTTTGGCGCTCGTTCGGCCACTGCTAAGCGCTGAATGATTTTACCAGAATCCTTTTCAATATCCTCCAGCTCAAGAAGCCATGAATCTTTATGAAGCTGTTTTGGTTCAGTCTTGGATCCGATGTCGTAGTCAAACATATTGCCAATTCTTACCCATAGCCAAGTTTTTGGTAACTGGTATGGCATCGCCTCACGCTTAATAGGTGGTAACTGTCTTGGCTTCCTGATTATGCCTTCCTTGGTACGCGCTGCTTTCTCTGTCTCAATCCGCTCAAGTAATTCCGAGACAGGTTCATCGCTCGGATCCTGTTCCACGAGTTTTCCCCGGACAGCCAGATCCAGAATGAACCGTCGCAGGCGTGGGATGGCGTCGGGCGCTTCGCTGATCTCATCGAAATGATTGCGGAGTCTGGCTGTCTCCGCTTCGCTTTCCTCCAGTTTGGCGAGGAGGGCGGCAGGATCGCCGTGGTTCTCCTCGACGGTGTGGGGGTTCTTGAAGTCGAGATTGTAATTACGGGCCTTGATCTCGTCAATCGTTACCCTCCAGGCGACTTCGTTTTCCGTCCGACCCTCCCGCTTGGCGCCGCCCCACCAGTCGCGGCAGGGCCTCAAGTGTTCAAGACGGATGGGCCTGGTCATGGAATAGGCCTTCTGACCGGCGGGGATTTGGTGCTCGTAGTACCAGATATCCTGCGTGGGCGCGCCTTTCTCGAAAAAGAGGAGGTTCGTGCCGATGGAGGCGTAAGGTTTGAAAACGCTGTTGGGGAGGCGGACGATGGTGTGGAGGTTGCACTCTTCCAGCAGATGTTCTTTCAGGCGGGTCTTGACGCCTTCGCCGAAGAGGGTGCCGTCGGGCAGGACCACGGCGGCGCGGCGGCGACCGGCCATTGACGATCCAGAAGCGGCGGAACCGGGGATAGCACCGGGTAATTCCTTCAGTGTGGGGAAGAGTTCATCGTTAACGAAAGTCATGAGGGCGGCGTCGCCGGTCATGCCCTCGGGATCGGCGGCCCAAGCGCGCCACTGAAACGCCGCGGGGATGGGGGAGCGATATTCCTCCTGCATCAGCTCCAGTTCCCGGTCCTGATCGTCGATGATCTTGAGGAAGAACATCCAGCAGAGCTGGGAGATGCGCTGGGCATCGCCATCGACACCGACATCCTGGCGCATGATGTCCTGAATGGATTTGACGGTGGTTCGTACGTTCATAATTTATCAGGCGACCTTTTCGTAGAGTGCGGTTTGGAGTTCGTGGACGGCCTTTTCGAAGGCGGAGCGACCGCCGAAGCGGTTCAATAATTCAAGGGGCGTACCCATTGCGCTGAAGGGCAGGACCTTTAAAATGCGGGGATCGTCAAGGCCTGTAACACCTTCATCCTGGTATTTTTGCAGCAGGGCGTCGAGGACGGCCCGGGACTGTTCACCATAAGTGGAGAAAATATCCCGATTGCGGACGCTGTCGGCCCGCTCGCGCCGGGTGAGGGGCGGCTGGTCAAAAGCGACATAGCAGATCAGGTCAAAGGGATCGAGATCCCGGCCAACTTCCTCGGCAAGGGGATCGAGAAGGAGGCCTTCCTTTTCCAGTTCTTCAATGATGACGGCTTTGCGCTCGACGCCATGCCAACGTCCAAGGAATTGATCAAGACTGGTAAAGCGCTTGCGGAGCGTCTTTTTTGAATAGTCGCGGAGGCTCTCGGTGACGAGCCTGCCGTTTTCATCGAGGTATTCGATGCGCTCGGCCAGGACGCTGACCGGCTTGCCGTTGATGTAGTATTTCTTCGGCGGCTCCGTCACACCCGGCGGGATGTTGATATCCGGCGGTTCAAAATCCACGATTACTTCTTCGTCGTCGCCGGGTTCCGGGGGAAGGGGATCGTCCCCGTCGCTCGTCGGCGGCACATCATCCGGCGGGGTGACGGGAAGGCGTCGCCGTTGGAAGAGAAGACGAAGGGAATATCGAGGGTCGCGGCGTATGCCAGTCCCTGCTGCATACCGTCACCGACGGCGCGGTTGTTGTCTTTGGCCTCAATGAGGGCGATGGGGATGTTGGGCTTGTAGTAGAGAATATAATCGGCGCGCTTGGCCTTACCCCGGGTAACCAGGCGGCCGCGGACAATAATCCGGCCTTTCGTGAAGCCGACCTCTTCCCGGATTTGCGACAGCGTGTCCCAACCTGCCTTCGCAATGGCAGGGGTTATAAACTTGGTGCAGATGTCACGCTCAGAGAGAGTTTTCTTCATTTTCAGGGAAATTATCGGAATTCCGATAATTTCAGTTTTTCCAATAACGCGTAAGTACCTAATATTTATCAATAATCATGCAAGGCGAGGTTTGCTTTCATCGCTCTGCCCATTATCGTCTTCTTCTGTCGATCCCTCCTCCGCCTCTTCCACGTTCGTTCCGCCCATGGCCTGCAGGATGTTTCCAGTGGTCTGGCGGATGCTCCCCAGGACGTTGGCCAAATCCTGCTGATCCGATTCCGTCCATTCCTGCCAGGGAAGATCGACAAGCTTGCCGTTGAGGGTATCCACCTGTCGGATCAGGACGAGTTCCTTGCGCAGACCTGCCGCTGCCGCGGTTTTTTTCGGTTGCCCCTGGGCAGCCTGTTTCTCCATGTATTTCTGAAACTTGGCGGCCATCCCGGCTTCCGTTTTGTCCTTGGCGATTTCCGTCAGGATGTATTTCGGGATATTGGGGTTGGTCCGACACTGGTTTTTCACATCTGCCGGCAAACGATTGATGGCAAGGATCTCGTTGATGTGGGATTGAGATTTATTAATCATTTCACTTAACTGGTTCTGGGTATAATTTCGATCCTTCATGAGCTGGGCCATTGCCTCCGCCTGCTCCACCGCCGTGAGATCCTCACGGAGCAGGTTTTCCACGAGGGAAATTTCTTGATGATTGTCACCCTCGACATACATAGCCGGAACAGTTTTAAGCCCTCCCTTCCCGGCAGCTGCGACGCGGCGCTCGCCGGCGACGATTCTCAGCTTGTTTTCGTCGTCCTGGCGAAAGAGGATCGGCTCCAGAACCCCGTATTTGAGAACCGATGCGGTCAACTCCGCCAGGGAGTTGGACTCCATGAAGGTCCTGGCCTGGGCAGCATCGGTTTGCAGGGCGGCAATTTCGATCTTGTAGATCCGGCCTTTCGTGTATGTTCCGGCCATCTCGCTATTCCTCCTCTCAATAATTCATTTCCGGGTACAATAGCATATTTAAACCAAAAATCAACTAATACAGATGAGTATTTTATACCCCTTGACAGGCCTTTGAAATAGATGGTAGGAGGCAACCAAATTTGTACGGAGAACAAGGTATCATTAGAACTATGCGCCACCCCCTGATCAAAAAAATTGTCTTATTGTCGATGACCGGCTTTTTCTTGGCCATTCTCGCCGTTGCCTTCCATCATCATGACCGCTCTTTTTTATTGACCTCGTGCTCCATCTGCAAAGTCAAAACGTCAATCTCCGGAACCTTCAGTAAAAACAAAATTGATACCCCTCCGGCAGTAGCTGTACTCTCTCCCGGTCAAGCGGCGATCTTCCTTTCATCGACTATTGCCATACCTGAAACCACAGCTATTTTCATCTCTTCCCAGGTAGTTTATGTCTACCCCAATAAGGCGCCCCCGGTCAGGTCTTAACAAAATAATCCCGTAGAGTTTATTACAATTGCCGACGCCACGACCCGTTTCAGGCTTTGGATGCGTCCTGGCAATTTAATTATCATTGAAAAATTAACCCATAAGGTAGAGGGAGGTTGCATGGATACTCAACGCCGTAAAGTAAGGGTCGCCGTCCTTTCCGTCGTCTCCAACACGACCCTTGTGGCCATGAAGTTGGTTGTGGGTCTGCTGATTGGGTCCGTCTCCATTATCTCCGAGGCGATTCACTCCGGCGTTGACCTCCTTGCAGCTGTCATAGCACTGTTCTCGGTTAAGACCTCCAGCATACCTGCCGATAGCGAACACCCCTTCGGCCATGGAAAAATCGAGAATATCTCCGGCACCATCGAAGCCCTGCTGATTTTTGTGGCAGCAATCTGGATCATTTATGAGGCAGTGAAAAAGCTTATGGATCCGGAGCCGATCGAGGCCATCGGCTGGGGCGTCGGCGTGATGCTGATTTCAGCGGTAGTCAACATTATGGTATCGGAGAGGCTTTTCAAAGTCGGGCGGGAAACGGATTCCGTTGCCCTGCAGGCCGACGCCTGGCATCTGAAAACGGATGTGTACACCTCCGCCGGGGTTATGGGCGGGCTGGCCCTGATCTGGATCGCTCAGTGGATTTTCCCCGGGCAGGATTTCTTCTGGCTCGACCCGGTTGCCGCTTTGGGCGTCGCCCTGCTCATTATGAAAGCGGCCTATGACCTGACCACCCAGGCTGCCAAGGACCTCCTGGATGTCCATCTTCCCAAGGGGGAAGTGGAATGGATCAGGCAGTGCATTGTTGAACAGAACGGCGTCATTCACGGTTACCACGATCTGCGGACGCGCAAGGCGGGGCACTTCCGTTTTGTCGAGTTTCATCTGAAAGTGGAACCCCATATGTCGGTCATGGACTCCCACGCCATTGCAAAAGAACTCTCGAACAAGATCAAAGATCGCTTTCCCCATACGACTGTCACCATCCATATTGAGCCCTGTGACAGCAACTGTATAGATAAATGCATCGCCGGATGCCTCATGACCGAGCAAGAAAGGCAGGCAATGCATGGCAAGATTTAAACATCTCAAATAAATACGAAAGCTTAAGGAACTTCTATGAAAAGATCAAAACTGTATTTTATCCTGATAATCATCCTCCTGTTTGGTTGCAGTGAGGGCCTGAAGGGCGTGGAATCAGACTATACCATCAAAGTAACCGGCGGCGAACAGTTGCCCTTCAGCGGTCATTATACAATCGCCGGTACGGGGGCCATGCCCAAGCCTGTCCAGATCACCGGGAAGGCGCCTGCGGAATACACGGGCAAGGGCTTGGCAGCGGCCTGCGTCATTCGGAAAACAACCGTCGAGGGTACGCTGAAGGTGGAAATCCTGCACGGGAAAGAAGTCGTTTCCACTGCGGAAACCGCTGCTCCTTACGGGATCATTACCCTCGGTAAAATCCCCGACACTAATTCCATCATCAATCAGATCCTGGGAAAGATATTGGGATAGGCGGAAAACGCAGATTCTCGACTTTTTCACGCTTCTCCCTCTTGACTTTCAATAGATAAAAGGTAAAGTCAGGGGCATCTCAGTAATTATGGGAATGGGAGGTGGATGATGGAGCTGAAAGAGGCGATCAAAGGTCGGAGAAGTATCAGAAAATTCAAGGCCGACGATATTCCCCGCAGCCTGATGGAAGAAATTCTGGAGGAGGCCCGCTGGTCGCCATCCTGGGGAAACACACAACCTTGGGAATTCTATGTAGTTACCGGTCAGCCCCTGGCGGAACTCAAACGGCTGAATAACGAAAAGGCATTGGGCGGCGGACTTC
>Ga0247841_10004754_pt1 | contig 22857 bp, 17 predicted proteins | sample LaCruzMarch2015__2_FD_192410 | JGI IMG/M metagenome (GOLD analysis project Ga0247841, IMG submission 192410) | Freshwater microbial communities from meromictic Lake La Cruz, Castile-La Mancha, Spain - LaCruzMarch2015_18m | ecosystem: Environmental > Aquatic > Freshwater > Lake | place: Spain... | reverse complement strand
AGTCATTTATGAGCGAAACAGTCGAACGTCAGCGGATGGATGCGGATATTGTTTGTGTAGGGTTTGGACCTGCGACAGCGGGTTTTCTCACAACCTTGACACGCGCGATGATGAACCCCGATGGCACTCCCGCTTTTGAGAGCAAAGTGATGCCCGGTATGCCCTTGCAGGTGCTCTGTTACGAACGCGCAGATGATATTGGCTTCGGCTGTTCCGGCATCGTTTCCTCGGCCCGCGCCATTAAGGCTTCCTTCCCGGACCTCGACCTCGCCAAGGAAATTCCCAATGCCACGACCGCTGCGACTGAACACGTCGTCTATCTTCATGACCCGCTGGGCGCCAGCAATCGCACAGCTAGTACGAAGTTTGTAGATTTCGCCTTCAAAGTCGGCAGTGTGATCATGAAGAAGGGGCCCTTCTCTGCTGAATTGCCCTGGATCCCTGGCTTCCTCCGGAAGCATCACGGCCTCGTCACTTCGATGGGCGCTTTCATGTCCTGGGTCGGCAGCCAGATCATGGGCTCCGGACTCGCACAAATTTGGCCTGGCACGCCGGTGAGCGCTCCGATCATGGAGGGCGATAAGGTTTTGGGTGTGCGCCTCGCAGACCAAGGCGTGGACAAAAAAGGCACCCCCGATCCCGCCGCCTATATGCCAGGCATGGATGTCCATGCACGCCTGACCGTGGTCGGTGACGGACCTGTCGGTTCCGTGGGTCGCAAGCTCGATCAGCATTTTGGCCTCCCCGAAGGCAACCATCAGCATGACTGGGCTGTGGGCATGAAGGCCGTGGTCGAACTGCCGGAGTCCTGCACGCTGAAGCCAGGAACCGTCATTCACACGCTCGGCTATCCTGAGCCTGAAATTTTCGGCTTCCTCTATGTCTATCCCGATCGCACCGCCTCTATGGGTATCTTTGTCCCCTCCTGGTTCGCGACGCCTATCCGTACCAGTTATCGTTATCTCCAGCACTGGATGCAGCATCCTACCATCTGGCAGCACATTCAGGGCGGTACGCTTCGCTCCTGGGGTGCGAAGTCCTTGCAGGAATCGGGCGTCCGTGGCGAGCCCTTCCTCGTGGGCGACGGCTTTGCGCGTATCGGCGAAGGCTCAGGCACCACGAACGTTCTGACCAACTCGGGTGTGGACGAAGCGTGGCGCAGCGGCGTGTTGCTAGCCGAAGGCGTGATCGAGATTTTGAAGCGCGATGGCGAATTCAGTAAGGGTGCTTTGACCGCTGCATACGAACAGCGTCGTCGTAATGATTCACTCAACAAGGAACTCCAATCCGCCAAGAAGGCGCGTGATGGTTTCCAGAGTTGCTTCATGGTCGGCATGATGGGCACTGGCATGACCGGCATCACGGGAGGCCTCATCAATCTACAGATGGGCAAGTCCAAGCCGCCCTCACAGATGATTAAGACCATGTCCAGCGTCTGTGGGCCGCGTATTTCCGCAACACAGCTCAAGCAGGTCACAGAAGAGTGCGCCAAGTCCAAGCAGCCTTTGCATGACGCGCTGATGGATCTGGCAGGCTGGCCACCGATTCCCTTTGATGGCACGCTTCTCATGTCGCACCAGGATGTCCTCTTCAAAGGCGGCAAGGTTCAGGCCATGGGCGGCTTTGCCGACCACGTCACATTTGCGGATCCTAAGCTTTGCGCTACTTGCACCGAGCGCACCTGTATTGAGATTTGCTCCGCCCAGGCGCTCATGCCCGGCGAAGAGGGCGGCACGCCTGACTTCGACCGTGAAAAGTGCATCCACTGTGGCGCCTGTATTTGGAGCTGCTCACGCGCCCTGCCCAAAGATTTTGAAAGCGCCAACATCGTCTTCAGCGCCGGCTCCGGCGGCCTCCACTCGAACGAGAACTAAGCAGTACGGGTAGGCGATCGCCTACCCTTGCTTACGATACTTCGCAAGCCCCCGTGCGCGCAATATGCACGCGGGACAGGTGCCGCAGCCTCTGCCAATAATGCCGTTGTAACAGGTCAGCGTGTTCGCTTCGATATAGTCCAGGAGTCCCAGCTCATCCGCAAGCGCCCAGGTCTGGGCCTTATCCAGCCACATAAGTGGCGTATGGATGCGGAACTCATACTCCATCGCAAGGTTGAGCGTGGCATTACATGATTTGATAAAAACATCGCGGCAGTCAGGATAGCCACTGGAGTCGGTCTCGCAGACCCCAGTGTAGAGATCATGAATGCCGCGCTGCTTGGCGACAATCGCCGCCATGAGGAGAAACATCATGTTACGTCCGTCCACGACCGTGTTGGGAAGCGTGGTGGCTTGGACCCCGGTGACCGGATTGACCGTATTGACCAGCGGGGAGATTTCGATGCCGGGATTGAGCAACGCACTTTGTGTTAACTGCGCATAGCCCTCGATATTCACGATGCGATGGTTCGTCACCCCCAGCTCCTTGGCGATCTTCCGGGCGACTTCTATCTCCAGGGCATGGCGTTGTCCGTAGGAGAATGTAATGCACGCGACGTTCGCCTTGCCGTGTTCACGTTGGGCCAGGGCCAGGCAGGTCGTGCTGTCCTGTCCGCCGGAAAAGATCACCAATGCCCGAAGGGCTTTGTTTTGGATGGGCTCGTTCATGTGCGTCATCATACAAAACTCGCCTCTCCCAGCGCAACCTTAAAACTTGTCGTAAAACGCCATTGTTGGTATTTTAATACACATGAAGTTTCTCTCCCTTATGTTCCTCTTAGTCTCTGCGTTCTCTGCCCAGGCTGAGACGCGTGCGCTCTTTAACGGCAAGGATCTCTCCGGCTGGAAGCTCGCGGATATCTGGGGCAATGGCAAGGTCGAAGTCCTGTCGAACGGCGTGGTCTCCTGCGGTATCGGCAAGCCTCTCTCGGGGATTGCCTATACCAACCCTTTCCCCACGATGGCTTACGAAGTGAAGGTGGAGGCCATGCGCAAGGCGGGCTCTGACTTCTTGATCGCCATGACGCTCCCTGTGGAGTCCAATGCCTGCACCGTAGTCATCGGCGGCTGGGGTGGAGGACTTTGCGGCATCTCTTCAATCGACTTCATGGATGCCGCGGAGAACGGCTACTCCTCCGGCGTCTCCCTGACAAACAATATCTGGTATACCTTGCGTGTCCGTGTCACACCCGGACTCTTGGAGGTCGCCCTGAATGACACGCTCTATACAGCCAAGGTGCCATTTGAGAAGAGTTCGCGCTTCTCCCTGCGCTCAGGCAGTGACATTGATAAGACCTTGCCCTTCGGACTCGCCACCTACGAAACCCACGCCCTCTGGCGTAACCTGACGGTGACCAGCCCGTCGCCTGCGGCGCCGAAGGTGCAGTCGGCAGTAGCAGTTGGCAGTTCCGTAGTCCCGTAGTACCCAGGTTCCATCGAATGAAAAAATAAGGCAATAAGGCAATCACGCAATAAGGCAATTCCTCACCCGCCCCTCGGAGAAAATGTTGATACCCCCTGTGTACATAAACCCCCGCATCCCGTTGGTCAAGGCTGTCACCGCTTGGCTGGTGGGAGAGGTCCGCACAACGCCCTCGGGCGTCAAGTCCCTCGCGCATCTTCTTGTCATTGTCCCCACACGGCAGGCTGGACGCCGCCTTCGCCTCGCCTTGGCGGAAGCGACCGGCGGTTGCCTCCCGCCCATGATACGCCTCCCATATCAGGTGATCGTCCCCGCGCAAGCACCGGACCTCTCGGTGGCCACGCCTGCGGAGACGATCGCGTGCTTGAGTCACCTGCTCATGGACCTCGACTTGCGGGATTTTCCAAACCTCTTCCCGGAAAAAGGCAGGCCCACCCAGAAATCCTTTTCCTGGGCCCTCGGCGTGGCCGGCCAACTGAATGAGCTTTGGTCTATGCTCCAGGAAAACGGACTGACCATGGAGGATGTCGCAGGCTCCATCGCCACGATCCTCGAGGACGAAACCTTGGATGTCGAGGTGGAACGCTGGAAAGATCTGGCTGAAGTGGAACGGCGTTTCTTTTCGCTGTTGAAGGAGAAGGGGCGTACCCCACCCTCGCTCGTGCGTAAGTTCGCGATTGACCGTCCGTTATGCCCCGCAGGTATTGAGCGCATCATCCTGCCGAGCTTGGCCGATGCTCAGCCCGCGCTCTATCCTGTCCTGGAAAAACTCGGCGTCATATGCCCCGTGACCGTCTTGATTCACGCCGACCCTTCGCAGGCTTCGTGCTTTGATCGCTGGGGACGTCCCGAGCCGAGCCAGTGGCTGGGTGAACACGCGCCGCTCCTGCCTCTGCAGGATGAGGATATCGTGCTGACCGCGAACAGCGCCGAACAGGCGCGCCTAGTGGCTCGCGCGTTTGCTCAGGTCCCCGCTTCGGAGGAGGTTCCTTCGCTGGGCTTGGCCGATGAGACTCTCTTCAGCGAACTTCAGTCCGCCTTTCTCTCCCTCGGCCTGCGTCTTCATAATCCTGCGGCCTATCCGCTCTCGACCTCATCGCTGGGACGCCTGATCCACCAGCTCGAACGCCTCTGCAGCCAGCCGCGCTTTACCGTGTTGGCCGCCTTTTTGCGCGAGGCGGATGTCCTGTGCTGGCTCGAAAATCGCTTCGCCTCGCTTCCGGACTTCGCCTATGCCGATGTGCTGCGCGCCTTGGATGAACTCCAGAACACCCACCTGCCACAGACGCTGGAGGAGATCTTCCGCTTCTCGGCTCAGGCGTGTGCAGATGAGACCTATTCCGCAAACGCCAAACGCAGATGGACTCATCTGCGCTTGGCGCTTGAGGCGGTGCGCGATCTGCTCGACCCCAAAGGCCGTTCCCGTCTGCTTCACCTGACTGCCATGCTGCAGACGATCTTCCAGCCCCGTACCATGGAGGAAACCAAACCCGGTGATCGCGAACTGGCCGCCGCCGCGACTGCTGCGCAGGATGTCTTCCAGGCCTTCACCTCGCTGCTCGTCACTGAAACGCTTGATGAGGTTCAGCAGTCACAGCTTGTCGAATCGCTGCTCTCAGAGGCCACCTATCAGCTGGAACCGGATGATCCCGAGGTGCTCTTGACCGAGGGTTGGCTCGAACTCCCCTGGAGCCCGGCGCAGGAGCTGCTCATCACCGGCTTCAACGAGGGATGTGTCCCTGACGCTGTCGTGGGGCATGCCTTTTTGCCGGATGTGTTGCGGAAGGGACTCGGCCTCACCTGCAATGACCGCAGGGCCGCCCGCGACACCTATCTGCTCCATGCGCTACTCACGTCCCGTGCGCCCCATGCCGTGCGCCTCACCCTTGAACGCGTCTCGGGCCGACATGATGTCCGCAAGCCTTCTCGCCTGCTCTTCCTCTGTGATGAGGCGACCCTCGCACGCCGCGCCAAGGCGCTCTTCCGCGATGCCGAGACCTCGGCCACAGGCCATCCCCGGTCCCTGCCCGAGGCGTGGCGTCTGGCCTTGCCCATTCCTAAAAAGTCGCTGGACACCCTGGCGGCCACCTCCTTCAAGTCGTATCTGGCTTGCCCCTTTACCTTCTACCTCAGCAACGTCTTACGCATGAAGTCCTGTGATGACCGCATGGCCGAGATGGACGCCATGACCTTCGGTAACCTCTGTCATGACGCCTTGGAACGCTTCGGCACTTCTACGCTCAAGGATTCGATCCAGCCGACCGTTATCGCGGACTTCTTGGAGGCTGAGGTCTGGGCAAGCGTGCGAAAGCAATACGGCGAGGACCTTCCTGCGGTTATCCACCTCCAGGCGCTCTCGGCCTGTGAACGCTTGCGCTTCTTCGCCACCGCACAGGCGCTTCTGCGATGCGAAGGACGCGAGATCAAAAAGGTCGAAGAGCCCCTCAAGCTCAAGCTCGATAATTTTTCAGTCACCGGCCGCGCGGACCGCATCGACTATTGCAAGGAGACCGACACCTGGTATCTGCTGGACTACAAGACCTGGGACAAGCTCGGCAAGGAGAATGGAGTCCCGCGCTTTGCCTCCTCCAGTGCCGCAGACCTTGCCAGTGCAGCGGAACGGGGCTTTGACTCATTCACTTTCGCGGAGAAGCAGCGTGTCTGGATCGACCTGCAGTTGCCGCTCTATCTGCTCATGGCTCAGGCAAGCGGACTCGTACCGCAAGGCGCCCGCGTAGAGTGCGGCTACTTCGTGCTCGGTGAAACTGCGGACGAAACACGCTGCGTCACCTGGGATTTTTCGGGGTATCGCACCGAACTCGTTCAAACGCTTGAGCAGGCGATCAGAGGGCTTCGCGCTGGATGTTTCTGGCCGCCCTCTCCCAAAAATGTCTGGGAATATGACTTTGCCTCGCTCATCCTCGAAAGCCCGGAGCAGAGCATCTCAGCAGCCTGGCTTGAAGATCAGAAGGCCCGTCTCGCGAAGGGAGGTCAGCCATGAAGAACACGCTGATCCGAGCCTCTGCTGGTACAGGCAAGACCTTTGCGCTTGCCACGCGCATGATCCGCCTCCTGCTCCTGAATGTTGAGCCTCACCATGTCGTGGCCCTCACCTTCTCGCGTGCGGCCGCAGGCGAAATTTTCAACAAGATAGCGGAACGCCTTGCCAAGGCCGCCTCGTCCGATGCTTACGCACTGGAAGAGTCCGGCTATATTCTTCAGGAGCTCGACCCCGCGCAGGCAGAGGCCCTGCGCAAGGTGTATGGCCCCTCGATTTCCCGTGCGACCTTTGTCGGCCTCCTGCGCAAGCTGATCGCGACCCAGCATGCCAGCTTGATCGGCACGATCGACAGCTTCATGACCCGCATCGTCCAGGCCTTTCCCTTGGAGCTCGGACTCCAGGGCCAGATGACGATCATGGAGGACTATCGCATTCAACGTGAAAAGAGCGTCGCAGTCCACGCAGTCCTCAGCCGCGCCGCAACCAGTCAGCAGAGTAAACTCTTTTTCGACGCCTTCCGCCTCGCCACCTTTGGACGCGAGACCAAATCGTTTGCTGAAAAACTCGCCGCCTTCCTGGATAACTGGCATGACATCCTGCTCGACTGCCCTGCTCAAGAGGCCTGGGGTCAGCCTGGGATCATCTGGCCCGCAGGTTCGCCCCTTGTGTTGTCCCCTGAGCGCCTGAACCGCGATAGGCTGACAACCCTCGCAGACCGTCTCCGCGATGAGATCGGCCCTGGCTGGGGCGCGGGTAAGGAGGCTGGGCTGTGGAATCAATTCTGCGACTTTGTCCGCACCTTCAACAATTTTATTCCCTCCGGGATCGGCTCAGGGATCACGAATGTCCTGAATGCGTATAGCCCGCACGAGACCTCGCTGGTCATCAAATACTATCGCATGGAACGCTGCTTCACAGGCCAGGAGGCGCAACTTATCCGGGACGCCATTGAAACGCTCTACGGCCTCGTTCTCCATGCGCGTTGCCAGACCACACAAGGCATCTATACGCTCATGACCCAGATCGAGGCGGCCTATGATCAGAAGACGCGTAATCAGGGACTCCTGACCTTCGCCGATATCCCGCGCCTGATCGCCCGTCTGGATGAGGCTGTCCGCCAGAACATCGAGTACCGCTTTGACAGCCGCTTCAGCCACTGGGCGCTGGATGAGTTTCAGGACACCTCCCACGCGCAGTGGAATGCGATTCGCAACCTCGTTGACGAAGCCCTCCAGTCAGACCAGCCCGACCACTCCCTCTTTATCGTGGGCGACATGAAGCAGGCCATCTATGGCTGGCGCGGCGGAGATGTCGCGATCTTCGAGCAGGAGGCCGGCACAGGAAATTATGAACTCGAGGACCTGAACACCTCGTATCGGTACTGTCCGCAGATCGCCGACGCCGTCAACCGCATCTTCGACGGCGAACGAATCCGCAGCTTCCTCGCTGGCACCACCAACGATGCTGGCGCGAAGTGGCAGAGCCTCTGGTGTAAACATGTTTCCAAGCAGCCTGATGGCTATGTCCAGATCGGCCGCATGCGGGACAAGGATGGCGCCAGCGACGAGCGCGCAGTCGATCCATACATCGAAGCGACTTGCGCCCAGCTTCAGGAGATCCAGCCGTGGACGCGCGGCTTGAGTGCCGCCATCCTGGTGCGTGCCAACGACCATGGGAAGGCCTTTGCAGAGGGGCTGCGGCGCGAAGGTATCCCCGCAGTCTGGGAAGGCGAAAGCGCCATCAGCGACACACCTGTTGTGACCGCGCTGCTCCACCTCCTACAGGTCGCGGAACATCCGGACAACACCCTCGCGTGGGAACATGTCTGCGCCACGCCGCTCGCCAGAACCCTTTTTCAGAAAGCCTGCTTATTGCCAAGGGAGCAGGGGGTGGCCCTCCTCTCCCAGCGTGTGCTGGACGATGTCTCCCGCCTTGGCTTGTCGCGGGCGCTCAGCACCTACATCGAGGCGCTCGGCGGAGGCGGCACGGACAGCTTTACGCAGACACGGCTCGAAGCGCTCCTGCAGGCTGCCACGCAATTCAGCGCCAGTGCCGACCCTGAGACCACGCTCTCCGACTTCGCCACGTTTGTGGACGCCTTTACGACCCGCGATGTGGCCGACACCTCGACAGTCAAGATTCTCACTATTCATCGCAGCAAGGGCCTCGGCTTCGACGTGGTCTTTGTGCCGCTCCTCGAACATCAAGGCATTGATGCGCAACGGTCGAACGAGGTGCTCTGCGGTTCGGGCAACGCCTGGCTGCTGACCCATCCCGGTCAGCAGCTCGTGGCTGCGGATGAGGTGTTGGCAGCGGCCGCCAGTCGCGCCTTGAACAGCGATGTCTTTGAGGGCCTTTGCGTCAACTACGTCGCCATGACCCGCGCCAAGCGTGCCCTCTACGTGCTGCTCAAGTCTGCGCCCAAGAAAAACTCCGAAGCGCTCTACTTCAGCAATCATATCGAGGGCGCCCTGGGTGGTGTACCGTTTACACTCGGCGACCCGGCCTGGTTCACGCACGTAACGACGCTACCCCCGTCTGAGGTCCCGCAACAGGCGGTGCCCGCACTGCCCCGTCAAAAGCGCCAGCATATTCGCAGGGTCACGCCCTCCTCGGCGCATCACTACGGGAAAGCCGCCAGCGAGCTCTTCACACCGCAGAGTGGCCAGCTCGCAGCTGATCGTGGCACGCGTCTGCATGAAGCTCTCAGCACGATGGAGTGGCTCGCTGAGAACGCGCCGCAGCCGGCCGGGATTTCAAAAGACGATCTCGATCTCACGGTGGCATCCGCCTTCCGGGACGCGTTGAGACGTCCGTTGTCAGCCGTCGATCTCTGGCGCGAAACCTCCTTTGAGCTGGTCGTTGACGGTCAATGGATCTCCGGCACCTTCGACCGCGTGGTCTTTGTTGAAGAAGCGGGTCGGCGCAAAGCCGAGATTCTTGATTATAAATCCAACCGCCGGCGCGACGCCGAAACTGAAGCAACTTTTGCAGCGCGCATGCGCGAGACTTATGCCAGCCAGATGATCAGCTATTGTCAAGCTCTGGCACATCTCTCAAAGATTCCCGCCCGCGACATTCGCTGCACTTTGCTCCTGACCGACACACGCCAAGCAGTTAGCATGTAAAAAAGTTTCAGCCTTGCCACGCCTGCCTCCGCTACCTTTCTCCTTCCTCTCTTAGAGAGGTTGACAGATGGAGGGATTCCGTTTAAACTAGAAATTACTTGTGGATCATGCACCATGGCCAATGGGGCTGTGAGAAGGATTCACGTGGTGTGGCAGACTCTGCCCGATGGTCGGGTGCAGCTGCCGGAGCATGAAAGGTGTGTTATTATGAAGGTATGTATGTCGGTGGCAATGGTGGCTCTGTTCGGTTGTTTCATCGTCGGTTGCGGCGGTGGTGGATCTGGTGCGAGCGAGACGAAGCCTATTGAGCAGGTGCAGGCTGAAGCGAAGACCATGGATACTGCAAAGCTTCAGGCTACGGTTGATTCCTATAAGGCCCAAATCGCCTCGAAGCAGGGTGAACTCGATAAGCTGTCAGCTAAGATCAAGGAACTGCAGCCTGATCTGGGTGCTGCGGCGAAGAATATGCTCGGTGGACTGACCGGCTCGGCTGATGCCAAGAGCGGCACTGCTGACCTCGAGAAGGCCAAGGCTGAGATCACCAAGCTGCAAGAGAGCAGCGGCAAGATCACCGAGAGCATCAAGGCGCTCCAAGAGCGCATGGATGTCTATGTGAAGCAGATGAGCGCTACGAAGTAATCCAGCGCTTAGCGATAAAAAAAGCGGCACTCGCAGATATTCTGCAAGTGCCTTTTTTGTTTTCTCTTCCTACCACCTACGACCTACAACCTAATCTCCTACAGCCTGAAATAAAATTCCTTCGGAATTTTATTTCAACAACACATAAAGCTCGGGATCTTTTATTTTGATCTCGTCGCGGGTTAGCCCATCCATCTCATGCGGGAAGACGATCCAATCCTCGGTTTCGCGTAAAAAGAAATCAGGCCGGAGCGTGGTCTTGTTCTGCCCGGGCTTCCAGTAGACCGTGGCAAGCTTGAAATCAATGTCGCAGATGGCGAGCCGCTCGTAGACCGCGCGGGCTGTCATGCCGGAGTCAAAAACGTCGTCCACGACTAGGAGTTTGATTCCCTTTGGAAGTCCGTCAAAGATTTCATCCGCATGCTCAAAGCGAACTTCGTGGCTGGAGTTGAGGCCTGTATAGGAGTTGCATTTGATGATCTGATGGCGGAGTTTGATCCCATGGAATACAAAGAATTCGTGAATCGCCATGCCGACCGGTGCGCCACCTCGCCAGAGTGCCAAAATGTAGTCCGGCACCCATTCAGAGTCCATGACCATCCGCGCCAGCCGCCAGCTGTCATGCAGATAGTCGTTTGCGGAGAGATAAATCTTGCTGATGTTACTCATATCTGCATGAACCTCCAGTAGAGGGTTAATAAGGAGGGGCCGTAGAAGAGCCAGATTAACGCCCCGGCCGCAATATAGGGGCCAAAGGGAATCTCGCTCTTCATCTTAGCACTACGCAGGCCAATCAGGGTGAGGCCAACGATGCTGCCGAGGAAAGAGGATGCCACAATCGTGAAGAGTACGGCCTTCCATCCTAAAAAGGCACCGATCGCGCCCAAGAGTTTGACATCGCCAAAGCCCATCGCCTCTTTCTTGAAAATCTTCTCGCCAATCCAAGCGATGGCGTATAGGGAACAGAAACCGAGGGAGAGTCCGAGGCAGGAGTGCAACAGCCCCTTCCACCAGATCTCCTGTCCTTGCAGAGAGGGGACTAAGACGCAGAGGATCGTCCCCACCACCATGCCGCCGATTGTTACCTCGTCCGGCAAGATGTAGTGTTCAAAATCAACAAAGGTGCCTAGGATCAATCCGGAAATAAAGAGCCAATAGATGGGGATGATCAGTGGGTTAGGAATGGGTTGCAACAACAGCGCCCCGGGCTGAATCCATTGCAAATAGACCATAAGGAACAAGGTGGCGGTCAGCAGTTCAACCAAGGTGTAGCGCACGGAGATTGGGCCTTTGCACGAGGCACATTTGCCGCGCAGGAAACACCAGCTCAAAACCGGGATATTCAGGTACCACGGAATAAAGCTTCCGCAGTGAGGACAGTGGGAACGGGGTGTAACGATCGACTCTTCCCGCGGCATACGGTAGATGCAGACATTTAAGAAGCTGCCGACAGACACCCCGAAAAGTGTCGAGAAGAGGGCAAACAATAGGAAATAAAAAAAGGGTTCATCCATCATAGTGTGCATGCTCCTCAAAACGCAAGCTTGTTTCCAGATGGTCAGAAGACAGAAATCAGAATTTAGAATGGACGTTCCATTCTGTCTCCTGACTTCTGACTTCTGAATCTGTTACTTCACTTCTTTGACGATCGTCGTGGCGGCCTTGAGGATGCCAGCGACATTCGCGAGGTCGGAAGGAATGATCATCGTGTTGTTCGTCTTGGCCAACTTGCCGAACTCACCTAGGTACTGCTGTGCGAGCTGCATGTTAACAGCCTCCGCACCACCCTTATCGCTGATCGCGGCTGCAACGCGCTGGATACCTGTCGCCTGAGCCTGTGCAACCAGGAGAATTTCCTGTGAACGACCTTCAGCTTCATTGATGCGCTTCATCTTTTCACCTTCGGACTTGGCGATCGCTTCCTGCTTATCACCTTCTGCGCGGTTGATCTTGGCCTGACGGTCACCTTCGGATTCAGCAATCAAGGCACGCTTTTCACGCTCGGCGCGCATCTGCTTTTCCATGGCGTCACGGATGGTCTGAGGAGGCGTGATGTTCTTGATCTCATAACGGGTCACCTTGATGCCCCAGGGATCAGAGGCCTTGTCAACGGCTTCAACGATTTGACAGTTCACCAACGTGCGTTCTTCAAAGCTCTTGTCCAATTCCAGCTTACCCATCTCACTACGCATCGTGGTCTGTGCCAGCTGCGTGGTGGCGAAGAGGTAGTTGCCGATGCCGTAGGAGGCCTTGGCCGGATCCATGACCTGGAGGTAGAGGATGCCGTCAACTTCAACGGTGATGTTGTCACGTGTGATACATTGTTGGGGCGGAACGTCAATCGCCTGTTCCTTCAGCGTGTGCTTGTAGGCGACATTGTCAACGATCGGCACGAGGATGTGCAAGCCAGCATCCAAGGTCTTGTAATACTTGCCGAGGCGTTCGACAATGAAGGCTTGTTTTTGAGGGACGATTCGAATGCACTTCAAGATCGTATAGACGACGAGTGCTGCGATAGCATAACCAATGAACGTGGGCATGGTTGTTTTCTCCTTGTTGTTGTGTTGTTAGTGAAAATAGGTTTTTAGGGTGTAGGCTTTTAGGGTGTAGGTTAAGAATAGTCTACAACCTGCCACCTTAGCTCAACGCCTCGACGGTAAAGGTCAGGTTTTTCTTGCACTTGATGATCACAGGGGTGTTAACCTCAATTTCCTGTTCAGACTCGGCTGTCCAGTTCGAACCATTGAACTCCACACGGCCTGGCTGGTTGGGCGTGATGCGCACAACGACCATGGCACGCTTGCCTGAGTAGGCGTCTGTTGTCCCGTCGCTCACCTCTGCTGTACCCGAGAAGGTTTTCTTCAGGGTTTTGCGCAACAGAAGGATGAAGAGGACGGAGAAGATTGAGAATAACACCCATTGAGCTGATTCCGGCAAGCCAGGCACCAGCCACGTGATCAACGCTACCACAAGGGCGGCGAGGCCGAAGAAAATCGAGACGAGTCCAGGGGTCATGACCTCAAGAATGATTAAGACGATCCCGAGATAGAACCAATAAAGTGCTGTCATAAGTGATTAACCCTTCGTTTTTTATTTTTGTACAGTGAAAATAGTAAGGCAGTTCCAGTCATAAGTCAATGCTAACTAACGCTAGGCATCCGATTTGCATCCGATTACTTCGCGCCATAAACGCCCTTTTCACAAGCCATGACAAAACTCTCGACAATGGTCTTCATCTGTTGCCACTCATCCCGGATGCGGTTGGACTCTTGACGGTCGATCTTGCCGTCGTCGGTCATGCCGACGGAGATCACATCGATCAGGTCAGAAAACTCCTTGAGAATCTTGTGGGTCTGCTGGATCATGTTGGGCAGGGTGCTCTTGTTGCTGGAGGTGTCTGCCACAAAGACACCGCCTGCTTGACCACAGAGCCAGTCAATCGGCGAGTGGTCTCCGGTCAGACGGACGATCTGCGCCACGCGGTCCAGAGGATTGACAGCCCCAGAATCATCTGTGCTCTTGTTTGGCTCGCACCACTTGTAGAGGAGTGGCGCGGAAAGGCCTAATTCCGTGGCGCAGTGCTTGACGCCCTGTTTCTTGAAACACTGACTCAGTAGCTCATGACTTTCCATTGTGCGACGCTCCTCTCAATTCCTCAAGCTGGGGTTGTTCCAGTTCGCTGCTTGAATGTTGATAATCATAGTGCATCCCTCAGCCGCTTGCTATTATACATTCAAAGTAATTTTATAAGGCGAAAGAGAAGTTCTAAAGTTGTTTGACACAAGGACCGCATGACACCAGGCGCAATAACTTTAGAACTCTCGAACTTCTCCGGCGCGGCGTAGCTTTAGCGAAGACGGCTAGCACTTTAGAACTGCAACTCGCGCCAGCGAGGTGATCGCACCTTCCACAGTGGCTTCATCGCCAATGATCTGCGCCTTGCAGCCGACTTGCGCGAGCGCAGCCTCTGTCGGCTTTCCAATGGCAACAATCAACTTGCCCTGCAACGTTTCCGCGCTGAACTGTCCGCAGAAAGATTCAACCGCGGAAGCGCTCGCAAAGAAGACCGTATCAAAAACGGGTAGCTTTTCGTAGCGGATCCATTCATTGGTGTAGAGCAGAGCATCTTCCACTGTGGCACCTTTTTCACGTAGCACATCGGCCAAGAGCGAGCCCGCCTTCTCGGACCGCAGGCGCAGGACGCGCTGGCCCGTAAAGTTGTGCTCTTTTAGGAGCGTTGCCAACCCTTCGGCGCTGTAGTCCATTGGGGGCATCAGGTCCGGCGTAATACCAAAAGTTTTCAACGCAGAGGCTGAACCCGGACCGCAGGTCATGATCTTGGGAAGTTTCCGCAGATCTCCCTTCCGGGCCTGCTCCATGAAGAGCTGGACAGCGGAGGGCGAGGTCAGGACGATCCAGTCGAACAGAGCAGGATCTGCCTTCAGCGGACAGGGCACCAGCTTAATCAGGGGACGCAGAATCGGGAAGCCGCCAAAGTCTGTGATGCGCAAGGACGCCTTCTCAAGCAGGGCTTCGCTGCAGGTCACTAGGACACGCTGTCCCGCAAGCGCACCCGTATCGCGTCGATAGGCTGTGCCCGCGGCGGCGCCAATGATCACCAGCCCAGGCGCATCCTCGGCGATTTTAGATTTTAGATTTGTGATTTGTGATTGCAGTGTAACCAGATCAGAGCGGTAAAGCTCCTCGTTATCCGAGCCTGCGTCGTAAACAATCGCCACAGGCGTCGTCTTTTCCCAGCCTTCGTCGAGCAATTGCTTGGCCATGTCCGAGGCCACGCTGAGCGACATGAAGAGGACGAGCGGCATCTTTTCGCGCACGTCGCGTCCGACACCCGAGACTGCGCCCTCGGCGGCACGGGGTGTCAGGGCCGTGAAGCCACGCGAGACTCCGCGACGGGTCAGGAGCATTCCTGTACCGGTGGTCGCAACCGTCAACGCGCTCACGCCAGCGCGAACACGGTAGGGGATGGCCAGGCGGTCAAGCTCCTCGATCTCCTCGGCCAACCGTCCGAAGAGCCCCGGATCTCCACCTTTCAGTCGCACGACACGTTTCCCTTGGCGCACATAATGAGCAATCAAGGTTGTGATCTCGTTCTGCTTCACACTATGTTCGCCGCAACGTTTGCCGACAAAGACGCGTTCGGCGTCCGAGGGCAGTTCATTCAGGAGCGCATCGTCCATCAGAATGTCATAGAGGCAGACCTCGGCCTGGCGCAGATCCTTGAGTCCGCCCAGGGTGCAATAATCAGCAGAGCCCACGCCGGCGCCGACGAAACGGACAGCCTTGACAAAATAACTCCGGAGCTTGGTCAGGATCGGGTCGCCCATGCGGAAGGTCACCGCCAGATAACCTTGACCCGCAGGTACGGGCAGGTCGCTGAGCGGAACCCATTCGATCACGCGGTCTTCAAGATTGAGCCGCTTCAAGGCAGCACCTGCCATGAGCATGGCATCGAAATCACCGGCGTCGAGCTGGTCGAGACGCGCCTGGATGGTTCCGCGGATCGTCTTCATCACAGCCTGTGGGAGGCGCGTCCTGCAATAGGCTTCGCGCCGGGCGCTGCTGATACCGACTACAGGAGCCGCAGGAAGGTCTGCAAATGTTTTGCCTTTGGGGAGGATCCAGGCATCCCGCGGATCTTCGCGCCAAGGGAGCCAGAACCAGTCAAGGTCCGGTGCGACAGGTGTTGGGAGATCCTTCGCGCTGTGGATGGCCAGGTCGATCTGCCCCTTGCGTAACGCCTCGTCAAGATCGCGCGTAAAGAAATCATCAGGACTGGCCCGCAGATCAGTCGTGAGGTCGCGGTCCCCGATGGTCGTGATGGGAAGCGTCTCAAACCCGAAAGACGGGAAGAGTTTTTCCAAGCGTTCCAGCGCATCCTGCGTCTGGATCATCGCCAGCTTACTCCCTCGTGTACCCACTTTTAATAAGGTTTTCATAAATTGTTTCTGTATTCTTACCTAATAACTTCAGGTGTCAGGGTTCAGGAAAAACTCTGCGCCTCCGCGCCTCTGCGGGAAAAAGTTACTCATTTCTGAAACGTGGTTCTTCCGACGGAGAAGACGGAAGCGTCTATTTTTGTAAAAGCGCCTTCAAAGGCTTTGCGGTCAATCGTCCCAGCTTCGACAGCGGCTTTCACCTTCTCACGGGAGGGCGAACCAATCTGTTGGAGTGCAGGCTGAAGCAACGGGGCCACTTCCTGGAGATGAGTTTTGATCTTAGCCATATCAGGCTCTAACAGGTGTAGATACTTGTCGCCCAGGCGCTGTTGCAGCAAAGCCTCATCATACTTGATGGTCGTTTTTTGAAAATAGCGAACCGTCAGTTGCTTCGAGTCGAGGGACGGGGACCAGAGAGTTTGCTTGGTCTCTTGCATGTAGGCCATGAGCACCCCGCGACACTGCTTCTTTTCGGTCTCGAGTTTTGCGACCTCTTCTTGAATCTCAACATATCGCTTGAGTGCTTCCTGAACAGTGCTCACGACTTCCTCTCTTTCTTTCACATCTACGTCGTTACAGTGTAACGAGGTTCATCGAGAAAAGGCAATAAAAAAGACGGATCAAAAAGTCCATAGGTTTTCGGTTTGTCGGAAAACTCTACCGCAAAAGCCGCAAATATGAGGTCGGCTAACTAGGGGCCCGGCGGACCCGCACGGGTTCCATTCCGCCTCACCCATGGATACATGGACGGCGGAATGGTTAGCCGACCAGAGAAAGTTTCTTGTTTATAATACTCAGCAAAAAACAAGTTTTTGCTGAAGAAGAAGTTTTACTCCGCGCAAATGCCCGCTCCGCCGTCCGTGTATTCACGGGTGAGGCGGGCGAGGCATTTGCGCTCTTCTTTGCGGTTTTTGCGTTAAAACCCGCAGCTTTTTTGAAAAACCGTGAAGAGCAAAAAGTCCATAATTGACAACGGGCACGAATTATACTACAGTATGCGAACTTTTTCCGCTTTGGGGGATTAGCTCAGTTGGTTAGAGCACTTGCTTGACATGCAAGGGGTCGGAGGTTCGAGTCCTCTATCTCCCACCAAATTTTAGGCCTGTAAACAGCGATTTCGCTCAATGTTTGCAGGCCTTTTTGATTTTTACGACCCTTCTTTCGTTTTCCCCCTAACACTCTGAAATACAAGGAAATTCTGGGTCTAAATCCCCAGCTTCTCACCCAACCTTTTAAAGGTGGGCAAATTCACGAAACCATTGATTCTATTGGCTGGTATGCGTTTTATGGTGTTTCCCGTTTTCTCGGTTTTGGATTGGTTGGGCAATGGTTGGGGATTTCCTAAAAACGAGCGTTGTTGAATACCCAAAACTGGATTCTGGCCAATGCTGGCTGAGGTGAGGCGCGTTTAATTGCCTACCTGTTATCGACAAAAGGTTGGGCGGTTGGGCGGTGGTTGGGCATTTTTGAGTCCAGTTTTACCCCATCCCAGCAAGTCGGAAACAGGAACCTATAGTGTATACAAAGAGCGTATGTAAACGACCTTTCCCATTTAGTAACCCCGTTTATCACTACAGCCGTGATACAGGTCGTGGGAGTGCGAACGTAAAGGGAATAATCCCGAGTTGCTCAAAGAGTATCACGATTTCTTGAATAGTTGTCCACGCTTCATCGAATGAGATATCCTTGGGAAGTGTTGGATCCGAATCGTAGAGCTGACGTGTTGTGTCCAAATTTTTGGAAAAGGTTTCTATGCCCACGCAGTCTATAAAGCGCGATTCGCACGCCAATCTGAATTCGTGTCCGGCTGTTTGCCAGAAGGTGTTATTCTTAACCTCGCAGGCACGACGGATACGAGCCAAGTCGTATAAGTCCTTTACGCGGACAGCGTCGTTTCTGCGGCCGACTTTCACGAGATACGCCGGTAAGGAGCTGAGAAAGGCTCGCATCTTCTCGCCCGCAATCCGTTCCAGCGTATAAGCGTGGACGGTCAATCCGTTTGGAAGGTCCAGATCTGACACTGCGTCAGGCCCCAATGTCTCTGGAGAGGCAATGTCGATCTCGGCATTAGGCGGTGACTTTATCTCTGGTCTGGCATTATCGGCCATATTGATCTTTACTACGTAACCATCCCAATTAAAGGGATGGCTATCCTTGGGTTTCGCTTCAACACTGACGAAGTTCAATTTGAAATGAGCAGGATCTTGTCGGGAGATGTGTTTTTTGATTGCAGCTTCACTTTGCTCTTTTAGGAACGTAATAAGATCCGCTTTCAGCGGGTGCTTATCTGCGCATTGGACGTTCAGATTCGAGTCGAGATCAAAAGATTGTCGCAAAGGCGTATCCCCCAGCCTTGTGTTCAGAATGCGGGCGCCTTTGAACACAAGAACGGACCTGAGGGGCTCGTGTCTGGCGAAAGCTTCCAGCGCAAACTCCAAAACTTTATTCTTCCACTGGTTTTGTTCTGTCTTGTTCATGTGTAGAGCCCCCAAGTCTCATTCAATGTTTTAGAAGGGACATCAGGAAGCAAGGGAATTATCGGCAACAACCCCTCCTTTGCTTTCGCCTTGGCATCACTCAAGAGTTTGCAGAGTCCAGAGTCGACGGGCGAGAAGTTGTTATTCTCCAACATATATCCGACTCTCCGGGTGAGGTCCGCGCGTCCGATCTTTTTCAAATACTCAAACAAACGTGTATCATCGAGTAGGGGCACGCCCCGCTCCCAGGCCTCAAAGACAACGGACGGACCACCACAACTCCATGGTTTGTGCAATGTATCCAGCAATGTCTGCTCAAGGGTCGTCATGCGAACCTGGCATGTAGGAGAAAGAAGAACGGTCTGTATACCAGGAACCCACTTCGGATCACGATAGGTCACATAGTAGGGAACCCCCTGATAATAAAACAGAAGCGTTCCCAAAGAGGGCGCACGATCAGACTGCCCTGTTTGCGTGTTATCGTTTCCAGGCGAAGACGGGAGGGGCTCCGAAACGATCTGTCCGGAAGTGCTTTTTAGAGATGCTATATGGTGGTGAGGTGTCTCTTGAGTGGTCAGCTCATGATACTCGAGGGCTGTGAAATAGCAGATGACGGAACGATCAAAGGAGACCTGCGTCGTCTGCAAGAGTTCGACAGGTGAAATCGACGGCATGGCGCCAAGCTCCAGATAATAGACGACATGTGGCTTCTTGCTTGACGGACAGTCATCAAGTTTCAGCATCTGAGCGAGCTTACTGTCAACAAGCATTCGCAATAGCTTGACCCCGGATAGCGTTGGCGGTGCTTTTGCTGCCTTCCGGATGTCAACAAGCAGACGTTTCAGCCGCGGCTCGGACAGCCACTGAACATTCGGCAGCTCGGTGGATGGCTTTTTCAGCCGCTCTCCTAGCTCGGCTAAGATCTGGGTCCATAAGGTTGAATTGATGATCTCGTTCATAAAGTTTTATCGAGTGATACGCTACTAGAAGTTATAAATAACTTCTAGTAGCGTATCACTCGTCTATGTTCTTGGCAAGCAGATTCACGCACATCTAGATGGAAAGGAACATCCCGTCGAAAAATTCACGCATTTGTTATTACACTGTAAGTTAGTTATAAATAACTAACTTACAGTGTAATAACAGTTAAACAAAAAAGCAAGATTATTTCAAGATTATTTCCAGTCCTCCCCGATAGCTTTTATGCGGAAGCGGTTGAGGGCGGCGTCGAGATCCGAGATGCGGAACAGGCAGACCCTATTCGAGGGCTTGATTTGCGCCACCATTCGCGCCCGTACCCAGTTGGAAAGCGTCCGTACCGTTATTCCCATGTATTGGGCCGCAGCCGCTGGCCTAAGATACCCCGGCTTTATGATCAACGCTTCTTTCTTCTTCATGTGGTCCCTTCTCCTTTAGGTTTTTATAGCTGGCATCCCACAGAGCGAACTTTGATTACTATCACACCACCTTGGTATGACCTTCCAAAGTTTAACTCGCCTCTGGTTTATGATGCAGCATACCCACGCACTATTTTAGCCAATTCCGCATTCCTCTTTAAACCTAAAAAAGTCTTTAATCTCCTCAGATTTAGTCTCCAAATTTTAGTGTGGCGTGATATGCCGAAATACGCCATAATGTGAACTATGTTTAGACGTTTGAAATTACTAGCGTTGATCCTCATTCTTCTACCTTTAGTCTCCTTTTCTGAGGGTACAAACGTGGCAGTTGCCTCCAGTTACTTGGGGCTGGTCCCGCCGGTACGGGTGACTTTTGCCGGAGGTTATATGGATGGCGGTTCCATCGGTTTTTCCTTGGCCGACTCCTCGACCAACGTCTTTCACATGTTTGAAGACCACAGTCTGGCGAATCACTTTGTCGGGAAAACAAACCTGTCGCAGCAATTGCGTGACATGTATGAGCATGGTTCGAATACGGCAGGAAGGATCTATGTTGCCGAAGACAAGCCAAGGCGCGGCGGACGCCTCACCTCCGTGGAGGAAGGCCAGCAGATCAAAGCCGCCGTCGAGTGTCTGGCACTGGCTTGGCTCGACAGGGAGTTCAACTCCGAGACGCAGAACAAGTTCAGCGATATAGTGGACTTGCGCCGGAAGAACGACAGCAGGCACAACGTGTTGCGGCAGGAACTCATGCCGACTCGCTCTCCTGACGAAAAGTTGTATGACTACTTCGAACGATGCCGTCCGATTCAAAATGCCATATTTATCACCGACAAGGTGAAGAAGAAACGGTGAAAAGAGGTCACTAAGACACTTCCACGTGATTCCCAAGAGCTGCTGTCAGGGAAGAATAACGACGCTAATGTGGTTCTCTGGCTCTTTAAGACGGAACAATAAGGCGCTAAGATGCTGTAGATCCCTCTCACTTTATGTGGCCACGGGATCTGTTGTTGAGAATATAAGGTATGAAGCAAGCAGCGACATACGACGAGTTAAGGCCCCTTATCCATTTTTGCAAGGATGGGAGGGTTTTCGATGCACAGGCCTGGGTTGCCGCGGGCAAACCTCTGGACCCTCCTCATTGGCCGCCGAAGAGCTCAAGAAGGCGCACGCCTCTCCAGTACGCCATAGACTCTGGCTGTCACAGCATGGTTCAGGTCCTTCTGGAAGGCGGAGCTGAAGTTGAACAAAACGAACGCTACTGCGCGCTTCTCCATGCCGTAAGATGCTGCCGTTTCGACTTCATCAAGATGCTTGTCGAGCATGGTGGCGATGTTCGTCCGGTTGACATGCATGAAGTCTTTTCCACCTATGAGGCGGATATCATCGAGTTTTTCATCGAACATGGCGCCGATGTTAAGAAGCACAGTCCTCTGGCGTATGCGCTCACCAATCGCAACAGAGTCGCCCTCGGAGTTTATCGAAGGTATGCTGAAAAGATCCCTGATTTTCAAAGGCAGCTGAACCTTGCTTTGCACAATCAATGTAAGGATGGAAATAAAAAATGGGTATCTTTGCTCCTGTGGGCGGGCGCTGATCCGTATGCGTATGCTTCATCTGTTCCTGATCAGGAGGGGTCGGTAGATGATAATGGGAACGCGATAGAGCTCGCGATTCTCTATAAACATTTGGATGTCTTGCAAATCAAGAACATGCTGAAGAACCCGACACATCCAAACGCTATACACTGTCTCCGTTATGCATGTACCGCACCCACTGCGGAATATACATCTTTGATGTTAAAGACAGGTCATCCGGTGAATGATCGCCCTGATGGGACCTCTTCGCTTATTGCCGCAATCTACTCGCAAGTTCCATGGAATTTCTTTCATGAAAACTTATTGGGGCCTGTGAGTGAATGGAAAATCACATCGTATGTAAACCAGCCTGCTGTAGACCAGAAGTCCAAAATACTTGGGGTGCTGCTTGAGTACGGCGCCAAATGGCGTCCTGTTGACAGAAAAGAGATCATTTGCATGAGAAAGGCGATGAAAAAGATGGGTTCTGCGGCCACACTCGAATTCGTGCGCCTGATGGAGAAGTACAAAGCATGCGAACGAGGATCAATGGAGGAACTGTTCTGGACAGGAACCCTGCGTCTCCGCGTCTGCGAAGTCTACGGGCAGATTCTGAAAATAATTGCACGCTTGCCTGTCAAAATGGCACGCCAGTGAGAAAAGGCGAGAGATCCGATTGACCGTTCATGGCTCTTCACCGATATATGTGATCCGTGTTTGACATTCTTAACGATGGTTAGTATCTTGTAACGTAATAAAGAAAGGTATCGTTATGAAGGTCTGCATTCATCGGGGTGCCCATGAGATAGGTGGCACGTGCATCGAAGTCGAGTCGCAAGGAAAGCGCCTGGTCCTCGACATCGGCCAGCCTCTGGACTGCCCTGATTCCGATATGGCAGCACTGCCTGCTGTCCAGGGGTTTCAAGAAGAGGATGCCTCGCTCCTCGGCGTCATCCTGTCGCATCCGCATCAAGACCACTACGGGCTGGCGCACCGTCTGCCAGAATCGACACAATTTCTGCTGGGGGAGGCAGCAGAGCGCATCCTCAAGGCTGCTGCTGACTTCACGCCGTCCGGAGGGACGTTCAAGCATGTCATCCATCTTAAAAACAACACGCCGATCAAGCTCGGACCCTTTACGATCACGCCGTATCTCGTGGATCACTCCGCGTATGATGCTTATGCCGTTCTGATAGAAGCGGACGGTAAGCGTCTCTTCTACACCGGTGATCTTCGCGGACACGGCAGGAAATCAGAACTGTTCGACCGGCTGGTCGCGTATCCTCCAGCGAAAGTAGACGTGCTTCTCATGGAGGGCACG